>Ga0154315_1061_pt1 | contig 25851 bp, 15 predicted proteins | sample RifGroA2_FD_105609 | JGI IMG/M metagenome (GOLD analysis project Ga0154315, IMG submission 105609) | Elusimicrobia bacterium GWA2_69_24
CCGGTGGAAGCATTTACCCCGCTTGGCGCGCCGCTCGATTTCGCCGACATACTTCCCAATCGTGTCTTCTGGCCGATCCGCGAGGGGGGTTCTGCGGATTTCCGCGGTGATAAGGTATTCTACCTCCTGCAAGGTGAGCATATTGCGCTGCGTTCCGTCTTCCGCTCCGCCGCCGGCCTGGATGGACGTTGTCTTCCCAGGATCTCGCATCCAAGTCTTCGCGCTATCAATGCTGATAACCTTTATGACCTCGTTGCGCCGAAAGGATATCCACCGCCCACGCTTGACGACGCGGATGGCGTCAATAAGATAGAACATCTGCGGCTCCCAATAGACTGCTTCGAGGATGCCGCGGGCAGCGGAAGGCGTCATGACCGGATAGCTTACGCGCTCGACTTTCATCTCGGGCCGGGTGAAGCAGGCGAAGTCACCCCATACGCGCAATGTGATGCGGTTGTTTGGATTCATTGCAGAAAATCCTCCAGGGGACGGCTATCAATTACCAGGCCGAGATCGCGATGATAAAGGCCATCGTCCAACACATAAAGTTCCATGTTGGGCAACAGCGGCCTTATATTCCGGCGTGTGAGCAATGTCTGGAGCTTGTGAGCGTGAACATTGACCATGAAGCGTTGCAGGCGACGCAGGTCATCGCGAGTAAACCGCGGATGACTGGCCGAGGCGATTCGTTCACGAATTTCCTTCACGATGTCGGCACCCGCTCCATAGCAGGAGATCACGGGCTGGCCGTCATTTTGAATGACCCTGGCTTTTGTGGCCACGGCTCGGAAGTGAAGTTTTAATCGCTCATCCTGAATGTCGCCGCCGACCTCTATGGCTTGCCACAGGGAGTTGAAGTAATCGCCGAACAGATGGGCATCGGTCGCAAGCCGTTCTGCCGCAGCTTCGTTCCCCCCGAGAGCAGCCAAAGTTATGGCCGATTGGTCAGCGGCGGCCCGATAGACGCCTGGCGGCAGCTTGTGTTCAACAGGACGAAACACATGCATTTCCCCCGCCACCGGCAGCAATCCTTCCCGATTGCATCGGCCTGCAACCTGCACGATGGAATCCAACGGGCCCAGAGCGCGCCACACCACGGGGAAATCCACATCCACACCGGCTTCAATTAGTTGGGTGGCAATGACCCGGCAAGGCTGCCTGTTTTTGGGATCAAGACGGGACCGGATTTCCTTAAGACTGTCGAGCCGATGTTGCGGGCACATGGCGGCAGATAAATGGAAGGGCCGCTCTTCGCTGGAGAGCCTGGCCGTCAGTTGCTCCCACAACTGATTAGCATGACGCACCAAGTTGACGACGCATAGCGCTTGTTTGCTCTCCGCCAGCCTCTCGGACAATTGCGGCCAGTCAAGCGTCTCCTCCTTCTGGGGAAGATGGTAGTTGACCCGGCGGAGTTGCCGAAACAGCTTCGGCGGTTCCGGGACGATTTCGTGTAGTTCATCAGCAGCGAACCCGTCCGGCAACGAAGAAGAACGTCGAAACGCCGGCTGCGTGGCGGAGCTGAATACGAAGCTAACGCCGTAGTTGCGCGCCAATTCGCGAAACATGCTGAACGCCGGTTGAAGCATATGCGCCGGCATCGTCTGCACTTCGTCGAAAACCACGATAGAGCGCGCAACACGATGCAGTTTACGGCAACGAGCGGGACGGGCGGCAAACAACGATTCCAGGAACTGCACGGAAGTCGTGACAATGACGGGCGCATCCCAGTTCTCGGCGACCAAGTCAAGGCGGGACTTCTCCTCCTCGTCCGCGTCTGCGGAGGGCTCAGCCGCCGAATGATTCTCCAGCACCACGTTGTCGCCGAAGATGCGGCGGTACTCGGCAGCGTTCTGCTCGATGATGGACAGGTACGGAATCACAACGATGACCCGGCGCAGGCCGTGGTGTTTCGCATGAGACAAGGCAAACGCCATCGAGGACAGCGTCTTGCCGCCGCCCGTCGGCACGGTCAGAGAGAAGAACCCCTGTGACAGCGCGCCCTTCGCCACGCACGCATCGAAAACATCATTGCGGAGTTTGCCCAACGGACTGCCGGGATTGGTCGCGCTCTTCCGATCGCGCTCAGCCCGCACCAGCGACAGCAGACGCTCCGCTTCAAGCATCCTGTCCGCAGGCGGGTTTTGCGGCCAACAAGCCGTATCCGACCGATCCGCGTCCACGACGCATGAAAACAACAGGCGCACGTAACACTCGGCGGACAACTCGCTCACAGCAGCCCAGGATGGCGGTTTTGGCGGCTCGGGCAAAGGCCCCAGTTCTGCTTCAAACCGGTGGACGATTTCGGGAAGCACTCGCTCAAATTGCCGCGTTGGGTCGGCCACCATCTGCTGGAGATCACAGAGGTCGCGAAGCCCCGCATGATGCCCCGCCACGCCGAAAGCGCTGGCCAAGAGGTCCCGATCCGTGGCCCACGCCGCTCCGTAAACGGAATGCTGTGTGTCAGCGCTGGATTGCCTTTGTCGACGCAGGTACGATTGGAATTCGTCTCGGTATTTCCCTAGATCGTGCAGCAAGCCGGCGATGCGGGCTTCGCTTTCAAGACCGAGGGGCCGGGCGAACCCGGCGGCCAAATCCGAGACGCGGCGCAGGTGGTCGGACAACGGCTGCCACTCACTCTCAGGGCGCAGGTTCCCTTCGGCGTCTTCCTTCGTGTGAGCGAAGTAAGGGGACCCGTCAGGCATTCCGCTTTATAACTCTTTCCACTGGCGCATGGATAGGGCGGCTCTCCCCGGCGGGTCTGTCGCCGCCAGCACGGTTCTTTTTCGAGAGTTGGTACGCAGCCCTGGAAGACGTGCTATCCGATGGGGTTGCGGCAGTGATCGCGGCCGGCCGCATGGAGCGATTGTGCGGCATGTAGGGAGGGGGATATCGCGGGCATCTGGCCTGCGGGATTCATCATTACAGCCCCCCGGGCGCCGGACAGACCTCGGCCGACTACTGTGCCCGGGCACAGTCCAGCGGCGCTACGCCTGCCGCCGGAGCGAGGTGCGCATCTGCACAGCGAAGAAGTCCCAGTGGCCCGGCCAGGGCTCGGTGCTCAGCGCTTCGAGCACGCCGCGCTTGAGCCAGTCCGAGGTTTCCGGATGCACCTGGGCGAAGCGCCGGGCCAACGGCTCCAGGGGGAACGCGGGCCAGGCCTCGCCGGTCTCGAAGAAGAGGCGCAGGCTCATGACCCGGCTATATAGGTAGACCCAGCGATGGAGGTCGGAGGTCCTGCGGACCCCTTCCAGCACCCGCCAGTTGAGCGCCAGGTGCGCCCAGGACTCCATGACCATGGCCTGCGCGAAAGCGACCGGAGGCCCGCCGCGCAGTTCGGAGGGAAGCCCCCAGCCGGAAAGAAGGTGCTGGGCCAACAGCGGCGCTTTCCCGGAACGGATGGAGAAATTTGCCGGGGCGGGGAGCGACAAAGCGGCGCAGGGGTCCTGGGAGAACGCGCCGTACAGGAGCAGTCTCGCCCCGCTGGCCCCCAGGGGCAATAGCGCGCCGGACAGGGAGCGATGGCGCCGCTTGAGGCCGCGCAGGGTGGTCCAGAACTCGGGCTCCGCCCGCTCCAGGGTCTCGGCGCTGCAGCCCAGCAGGAACTGGAAGACGCTGTCGTGCAGGGCAAAGGTGAAGCCGGGGCCCAGCTCGCCTTCGATCTCGCGGCACAGCTCCGCGAAGCGCTCGCCCTCCCGCGCGTCCGCCTCGGCCTGCAGGGGCGCGGCGGCGCGGAGCTTGGGCGCTCCCGCCGCGGTCTTGTCCAGACGCTCGAGGACGGTCCCGGCCCCGGCCTCGACCTTCCGGGCCGCCAGGGCCGCGGCCGCGGCCAGGCCCCGGGGGGTGGGGTCCGCGGCCAGGACCTCCAGGCAGTCCTGCTCCTCGTCCGACAGGGCGCCCTCCATCGCGCGGCGGGTCAGGGGGTCCCAGGGACCTTCCGGGCCGTGCGTCCCCCCCAAGAGCCGCCCGTAGCGCAGGATGTCGAGGAAGAGCTTGCGCCCGTGATAGACGGTGCGGTTGCGGTCCGCCCCATGGTCGAAGAAGCACTGCAGGAGCCGCGCGTAGGCGTGCGCCGCCTCGGTCCAGGCGTCCGCGCCGCGCTTGGCGGAGAGCCAGGGGTCCTTTCCGGGGTCGGGCTGCAGCGCCGGCAGGCTGCCGGCCCCGAGGAGAGGCCGGGCTTCCCGGCTCAGGGCCGCGGCCCGCAGAGGTCCGTGGCGCAGATAGTATTCCAGTTCGGGGCGGGTGGCCATCTGCACCTCGCCCAGTACCGGGAAGAGCCGTCGCAGCCTTCCGTACCCCTCCTGCCACATCCGGTGAAACTCCCGCTCCGTTTCCAGCGTGCCCGGAGCGATCTCGGCCAGGAGGTCGATGTCGCTGCCGCCGGGGGACCAGTCCCCCCCGGCCATGCCGCGATGCAGCCAGACCTCGCGCACCCCGGGGCCGACGGAGCCCGCCCAGCGCGTCACCGAACGCACGGCCGACGCGTAGTAGAAACGGAGCGCCGGGCGCAGCCACGGCAGGCGCGCCAGGGAGAGCGCGGTGTCGGCCGCCCAGCGCTTCCATGAGAGGTCGCGCGCGCCCGCGGCCAGGCGTAGGAAGGCCTCGGCCGCGCCGGCGAGGAAACCGAACCCGTAGGAGAGATGTCCCGCCGGAAGCAGGAAGAAGACCCACGCCGCCGCGAAGGGGTCCCCCTCCCGGCGGAAGGCGGCGAGCCCCTCGCCCGCGGCCAGGGCGAGGTACGGGACCGCCCAGAGCAGGATCCAGGTCCCCGGGCTTCGGATGGAGAGCAGCAGGGCCAGGGCCAGAAGCGGCGGGCCGGCGAACTCGGCGCGGAAGGAGGCGGGCAGTACGGCCGTCTGCTTCGCCCGGCCCATGCCCGAGCGGAAGGCCTGGCGGCAGAAACCGGACCAATCGGAGCGCCGCCGGTGGTAGACCCACAGCTCCGGCAGGTAGAGCAGCGGCTGCCCCCGCTGCGCGAGGCGGGCGAGCAGGAGCGTCTCCTCGCCGTAGTCGAGCCCCTCGTCGAAGGCGCGGTCCTCGCGCAAGGCCTTGCTGTACACCGCCAGGTTGCAGCCGATGAGGGAGCGCTCGTCCACCTCGCGGCGCCCCGCGAGCCCTTCGTAGCGGGAGCGCATGGTGCCGGCGCCGAAGCGGGAGCGGAGCACGCGGTCCACGCAGCGCTCGAAGAGGCCGCTGTCCGGGGGAGCCAGGTTGGGGCCGCCGACCGCGGCGGCCTCGGGATGCTGTTCGATGACCGCGCGCAGGGCCGCGAGGGCCCCCGGCGGCAGGCGCACGTCGTCATCGAGGAACCAGCACCAGTCCCCGTCCGCTGCCGCCACCCCGGAGTTGCGGGCGGCGCTGCGCGAGGCGGAGGCGGTGGAGACGATCCGGACGAGAGGCTGGCGGGCCGCCCAGCGCGCGGCCGCGGCCCGCGTGGCGGCGTCCGCCTCGTGCACCACGAGGATGACTTCGCGCAATCCCGCCGCGCCCCCGGAGAAGAGGCTTTCCAGGCAGGCGTCGAGCAGCTCCGTGCGGCGATAGGTCGGGATGACGACGCTCAGCGTGAACCTCACGGCGCCCACCCGATGTCGCCCAGGTCCTGCGCCAGCCGTCCGGCCATGACCCCGTAGCCCCTCTCGTTGAGGTGGCTCACGAACACGTCCGGCTCGTCCTTGGAGAAGTACTGCTCGGGCTTGGGCAGGCCCCCGAACAGCGCGGAATTGTCCACCACGTGGAAGGGATGCTCCGCCCCGAGCCGGCCGAATACGCGCAGCAGCATCCCGTTCACCTCGTGCCGCGGGCTGGGGTAGGTCATGAAAACGGTGTTCACGCCCCGGCTCTCGGCCAGTTCCAGGATGCGGGAAAGGTCGTAGCTCAGGAGGTCTTCCATCCAGTCCCGGGCCGGCGGGGCATTCCGCTCCCGCATCCCGAGCATGCCCCGGGCGCGGTCATGCCGGGGGTCCAGACGCAGGGTCTCGCGCATCTCGGCTTCGAACCCGGCGAAGTCGCGATCGAGATGATGCACCCAGCCCAGGCGGAAATGCGCCTCCACGTTGCCGGGGTCGGATGCGACCGCCTTCCCGTAGGCCGCCCGCGCCCCGTCCAGGTCCTTGAGGCGATGCCGGAATATCCCGATCGCCAGCCAATCCCGCGAACTCAGGCCCCCGCGGCGGGAGCGGTCCAGCAGGCGCTCCAGGTTCCGCCGCGCCGCGGGCTCGGCCATGGCGTCCAGGAACAGCCAATGGTCGTAGGGCAGCTTCTCGGGCGGGAAGAAGCGCGCCCAGGCGGACGACAGTATCCTCCAGGTCCGCCAGCGGCCCGAAAGGTCGCGCCAGCGCAGCCGCCAGCGCTCCCGCGCGGGCATCCGCGACAGGTCGGCGACCCTCCAATAGTTGCTCTCGGTCAGGTTGTTGTCGTTCCAGCCCGTCATCACCACCAGGATCTCGGGCGCCTCTTCGACGAGGAGCGCGGGCAGGCGCTTGAGCACCTGCGACGAGTTGTTGCTGGGCACCCCGGCGTTGAGCACCACCCAACGCCGGTCGCCCGGCTCCTTGTTCAACAGGTCCTGGAGCTGCTCCGGATAACCTCCGCCCCGGGGCGCCCCCATGCCAAAGGTGAAGGAGTCCCCCACGCAGAGGATGCGCGGCCCGGCAGCCGTCGCCCGCCCGCCCCGCTGCCGGCGCGCGTACCCCCAGCCCATCAATCCGAGCCCGGTCTCGGCCAGCGCCAGCGCCGCGAGGACCCCGCCGAGCAGGAGCGCGGCTCTTTTCATTTCAGATGCTTCTTGTAATCCCGGGTATGCACGAACAGCTCGAACCAGATCAGGACGCTGAGGATGCACCACAGGGCGCGGCCGTTGTCGCGCCGGCGCGCCAGGTGGTCCTCCCAGAGCTCCCGCACCGGCCCGAACTCCAGGAGCCCGGTCCGCTCGACCCTTTCGCGCGTGAAATAGGATTCGGCCAGTTCCCGGAACTCGCGGAAGAACCAGACCGAATGCGGAGTCTCCAGCCCCATGTTCTGCCGGCGGCAGATCTCCCGAGGCAGGAGGTCCTTCATGGCCTGCCGCTGGATGTAGCGCCCGGTGAACAGCCCCTTGACCCGGAGCTCGGGCGGGATGCGGGTCACGTAATCCATCAGGAGGCGGTCGGCGTAGGGGAAACGCGCCTCCACCGAATGGGCCATGAGCACGCGGTCGTTCTTGACCATCACGTCCCCGATGAAGAAGTACTTCCAGTCCACCAAGGAGAGGCGGTTGAGCTCCTCCTCCCAGTCCACGCTCCCGTACAGCTTTGTGAAGAAGGCGTCCGTCCGGGGGAAGTCCGCGCTGCCGGGGACCAGCTTCCGGCACTCCGCGTCGGGAAGCACGTGCCGCCAGTGGAAGTGCGACTCGGGCACGCCCAGTTCGGCGCCCTCGGTGAAGCGGCGCGCCAGGAAATCGAGGGGGAGCTTGGTGAAGCCGGCGGGCAGGGCCTGGGCCGCGCCGCGGGCCAAAGCGCGCAGGGCCGCCGGGAAGCGCCGGTAGAAAGCCCGGACCTTGTAGGCCCGGTGCGTCTCGTAGGCGTTGAAGACCTCGTCGCCCCCCTCCCCGGAAAGCAGCACCGAGACGTGGGGCTTGGCCGCCTTGGCCAGCAGGTACAGGGGGATGGCCGAGCCGTCGCCCATGGGCTCGTCCATGAAAGCCATGTGCGGCAGCAGGCTGCCGCGCACCTGCGCGGGCCCGGCGATGACCTCGTGGTGCACCGGCCGGAAGCGCTCCACCATGAGCCGCTGGTAGCGGGTCTCGTCGAAGCTGGGCTCGGTCATCCGGATGGAGAAGGTGTGCAGTTCCCTCCCGGCGCCCGCCTCCGCGGCCAGGGCCAGAATCGTGCTCGTGTCCACGCCGCCCGAGAGCGTGAGCCCCAGCGGAGCGTCGGAGATGAGGTTGCGCCGCACGGAGTCCCGGAGCAGCTCCCGCACCGTCTTCGCCGCCTCGGCCTCGGTGATGGAGTAATCCGGGGCGTAGCGCAGGTCGTAATAGGCCCGCTCGGAATGTTTCCCGGCTGCGAGGTCCACCTCGATGAGCCGCCCGCCCTGCAGCTCCCGCACCTCCGCGAAGGGGGTGTGCACGTCGGGGATGTAGGCGAGCTGGAGGAAATGGAAGATCGCCTCCCGGTCCACCGTGCCCTGGAAGGAGGGGACCTCCAGCATGGACTTGATCTCCGAGGAGAAGTAGAGGCGCTCCGGCTTCTCCATGTAGAACAGGGGCCGCACCCCGTAAAAATCCCGGACCAAAAAGGCCTTCCCCGCGCGCTGGTCATAGAGGCAAAGGGCGAACACCCCGCTGAGCTCGGCCAAAAAGGCGATGCCCAGCTCCTCGTAGAGGTGGAGCAGCACCTCGGAGTCCGATTCCGAGCGGAAGCGGTGCTTCTCGGCCAGCCGGAAGCGCGCCTTGAGCTCCCGGAAGTTGGTGACCTCGCCGTTGTAGCAGAGCCGGACCGTCCCGTCCTCATTGGTCATGGGCAGGGCGCCCTGCTCGGACAGGTCGATGATCTTGAGCCGGGTGTTGCCCAGGGCGCAGCGCTCGTCGCGGAAGAGACCCCGGCTGTCCGGTCCCCGGTGCCGGAGCACGCCCGTCATGGCCTCCGCGGCCGCCGCATCCTCATCGCGCAAGGGCGCTCCCAGGGAGAGGACGCCGGCTATGCCGCACATGGCACGGCGCCGCTCACGACGCGGGCCTCCCCAGGTCCCCCAGCCAGCTGCGCACGACCGCCCAGCCCGCGCGCAGCAATTCGAAGCCCTGACGCAGGCCCCGCGCCCGCCCCAGCGCCTTCAGGACGTAGGACGGGCGGAAATAGAACCGGGTCACCGCGATGCGCAGGAGGCGGTTCAAGTCCTCGGTCCCCAGCCACTCGGAGAAGCTGACGCCGGAACGGCTGCGGTCGAATATGCGGAAACCGGCTTCGATCTTGCGGTCGGCGACGACTTCCCGGCGCAGCCGCGTGCCGTGGTCCGGGGAGGGCACGGCGAAGGAGGCGTAGTCGATGCCGGACTGCACCGCGAAATCGATGGTCTTGAGGCCGGTCTCGAAGTGCTCCCCGGGCAGGCCCAGGATGAAGTAGCCGGCGACCTCGATGCCGTGCCGGCGGCACAAGGCGATCGCGCCGCGGAACTGTTCCACGGTGAGCGGCTTCTCGTGCCGGCGCAGGGTCTCCGTGTCCACCGTCTCGAAGCCGAAGGCGATGCAGCGGCAGCCCGCTTCCTTCATGGCCGCGGCCAGCTCGTCGGTGAGGGTGTCGGCCCGGCAGTTGCAGGCCCACGAGAAATCGAAGTCCGCGGCCAGGGCGCGGCACAGGCGCAGGGCGTCCGCGGGCCGCGACTCGAAGAGCGGGTCCCGGAAATAGAGCTCGCGCACCCCCAGGTCCCGGATGACCCGCAGCTCCTCGATGACGTTCTCGACGGGACGATGCCGGTGGCCGAGGACGGCGTTGGCCTGGATGCAGTAGGTGCAGCCGAAGGGGCAGGCGTAATTGGTGAGGATGCTGGTGACGGGATAATCCCGTACGAAGGGCAGCCGGTAGCTCCGGAGCGGGAACAGGTCGTGGCGCGGCGGCGGGTAGGAGAGGGTCCGGCCGCCGCCGACGCCGCCCGCGGCCCAGCCCTCGACGATCCCGCCGTTGAACCGGTGCCGGATGCCCGCGAAAGGCCGGCCGGACTTCCCCTCCGCCTCCAGCCAGGCATTGATCTCGGGCGTCGTGAAGTCGGCGATCAGGGCGTCCAGCCAGGGATGGTCCCGCAGGAACCAGGGGTCCGGGTCCACGCAGAGGTCCCCGCACACCGCGATGAGACAGCCCAGCCGGCCCTTCACCTGCGCCAGGAAATCCTCGTCCTCCGGCCAGGAGGCGGACCCGGTCATGGAGATGACCGCGAAGGGCTGGGCGGCCGCGACCCGGGCCAAAGCCGCCCGGGGGCTGAGCCGCTCGGCGACCGCGTCCACCACCGCCAGCTCGAAGCGGTCCTTGAGGTTCCCGCTCAGCACCAGGAGGTCTATCGGCGGCCAGAGGTAGTTCCCCTTGGAGGTGATGCTGCAGTAGAGGTCCCGGAGCTGGACGCGCCGGGCGGGCGGATTCAAGAGCAGGACGGTTTTCATCTCGGTGCCTGTCACTCAACTAACTTTGAAGAGCCAATACACCGGATGCCCTTCCCGGTTCAGGAAAAGGCGCTCCAGCGTCACCTTCCGCCCCGCCGCGCGCGCCAGGGCCTGGAACCCGCGATAGCCGGGCTCTTCCTCGCGCGCGCCCGTATAGATCCAATGCATCGCGCCGCCCTTAGACGAGGCGGCCCGCCAGGCTTCGCGGACTTCTTCCTCCGTGCCGCTCCGGCACAGGGCCGGCCTCACGGCGTCGTCGGTCAGGAAGACGACGTTCTCCCGCGCGGCGAACCCGAATATCACGGGAGAGGATATCTTATGTTTTTTGAGGTAGTCGGCGAGTTCCTGGATCGAGGTGGACCAGCGCCGGTAGCCGCCGTTGGCCCGCATCTGGCCGTCGAAGTCCCGCTGCAGCCCCGCATGGAATACCACAGCGGCCAGGACCAGCGCTCCGGCCAGCGTTCGCCCCCCCCTTCCCAGGTCCGCAAGCTGTACGGCCCCGAGCGCGAGGATGATCTGGGGGAGCGGCAGCAGGACCAGGAGGTGCTCGGTGTCGAGGTTGCTGACGGTGAAGGGAGTCTGCAGGAAGACCAGGGCGTAGAACGCGCAGAGGAAGAGCAGCCGGGCGCGCTCTGGCGCCGGCAGCCGGCCCCTCACCGCGCGGAACAGGACGAAAGCGGCGGCGCCGAGCGTCAGGACGGCGATCCACGGTCCCAGGGACTGCAGGGCCGCGGGCTCGCTTACTCCCCACTCCCCCCGGACCGGGAGCTTCCCGGCCAGGATCTCACCCAACTGTCCGCAGCGGGTCCACAGGTTCGCCCAATAGCGCGCGTTGTCGACCCCGCCTTTGTCCGCCCGGGTCGGAGAGAGCAGGCTGTCCCAGAGCAGGCGCAGGGTCCAGCCGCCCCGGTCGATGTTGTAGACGATCAGCGGCAGGAGCCCGGCCGAGAAGGCGGCGGCGGCCCAGGCCAGGTCCCGCCCCCGGGCCAGCTTCATGCCGAGCCGGCGCCGCAGCAGGAACCCCGCCCCGCCCAGTGCCGTCAGATACCACAGGAAGGTGATCTTCATGGACAGGCCGAGCCCGAGCGGAAAGGCCGCCAAAACCAGCGTCCGGGTCCGGGGGGCGGCGCCGTACCGGGTCAGGGCCCAGAGCCCCGCCCACAGGAAGAACAGCGCGGCGACCTCGTTGCGATGCAGGGAGATCCGGCTGTAGTCGACGAAGAACAGATTCGTCGCGATCAGCAGCACGGCGACACCCGCGGTCGGGCGCCCGAACCAGGACCGGACGGACTCGTAGATGCAGACCAGCGTGCCGGCGGACAGGAGGACCATGGCCAGGCGCAGCGCGAAGAGGCTATGGCCGAACAGCCCGAGGAACGGGGCCAAGAAATAGGGCAATACGGCTCCGTCGTAGGATTCCAGCATCACGGGGAAAAGCCGCCCGAAGAAGGACAGGAACTGGTTGATGACGATGCGCGAACCCGCCGCGCTCTCGGGAGCGAGGACGTAGCCCGCGGCCAGGCCGTGCAGACCCTCGTCGTTGTGCATCCCCGGCAGGAGCAGGTCCGCCAGGGCCAGGATCAGGAACACGAGCAGGGCGGCCAGGAGCTCCCAACGCTCTCCCCCCAGACGCCGCCAGCGTCCCCGCATCAGCTCGGACCCGCCAGGGCCTTCTCCACAGCCACCCCCAGCATGGGATCGCGTCCCGCCGCGCGCCTCAGCGCGCCGGACGCGCGGCCGGGGCCGATGCTCCCCAGGGCCCGGACCGCCTCCAGGCGGACGAAATGCTCGGGATCCCGCAGGGCTCGGAGCAGGTCCGGACCGAGCACTTCCCGGGCGCCGGGAGCCGCCGGCGCCAGGTGCGCCGCGACCATGCGGACCATGGGGTGCCGATGCCGGAGCGACTCCCGCAGGAAAGGCAACGCCCGTCCGAAGCCGGGCCCTCCCACCCGCAGCAGCGCCCAGAGCGCGCAGAGCTCCGAGGTGTGGGGCGGAGCGCCGAGCATCACCGACAGCGCGGGTCCCGCGGCGCGCGCCGCGGGTCCCAGCGCGCCGAGCGCCAGGATCGCCTCCCGGCGCGCCTCAAGCGACGGGTCGTAGAGGGCCCGGACCAGGCGCGGCACGGAAGCCCCCGGCGCCGGAACGGGCTCCGACTCCGGAGAGGCGGGGGTCCATCTGGCCGCGAACTCGCGGAGCACCACGTCCGTCCTCCCCGTGAGCAGGAGAACCGACGCCGCGCTCAGGCCCCCGGCCCCTCCCTCGGCGAGCGGACGGCGCAGATGCGCCTCGGCCTGCCGCACGGAGGGAACCTTCCCGACGCGCAGGAGTATCCGGGCCGCGCGCAGGCGCGCGCGGGGCGAGCCTTCCTCGTCCAGAAGCCGGGACAGGGGACCGATCGCCGCGGTCCCCAGTCCCACGAAGCGCTCTTCGAGGCGGGGCCAGAGTGAGTCGTCCTCCTCCCGCACGAGCTGGAGCAGCGCCAGGACCGCATCCGGGGAGCGGGGGGCCATGGCGAAGAGCAGCTCGGAAGCCCGGGTCCGCAGCCATTCCGACTGCATCCCCTGCAGGTAGAAGCTCAGGGAGGCCACGCTGCGCTCCCGGACGGGCGCCGCCGCGTAGAGTTCATAGACCTTCCGGCCTTCCCGGTTCCAGAAAGTCTCCAAGAGGCGCACCGGCCGGCGCTCCGCCGCGGCCCGGCGGCGAAAGGCGTCCAGACAGAGCGCCTCCTCGCTCGCTCCGGTCGAAAGCCAGTACGCGGGACCGTCCTCCATCGCCGAACGCCACCAGATGTCCTGCACCACGTCCTCGTGGTCCCCCAGACAGAGCAGCGGCTGGATGCGGTGCCGGCTCAGGAAGATCAGGTTTTCGCGCAGCGCGAAGCCGAAGATAACGGGCTTGAGTATGCCGCGGCGCTCCAGGCTTTCCGTGAGGTCCCCGACCGCGGTGGACCAGCGGCCCTCGGCCCCGGTCCGGCGCATCTGCGTCCCGGCGTAGGCGTTCATCCCCAGATGGTAGACGAGCACCGGGAGCAGGCAAAGCGCGTACGCCCCCGCCAGGAGCACCCGCTCCTTGCGGAGCCGCTCCGCCAGGGAGTCCATGAAGAGCGCCAGGACGATCTGGGGGAAGGGGAACAGGACCATGAGATGCCCGGGATCCAGGGAGCTGACCGTGAACGGCGTCTGCAAAAACACCACGGCGTAGAACAGGTAGAGGAAGAGGATGCGGCGGCTACGGTCCCGGTCCATGCGGCGGTCGAACAGCGCGGCCAGCAGGACGGCGAGCAGGGCCGCGCAGCCCAGCCCCAGCCCCCACAACGAGGCCCACTGGTCCTCGAACGCGCTCGGGGCCGGGATGCCCCAGGCCTCCCGGGTAGGCAGGTCGCCGCGCAGCAGTCCCGCGGCGTGGACGGCCCGCTCCCGCAGGTTCTTGAAGTAGCGGAGATTGTCCACTCCCCCCTTCCAGGTCGGACCGTGCAGGGACTCCAGGATCAGGCGCGGCGTGACCAGGGGCCGGGCCAGGTTGAATTGGAGGAGCGGCGCAATCCCCGCGGCCATGAGCAGCGCCGCCGCGGCCCAGGCCTTCCACCCGAGCCCGAGCAGGCCCAGCCGGCGCCGGAACGCGGCGCAGGCGGCCGCGTAGGCGACGACGAACCAGGCGAAGGTGATCTTCACCGTGATCCCGACGCCCAGGAGGAAAGCCGCGCCGCGGTGCAGGCTGATCCGGCGGCGGAGCTCGAACTTGGCCAGAAGCAGGAGCGCCCCCAGCGCGAACGGGAGCAGGAGCAGTTCCTCCCGATGATAGGAGACCCGGCTGTACTGAACGAAGAGGACGTTGGTCGCGGTCAGGAGCGTCGCCAGGAGGGCCACCCGGCGGTTGAACCAGGTCCGGCAGAGCTCGAAGAGGAGCAGCAGGCTCGCGGCCGACCACAGCACCGACGCGGTGCGTATGGCCGCCACGCTCATGCCGAGCAGCAGCATGACCAACGCCATCACATAAGCCTGCAGGGCACCGACGTAGAGCTCCGAGACGATGGGCAGGGCCCGGCCGAAGAGGGTCGTATAGTGGTAGAGCCGGGAGGCGGGACCGATCGCGTCCGCCGGCTGCAGGACGAGGCTGGCGACCATTCCGTCGAGCGCCTCGTCGTTGTGGAGCCCCGGGAGGTCCAGGTGGGGCAGGGCCAGGGTCAGGAATATCCCCACCAGACAGACGGCGAGGATCCAATCCCCCGCGCGCCGCGGCGCGGTCACTAGAAGAACCCCCGCCAGGCGATGCGCAGGACCTTGAGGACGTTTCCGGGCCGCACGCGGCCGATGTGCCTCAGGATCTGGGCCGGCCGCAGGTAGAACTCGCGCTGGGCGCGCCGCTGGAGCCCCTTGAGTCCTTCCGCGGTCTGTTCCGCGGTGACCCAGATGGGGTCGTTGTCGGTGAAGGAGATGTAGCCGGAGTAGCGCCGCCACACCGAGACGTCGAGGCTCCCGTCCGGACGGATGCCGGTGTCGATCTCCCCCCGGGCGCGCAGAGTCTCGAAGAGGGCGGAGCCGGGATAAGGGGTGCAGATGGAGAACTGCGCCATGTCGAGGTCCAGGCTCTTGGCGAAGCGGATGGTCTCCAGGGAATCGGCGGGAGTCTCGCCGGGGAGTCCCAGCATGAAGAGCCCCGCCACGCGGAGGTCCGAGAGCTCCCGGACCCGGCGCACCGCGTCGCGCACCATCTCGAGGCGGATGCCCTTGCGCACCCCGTCGAGGAGGCGCTGGACCCCGGACTCGATGCCGAAGGAGAGGTCGTAGCAGCCGGCCGCGGCCATGGCCCGGATGAGCTCGGGGGTCGCGCAGTTGACCCGCGCGTCGCAGCCCCAGCGCAATCGGAGCCCGCGCCGGCGGATCTCGGCGCAGATGGCCAGCATGCGCCCGGCGTCCTGCATGCACAAGGAGTCCACCAGCATGACGTAGCGGGCGCCGAAATCCTGCTCCAATGCTTCCAGCTCGTCGACCACGCGCTCAGGCGACGAGAATCGCGGGGTCTGGTTTACGACGCAGAAGGAGCACTTGTACGGGCACCCGCGCGAGGTGCCGACGGTCATGGTCCCGCTGGCCCCCGCGCCGGTGTAGAGCTGATTGCTCAGCGTGTCCACGCGGTAGAGGCTCCGGTCCACCAGATCGCGCGCCGGAGGCTGCAAGGCCGATAGGTCGGGCGCCAGATAGAAATCCGGGGGATTGCGGACCAGGCTCCCGTCCTTCAGGTAGGACACCGCCGGGATGTCCCCCGCCGCGCAGCGTCCCGCGCGGAGGTCCGCGATCCGGCGCATGGGTTCCTCGCCCTCCCCGTGCACCACGAAGTCGCAGCAGCCGGACCGGAGGTACTGCTCGGCGTAGACCGAGGCGTGGATGTTGCCGAAGACCACGGTCGTCTCCGGCAGGTTCTGCTTGAGCCAGCGCCCGAGGTGGTACACCATGGCCCCGCTGCAGGTGAGGACCGAGAACCCGGCGATGTCGGGCCGGAGCCGGGCGATCCGGGCCTGGAGCCCCTCCGCGTCCAGGCCTTCGGCGTGGGCGTCCACGACCGAGACCTCGCAGCCGGGTCCGCGGACGGCGCTCGCGATGTAGAGCAGGCCCAGGGGCTCGTATTTCTGCACGAGCTCCTTGCCGACGCCGAGCATGGCCTCCATCTCGTCCGGAGGCTGGACCAGCAGCACGCGCATGACGACAAAATGTAGCAAAAGGGACCCGCATCCGTGTTGAGACGGATTTGAGCGTCCCGTGAGCGTCCGTTGACGCAGCCGGATGTACGATGAGTAACGGGGGTACGGGGATACGCAGGGATCGTGCGGGTGCCGTCCGGTCGTGGGGCCCGGGTGGAAGGCAATGTCCGGCCGCGGTCGCGGTCTTCCAAGGACCGGTCGACCGCGGGCGGCGGACCGCCCCAAGGCCCGCAGGGACCGTAACGCGGGCCCGGGCGCTTCGCCCGGCATCCGATCATCCGGCCGGTGTCAGGGCCGGGGGAGGCTGGAGCATCGAGGACGCCAAAGTCGCGGATGTGATGCAGGGAGCTGATGCTCAGACGGCTGTCCTGCGGCCGATGGAACTGGACCGGCGCTGAGGCGCGGTCGACCTGAAGGGGTTGCCATCACGGCCGCGGGCAGCCGCTCTCTTTTCGGATATGTTATGCTTCCCGGGATGGCCAGGAAGAGCCCGTCCAAACCCGCCCCCCGGAAGCGCTTCCGACCGCTGCGGATCCTCATCATCGACGACGACCGCGCCATAGCCGAGGTCTGCGAGGAATTCCTCCTGGGAAACGGCTTCAAGGTGCTGCTCGCCCACGACGGAAAGATCGGACTGGCCTCCGCGCGGCGGGGGCTGCCGGACCTGATCCTCCTCAATCAGGAGATGCCCCGCATGACGGGATTGGAGGTCCTGCGGGAGCTGCGCGAGGACCCCAAGACCCGAGCCATCAAGGTCATCATGAACAGCGTGGATGCCGCGTATCAGACCGAGGCCTGGGCGGCCGGGGCCGAGGACTTCTTCCAGCTGCCGGTCACGATGGAAGTCCTGCTGTACAAAGTCCACAAGGCCCTGGGCCGCCCCTCCTGAACAACTCCCGTCCCGGCCCCCGTGCTCGTCCCGGGGATTAAGTTATTTAAGTTGTCGCCCGCGCCTGGACTTCTCCAGAAACGGTGCGGGCACGAACCGTATGTGCTCCGTCGCAAGCCGTTCACCGTAGGCCGCCAGGACAGCCCGCCGCGCGGCATCCACCCGGCCAGCCGGCAGATTTTCATCATAGACCACGCGCACATCCATATCGACAGGTCGACTGGTCGCAGTCGCCGACGACGCGCTCACGGTCTTGGTCTGTTGGGCCTCTTGCGCCTGCGAACTGATGTCCTTTGCATTCGCGGGATCGGCATCCTTGGTGCCTGCGGCGCTGTTCACGCCTCGCGGCTTCGTTTTCTTAAATACGTCGCCGTCTGTCGGACATAGATCGATCTCATCGACAAAGTCGAGGTCTGAGATCGTGCCGCTGGATCGCTGCATCGGAACGAATCTGCGCTTGGATTTGCTGGCTGCGCCGGAGCCGCCCCTGTAGTCGGTCGCTTCGTTCGACGCGACATGCAGCCTCATGGAGACGAACACGGCGCTCCGGCCCTCGCCGAGGATCGGGTCCATGAGCCGAGCCTGGATGCGATCCGAATAATCGGACTCCATGCGGTGCACCGTCCAGGGCAGGTCCGGGTCTTGGGTTTCCAGAGCCGAGAGGCTCGCCTCCGGACAGAACGACAGCGCCGCGCCGACCACGGCCAGGATCATCCGCTTCATGGTCGATAGGATGCCTCGCGCGGACCCTTCCGTCAATTCACAGCCCCGTTACCGCAGGCAACACGGCTGTTACCGACCGCCCCTCGGTCCCGGGGTTTAAGATTTCAAGTTATCGCGCAAAGCGCAGATCAACGATATCGGCGAGACCGGCGGCGGCAAGACCTGGATCGCCGAACGCATCGCCACGCTCACGGGCAACGACCTCTGGATGGTCTCCATGAACGAGTACACGCGCAACAAGGACCTCATCGCGCACGAGACCTTCGGCGAGGAAGGCCAGGGCCGCACCGGCCTCACCGCGTCCACCGTCCTGCGCTGGATGATTGCGGGCGGGATCCTCCTCCTCGACGAGATGCACAAGCCCCTGGAGGGCATCGCCATCCTCAACAACATCCTCCAAAACGGTGAGTACCGCCTCCCGGACGGCCGGGTCATCAAGTACGACAAGTCCAAGAGCTGGGTCATCGGCACCATGAACCCGGTCAAGCCCCCCTACAAGGGCGAGCCTCCCTCCGGCGAGCTCTCCAGCCGCTTCGGCATGACCCTCGAGGTGAAGTACCTGCCGCCCGACGAGGAAGCCGCGCTTTTGCGCATCTTCTACGGCGCAGTGGACCCGAAGCTCGTAGAGACGCTGGTGGCCATCGCCAACGAGCTGCGCAAGGCCTACCCCGAGACCCTGCCGCTCCCGATAGCGCCGCGGACCCTGCTCCATATCGTGGAACACGTCCAGCGCTTCCCCAAAGACAGCGTGGCCGACATCTTCGGCAAGACCTACAACCCGGCGTCGATCGTGGAGGACCCCGCCAGCACCGCCCTCATCCAGGATGTCCTGGGGCGGCACGGCCTGGTGGAGACCGAAGAGGAAACGCTGAAGCGGCTACGCCCTTAGGCCCTGTCAAGTAATAACATGATCAATTTGGCCAGGCGATTTTGAGTTCTGGCTAGGCGCGAGAAGCGAGCATACCGATAGGTATGTATGCGCCGAGCAACGACGCCAGAACTCAAAAGCGCCCGGCCCATTCCAGCAAGTTTCGCTGCCGTCGGCAGCGAAACTATTGGTGGAGGGAGGTCCGATCCTGGACGATTTCGTCGTTGCTCCTCACTCACATGCCTACAGGCATGCTCGTTCGTCGCGCCTAGAAATCGTCTCATGCTCGGACCTCCAAATCGATCATGTTATTACTTGACAGGGCCTTAGGCCCCAGGCCGTCACCTCGCCCCGGTTGTGGTAGAGCTGGCGGATGCCGGTGACGGTGAGCCCGGGCTCGAGAAGCCGCGTGATCTTGGGCAGGAGCTGGGCTGGATCTTCGCTTCCCAGCTTGATCGTCATCAGGAAGGAACCGCGGGGCTGCAGGCTAACGGTCAGACGCTTGAGGACCTTAGCCGATCGGAAAGCCTCCCAGTTCATGTCGTCGGTGATGAGATCGAAGCTGCCTTGGGGACGGAACTGGTTGGCGTCGCAGCGGACGTGGGTGACCTGGTCGAGGTTGGAGACCGCGCGATCGAGCTCGGCCGGGTCCACGGCGGTGACGGAGCAGCCCTTACCCTGCAGGACCCGCGTCCAGCCCCCCGGGGCGGCGCCCAGGTCCAGCGCCCGCTGACCGTCCCGGACGGATAGGAAACCCAGCTTCATGGCTTCGAGCAGCTTGCTCTCCGCCCGGCTCACGCTGTTGGGATCCTTGAAGAACCTGACGACGCCGCCGGACCAGGGGTTGAGATTCTCGGAGGGCGCGGAGAGCCCGCAGTACACCGTGCCGGGGTTCCGGACGATGAAGACCGAGACGATGCGATCGGGGTCCTGCACCGCCGGTTCGGCGCCGGCCGCGGATATGAGCGGGTCGAGCCGCTCTTTCACCGCATAATCCGAAAAGCGCTTCTCTCCCGGCGTCTGCCGGACCTGCACCGCCACCCGAAGTCCTCGGATGGACTCGTCGAACAAATCGGCGCAGGACCGGGAAATCTCCGCCGGGGCGGAGTCGCCGGAGGGAAGGGTCGTCTCGGTCTCGACCGGCTGGACATGCCTGGCGAACACAGGCGGGTGAGCGCGCAGGGCCCCCAGAAAGCCCGGCCGGTCGAACGAGGACTCGAACAGGAAAACGCCGTCCGGGAAGCGCTGGACGACCTGGCCGTGGGGATCGGCGCCGAGCAATTCCCGCTCCGCCGTCCCGGCGAACTTCTCCTGCGCCGTCGCGATGAACCTCATCGGGGGATCCACTCCTGGGAAGCATGAGTCCGGATTCGCGGCATGCGACTATCATATATCATGGACCGGCGGGAGAGCGGGGATTCGCGAGGATGTCCCGGCCCGGCGCGGATGACTTAGCCGGCCCCGGTTCGCTATACTGGCGCTCCATGGGGGCCCTGATCTCCTTCGCGTGCTCCGCGCACGACGTCCTCCTCGCCGCTTTATCCTGGACCGTCTGGGCGGCGGCCGCGATGCTGCTCCTGTCGTCCGCGGCGCGCGCCCGCGTCTCGGCCTGGGCCGCGGAGCTCGACGGGTCCGCCGGGAGGCGGGCCGACCTGGCCGCCCTGACGGCGGCGGGCGCCGTGACGCTGTGGTTCCTGTTCCAGAAGGCCATGCAGTACCGCGGGTTCCAGTTGCCCCTCGATTCGACGATCATCGTCAACACCGCCGCCAATCTCCTCTCCGGCCGGGGGCTCGCCTGCGTCGTCGACGGTTCGCCCAACGTCCTATCGGTCCATTTCGCGTTCTTCGTCCCCGTTTTCCTCTCCCCGGTGCTCATCTGCGCGAAGAGCCCCCTGTCCCTGCTCCTGATCCAATCGGCGGCGGTGTCATCGACGGGGCTCGCCGCGTTCCTCCTGACCCGGCGCAAGACCGGTTCGGCGTTCGCCGGACTCGTCGCCATGGGCTTGACCTACTCACACGTCTCGTTCCATCAGCTGTCGGCGGCCAGCCTGGAGAACTCGGTCTTCGGGCCGGCGCTCTTCCTTTGGGGGCTGTTGCTCTGGGACGGCGGCCGCCGCTGGGGCGGCGGCGCCCTGTGGGCCCTGGCCCTGACCACCCGGGAGCAATTCCCCTTCACCCTGGCGGGCCTGGGCCTCTATCACGCGCTGACCTCTTCCCGCCCCGGCCGCCGGCGCCTCGCCGAAGGGGCGGCGATCGTGTTCGGGTCAGCGGTGTTGTGGTACCTCGAGATGCGCCTGGTCGGCTCGTACGCCGACGCCCTCAACGCGCACTATTGGAAGCTCTATTCGCACTTCGGCGCCAGCAAGGAGGACGTGCTTCGCACCGTGCTCACGCGTCCGGACCGGCTGCTGCTCCACGCCGCCTGGCCGCCGGCCCGTCTCCTGCCGCTGGGACTCCTGCTCGCGGGGACGGCATTCCTGCCCCTGGCCGGACCCGCCGGCCTGGCGGCCCTTCTCGCGGCGTCGGCGCATCACCTCCTGCAGAGGCAGTATCAGTTCGACCTGCAGAATTCGGCCTACACCTTCGGCCCGCTGCTCTTCGCGTCGGCGTGCGGCCTGGGCGCACTGGCGCGCCAAGGCCGCCTGCGCGGGCGGGGCCGGGTCTGGCTGGCGGCGGCCGCGCTGACGGCGGGAGGCTGGAGCCTGCGCGGGGCGACGCGCGTTTTACACGCCGAACTGGGAGTCCCCTACGTGAACGCGGCACCCGCCCTGGCGGACCTGGTCCCGGACGACGCCAGCGTCTGGGCGGACGAATACATCGGCTGCCGCCTGTCGGCGCGGCCTCAGCTCAAACTGCTCTTCGAGGCGACGCTCCCGTCGCGCTTCGACGTGATGCTCTTCCGGCCCGAATACGTCCTGATCGACAAGGGAACGCTCCTCTTCCTGCCGCCGCCCGACCGTACGAGGATCGTCGGGTTCCTGGCGCGGGAAGGCTATGCGAAGGCCGGCGAGGCGGGGTCGTTGGTCCTGCTCAAGGACCCGCAGGCCCCGCGGACCGGGCCGTCACCCGCCCTGACCCTGCCCGGCGAGCCCGCCGACGCCCCGCGGGTGACCCCCTACCTCGCGCGCATCATGGATTCGGAGCCGGGGCGCAGGGGTCTGGAGTCCTACCCCCCCGATCTGCGCTACCAGCCGGAATCCGCCGAGCAGGAGCTCCGGTTCGCCCAGGTGCTGGCCGCGCGCGAACTCCCGGCCCTGGCCGTCCCGCACGCCCGGAGGGCGACGAGCCTGCGGCCGCGGCTCGCCGTGGGGCACAGCATCCTCGCCGTTTCCCTGGCGGCGGCGGGCGACGCGGACGGGGCCTCGGCGGAATATCGCGCGGCGTTGGCCATCCAACCAGACTCCGTCCCGACGCTCGCGAACTTCGGCAACCATCTGCTCCGGAGCGGGAAGGCCCAGGAGGCGCTGGAGTGCTTCGACCGCGCCGTGGCCCTGGACCCGGCGCTCCCCGCCCTGCAAGCCGACCGCGGCGTGGTGCTCCTGCATCTCGGACTCAAGGACCGGGCTAGAGGGGCTTTCGAGACCGCCCTCATGTTCGACCCGGGCAACGCGGTGGCGCGGCAGAACCTGCCGCTGACCGCCGGGGCCCCCGCTCCTCCCCCGCGCTGAGTCCTCGCCAGCGGCGGCCTAACGGACGCCGAGCAGAGGAGCTTCCGCGTCGCCCGTGAACGCCGGGGTCTGCGTCCGGCCGAAGAGCTTGCGCGCCTGGGCGGGCAGGCGCTCGGCGATCGAGTCCCGCACCCGGCCGTTGCTGAGCGTTCCCCCCTTCCCCAACCCCTCCTGCACCGCCTTGAGGAAGTAGTAGGTGTACAGCGAATGCCCCTGCGCCGAGAACCAGGAGGAGATCTCCTGGTCGGCGGAGGAGGTGAAGACGTTGAGCCCCTGGTGCGGGTCCATGGCGACGGCCGAGATGTAGAGCGGGCTGGCCTGGGACACGAGCATGCCCTTGTGGCTCGCCCCGGAGAAGCAGGAGTCGATGACCGCCGTGACGCTGCGCGCCTTGAGCTTGGCGAGGTTCTCGTAGAACACGGCCAGCGGATAGCCGTTGAGCTTGACGTAGTTGGGATGGGCGTCCGCGGGCACGAAATAGGCCGCATGGGTCTCCAGGTCCGGGGCGCCGTGCCCCGAGTAGTAGACGAGGACGTCGCTCTTGCCCGCCTTCACGAAATCGCTGAGCTGGCCCTTGGGGTCTGCCTGGCTGCCGAAGACCCGGACCAGGTCGCCTTGCGTGGGGTTCTCGAGGTATATCAGGTTCTCCTCCGGCACGCCGAACGCCTTGAGCAGGTACTCCCGCACGACCCGGGCGTCGTCGAGTGCGTAGGCGACCGCCGGGACGTCCTTGTTCTTATAGTCCTTGATCCCGATGACCACCGCTACGGCGTCCGGGTCCTTGCGGCCCCGCTCGGGGATGTTCACGTCCACGTCCGAGACCGAGCGCACGATACGCGGGACCCCGGCCGCCTTCTCCGGGGTGAAGACGATGGGCTTGGAGGAGGGCTGGGCATAGACGTCCAGCTCGCGCGCGTCCTCGCGAGCCAGCCAGCCGCCGCCTTCGAGAAAGTACCAGCCGTCCTTCTCCCCCAGGGCCGCGACCACGGTCCGGGGGGCGAGCGTCGAGAGCGCGGCGGCGTCCGCGGCCGGCGTCTTGCGCGCCGAACTCCGCCGCCGGACTTCCAGCTGGGCGTAGCGGGGCTGATAATCGATGGCCGCTTCCTCGATGTCGATGGGGACTTCCGTGGTCTTGCCGCTGGAATCCGAGGCGGCCAGGATCATGGGCGAGCCCGGCCCCACGCTTAGGGCTCGCAATGAATTAAGTGGTGCATTTCGCCGGAGGCGATTTTGGAGCGAGCCGAAGCGATGCGAGACGCGCAGGCCTTAAGGCCTGTAAGTCGAGCAGCGCGAAGGCGTAGCCCCTGCGGCGATAGCGCCGCAGGGACCTGCGGCAGGGAGTAACTCCTTTCCGCAGGCCCGAAAGCGCCCCGGCCCTTCGGGGAGGCCCCTGCCGCTATTGACCGGCAGGGACCGTGCAAGAAGATGTTCTCCGGACGCACGGCCCGCCATTGGCCGTTTTCGTCGTTGCTCGTCGCTTACATAGCTCACGCTATGCGCGCTCCTCGCGCCTAGAATTCGGCTCAATTTCGTGCCTCCGAAATGCGCCACTTAATTCATTGCGAGCCCTTACGCGGGCCTCGAAGGGATAGGCGTCCTCGTAGTTGCCTGCCTCCGCCGCGAAGGCCGCGCGCGGGACCGCCGTGCCCGCGACCACGACCGAGGCTACCTTGACGTCGTCGTAGACCACGCCCTTGAGCCTGAGGACCGGCTCCTCGAAGTTCGATTCCATCAAGCGCACCATGGGCTTCATCACGTCGGGCTTGGCGACCGAGACCGCCCCCTGGGGGAGATAGCCCTTGAGCCCGCCGGCCAGCCGTACGTAGAGATGCCCGGTCGCCTGCCCGAGCACCTCGACTGCCGTGCCGGCCGGGAGCCTGGTGAGGGCCTTGCCCGTGGCGCTGGTCAAGGCCGCGTCGGCCTCGCGCACGAACCGGTGCGGGCTGGCGGGGTTGCGGCAGACATCGATGCGGTCGGAGGCGTTCAGCGCCAGGAAGCGGCCGTCCGGGGAGAACGCGATGACCTCGCCGTCCGGAGCCGCGATATCCGGCACCACGGGCTCGCCGTCCTGCGTGGAGAAGAAGCGGAGCACCCAGCGGCGGTCCGCAAGCCGGTGCTTCTTCACGCCGGCCTTCCCATCGTTCGTCAACCGGAAGCGCCCTTTGAGGGAGGAGCCGTAGGGGTGATCCCAGGCCTCCCGGTCCTCCCTGCTGAGCGAGAGGGTCCGGAGGGGCTCAGCGAGATCCGGGGAATAGACCCGGAGGTTCCCGTCCTCCATCATGGCCAGGACCGTGCCCCCGTCTCCGGATATATGCGCGGAATCGATGCGTCCGTCGCCCAGGGTGCGCTCGAGCCGCCCGGTCGCCACCGACCAGACCCTCACGCAGCCGTCCCCGAAGGACGCGACAACGCTACCGGAGTCTGGGGAGAAGGCGATGGCGCCCAACCCCGGGTAAGCCGGCATGCGCTTGAGGACGTAGTCCTTCGTCTGGTCCGATTTCTCGCTCGTCGAAGGCATGACCCGCAGCCGCGCCTCGGTCCCCGGTTCGCCCATGAGGCTCCGGTAGACGTCGCCATAGGAGCGGCGATACAGGGACGTCCCGTCCACGAAGACCAGGCGGCTCCAGTCTTTCAGCCCCGCTTTCTTGGCGGGGCCTTCCAGCACCTGCCTGACGGTGGGGTAGTCGTTGCCCGCATCCACCTGGAAATGGATGCCGAGCGATCCGACCGCGAACGAGATGGAGCGGATCGACTTCCCGTCGGGGACCGAGAAGACCTCGATGCGGCCGTACTCGTCGGCGACCGCCAACAGCCTCGCATCCGGAGAGAAGGCCGACCGGACCGGCCAGAACGGGACCGGGAAGCGGCCCAAGGGCGTGAGGTCCGTTCCTGACCAGAGCTGGACCGAACCCTTGCCGGCGACGGAGCGGTCGACCGCGGCCAGGAGCGTCCCATCGGGCGACCACGCCGCGACCGCCCAATCGCCCTTGAGCCCCTGGTCCAGCGCGGCGCACCCTTTCCCGTCGAGCCGGCACAGCTCCGCCTTGGCGGCCCCCGAACTCCTGGTATGCAGCAGCCTGGTCCCGTCCGGGCAGAAAGCGACGACCGGCAGGTAATTGAGAGGCCCCGCGAGGCTGAGCACCTTCTCCGCGGCCCCCTGGCCGAAGCACCGGCCGCAGGGGAGGGCGACCAGGAGGGATATCGTGATGAGGCCGGCTTTCATGAGGGGCGCCGTGACATCATACCAATTGGCCGCGGCGCGAGGCCGGGACCGGCTCAGGCAGCCAGCGGATAACGCGCGGCGAAGCGCGTGCCCTGGATCTCATCGCTCGTGAACCCGATCGCCCCTTTCAGGTAGCGTTCCGTCAGGAGCTTCATGCTGTAGGTGCCGAGCCCCCGCCCCGCGCCCTTGGTGGAGAAGGAGCGCTGGAAAAGCTGGAGCTGGACCTCGCGCGGCATGACCCCCGGGTTGCGGACCCAGAACTCGATCCCGGCGCCCTCCCTGCGGCAGCCGGCCGTCACGGCCTGCCCGGGCGCGACGGCCTCCAGGGCGTTCCTGAGCATGTTCCCGACGACGCGGCGCAAAAGCGTGGGGTCGGTTCGGAAGCTGACCGCGGCGGAAGCCGGGTCCAGCGCCAGGATCTTCCCCTTTGCCGCATCGCGCAGACGGCAGGCGTCGACAAGTTCGCCCAGAAGCTTTAAGGAGTCCTCAGGGGAGAACTGAGGCTCGAGCTCGTCCGTTTCCGCCTCGGACAGGGTGCGCTGGGTCTGGATCTCATCGATGATGCGGCATTCCTGGACGTCGTCTCTGCCCTGTTGGCAGTTGCGGATGGCGTTGGCCGCGCCGCAGGTCGTGCAGAACTCCGAGGTGCCGCAGCCTCC
>Ga0154315_1121_pt1 | contig 25570 bp, 26 predicted proteins | sample RifGroA2_FD_105609 | JGI IMG/M metagenome (GOLD analysis project Ga0154315, IMG submission 105609) | Elusimicrobia bacterium GWA2_69_24
CGGCTGCTGGAACCGGTGAGGATGAACTGCAAACGGCGGCGCGATTTTTCCTCGAGCAACTGGTGGACCACGTCGAGGAGCGCCGGAACCTTCTGGATCTCGTCTATGATCAACCGGGATATCCCGGGGTTGCCCTCCACCAGGGCGCGCAGCTGCTCCGGCCTCCCCACATAGGTGCGGTAGGAGTCCGGGTCGAGCAGGTCCACCAACAGCGCGTCGGGAAAACTCGCCCTCAACAAAGTGGACTTACCGGTTCCCCTTGGACCGAAGAGGAAGAAGCTGTCCGGCGGTGACTTAAAAAAACGCCTTACTTGGTCCATAAATGCTTCCTTTTTGGATATATCACATCCATTATATAAAGAAAAGCCGTCGCCATCGATTCCGAGTCCGTCCCCCCGATAGGAAACGGAGCTCTCCCGCTCAGCGCCAGTCGGCGCGCGGGTGATCGGTCGGTGCCAGGATTTATCCTGGCACCCTCCATATCGTTGCTTCGCTGCCGGGTCCGACGGAGACGAGGGTCACGGGCACGCCGAGCCGGCGTAATAGACAGGCAGGAAGGTCAGCTTCTGCTCCGGGAGATATTCATAGGGCCTGGACGAGAAGACCAGCCCGCCCTTGACGTTGGGATGTTCGGCCAGGAGCAGGTGCAGACTGCGCAGGCGGCCGGCGGCCCCGCTCTTGACTTCCACGCCGTAGATGTCTCCACCCGCCGAGACCAGATAGTCCACCTCCGCCTGACTGTTGGGAGCCTCCCGCGACCAGTAGTGGAGTTCGCCCCCCCGGGCAGCCAGAATCTCCTGGCCGACGAACTGCTCGGCCAGCGCGCCGCGGTGGATGTCCAGGAGGTCTCCCGCGGCGAACTCGCGGTCGAGGCGCAGGCCGGCGAGGCGCTGCCAAAGCCCCACGTCCAGCATGATGGCCTTGAAACGACCGGCCGACACCCCGGCTCCCAGCGGCAGTCCCTGGGCCCCGGAGGCCTTCACCCGGGTCACCATACGCGCCTTCTCCAGCAGCTCGAACGCCTTCTTGATCGTCGGTCCGGTGCCGCGGTCCGTCAGACGCGAATACTTGAGCTGCTGGCCCACGAATCCGGGCGCGCTTTCCAGGACCGCCCCCAGGCAGCCGGTGTTGGCCCGCGCGGCATACTTGGGAAAGTCCTGGCGGATCGTCTCCTTGAGGCCGTCCAGGATCTCCATACAACGCGGCAACGACCGGTGCTCGGCGAAGTCGGCCACGCTTTCAGGCATGCCGCCGACGAAGCCGTAGGTCCTAAGGAGCTCGAGCAGCGACTGGTGCGCCGCATCCGGCACCTTTCGCGGGCGAGCCCGAAGGATCTCCAGGGCCCGTTCGTTGCCGAGCGCCAGCACGAACTCGGAGAACGACATCGGCCGCATCTCCAGCATCTGCAGCCGGCCGACGGGGAAGGACGCCTCCCCCACGGCCAGCTCCAGCAGCGAGCCCGCAGCCGCCACGTGGAGGCCGGGGAGCTCCTCGTACAGATAGCGGAGCGCGGTGAGGGCGCGCGGGCAGGCCTGGATCTCGTCAAGGAAGAGCAGGGTCTTTCCCGGTTCTATACGGGAGCCGGTCACCACCTCCAGATTGCCGATGACCTTGCGGGCGTCGAGATCTTCGCCGAAGGCGCGATGCGCCTGGAGCTTCTTCTCGAGATCCACCATGACGAAGTTGTCGAAGTTCTTGCGGCCGAACTCGGCAATCGTGTAACTCTTGCCGACCTGTCGAGCGCCGCGGACCAAGAGTGGCTTGCGCCGATCGGATCGTTTCCAACGGAGCAATTCATCATCCACGGTCCTCAACATATGCTTCCTTCCCAAGACCGAAAATGTTCCGCGTCTCCGATCATAGACGATGCTTTATAATTACAACCATATTATGAAATACTGTATTTAGAATTACAAGGCTATTTATTGACTTTAGTCGGGCTGAGAATATCGCCCCGCATTCATCCTGGCACCCTCCTTATCGTCGCTTCGCTGCCGGGTCCGACGGAGACGAGGGTCACGGGCACGCCGAGCCGGCGCTCCACCCAGAGCACGTAGTCCCGCGCACCCTTGGGCAGGTCGGCGAAGCGGCGGACCTTGGAGATATCCCCGCTGAACCCGGGGAAGGATTCATACACGGGCTCCACATCGAAGACCGCCTGCCGCGAGTGCGGCCACTCGGTCAGCGTGCGCCGACCCAGCTTGTAGGCGGTGCAGACCTTGATGGGGTGGACATTGGCGAGGGTGTCCAGCTTCATCATGGCGAGCCGGCCCACGCCGCTGGCGCGGATGGCGAAGCGGAGCTGGACCAGGTCCAGCCAGCCGATGCGCCGGGGCCGGCCGGTCGTGGTGCCGTACTCCTTGCCCGTGCGGCGGATGAAGTTCGCCGTCGCGCCGAATATCTCCGTCGGGAAGGGCCCCCGCCCCACGCGGGTGTTGTAGGCCTTGCTCACCCCCATCACGTCGTCGATGCGGGTGGGGCCGACCCCGGCGCCGGCGCAGGCGCCGCCTGCCACCGTGCTCGAGGAGGTCACGAAGGGATAGGTGCCGTGGTCCAGGTCGAGCATGGCCCCCTGCGCGCCCTCGAACAGCACGCGCTTGCCGGAGCGCAGGGCCTCGTCGATCATGACCGCCGTGTCGGCGGCGAAGGGCGCCAGGAAGCGCCGCAGCGCGTCGTACTCCCGGAACACCTCTTCCCGGATATCCTTCAGGGGCTTCACCCGCATGAGCTCCGCGGCGCGGACCCGGAGGTTCGTCTCGACGAGGGAGCGGAAGGTGTCGGGCTCCAGGTAATCCGCCACCCGGATGCCGATGCGCGCGACCTTGTCCTCGTAGCAGGGGCCGATGCCCTTCTTGGTGGTGCCGATGCCGCGCCCCCCCTCCTCGCGCAAGGTGTCGAGGAGGATGTGCGTGGGCAGGATGACGTGGGCCGCCGGGCTGACGAAAAGGCGGCCCTTCACGGAGATGCCCCAGCCCTTGAGCGCGCGGACCTCCTCGCGCAGGGCCCGGGGGTTGATGACCACGCCGTTGCCGATGAGGGCCTTCTTGCCCCGGACCAGGATACCGGAGGGGACCAGGTGCAGGGCGTAGCGCTTGCCTTTGACCACGACCGTGTGCCCGGCGTTGTCGCCGCCCTGGTACCGGACGATGAGGTCGGCCTTCCGGCTGAGGCAGTGGACGATCTTGCCCTTGCCCTCGTCGCCCCACTGCGCTCCCACCACGACCAAAGCCTTCGCGGCGCTCCGCTTCATCTCATCCCCCCAGGAACTTCTTCCACCAGGACGTCTTGCCGAGGCGCCGCTCGGCGCGCACGCGCAGGTCGCCGGGCACGCTCACATCGCCGCAGACCCCGGCGGAGAAGCGCACGCGCACCGTGACCTCCCCCGCCCCCTTCTCGATGGCTTCGACGGGGACAGCCAGGCTCTCGTCCTGGGCCGCGCCGAATAGGCGGGCGAGGTACTGGGCGATGTCGCGCCCGTCGTTGATCGCCACGTGCACCAGATCGCCGGCGTGGAGGTCCTCGGCCAGGGTCCCCACCGGGTCGGGCTCCACCGCGATGCGCAAAATCAGCAGGTTCTCGGCCCCCGGGCCTGCGCGCGTGCCGCGGGTGCGGCGCTTGGACTGCGGCCGGGACTGGCCCTCCTCCTGCGGCCGCACCTCCCGGAACTGACCAAGGTCGAGCACGTCTTGGCGGAACTGGAGGTCTACGGGACCCCCGAGGCGAGTGCCGAGCAGGGCCTTGAGCGGCTCGAGCGCGGCCTCGTCCACTGAGGCGCCTTCCTCATAGAAGGCCCCCGCCTCGGGCGAGTCGAAATACCCGGCCAGCAGGCCCTCGGCCTCCTGGCTCACTGCCTGCACGGTCCCGGGCCAGAGCCGGCAGGCGTAGAGGCGGCCCTCGAAATCGAACCAATGCTGGTCCAGCTCGGAGGCGTAAACGGCCGGGTTGTAGGAGATGACCGCCCGGGCCCGCAGGAGGCGCTTCTCCTTGAGGTTGAGGATGGCCAGGCACAGGCCGTAGAGGGACTCCTTACGCACGCAGAAGCGCCCCTTGAGGATGACGATGTTCTGGAACAGCCGCGGCACGGCCTGCACCGCGCTCTCGAGGTCGTAGCCGCAGAGCTGGAGCGCGAGCTCCGCCTCGCTGCGGTCGCAGCCCGTCTCCTCCATGAGCAGGGTCACCTTATCCTTCACCGGCCCCCCACCCTAGCCCTCCCCCACAAGGGGGGAGGGGACACAATCGAGCAGCCGCTCATCCAGTCCCCTTCCCCCCTTGCGGGGGAAGGTCGGGATGGGGGGTCCGCCGGCTGCGCGGATGGCTGCTGCCGTAAACCTTGCGCAGACCCTCGAGGGAAGTGTGGGTGTAGATCTGTGTGGTGGCGAGGCTCTTGTGCCCGAGCATCTCGGCCAGGGCGCGCAGGTCGCAGCCGTGGTCGAGGAGATGCGTGGCGAAGCTGTGGCGCAGGGCGTGCGGGGCCAGGGGCTTGAGCAGTCCCGCCTCCCGGGCCCGCAGCCGCACGATCATGGCCACCCCGCCTTCCTGAAGCCGGCGCCGGCGCTGGTTGAGCCACAGGGGCTTGCCGGCCTCGCCCGCGGCCTCCCGCGGCCGGACCTTCAGGTACTCCCGGATAGCGCCCAGGGCCGCGGTCCCGACCGGCACCACCCGCTCGCGGGCTCCCTTGCCGAAGACCCGCACCACCCCGCCCATGAGGTCCACGTCCCCGACGCCCAGCCCGGCCAGCTCCGAGCGGCGCAGGCCGCTCGAATAGAGCAGTTCCAGGATGGCCCGGTCCCGCAGGAAGACCCACGGCGGCTCCTGGGCCGCCTGGGTCTCCTCCATGAGCCCGCTCACCTCGGACTCGGTGAGGAACTTGGGCAGGCGCCCTTCCCGCTTGGGCAGGGGGATGTTGAGGAAGGGGTCCGCGGCGAGCCCCCCCTCCTCCCGCAGGAAGCGGCAGAGCGAGCGCAGGGCGGAGATCTTCCGCAGGACACTGGTCCGCTGAAGGCCGCGCGGCTTGTCCCCTGACAGGCGGGTCTGGAGATGGGCCAGGTAGGCTCGGACGCCGTTGCGGTCGAGGCTGGCGAAGTCGTCGGTCCCCAAGGCGGGACCGGTCCGGCGCGCCCAGAACGCCTCGAATTCCTTGAGGTCGGCGGTGTAGGCCCGCAGGGTGTGGGTGGAGAAGTTCCTACGGGAGCGCAGGGCGGCCAGGAATCTCTGGACCCAGAGATTCACTCAGCCTTCCCGTCTGCCTCCGCTCCCGTCACTCCCGACACACCCGGGACGGCCTCGGAGACCGGAGCCGGGGCTGGAGGGCGGCCGCACTCGGCCAGCAGCACGGCCGCCGCGTCCTTGCCCAGGGGCTTGAGGTTGCGGCATTTCGGGAAGCCCGAGCAGGCTAGGAAATGGCCGCGCTTACCCAGCCGCATCCACATGGCGCTGCCGCACTTGTTGCATTTGCGGGAGGTGATGACCGGCCGCGAGGACTCGATCTTACGGCCCTCCGCGTCGAGGGAGAAGGTGTTCTTGCAGGACGGATAGCCCGAGCAGGCCAGAAAGCGCCCCTTGCGCCCGGTGCGGATCACCATGGGTTTGGAGCAGACGTCGCAGACCTCGCTGGTGGCCTCGGGCACGACCTTCTTGCCGTCCGCGTCGAGCTGGATCTTCCCCTTGCATTTGGGGAAGCGCGAGCAGGAGAGGTACTTCCCGAACCGGCTCTCGCGGATGAGCATCTGCGACTTGCAGAGAGGGCACTCCTCGTCGGACTTCTGCGGCTCGACGCGGGAGTCCTCCATCGTGAGCTGGGCCGCGGCCAGGGCCTTGGCGAAGGGCTGATAGAAGCCCTCCACGGTCTTCTGCCAGCGCTCTTTGCCTTCGGCGATGTTGTCGAGCTCGCCCTCGACCTGGGCCGTGTAGGTGAGGCTCATCTGCTCGGGGAAGTGCTTCTTGAGCTGGACCACCACCAGGGTCCCCAGGTCCGAGGGGGTGAGGCGGCGGTCCTTCAAGCCCCGCCGCACGTAGCCCCGGTCCACGATGGTCTTGATGGTCGGAGCGTAGGTGGAGGGCCGGCCGATGCCGTGCTTCTCCAGCGCGCGGATGAGGCTGGCCTCGTTGTAACAGGGGGGAGGGTTGGTCTTGTGCTCGTCGGAGCTCAGGCTCTCCATGCGGACCTCGTCGCCTTCCTGGAGGTTGGGGAGCTGGCCTTCCTTGTCCTCGGGGTCCTTCTCCTCGGGCTCCTCCTGGTTGTCCTGCAGGACGCGCAGGAAGCCCTCGAACTTGAGCGTGCGGCCCGTGGCGTGGAACACGGCGTCCCCGCTCTGGATGTCGGCGGCCACGGTGTCGAACACGGCGTCGGCCATCTGGCTGGCCACGAAGCGCCGCCAGATGAGCGTGTAGAGCTTGAGCATCTCGGGGGTCAGGAACTTGCGCATGGCGTCCGGAGTGCGCTGGACGCTGGTCGGGCGGATGGCCTCGTGGGCTTCCTGGGCGCCCTTCACCTTGCCCTCGTAGACCGGCGCCGTGGCCGGGAGCAGGTTCTCCCCGAACTCGGCCTTCACGAACTCCCGGGCCTCGGCCCGCGCCACCTCGGCGACGGAGGTGGAGTCGGTCCTCATGTAGGTGATGAGACCCGCGGGCTCGTCGCCCCCGATGTCCACGCCCTCGTAGAGGCTCTGCGCGATGCGCATGGTGCGCTCGGCCGCGAAGCCGAGCCGCTGGGAGCCGGCCTGTTGGAGCGTGCTGGTGATGAAGGGAGGCAGGGGGCGGCGCCGGACCTCCCGGCGCTCGACCTTGCAGACCTTGAAGGCGCCGCCGGCCAGTGCCGCCTTCACCGCCTCCATGTCCGCGGCGCTCTTGAAGACGCTGGACTTGACGCGGTAGTCCTCGGCGAAGAGCTCGTAGGTCCGCGAGAGCTCGACCTTCTCCCCCTTCCACTGGGTCAGGCGCGCGGCGAACTGCGGCGGGGTGTCGGGCTTGAGGAACATCCCTTCCAGCGTCCAATAGGGGTCGGTCTGGAAGGCCTTGATCTCGGCGTCGCGCTCCACGAGCAGGCGCACGGCTACCGACTGCACGCGCCCGGCGGAGAGGCCGCGGCGGATCTTGCGCCACAACAGCGGCGAGAGCTTGTAGCCCACCAGCCGGTCGATGACGCGGCGGGCCTGCTGGGCGTGTACCAAGGCCATGTCCACCGGCCGGGGCGATGCCAGGGCCTGCTTGATGGCCCCGGGGGTGATCTCGTGGAAGGTGATGCGGCGGATCTTGGACTCGTCCGCCTCCAGTATCTCGCTCAAGTGCCAGGCGATGGATTCGCCCTCGCGGTCATGGTCGGTGGCGAGGTAGACGAACTCGGCGGCCTGGGCCTGCTTGCGCAGGTCGGGGAGGAGCTTCTTGGTCCGGGCCAGCAGTAGATAGGTGGGCTCGAACTCCTTGTCCTCATCCACCCCCAGCTTCTTGGGGGGCAGGTCGCGCACATGCCCATAAGAGGAGGCGACCACGTACCCGCCCTTGAGCATGCGGGAGATGGTCCTCTGCTTCGCGGGCGACTCGACGATGACCAGGTCGGTCCCGCCCTTCTTTGCCGCCGGCGCGGATGCGCCGCGGTCCTGCGCCGACTTAGGATTTGTGTGAGGCGCATGGGCCGCCGCCTTCACCTTCGTCGTCTTCTTCTTCTCAGATGCGTGCATAGTGTTGTCCCGGGAGCGTTCGCAGCAATCCCCGTCCTTCCATATAGGTCAGATCCTGGAGCAGTCTGGGAAGGTCCCAGCCGGTCTCGCGCATGAGTTCTTCCAGGCCTAGCGGTTGCGAGCCGAGCAATTCTAGGATTTTTTTCTGTTCAAGAGTAAATCCATCCGCCGCGCCGCTTTCCTTATTAGGCAGCTCCAGCAGGGAGGCGTCCAGGGCCGGGAAGGCCCCCAGGATGTCGGAAAGCCGGCTGACCAGCCCGGCGCCGTCCCGGAGCAGGCTGTTGGGGGCCTCGCTAAGCTCGGAATCGGCCGGCCCCGGCACGGCGAAGACCTCCCGCCCCTGCTCGAGCGCGCATTTGGCGGTGATGAGGGAACCGGACTTCATTTTGCCCTCGACCACGATCGTTCCCATGGCCAGGCCCGAGATGATGCGGTTGCGCGCCGGGAAGAACCCGGGCTGGGGGCCGACGCCCAGCGGCACCTCGCTGACGAGGGCCCCGCCCGAGTCCACGATGGCGCGGGCCAGGCGCTCATGCTCGGCGGGATAGATGCGGTCCAGGGCCGAGCCCAGCACCGCCCAGGTCGCCCCCCCCTTGCGGACCGCCGCGCCGTGGGCCTCGCCGTCGATGCCGCGGGCCAGACCGCTGACCACCGCGATCCCGGCCCCGGCGCATTCCTCGGCCAGGGACCGGGCCATGCGGCGGCCGTACAAGGACGGGGCGCGGGCGCCCACGATGGCCAGGGCGGGCCGCAGGAGCGGGAGCACGCCGCGCACGTAGAGTACGCGGGGCGCGCCCGGGATGGAGCGGAGCAGCTCGGGATAGCGCTCGGAGCTCCGGGGGAGGAGCGCGATGCCGAGCCGGGCGCAGCGCTCCAACTCCTGGGCCGGGTCGGAAAGTCCCCGGGTCCAGCGGCGGAGATGCTCCTGAAGTTCTTCCAGCGGGGTCATAGCAGCTCTTCCCCCAGTTCCTCGGGCATGCGCAGCGCGCCGGAAGGGGCGTCCGTCCCGCGCGGGGGCGCCTCCGCCCGGGGCTCCCAAGCCGGCGGCGCGGAGGCGCCCCGGCCCTGCGCCGCCTTGGCAAAGGTGTCAGGCGCATGGGACGCGGCCCGGCCGTCGGACACGAGGCGGCGCACCGATTCCACGAGCGCCGGGTCGGTCTGCAGGCGGCGCCATTCGGAGGGGATGCGGCCCGCGGCCGTGATGAGCCGCAGGGGGTCGAGCTCCAGCTCGCGGGCGATGCCCCGCAGCATCTCCTCCTCGTGAGGCGGGCTGCGCTTGTCCGCCAGCACCTTCGAGAAGAAGGACGGGTCCAGCCCCACCGCGCGGCAGAGCTCGCGCAGTCCCAACCCGCGCTCCTCCATCCTTCCGCGCACGAGCCTGGAGAACGGGGATTCGGACCCGGGCATGGCGCTCATCACTCCGGCATTTCTATCGCGCCGTAGATGTCGCCAAGGTTGTTGGTCGTCTCCGTGCTGTCGCCCTTGAACTTGATGATCTCCATCTTGGCTTTGACCGCCTCGACTTCCGGACTCTTGGGGAAATACTGCAGGTATATGTTGAACGCCTCCCGGGCCCCGTCCCACTTCTGGGAGTACTGGTAGGAGTTCCCCAGCCGGAGCAGGGCCTTCGGAGCGTACTGGCAGGTGGGGTAGGCCTGGAGCATGGGCAGCAAGGCTTCGATCGCGTGCGGGTAGTCGCTCCTGAGATAATAGAGGGAGCCGATGTAGAACTCGACCTTGGGTTCCTTGCCGAGGTCCCGATGCTCCTGGGCGTACTTCAGCGCATCCTGCACATCGTAGTGCTTGGTGACGTACCAGACCGCCGCGGACAGCACGGCCACGATGATGAAGAATTTCTTGAAGTTGACTTCGTCGAACATGACTCCTCCTACTGTTCCGCCCGGATGACGTCGTTGAGCTGGACGGAATCCCCGCAGCTCAAGATGACGGCGAGATAGTCCCGCCCCGAGAGCTTCTTCACGACCTCGATGATGGCGACCTTCACCGTGTACTTCCCCTTCTTGTCGAGGTCCGCCTCGGTCGGCCCGCCCCAGCGGTATACGTCGAACCGGTCGCGCTTGCGGATAGGCTTGCCGGAAGACACGCGGATGCGGATCTTGTCCCCGGCCGCGGCCATGCTCTCCCGGCCCTGATATTCCATGACCTTGCCGTCCGGGACCCAGTCGGAAGGCATCTTCATGCGCACGGCGGAAGGGCCCTGGGCGGTCATGCCCTTGGGAAAATCATCGGACAGGGCCTCGGGGAGCGCCACTCCCTGCCCTTGGTCCGAGCGGAAGGCGGGCGGCGGGGTCTCCGGGGCCTCCTCCATGGGTTCGGGCTCCGGCTCGGAAACCGGGGCCGCCGCCTCGACGGGGGCCTTGGTCTTCCTGATCGTAGTGGCCGTGCCGAAGCCGGGGATGATGAACACCTGCCCCGGATAGATCCAATGCGGGTCCTTGATGCGGTCCTTGTTGGCGTCGTAGATGACGGGCCACTTCCAGGGGTCCTTATAGAAGTACTGCGCGAGGTCCCATAGCGTGTTGGCCTGGACCACCTGGTGCTGCTTCTCCTCTTGGATGGTCTCCACCGCTTCGCCGTCATCCTCCTGCGCGGCGAGGAGCGCGGGCCACCCCAGGAGCAACGCGAAAAGTACGCTGCGCATCATGCCTCCTAATACGACCTCAACAACGATGACAAACATCGGGGAGCCAATTCAACCCGCTTCATATTAAGGTAAGCACCCCGCCATACCAGTGTAGTGATTCATAAGTTCGTTTACATTCATCACCCCGGCGAAAACCGGTAGGCCGGATTCGTCACCCCGGCGAAAGCCGGGGTCCAGGCACCAGACGTCACCCCGGCGAAAGCCGGGGTCCAGGCACCAGACGTCACCCCGGCGAAAGCCGGGGTCCAGTGGTTTGTCGTCTGGATACCGGCTTTCGCCGGTATGACGGCCCTTCAAATGCAAAAAAGCGTCGGAAGCACTACCCTAGATATACGAACGAGGGGTCGTTTTAGTTCCCTCAAAAACAAGAAATGTAGAAATCCCAGATACCGGGACGCGCGAGGTCCGCGGCGAGACCGCGCACGAGCGGATCGAGGTACGCCCGGTCGAGCGCCGCCCCCTGCGCGCGCACGATCCCGCGCACATCCTCCAAGTCCCTGGGTCTATCGGAGATGATCTTGTGGACGATCAAGTCCTCCGGCGAGCACACCCGGACCTGGAGCCCCTCCATATCGACGAGCCGGGCACGCCGGATGGCCTGTTCCTCGTAGGGCAATTGTCCCAGGATGAGGTCGACCCGGAAGCCTTCTACTTCCAGGGGCAACACCCGGGTCTCCAGTGCGAACTGCTCCGGTTCCGCGGGCAAAGCGGTGAAAGCGGAGCAGAGCGCGGCTATCAGCGCCGACTCGGCGCCCGCGGGACTCCAGACCGTGACGTCGATGTCCAAGGTCGACCGGGGCCTCCCCCACGCGAGATTGGCGACGCCGCCTATGACCATGTACGGGAACCGTCGTTCCTCGAGAAACGACGAGAGGGCTCTCAACGCCTTCTCCAGGCCGCTCATCGCACCCTTACCCGGGCCAGGAGCTCCCGCCAGGCGCGCACGCGTTCGGCATGTCCGCGCAGTTCGGTCTGCGTCGGACGCTTTCCGTGCCGGGAAAGATAGAAGTCCGCGAGCGCACCTGCCTGCGCCGCGCTCCCGCCGACCGGAAGCTCCCGCTCCCGCGCCGCTTCCCACTTGGCTACGACGTCCCATTGCTTCGCCCGGGCCGCCAATGCCGAGACTGCCGGGCGGGGCACAAAGGCGATGTCATGCCCGAGCGCAGCGAGTATCCTGCGCAAGGTCGCGAACTCTACGCCGCCCCGCCCCATCTCAAGCAGGGACAGATGCTGCTGCGAGATCCCGGACATGAGCGCGAGGTTCTTTTGTGTGAGTTTCCGCGCTGTCCTGAGGGCGCGTATTTGGGGACCGAGCGTGTCACTCATATTAATATTATAGTGCTAAATCAATATAATATCAATACATACTAAGATATGTATATAATATTATAGCGCCAAGCCGCGGACGTCGAGAGCGCAGGGATAGACGCTGTTGACTTATGCGTCCTTGAAGGAATACCTGGCCAAGAATTCCGCTGGCGTGAGGATCTCCACTCCCTGGAAGCTGCCCAATGGCCGGAGATCCTTCATGTTGCCGGTGACGAGGGCTTGGGCACCCGCATCCACGGCGCATTCGAGGATGCGGTTGTCGGAGTCTTTCCTCTCGATGGCGTGGATTCTGGACTTCGGGTGGATCAGCCGTGAGATCACTTCGATGTCCGCTCCCGCCTCCCGCGCGCCCCGAGTCGTATACCCGAACTTCGACTTCAACTTTTCTTCGAACTCGGTCAGGATGAATAGGGAAACGACGAGCTCGATCAGGCCGTCCTTGGCCAACTCCACGATCCGGGACGGCTTCCCGCCGAAGAGCAGTGCTGAGACGAGGACGTTGGTGTCCAGAACCACCCGCATTGATGATCTATACCCGCCCCTCGTCGATGAGGCGCTCGATGTCTTCGTCGCCCTTGATGCCCAGTTCTTCAGCCCTCTTGGCCCCGTATGCCTGGAGTTTCTTCCAGGACCTCTCCCAGACATACTTCCGGAGGGCTTCCCGGAAAAGCTCGGAGCGCGTACGTCCTTCCTCAGCGGCGATCTTCTCGGCCAAGAGGAACAGCTTGGGCGTAAGGGTTATGGTGACGGGATGAGAGTGCCTGTGAAGCATATCTTATCTCCTCATATTATGTATGACAATATAAGTGTACATTAAAACCGCCTCCCGTCAAGACGCTACCCATCCCTCATCCCCCGATAATACAGCGCCTCGGCCATGTGCTTGGTCTCGATGCGCTCCGCGCCCGCGAGATCGGCGATGGTGCGCCCCACCCGCAGCATGCGGCCGATGCCCCGCGCCGAAAGCCCGCCCTTCTCGACGCACTTCTCTAAGAGCGACATGCCGCGGCTATCAAGTTCGCAATGCTTGCGAAGCTCGCGAGGCGTGAGCTGGGCGTTCACCGCGCCCGCCCTTCCCATGCGGGCCGCGGCCTTTTCGCGGGCGGCCAGGACGCGCGCCCGGACGGCCGCGGACGGCTCCACGGGCGCGCCGTCACGCCCCGCCCAATCCTTGAATGGGAGCGGCGCCAGGTCGATGCGCAGGTCCAGCCGGTCCAGGAGCGGCCCCGAGACCCGCCCCCGGTAGCGGCGCAACGCGGCATCGTCGCAGTCGCACGGGTTCATGCTGAGCCCGGACCTGCCGCAGGGGCAGGGATTCATGGCGGCAACGAGGCAGAAATCCGCGGGATAGGTGATGACCTCCTTCATGCGGGTCACGGTGACCCGCCGGTCCTCCATGGGCTGCCGGAGGGCCTCCAAGGCGTCGCGATGGAATTCCGGCAGCTCGTCGAGAAACAGGACGCCGCGGTGGGACAGCACGATCTCGCCCGGACGGCAGGAGGGCCCGCCCCCAATCATCGCGGCCGTGGAAGCCGTGGCATGCGGGGAACGGAAGGGCCGGACGCGCAGCAGGCCCTCCCCGTCCCGGAGCAGGCCGACGACCGAATGGATGCGCGTCACTTCCAATGATTCCTCCAACGTCAGGGGCGGCAGGATGCCGGGCAGGCGCCGCGCCAACATGGATTTCCCCGCTCCCGGAGGCCCCGACATGAGGAGGTTGTGCCCGCCCGCGGCCGCGATCTCGAGGGCCCGGCGCGCCAGGAACTGTCCGCGGACCTCGGAAAGGTCTTCCCCGTCTGGCGCCGCGCTTTCCGCTCCATCCGCGACGGCTTCGGGCGCGCTCTCCCCGGCCCACTTTTCCCCTGCGATGAGGCGGACCGCGTCCCCCAGCGAAGAGACCCCGCGGGCGGGCAAGCCCGTCACCGCGGCCTCGCGCAGGTTCTCTTTGGGGACCACCACCTTGCGCAAGCCCCGCGCCTTGGCCGCGGAGGCCATGGCCAAAACGCCCCGCACCGGGCGCACGGAGCCGTCCAAGGCGAGCTCCCCGAGGAAGCAGGTATCCTTGCACCAGGTCCCAGCCCGGACCTGGGCCAGGGCCGCGAGTATGCCCAGCCCGATGGGGAGTTCGAGATGCGTTCCCGCCTTGCGCATCTGCGCGGGGGCTAGGTTGACTATGACCCGGCGCGGGGGAAAATCGAAGCCGGAATTGCGGATGGCGGACACCACCCGGTCGCGCGCCTCTTTGACGGAGCTGTCCGGAAGCCCCACGGTGTTGAAGGTCGGCAGACCCCGGGCCACATCGAGCTCGACCCGGACCACGAAGCCGTCGATCCCATGCAGGCCGGCCGAGAACACCCGGGAAAGCATGCCCTCAAGTACGATCGAGGATGCGGAAAAGTTCCCCGAATCTTTGCACCCCCCCATCCCAACCTCTGCCGGGGTCGTCCGGCCTCTGGCCGGCCGGCGTGCCCGAAGCGCTGCGGAGGGCGCCCCCTCAAGGGGGGAAGGAGACTCATGGAGTTCCCGCTATTTATGGAAGTAGGTGCGGGTCAGCTCCGGGGTCTCGGTCCGGGACCAGCACTCGAAGCCCTTCCCCTTCGCCAGGTCCATGAGCGGCGCCGGGGTGAACGGGGTCTGCAGTGCGAATATGCCGCCCGCCGGCAGGCTGAGGAGCTTCGCCATGATCTCGGGCATGGGATGCTGCCCGGCGGACAGGGCCGGCCGCGCGTCGAAGGATGCGTTTACCTTGGCCGGGTCGAACCAGTCGGGAGCGGGCTCCGCCCCGCCAGCCCCGCCCGCGGCGGTCTGGGCGGGCGCCAAGCCCGCCTTCTCGCGCAGGGTATTGATCAGCGTCCCCAGAGGCACGCCGCCGACCTTGGAGATCTGGCGCAGGGTGGCGACCTTGGCCACGGTCCGCCGCAGCACCGGGTTGCGCAGGCGCTGGAACTCGGGGGACAGGCCTATGAGCGTCTCCTCGAGGGCCGGGAAGCGGTCCAAGAGTTCGCCCACCCGGGTCTCGGGGGTGATATCGCCGGGAACACCGCTCATGGAGCCTTGGCAGGGGGCATGAGCCTCTGCTCCCCCTCCAGTTTGCGCAGTTCCGTGATGTCCTTGGTGACCTCCAAAGTCCCCAGATAGCGCCCCTCCCTGTCCCGGACCGCGAAGTACTCGATGTGCACGAAGCGCCCCTTCATGTTGATCCAGAAAGGGGCCCGGTCCGCCTTGCCGGACTTGAAGTCCTCCAGGATCGCCGTGACCCGGTGCACCGAGGACGGGGGATGGCAGAACTGCACCTTCCGTCCGATCACGGCCTCGTTGCGCGCGAAGACGCGCTCCTTGCCCCCGGTGAAATACCCCACGCGGTCGTCCTTGTCGACGAAGGTGAGGTCGAAGGGCAAGGAGTCGAGCATGGCGGAGAGTTCCTCCACCGACAGGCTCCCGGTGGGGAACTGCAGCCTTTGCCCCGCAGCCTTCTTCGTTGCCGGGGCCGGAGCCCCGGCGGGTCTCCACTCGGGGACGGACGTGATGAGACAATAGCCGATCTCGGCGCTCTGATCGCGGACCTCCAGCCACTCACCCTCGGTCAACGCGTCCAAACACATGGGCAGGAGGATGTTCTCTTCCTTGAATATCATCTCCGCGACCGCGTCCAAAGCCGGGGCCAGGACCAGCCGGGCCACGGACTTGAGCGTCCCGGCCACGGGCGCAGATTCCGCGGCCAGGGCTTCGAGGGCGGTTTTCAGCAGGCCCCGGGCTTCGTCGTGCTTGCCCCACATCACGGTCGGCGGCCCGGTGATCCCGCGCTTCTCGAGGAAGGGGAAGAGCAGGAACTCCTTGCGCTTGTAGTGCTTGTCCACCTCCGCCAGGGCCGCGACGTGGGCGCGCAGGCGGCCGGCCGCCTCCTGGCCGGGGGCGTCGTCCGCCAGGGGCTCCAGCGCCGCGGCCGCTTCCTTAAGGGAAAGGAGCACCCTTTCCAGGGCCCGGTTCTCCTTGAAGAAAACGTCCACGGGATGGCCGGCGGGAGGGACGGGAGCGGCGCTCTTCTCCAGCACGCCCTTGAGCGCCGCGCTGTGCAGGTCGCAGAGCTTCTGGATCTCCCCAACCGACAGGACCTTTTCCGAGATAAGCTCCTGCTCCACTTCCACCACCATCGCATAAGGGACCTGCCCCATGAGGCGCACGAGCTGGGCGCGCACCGCCTCGGGCGCCGTGCCCTCGTGCAGGGACTGGATCAGGTGCTTGAGGGTCTGCTTCTTGAAGCGCGAATCGTCGATCAGCTCGCTCACGGCGCGGCCTCAGGAGCGGAGCATGACGAGCATCATCTTGAAGGGCTGCGCCGCGTGCAGGGCGTGGGCCTCCCCGGCGGGCATGATGAGCATGCCGCCCTTCCCGACGCGGAAGAGCTCCCCGGAGAGGCGGATCTCCGCTTCCCCGTCCAGGACGCAGACCAGCGCGTTGAAGGGCGCGGTGTGCTCGCTGAGCCCCTGCCCCTTGTCGAAGGCGAACACCGTGACGCTGCCGGTCTTGCTTTTGAGGATCTCGCGGCTGACGATGGCCCCCTTCTGGTATTCGGCGGTCTCCGCCAGGGCCAGGTTCTGCCGGATGAGCGAGGCCGCCTCGGAGCCGCAGCCGCAACCGCAGGAATGTTTCTTGTCCATGGGATGATACCTCTCCCGCATAGGATAGCTGTTATCCCCCGCCCCGGCCTTGACTGAAGTCAAGCCTTCGGGGGCGTGATCTGGATGAGGCGCTGGAGCAGGGTCTCGGCGTCGGGGACGCGCTTGTCCAGGTCGGGCTGGAGCAGGTCCTCGATGAGCGCGTCGGCGGCCGGAGGCAGCCCCGGGGACAGCTCGGCCGCGCGACGGCGGCCGGAGGCGGAGTTCGGGGACCAGCCGTTCAGGCCGAAGGGAAGCGAAGCGGTGAGTATCTCGTAGAGGCACACCCCGACCGAGAACAGGTCCCCGCGGGGGGTGGCGATGCCCTGCTGGGCCTCGGGCGGAGAGTAGGCCGGGGTCCCCACGATCGTGCTGGTGCGCACGACGGGGAGCTCGCGCTCCTTCGCTCCCTCCCGCGTGAACCGGCCCGGGGCGTTCGGGGAGGGCCGGGACTGCGGGGCCGGGGCAGACGAACCTTCTTTATAGGTGTCCGGGACGTCGCCGATGGCGCGAGCCACGCCGAAATCCATCACCTTCACCTTCCCGTCCCGGCGGATCATGATGTTGGCCGGCTTCATGTCGCGATGGATGACCGAGCCCGCGTGCGCCGCGATCAGCGCCCGGGCCACGGGGATGAACACCTCCCGCGCGGCGGTCCAATCCAGGCGACGCTTCTCGGCCAGGACCTGCTGCAGGGTCTTCCCGGATACGAAGGCGAACACCAGCGCCACTCCCTCCCCGTCCGGGACCGCCTCCAGGAAGTCCACGATGTTGGGGTGGCGCAGGCGCTCGAGGGTGCGGCCCTCGGCCACGTAGAGCTCCCGCAGCTGGCGGGCCAGGGCCGGGTCCTTCACCTCCATGGTCTTGACCGCGACGCGCTCCCCGGTGCGCTGGTCGGTCCCCTCCCACACCCGCCCCATGCCGCCGTGTCCGACGACGCGCGTGAGGTTGTAGCGGCCCGCGAACACCTTGCCGGGTCCCACGCCCGCTTCCGCGGGCGGCGCCGCGACCGGCGTCCGGGAGCCGGGCGGCGAGGAGACGCCGCTGTAGCGGCTCATCCCCCCGCCCGTGTGGACCGGCGACTTCCGGGCGGCCCTCCAACGCCGCCACGCCAGCGGACCGAATACGGCCGCGACGCAGAGCGTGAGGAGGAAGACCAGGAAGAGGCCGGTCTGCGCTTCCACCCCGGGGTCAGTCCGCGATCCGGCAGATGTCGTTGGCCGCCGGGGAGACGCCGAGGCGCTTGGTGAGCTTGGCGATCGCGCCCTCGCCCGTGTCGCCCAGCGGACCCGAGACTTCCACCTTGCCGATGGAGACCTCCTCGTTGCCGAGCGCGAGTCCGGTCGTCGGGTCCAGGATGGGCTTGCCGAGATGGAAGCACTCCAGCTCAAGGCCCTTCTCCACGCCCATGTTGGGGCCCGCGTTCAAGTAGACCAGGTCGTCGCGCACCGCCGCGATGCGGCAGGACCAGGGCTTCTTGTTGACCTGGTTGACGATGTTGTCGGTGAACTGGACGATGGCCGCGCGCAGGGCCTTGCCCTCCAGGGTCTCGTCGTAGCCCCCCTTGGTCCCCAGCCCCAGCACGGAGCCCTTCGAGCTCTTCGCCACGCCGGTGCCCGAATCCGCGTAGAGGACCTGGCCGGTCTCGGTGTCCACCAGCCGGATGTCCACCGTGGCCTCGGCGGTCTGCCGCTTGCTCTGCACCAGGAGGTACTCGCTGCCGCCCGTGTTCACGCCGAACTGGGAGACCGCCCCGGTAACGATGGCGTTGAGGCCGAGGATCTTGCCGACCTGCACCGCGGTGCGCGGGTCGATGGCTCCCGAGGCCTGGAGCTTCTGCTCGTCCATGATCTTGGAGATCTGGTCCCGCTCGACCAGGACGAACTTGCCGGTCTTGGCCAGCTCGGTGATGAGGATGTCCGAGGCCGCCGTCCCGATGCGCGCCTGGGCGTAGGCCGACTTGTTCTCGAAATCGACCACGCCGATCCGGCGCTTGGGGCCGGTGAACTTGGTCTTGACCTTGACCGTCTCGGTGGCGCTCATCGTATCCTCGCGGCGCACCGAAGTCTTGGGCGAGCAGGCGCCCAAGAGCAGCGCCGCCGCCGTCACGCCCAGCAGACCCGACCGGACCCATGTCCCTTTCATCTCATCGCCTCCTCGGAAATCGACCGAACAGCTCCCGCACCGCGGCCTCGGCCTCCCTCTGCAGGGGAGTGCCCAGGGCCGTTTCCAGCGCCTGCACCGCCATGCCCTCGATGAAGGCCCTCTCGATGGCCTTCTGGTCGAGCGCCACGTCCGTGCTCTGTCCCGTCCCGACCCCTTCCCACAGCTTCTCGCCCGACTCGGCGGCCACCAGCCTCAGGTTCAAGCGCACGACCCGCCGCCGCACCGCCCCCAGGTTCTGGTTGACGAAATCCTCCAGCACGCCGTAGAGGAGCCCGTCCACCCCCAGCGTCCGTCCCAACTCGTCCGGCTTCACGGCGCCCAGTTGGCCGCCGTCGGTGATGCCGATCCCCCGCAAGGCCTGGTCCACGCCCTCGGCCTCCGGGACCTCGAACCCGGCATCCCGCACCCCCCGGATCACCAGGGGCCGCAGGCGCTCCGGGCCCTTGAGGCTCACGGTATGGTTCCCGAACGGCAGCACCGCGACCTTCCGCGGGAGCCGCGGGCCCAGGTCCGACGCCTCGTACAGCACGACCTGCCCTCCGGCGCAGCCCGCGGCCAGCGCCGCCGCCAGGATCAGCGCCGGAACGGCCCTATTCCCCGGCACCTACCTCTACCAGGTACGGAGTCACCGAGCGCATCTTGAAAGCGTAGCGCTTCATTCCTTGGAGCAGGGCCCCCAGCTCCGGACCGGCCATGCCCTCGGTCGCCACCGCCAGCTCCGCCCCCCCGCCCTGGAACTCGGAGAGGGTCACCGAAGCGATGTCCGGCTGGCCCCGCAGGTCCTCGGTCAGGCGCTGGACGTCGTCGAGGCCCTTGAGCCCGGACACGCGCACCGTCACCTTGACCCGCCGGGTCAGGAGGTCGGCGACCTCGGCCGCCAGCGCCTCGCCGGCCAGCATCCCCGCGTTCTCCAAAGACTTCGTCTCGGCGATCTGGGGAGTCGGGTCCAGGCCCGAGGCCTCGCGGCTGGCCTGGGACACCAGCTCCCCAGTCCCGGGTTTGAGCGCCGACAGGGCGACTCGGGCCCGGAAGGAGCGGAAGCCCCCCAGGTTCACCCCGGAGAGCTCGTGGGACTCGGCTTCCCCCTGGATCACCAGGTCCGCGGGGGGAACGTCGGCTCCCTTCGGATCCACGACCAGGAAACCCCGTTCCAGGAAGGCGCGGCGCACGGCCGCCGACGCGGCAGCGGCGCGGTCCTGCGCCGACTCAGGATCTGCGTGAGGCGCATGGGCCCCGGCGGCCCCCGACTGCGCAGCGCCGCCCCCCCTCGCGGACAGGAGCACCACCACCTTGGGGTTGCCCGGAGGGGGCTCGGGCCGCATCAGGCCCAGGGCCTTCAGGTCCGAACCGATCTTCTTGTAGAGGACCAGGGCGCGGATGCGGGTCTTGTAGAACCCCTCCTCCCTGCGCTCCGACAGCACGTCGTATTTCTGGACGTACCCGGAGACGTTGGCGAGTATGTTCTGGTCCACGGTGACGGCCTTGGAGACGCGGGTCTTGGCCGAGATGAAGACGCCCACCACGCGCTCGACCGCCTTCTTCTGCGCGTCGGCCAGCGAGCGCTGCTTCATGCCCAGGACGTCGTCGTCCACGACGGGGGTCCAGCCCTCCGCCTCGATGACCTCGCCCTCCTGGGCGGCGCCCACCTTCAGGCGCGCCCCGGAGCAGCCCGCCAGGAGCACCGCGCCGGCGACCGCGGCCGTCAGCAATCGGCGCATCCTATTTGAACTTGATCCCCATCATCTGCTCCAGGCGCTTCTTGGGCAGGCGCAGGGTGGTCAGGGCGCCGTCGTCGGAGGTGAATTCCGTCTTCACGATCTCCGCGCCCTTGATCATCGCGTCGACCTTCTCGACCATCTTAGAGTCCGTCATGACGGACTGTTCGACGGTCTGCCCGCTCTCGAGCGTGGCGCCCTTGATCATGGTGAGGAGCTCGTTGTGGGCCTTCACGATGGCCGCGTCGCGCGACAGCGCCCGCCGCTGGGTCTGGGTCGGCAGGGTGGGATCGGCGGCTCCGATGCCGATGGCCTCGATGTATCCGCCCTGGTTCGGGTCCTGTTCCAGGACATCGACGACCTGGCCCTTCTTCACGCGCGTCTGGCTGCCTCCGCCGCAGCCGAAAGCGGAGAGCGTGAGCACGGCGACCGACAGCGCCAACAGGGTGTTCTTTTTCATGGACGATACCTCCCTCAGATCTATTGTACCGCGTCCCGCGGCCCCGGCGACTCTTTGGACACCGCGGCCACGGCGGACGTTCCATTCCCGGCGGTCCCTTTGCCCGGAGTTCCCTGGACTGCCGCCCCCTCCGCAGAAGGTAGACGGCTCTGCCCCGGGGACGGCGGCCCCTTGGCCGCCGACACCACGAAGTAGAAGCAGGTGCCCCGCCCCTCCTCCGATTCGAACCAGATCCGGCCCTCGTGCTTCTCGATGACCTGCTTGCAGATGGCGAGCCCCAGCCCGGTGCCCGGAGCCGCGACCGAGTCGCGATTGGAGGCGCGGAAGAACTTCTCGAATATGCGGGGCTGCTCCGCGGCCGGGATCCCGACGCCCGTGTCGCTCACCGCGGCCCGCAAGCACTCGCCCTTGCTCTCCAGGGTGAGCGTCACCTTCCCGCCCGACGGGGTGAACTTGATGGCGTTGGAGAGCAGGTTCTCGAGCACGTGCTGCAGCCAGGATTCGTTGCCGTGGGCGTTGGGGAGCCGGGGTTCCAGGTTCAGCGCGAGCCCGAGCCCGCGGGTCTCGGCCTGCAGGCGATGGGTCTCCACGCAGCGCTCGGCGAGGGCCCCCAGCGCCACGGGAGCCATCGGCATCTCCAGACCGCCCTCCAGCTTGGAGATGTCGAGCATGTCGGTCACCAGCGCCCCCAGCCTTTCCGAAGCGCTCTTGGCGATCCTCAGGAAGCGCTTCTGCTCGTCGCCGAGCGGCCCGACCTCCTCCTCCAAGAGCACGGCCAGGAATCCCTGGATGGCGGTGAGCGGCGTTTTGAACTCATGGCTCACCGTGGAGACGAATTCGTCCTTGAGCCGGTGCAGGCGGGTGAGCTGGAGGTTCATCTCCGACAGCTGCTTGGACAGGACGGCGCTCTCGACCAGGACCGCGGCCTCCTCGGCGATGACCTCGACGAATTGGAGATGGTCCTGGCTGAAGGCGTCCTTCTTAAAGCTCCCGACGCGCATGACCCCGATCATCCCACCCTCGCCGCGCAGGGGGACCACCATCAGGGAATGGCACTTCCAGAGCCGCGCGTAGTGGCTGATGACGTCCGGGTCGCTCTGGGCGTCCCCGGTCAGGAACGGCTGGGCGGTCTGGAACACGCGCACGGAAGAGGCGTCGGGGTTGCGCAGGGAGATCCGGTAAAGGGAGCCCTCGTCGGCGGCCAGGCCGAAGGCGCCGGGCTGGGTCACCAGTTCCCCGGCCAGGTCGTCGAGCAGCAGGAAGGCGACCACATCCGCCTCCAGGGATTGGGCCACGATGGACACGATGGCGCCGAGGATGTCGGGCTGCCCCTGCCGGCCCACGATGACGTCGGAGACCTCATGCAGGGTCTTGATCTCCTTGGCGCGCTGGATGAGGCGGAGGTTGGTGTCGTCGAGCCGCCGCAGGGTCGACTGGAGCCCGCGGTCGAGCTCCGTGCGCTGGAGGTCGCCCTCCCAGGCCCGAACGGTGCGCTGCGCCAGGGCGCCGTAGTACGCGGTGAGCTGGGACAGCGCGCGCCGCTCGTCGACGGGGATGCCCTCGGGGGCGGCGCTCAGCACGCCAAGCAGGCCCCAGACCTTCCCCGGACTGCCCCAGGGGGTGAGGCGCAGAGAGCGCAGGCCGCGCTTCTCGAACTCCCGCGCCAGCCCTTCCGGCAGGACGCCGAGCCCTGCCCACGAGCCGGGAGCCCAGCGCCACTGGGCGCCCTCGGGGGAATGGAAGGCCTTGTCCCACAGCTCCTCCGGCAGGCGCAGTGCCTGGGAGTCCATCCCCTCCAGGGCGCCGGTATGGCAGGCCAGCTCCCCCTCCGAAGCGGGGGTGGGGCCGAACGCCGCCCGCCGGACCCACACGAAGAGATGCGGCCCCGGGATGCGGCTCAAGAGGCTGCCCGCCCCGAACTGGATGGCCTCCTCCAGCGCCTGGGGCGTAGTGGGAGCCGCGGCGTCCTCGAGCAGCTCCCGCACGAAGGCGTCCCGGTCCTTGCTGGAGCGCCTCTCGCCCTCCAAGGCGAGCTCCAGCGGGAGGATCCGCCGCAGGCGCAGGGTCCAGAACACCCCGGTGACCGCCGCCGCTGCGATGAGCGCGATCGCGATCCCCTCGGGGGTCATCAGACCGTCCCCGCCGAGCTCCGGCAGAGGTCGAGGTACGCCAGCGCCGCGTACTTCGGATCGCGCACCCGATTGTAGGGGATCCAGCCCAGGCTGACCCCCATATCCCGGAGGAGATGCTCGGCCACATAGCGGAAATCCGCCTCGTGCTCGGAGAGGTCGCTGCCCGGGGGCGGCCCCAGGACCAGGGCCGCGCGCACGCCCGCCTGATAGCACTCCTCGGCCACCACAAAGGGCGCCGCGAAGACCTGCTCCAGGGTGTAGGCCTTGCGGTGGGCCATGCGGAAAGGGGTCGGCCACTTCCTCTGACGGGCCGTATCCAGCACATGGCACCAGATCCAGTCGGCATGGGTATCCTGGAGCGCGGGGTAGAGGATCGCCGTCTTCAAGGTGCCTTCCGGGGGCAACGCGGGGGCGGAGCTGAGGGCCGCCTTGATCTCGTCCTCCGAGGAAGGCATCGCCTCGCCGGCGTCCGGGGCGAAGACGGTCGCCAGCATGTCCTTCAGGGAGGGTCCCTTGCCGGGGCCCATGTCCTTAAGGGCCAGCAGCCGCCGGACCGCCGTCTCCAGGGAGCCGAAGTCCTGCACGATGCGGTCGCCGAACTGCTCCAGGCTCAAGGTGTCCGTCGACATCGGGGTGCGCTCCAGGACGTGCAGCGCGATCTCCTTGCGCTTCTTGTCGGGAGGGATCTTCAGCTCGACCGCGTGTCCCGCGGAGATCTGGTACTCCAGGGCCTTCTCCAGGGCTCCCAGCATCCGGTGCGAGTACGCCGAGGCCATGACCACCTGCTTGCCGTTCACGGAGAATATCTTCAGGATCTGCGCCAGGAGCCCCCGGTTCTGTTCCGCCACTCCCATCAGCTGGACGTCGTCGATGAGGAGGGCCTTGGCCTGTTTGGCGAACTCCTCGAGCTGCCCCGACTTGTTCTGGGAGACCGCCAGCGCGGCGGCCCGGGCCAGCTTGGGTCCGGTCGTCAGCCAGACCTTTCCCGGGGGATCGGACGACTCCAGCTTCTGCCCCAGGGCATGCAGCATATGCGTCTTCCCGGTCCCGACCGAGCCGCTGATGAACAGCGGGTTGTACATCCCCCCGGGGCTGGAGATCACCGAGGTCGTGGCCGCATGGGCGAAACGGTTGGCGGCGCTCACCGTCAGCGTCTCCATCGAGAGCAGGGGATCGAGCCTCTGGCGGCCGCCGAAGAGCGAGTCCTCCGTCTCCAGGACGGGCGCCGCGGCGGCCGCAGGCTTCGGTGCCGCGGCCGCGGACTTCTTCTCCGGCGGCGCGGATGCGCCCCGGTCCTGCGCCGACTCAGGAGTTGCCTGAGGCGCATGGGCCGGCGGCTTGGCGCCAGGCTTGGGGGCCTCCGCGGGCTCCGACCTCTTGGGGGGAGGCGCGCCGAGGCCGCCGAACCGGCCGGCGTCGGCGGTCGGCGTGGGCGCGAAAGCGGGCATATCCATCCGCCCCGGGACCACGAGCTCGGGAGCGGCGGGGGACGGAGCCCCCGGTGAGAACGGTCCCCCGTCGGTTTGGGCGGGCGGCGGGGCTCCGCCCCCCCCGCCGGGCGAGCGCAGGGTGATGAGCGGCGCGGCTTGGATGGTCGACTCGACGGGCGGCGCTTCCTTCGGAGGCGCCACCGCGGAGATCTCCGGGGACGGCTCCCCCTTGGGCTTCGACCCTCCGGGCGATAGGTCGAATATGGCCGCATCCGGAGCCGGCTCTTCCTTGGGCGCCGGGGGGGGCGTCGCCATCCGCGGCGGGGGTGTCGCCATCCGCGGAATCTCCGGCATCTTCGCCGGGGGCGCCTCCTCCTTCGGTTTCGGCAGAGGGGTGGGGGAGCGCGGGACATCCGCCGCCGCGCCGGGCGCGGTCATCGCCTGGAGGTCCGCCTCGATCGCGGGGAGGCGGTCTTCGGTGATGCCGTGCAGATAGATGCGGAAATTGAACTCCGCGCCGCCCGCGTCCTTCTTGGGCCGCCCGCAGACCGCGCCGAGCTTCCGGATGAGCACCTGCACGTCGGCGGCCGAAGCCTTCAGCAGGAGGAGCCGCCGCATCGGATCCTCAGCGGTGGGCGCGGACTGCACTTGCCAGCGCGTGAACATCCGCCCTAACCCGCCTTGAGCAGCATCATATCCACCACATGGTCGATCGCGGCCAGCCGCTTGGCGGCGTCGGCCGGGGCCACGATCCGGAAGAAGATGTCCTCGTCCTCGAACACCTTCTCCAATTCCTGCGCCTTATCGGAAGGGAGCCCCTCCAGGATCGCCAGGATACCGACGGTCCCGGCCGCCTTGAGCTTGTCCAGAAGCTCCCGGGGTGAAAGGTCCGCACGCACTTCCGCCCGTGCCGACTGGTGCACGTAGATGGGCTTCTTCCCGAAGGTCTTGGCCACCTGCCCGATGAACTTGGAGAACTTCTCGCAGGCTTCCTTCTGCTCGGCCGTGTAAAGGAAGGCGATGCGGCGGATCTGGTCCGGGGGAGTCTTGTCGGGGATGGGCTCCGGGTTCGCGGCGAATTCGGCGGGTCCGGAGAAGACGGGGACGGGCGCGGCGGCCGCATCCGGCGCCGCCTGGCTGACCTCGACGGGAACGACGGACTCCGGGGTCAGATCCACCGTCAGCTCGACGGGTGCGGGAGGCTTCAATTCCAGCTTCGGCTCCTCCGGAGCGGCCGGCACGGTGATACTCAACTCCACCGGCGGCGCGGATGCGCCCCGGTCCTGCGCCGACTCAGGAGTTGCCTGCGGCGCATGGGCCGGCGGCGCGGATGGGCCCCGGT
>Ga0154315_1120_pt1 | contig 25372 bp, 23 predicted proteins | sample RifGroA2_FD_105609 | JGI IMG/M metagenome (GOLD analysis project Ga0154315, IMG submission 105609) | Elusimicrobia bacterium GWA2_69_24
ACGGAACTTGTAGCCGTAGACCCGGAAGCCGTGCTCTCCCAGGGAGCGGATGTGGCGGGTCACCATCTGCACCCGCATGCCGATGCGCAGCTCCTCCGGCTCGGCGTCGGTTATCTGGGCCAGCAGGAGCGGACCCTCGTCGAGCTTGATCAGGCCGAGCAGGTGCGGGACGTCCTTGGGGAAGCCCCTCTGGAGCTGATAGAGCTCGCTGTAGCTCCACAGTTCGCCGGCGTCCCGGAAGCGATGCGGGATGTGCTCGCGGCCGCCGCAGGCCGGGCACGCCGTCCGGGCCGGGAAGTGGAGGGCGCCGCAGTCCCGGCAGCGGCTGCCTTGGAGCCGGTAGAGCTGCCCCCGGAGTCTGTGATAGCGCGGGAGTTCCATGTCAGCCCTCCGCCTCGAGGATGTGGGTGTAGATGCTGGCGCCGCTGCCGCCGATGTTCTGGGTCATGGCGACGCGGGCCTCCGGCACCTGGGAGGCGCCGGCCTCGCCGCGGAGCTGGGCCACGGCGTCGATGACCTGCAGGACGCCCGTCGCGCCGACGGGATGGCCGCGGGCCTTGAGCCCGCCGCGCGTGGCGATGGGGACGCGGCCCCGCGGGCCGATCTCTCCTTCCAGGGCCAGGCGCAGTCCCCGACCCCGGGGCGCGAAGCCGCAGGCCTCCAGGGAGAGGACCGCCATGATGGAGAAGGCGTCGTGGAGTTCGAAGAGGTCGATATCCTCCGCCTTGCGTCCCGCGCCGGCGAGGGCCCGCCGGGACGAGAGTTCCGCCGCCAGGAGCTGCAGGGGATCCTGGCGCGAGGCCACCGCGATGGTGTCGCAGGCCGCGCCGCTGCCGGTCACGCGGATGCGGCGCGCGTTTCCCAGCGCCTGGGGATCCGCGCACAGGAGCACGGCTCCGGCTCCGTCGCAGATGGCGGAGCTGTCGAGGAGGTTGATGGGACTGGCGACCATGCAGGCGCGGGCGTAGTCTTCGCCCGTCACCTCCCGCCGGAACATGGCGCGGGCGTTGGCCGCGGCGTTGCGGTGGGCGTTGACCGCGAAGCCGGAGAAATCCTCGTGGCGGCAGCCGTTCTCGTGCATGTAGCGTCTCATGATGAGGGCGTTGAGGGCGACGAAGGTGGCGCCGTGGAGGTTCTCGGTGTCCCCGTCCGCGGCCAAGGCCAGGCCCGCGGACACCCCGTCCGGCAGGAGGTCCGTCATCTTCTCGACCCCCAGCACGAGCGCGCAGTCCGACGCCCCGGAGGCCACGCGGAGATAACCCTCCCGGAAGGCGGCCCCGCCCGAGGCGCAGGCGGACTCGATCTTCACGGCCTCCACGGGGCCCAATCCCGCCCAGTCCGCCGCGCAGGCGCCCAGGTTCTCCTGGGAGGCCAGTTCGCCGGACAGCATGTTGCCCACGAGCAAGCAGTCCACCTCCCCGCGCCGTTCGGCCGGGAGCGCCGCGCAGACCGCCTCCACGGCCAGGTCCTTGAGCGAGCGGTCCCAATGCTCGCCGATGTCGGTCTGTCCGGTCCCGGCTATGAATACGTCGCGCATGGTCGTACCCCTCACTGGGCCCGGATCTTTCCCGCGTTGTGCAGGTACCGCGCGTACTCGGTGACGGGTTGGCGCCGGTCGAGCAGGCAGTCCACGGAAGGAGCGGCGTCCCGGCGCTGGGCCACGCGCTCGGTGGTCTCGAAGACGAAGCCGTCGCTTCCCGCCCCCGAGCCGTAGCTCACCATGAGGATGCGCTCGCCGGGAGCGGCCACGTCGAGCACGGAGGCCAGGCCCAAGAGCGAGCTCCCGGCGTAGGTGTTGCCGATGCGCGCGCAGACCAGGGAGCGCTCGAACTGGGCGGGCTTGAAGCCCAGCTCCGCGGCCGCCTCCCGCGGGAAGCGGGGGTTCGGCTGGTGGAAGACCGCCCAGCGGAAGTCCGCGGGCTTGAGGCCGGTCTCTTCCAGGAGAGCGCGGGCGCAGCCCAGCGTATGGTGGAAGTAGGAGGGCCGGCCCGTGAAGCGCATGCCGTGCTCCGGATAGCGCATATGCGCGCGCCGGAAGAAGTCGGGGGTGTCGGTCACGAAGCTCAGGCTGGCCGCGAGCTTGGCCGCCGACGACTCGGCCGGGCCGAAGATGTAGGCCGCCCCGCCGGCCGCGGCGGTGTACTCCAGTTCGTCCCCGGGCTTGCCCTGGGCCGTGTCCATGCCCACGGCCATGGCGTACTCCGCCATGCCCGAGCCCACGAAAGCGGCCGCCATCTGCATCCCCTCGGAGCCCGCCTTGCAGGCGAACTCGAGGTCCGCGGCGTTGACGAAGGGCGTGGCGCCGATGGCTTCGGCCACCACCGTGGCCGAGGGCTTGACCGCGTAAGGCTTGGACTCGGTGCCCACCCACACGGCGGAGAGGCGCTGCGCGTCGATCCCGGCGCGGTCCACGGCCGCCCGGGCCGCCTCGATGGACATGGTGATCGTATCTTCGTCGGCGCCCGGGAAGGACTTCTCGGGCACCGGGAAGCCGCGCCCCAGCCGGCCCCAGACCCGGGCGATCGAGCGGGCGTCGATGCGCAGCCGCGGCACATACGCTCCGTAACCGCATATCCCCACCGGTCTCGTCGTCTTCATCCGGGTCCCCCCTGCGGCCGCCGGGCCGCGAAGGCAGGGATTATAACCTCGGGCCTCCCCTGAGAGCAAGGCGGGAAAGGACCCAGGAGCTTCCAAGGTCCAATGGGAGACCGTCCGGAGGGGACGCGGTCAGGGCAGGCCGGCTTCGGCGGCGGCGGCGATCTCCGCCATGGTCGCGACGGCGCGGACGGGGTATTTTCCGACCGCGGTCTCCCCGGACAGCATCACGTAGTCCGCGCCCTGGAGCACGGCCGTGGCGACGTCGTTCACCTCGGCCCGGGTCGGGAAAGGGTTCTGCGTCATGGTCTCGAGCATCTGGGTGGCCACGATGTCGGTCTTGCCGGCCCGGCTGCAGCGCCGGATGATGTCCCGCTGGAGCAGCGGCACCAGCGCGCCGCGGACGCTCACCCCGAGGTCGCCGCGGGCGACCATCACCCCGTCGCTGGCGCGGAGTATCCCGCCCAGGTTCCGGAAGCCTTCGCCGTCCTCGATCTTGGCGATCACGAAGGGGCGCTTCACTCCCAGGCCGCGCAGGCGCTCGCGCACCTCGCGGACGTGCTCCGGCCGGCGCACGAAGGAATGGGCGAACCAGTCCAGGCCCAGGGCGGCCCCGAGCTCGAGGTCGCGCCGGTCCTCTTCGGTCACGCCCGGCATGGGGAAGCTGCGGTCCAGCACCGTGAGCCCTTTGCGGTCGGACAGCGGTCCCCCGAGCACGACCCGGCAGCGGATGTCCCGGCCGGCGACGCGCTCCACGCGCAGCTCGAGCTTGCCGTCGTCGAAGTACACGCGGTCCCCGCGGGCCGTGAACCGGTGCAGGTCGGCGTAGTCCGTGCTGACGATGCTCCGCGTCCCCGGCACGGGGGCGGCGCGGACCGTGAAGACGGCGCCTTCCTTGAGGACGACGGGTCCGGACCGGAAGGTCCCGATCCGGATCTTCGGACCCTGGAGGTCCCCCATGATGAGGACCTTCCGTCCGGCCGCCCGCGCGGCGGCGCGGACCGCGGCGACCCGCCGGCGGTGCTCCGCCGAGCTGCCATGAGAGAAGTTGATGCGCGCCACGGTCATCCCGGCGGCGATCAGCCGCCTCAGGACGCCCGCGCCGCTGGACGCCGGCCCGATGGTGCAGATGATCCCGGTCTTCATCGCATCCCATCCTAGCAAAGGCGGGGCGGCTCCGGCGCCATCCGGAAATGCAGCCGGGACATGATATATGATAGCTGGATGATCGCCGTCGAGCGGATAGCGAGGGTCCGCGTATTGCGGCTGGAGAACGGGCCCGACAACGCGCTGAGCCTGGCCTTGCTGGCGGAACTGCGGGACGCCATCGCGGAGGCGGCGGCCGACCCGGGCACCCGCTGCCTGGTGCTGGCCTCGGGCACGCCCCGCTACTTCTCGATGGGGATCGATCTGAAGGAGTTCTCGCGCCTCCCGGCGGCCCGGCGCGCGGAGCCCTTCCTGACCCTCCTTTCGGTCTACCGGAGCCTGCGCGAACTGCCCAAGCCGACCCTGGCCGCTATCGGGGGCAGCGCGATCCTGGGCGGGTGGATCCTGGCCATGGGCTGCGACTTCCGGCTGCTGACGGAAGAAGGCCGGATAGCGCTCTCCGAGATCCGCTTCGGCCTCTCTCCCACGCCCGTGCTCCTGCGGCGCCTGCGCGGGATGTCGGCCAGCCCGACCCTTTTGAAGGACCTGGTGCTGCGCGGCCGGACCCTGCGGGCCCCGGAAGCCCTTGCCGGCGGGTTCGTGGACCGCGTCGTGCCCGCTCCAGCCCTGCTCCAGGAAGCCCTGCGTGCGGCCAAGTCCCTCTCCCAGCAGGCGCCCGCCGCCTACGCCGCGGTCAAGGCGGGCCTCGCCGAGGAGGACGACGCCCTCTGGCGCCGCAGCCGGGCGGAGTTCTCCCGGCTGTTCCGGCTGCCCGAGGTCCAGAAGAGCCTCGCGGCGTTGAGCGGCAAACGCCGGACCCGGTGGGAGGACTGAGCCATGTTCGCCGCGGACATGCTCGCAGGCCAGGTAGCGGTCGTGACCGGCGGGGCCACCGGCATCGGCCGGGCCATCGCCGGGGCTCTGGCCGCCTGCGGCGCCAGCGTGGTCCTCGCCGCCCGGCAGGCGGACCGCCTCGCGGCCGCGGCCGTCGAGCTCTCCGCTCTGGGACCCCGCGCCCTCGCGGTGCCGACCGACATCGCCGCGCCCGAGCAGGTCAAGGCCCTCTTTAAACGGGTGGACGCCGAGTTCGGCCGCGTGGATGTTTTGGTCAACAACGCCGCCGCCAACTTCATCCGGCCCAGCGAGACCCTGACCCCGGTGCGCTGGAAGAAGGTCGTCGACATCGTGCTCAACGGGACCTTCTACTGCTCCCTGGAGGCGGGCCGGCGCATGGTCCGGCGGCGGTCGGGCCGCATCGTGAACCTGGTCGCGGCCTACGCCTGGACGGGGGCTCCGGGCCTCGCGCCCTCGGCGAGCGCCAAGGCGGGCGTCGTCGCCCTGACCCGGACGCTCGGGGTCGAGTGGGCCGAGTACGGCGTCCGCGTCAACGCCGTCTGCCCCGGGCTCATCGACACCCCGCAGTCGCGGGAGCGGCTCTGGCCCCAGGACTGGATGCGCGAGCGTCTCCTGGCCGGCATCCCGGCCCAGCGCTTCGGCGCGGAGTCCGACGTCGCGGACCTCGTGCTCTATCTCGCCAGCCCGCTGTCCTCCTACATGAACGGCACAGTGGTCGTCGTGGACGGCGGCGAGAGCCTGGGCAAGGGCGCCCTGCCTCTCATAAGGGAAGCCGGGATCATCCGCCGCGCCCGGAAGAAGCGGGCGTGATCGAGTGGCGGCCCCTCATCGCGGCCATCCTCCGGGAGTCGCCGCGGCCCGCGTGGGGTCTGCACGGCGTCCCCCATTGGGCTCGGGTGCTGGAGAACGGGCTGCGCCTGGCTTCGGAGACCGGGGCGGACGTCCGCGTCATCGGGCTGTTCGCGGTCTTCCACGACTGCCGGCGGGTGAACGATGATCGCGACCCGGGACACGGGGCGCGAGGCGCCGAGCTGGCGGGCAGCTGCCGGGGCCGGCTGTTCGCCCTCCCCGACCCGGAGTTCGCCCTGCTGACCGAGGCCTGCATCGGCCATACCGACGGGAGGACCGAGGGGGACGTCACCCTGCGGACCTGCTGGGACGCCGACCGTCTCGACCTCGGCCGGGTCGGCATCCGCCCCGACCCCCGCCGGCTGTGCACCGAAGCGGCGAAGCGGCCCGACATCCTGGGCTGGGCCGAAGGCCGGGCGGCCGCGGGGTTCATCCCGGAGCGCGTGCGCCGCGACTGGGGTCTGGAGCGCGGTCCCGGGGCCTGAGCGCTGAGTTTGGTATCATGAGGCGATCATGAGGATCTCCTGTCCTTACTGCAGCGTCAACATCGCGGCCCAGGACGTCAACATCCAGGCGGCGGTGGGCAAGTGCGCCGGCTGCGGCGCGGTGTTCGATCTCAATGAGCTCGCGGGCGCGGCAGTCGACGGCTCGGCCCGCAAGCCGGCGGTCAGCCTGCCCGAAGGCATGTCCATCCGCCAGGACGGCTCGGACCTGCTCCTGACCCGGAAATGGTTCTCCATCAAATACCTGGGGCTATTGTTCTTCTGCGTGTTCTGGGACGGGTTCCTGGTGGTCTGGTACACCATCGCCTTCACGCAGGGCGGACCGCTGCTCATGAAGCTCTTCCCGATGATCCACGTCGCGGTGGGGGTGGGTCTGACCTACACCGCGGTCGCCGGCCTGCTCAACCGGACCTTCATCCGGGTCAATGCCTCCGAGCTCTCCGTGACCCACGGTCCCCTGCCCTGGCCCGGTAAGAAGGTGGTCCGCGGGGACCTCGACCAGCTTTTCTGCGAAGAGCAGGTCCACCACGGCAAGAACGGGACCACCGTCACCTACACCGTAAGCGCCGTGGTCCGGGGCGGGAAACGGATCCCGCTGGCCGCGGGCCTCGACGCGCCGGACCAGGCGCGCTTCGTCGAACAGGAGGTCGAACGGTTCCTCGGGATCGGCGACCGCCCGGTGACCGGGGAACTGCGTTCATGACGGGGAGGCTGTGATGGCGGATCTGAAGCTCGGGACGCTCGCCGGCTACCGGAAGTTCCCGGGGCCGCTGGTCACGGTCATCATGGACGGGATGGGGATCGGCCAGGGGGACGCGTCGGACGGACTGCATGTCTCGCACATGCCGGTGCTCGGCGCGCTCCGGCACGAGCCCCTGTCCATCCGCTTGCGCGCGCACGGCCGGGCCGTGGGGCTCCCCTCGGACGACGACATGGGGAACTCGGAGGTCGGCCACAACGCCCTGGGAGCGGGGCGCGTCTTCGCTCAGGGCGCCAAGCTGGTGGGGGCGGCCATCGCCTCCGGCAAGATATTCCAGAGCGCGGCCTGGCAGAAGGTCCGCGAGCGGGGTCTCGCGGGCGGGACGGTGCATCTCATCGGCATGATCTCCGACGGGAACGTCCACAGCCATCTCGACCACCTCTACGCCCTCCTGGAGGCGTGCGCCCGGGAAGGGGTCCGGCGTGTGCGCGTGCACGCCCTTTTGGACGGGCGCGACGTGGGCGAGAAGAGCGCCCTCGACTACGTCCTCCCGCTGGAGAAGCGGCTGGCGGAGTCCTCCCGTGAGGGCCGCGACTTCCGCATCGCCTCCGGCGGGGGGCGCATGGTGACCACGATGGACCGCTACAACGCGGACTGGTCGGTCGTGGAGCGGGGCTGGAAGGCGCACGTCCTGGGCGAGGGCCGGGCGTTCGCCTCCGCCGCGGAGGCCGTGCGGACCTATTACGCCGAGGACCCCAGGCTCACGGACCAGTACATGGGGAGCTTCGTGGTGGCGGAGGCGGGGCGGCCCGTCGGGACCGTGCAGGACGGCGACTCGGTCGTGTTCTTCAATTTCCGCGGGGATCGCGCCATCGAGATCTCGCGGGCGTTCGAGGAGGAGGGCTTCCATGCGTTCGACCGCAAGCGCGTGCCCGACGTGTTCTACGCGGGGATGATGCAGTACGACGGCGACGCGAACATTCCCCGCCGCTATCTGGTGGAGCCCCCGGCCATCGACCGGACGCTGGGACAGTATCTTTGCGCGGCCGGCGTCACTTCGTTCGCCACCTCGGAGACCCAGAAGTTCGGGCACGTGACCTATTTCTGGAACGGCAACAACTCCGGCTACATCGACGAAGGCCTGGAGCGCTACGTGGAGATCCCCTCCGACCGCGTCACCTTCGACCTGCGCCCCTGGATGAAGGCCGCCGAGATCACCGACGAGGTCCTCTCCGCGGTCCAGGGCGGCGGGCGCAAGTTCATCCGGCTCAACTTCGCCAACGGGGACATGGTCGGGCACACCGGGGTGGTCCCGGCCATCCGCATCGCCGTGGAGTGCGTGGACCTCTGCCTGGGGCGCATCGCGGCCGAGGTGGAGCGGGCCAAGGGCGTGCTGATGGTCACCGCGGACCACGGCAACGCGGACCGGATGTTCACGGAGAAGAACGGCCAGCGCACCCCCTTCGTGGCGCACACTCTGAACCCGGTGCCCTTCATCGTGAAGGACTACTCGGGGGCGAACGCCTGGGAGTTGGCGGGGGTGGAGCAGCCGGGGTTGAGCAACGTCGCCGCCACGGTCTGCACGCTCCTCGGCTACCAGCCTCCCGAGGACTACGATCCGTCCCTGCTCCGCCTGGCCTGACGCGGGCCGAAGTCGGGCTACATGTCCTCCGGCCAGCGTCGTGCGCCATGGATGACTGCCAGCACTTCCAATCGCTTGTCCTTGATGCGGTACGCCGCGATGAAAGGGGTCCCTGGGATGATGAGTTCACGGGTGCCGCCGACCCGGCCGGGGCGGCCTAGCTCCGGATGCCGGCGAAGGGCGGCGACCGCTTTCTCGATCCTTGCGATTACGCGCAGGGCTGCCGAGGGATTCTCCTCGGCGATGTAGCGGTAGGCGTTGTCGAGGTCCGCCAGAGCAAGCCTGGTCCAGGCCGGCTTCACCTGCGCCATCTGCGAAAGGCGGCGGCTACGTCGGCGTCCTTGGCGAGCTGGCCGGCGTCGGCTTGGCGCAAGCCTTCCTGGATATGTTCCGCCTGCCAGCGATGGATTTCCAGATAATTGCTGATGGCCTCGTTCAGAACGTAGCTGCGGTCCCGGTCAAGGCCCGCAGCGATCGCGTCCAGGGCCTTTCTTCTTTGCGCGTCCAAGCGAAAGGTGATGGTCTGTTTGTTCATTGCGGAGTCTCCGGATGGGTAATGTCTTATATGATAATACACCGCATTATATAATAATGCAATGCCCAATGAGGTCGCGCGCCCCTAGACCCTCCTCCGTGCAGCGCTCGGAAGAGTAGTATCCGGGGGTCCTGACTCCGGGCGGCCGGATTTCGCGAGCGGCGCATACGCATACAGCGACGCGAGCGCTAAGCGCGGCCGCAGGACCGCGCGGTCCGGACGCCCGGAGTCAGGACCCCCGCCAGGGTATTGTTTCGGGCCCACGCCCCTATGGGTCGATTGCTTGCTCCGCCTTGGGGCCTTGGACTCATCCGCCTCCGGGACCCCGCCGATATAATCGTTTCACTGACATGCGCGCCCTGCGGTCTTTCCTAGCCGTCACGGTATCCGCGAGCCTGGTGCTGCTGTCGCCCGGCCTCGGCTGCTGGTCCGCCCTGGCGAGCGTGGTGGGCTCGGTGAGCGTGGTCGCCCCCGCGGCCGGCACGGCCCCCGTGGGCGCGGCCGGGGCCTCCGCCGCGTCCCGGAACGGGACGTTCGCCTCCCCTCTGCAGTCCTCGGGCCTCGGAGCCCCGGTCGGGTCCCTGCCTTCTTTGGGCCTGCTCCCCGAGGCTCCGGTACTCTCCCTGCGGGCCCCGGTCCAGACCGGGGTCGAGCAGAGGCCGGTTCCCGCCGCCCTGCTTCCGACGCCGGCGCTGCCTTCCCAGATCCACGCCGCGGCGTCCGTCAGCGTCGAATCTTTCCGCAGCGGTTTCTCCATAGCGCAGGCCGCTTCCCGGGCGCCGCCGGCGCAGCGTTCCGTGCTGGCGGGGCTGAGGGTCGAGCTCCCCGATTTCGGGAAGATGTCTCTCTCGGGAGCGAAGACCGGGGCGGACGAAGATTTCATGGCCCGGCTGGGCTCGTTCCAGACCTCCCGTGCGGGGGGGGGCGCGGTCGCGGGCGGCGGTCAGGAGTATGGTGGCGCGGCCCGTTCTCGACTCGCCGGAAAGGACGGCCGCTCGGGAGCACCCGTTCACGCCGACGCGGTGCCTTCTCCGGTGGTCGGCAAGAGCGGCTTCTTCGCCTGGGGCGCTCCGGTGCTGGCCCTGGGAGGCCTGGCCGGGGTGGCGCTCTTCGCCGGGATCTCCCCGGCCGCCCTGGCTATGGTCCCGGTCTATCTGGGAGTGCTCGTGCCTTCCCTCATCCTCCATGAGATGGGGCACGCGTGGGCGGCCGACCGTCTCGGGGACCCGACGCCCCGGGAATCCGGCCGGATGAGCTTCCGGCCCCGGGACCTGCTGACCCACATCGACCCCCTGATGACCCTCGTGGTGCCCATCGCCACGCTGCTCCTCACCGGGTTCATCTTCGGCGGCGCCCACCCGGTGCAGGTCCACCCCGAGAATTTCAAGGAGCCTGTGAAGGACATGGCCAAGGTGGCCCTGGCCGGCCCGGCCGTCAATCTCCTGATCGCGGCGGCGGCGGGGACGGCCCACGCGGCGCTGGCCGCGCTCGGGGTGACCGGGGCGGTCCTGGGTCTGACCGGGGCCATCACCACCTTCAACGTGATGCTGGGGGTGTTCAACCTCCTGCCGCTCATGCCCCTGGACGGCCACCACGTCCTGCGCTGGGTGATCACCGACCTGTTCCACGCGCCCGCCGCGGCCCAGAAGCTGGATTCGCTCGGCGGGCTCCAGATCGCCGGGCTCATCGCGACCCTGCTCTTCCTGTCGGGACCCATGTCCGCGGTGGTCAAGGCCATCGCCGGAATCTTCCTGAAGGTGCCGGCGCTCTTGTTCGGCGGCGGCCCCGGGGCCGCCGCCCTTGCAGGCGCCGTTCGTTCTCCGCTCGCCGGAAAGGGAGGTGCCCTAGCCCTGGCCCCCGCGCTGCTGCCCACGCTGGCGGCCGTGGGCCTGCTGTCGGGGCGGAGCGACCGGGTGCAGCCGCCCAACGTGATGATGCCCTATTATCAGGTGGGCGCCCCGATCGAGTCCACTCCCGAGGCCGTGGACCTGATCGTGCTCTTCGACGGGGCCGCCCAGCCGCTCTCCCACGATGTCCATCTGGGTCTGGTGGACGTGCGCCGGCCCGGGGGCATGCGCGCGTACGCTTCCCTGCAGGAATCCATGGAGGGGCAGATTGCCGCGGCCGGCCTGCGCTTGGACGAGCTCCATGCCTACAACGCCACGCCGGTGGCGACGTATCGGCGGATCAACGCCGCCACCCTCCGCGTGGCCGCCTCCAAGGCGGCTTCCCTGCGCTCCCTGCTCGAGGGGCGGGGCTTCAAGGTGTTCGACAATGCGCGGCGGCAGATCATCCGCCCCATCGAGGACGATCTCGGCGTCCCCCGCGAAGCGCTGCCGCGGGGACGGGGCCTGTCCATGCAGGACACGCTCAAGCTCTCCACCGCGGACAAGGTCCAGGCCGTCGCCCGCAAACTGTGGGGCGACCCGGGCTCGGGGCTGTCCGCCCGGCTCAACCGGGCCGTGCTGGGCTGGTTCGGCGTGCGGATCCCCCAGCCCAAGGTCGGGGTCCTCGACACCGGCGCGGACCGCTCCCACCCGCTCCTCAAGGGGGTGGCGGAGGTCAAGAACGCGACCACCGCGCCCAACGTGGACGACAACGGGCACGGCACCTGGGTCACCTCCCTCATCCTGTGGTTCGCGCCCTGGCTCAAGAGCGTGACCCACTACAAGACCTTCGTGGACGGGGGCGCGAGCACCGACGACATCCTCAAGGCCCTGACCATGGCGGGCAACGACGGCAACATCATCATCTCCAACTCCTGGGGTTCCGACGAGGGGGACCCCAAGGCCCCGGACTCCCTGCTGGTGCGCAAGCTCGCCGAAGAGGGGCGCATCATGGTCTTCGCCGCGGGGAACAACGGCTATCAGGGCCGCAACACCGTCGGCGCCCCCGCCATCGTGCACTACCGGGACTCCCAGACCGGGGCGATCCGCGTCATCGCGGTGGCCGCGACGGACGCCCAGAAGAAGGTCACGGGCTTCTCCGCGAAGGGCCCCGGCAGCCCGGTCACTTCTCGGGAAGAGCAATATAAGGATTATCCCCGCCGGCCGGACGCGGCCGAGCAGGGCAGCAATACCGAAGGCGCCTGGCCCATGGACCTCGTACCGGACCGCGTGGACCCCCAGTTGGGGGCGCTGCGCGCCATCTCCGGGACCTCGATGTCCACGCCCAAGCTCGCCGGAACGCTCGCGCTCCTGGCCATGCTGTTCGGCGTCACCGAGACGGGCGAGAGACTCGACCGCATCGTCAGCGCGGTCCTGGGCACGCTGACCGACGAGGACGGCCAGGCGGATTGGGCGGTGGGCGGCGGCTTCAACGCGGTCGCGGCCGCCTACGAGAAGCTCAAGTCGGAGGGGCTCATGCCCGTCCGTCCGGGCCCCGTCGCCCGGGCGACGGTGTGGCTCCTGGGCGGCGGCAAGACCTACTGAGTTCCCTCCCCCCTTGTGGGGGAGGGTCAGGGTGGGGGGACGGGGAGCTCGGCAGTTTTTATCGGAGTCGCAGGAACCTGGGACCTTCGTCCCAGGATGCCGGGGGCCCTAGGGGCCTGTCAGGGGGCTGGACTCGGGATTACACTATGCGTGCATCCGATCCCAAGGCCATGATCGCTACGCAGACCACGATACTCGTCGTCGATGATGATGACCACTTCCGCGAGACCCTCTCGGACGCGATGGCGCTCAAGGACGTCCGGGTGGAGGGGGCCGTCTCGGTCCGGGACGCCCTGCGCCACTTGTCCCAGCACCGACCGTCCTTGATCATCCTGGACGTCCAGCTGCCGGACATGAACGGCTTCGAGCTGTGCCGGGCCTTGAAGAAGGACGAGCGGTTCCGGGACGTGCCGGTCGTATTGCTCTCGGCCAAGTACACGGAGCCGGCGGACCGGGCCGAAGGCCTGCTGACCGGCGCCGACGCCTTCCTTTCCAAGCCGATCAGCCTCGAATCCCTATGGGACGAGGTCTGCTACCTTCTTGACAGGTGAGACGGGCGACTGCTATCATGGTCTGGTCGTAAGCAGCACAGCCTTCTTCCAAGGATCCCCACTCAAAACGTCCCTCCGCAGGAGGATTTTCGATGTCCGAGATTCAGCTGACCGACGGCACGTTCGACAAGGAAGTCCTGCAGTCCGCGCAGCCGGTCATGGTCGATTTCTGGGCTCCCTGGTGCGGCCCCTGCCGGATGCTGGGGCCCATCGTCGATGAACTCTCCAAGGAATACACGGGCAAGGTGAAGGTGGCGAAACTCAACACCGACGAGAGCCAGCAGACGGCCTCCCGCTACAGCATCAGCGCCATCCCCACCATCCTATTCTTCAAGGGCGGACAGGTCGAACAGCAACTCGTCGGAGTCCATTCCAAGGCCGACATCAAGAAGATCCTGGATGAACTCCTTTGAGTCGAGGCTGATCCTCCGGACCCCCTAGGACGCACCGCCGTTCCGACTCGCCGCGCCGAGCATGACTTCCGATCAACTCCTTTATGTAGTCGACGCCCACGCCTATCTGCATAGGGCTTATCATGCCCTGCCCCCGCTGACCACGACGCGGGGGGAGCCGGTGGGGGCCCTCTTCGGGTTCGCCCGGATGCTCCTGACCCTCATCCGGCGGGAGTCCCCCGCGTACCTGGTGGTCTGCTTCGATTCCCCCGGCCCCACCTTCCGGCATCAGCTCTACCGGGAGTACAAGGCCACGCGGGAGAAGGCGGAACCCGCGCTGGTCCAGCAGCTGGGCCTGGCCGAGGAGATGGTCCGGGCCATGGGCCTGGCGACCCTGCGGGCTCCGGGATTCGAGGCGGACGACCTTCTGGCCACCGTGGCCCGACGCGGCGCTCGCGAGGGCCTCCGGGTCGTCCTGGTGAGCGGAGACAAGGACGCCCTGCAGCTCGTCGACGACCGCATCCAGGTCCTCAACGAGGCCAAGCACGTGGTCTACGATGCCGGGAAGGTCATGGAGAAGTTCAAGGTGCGCCCGGAACAAGTGGCCGATTACCTGGCCATCGTAGGCGACGTCTCCGACAACATCCCCGGCATCCCCGGGATCGGGCCGGTCGGCGCCGCGAAGCTGCTGGGCCGCTACGGGAGCCTGGAGGGCATCCTGAAGGCGGCGCGCCAGGGGCTCGGCGACATTCCTCCCAAGACGGCCCAGACCGTCGTCGCCAACGAGGAGAAGGCGGTGCTCAGCCGCAGACTCACCCGGCTCGACGACGCGACCCCCGTCGACCTCGATCCCAAGCGGTGTCCCGCCGCGCTCCGCGAGACTCCCGAGCTCAAGGAACTTTTCGCCAGATTCGAATTCCACAGCCTGCTCCGGGAGATAGTCCCTGGACCTGGAGTTCCTTCCCTCGAAAGGAGGGCGCCGCCCGCAGAGCCCGGCCCCTTGGCCGCCGTCCGCTGCGAGCTCACGGCTCCCGAAAAGGTGCTGAACGCCGCCAAGAAGGCCCCGGCCGTCGCGATCGCGGTCTCCCGCGCGGGGCAGATGGACCTCTTCAACGCCGCCGCGGCCGACGGGGCCCGGCGCGCGGGATTATGCCTGGCGATCGCCCTGGAGGACGGGCGCGCGGCGGAGTTCTCCGGGGGCGAGCTCGACCGGGCCGAGGCGGCCCTGCGCGCCCTGCTGGCGGCCGAGCAGCCCGCGAAATGCGGCCACGACCTCAAGAGCGCCCTGCGGCTTCTGGCCGAGGGGGGCTTTCCCGTCTCCGGCTGCGGCTCGGACACGATGCTGGCCGCCTATTGCCTCGACCCGGGACGGCCGGGCTACGGGCTCGCCGAGGTCCTGCGCGCACGGGGAGCCGCCGCGGGCGCGGAGCCGTCTCCGGCCGAGGCCGCGTGCTCGGTCTGGACCCTGCGCGCTCCGCTCGAGGCCGAGCTGGCCGCGCGCGGCCTGGACAAGCTCTATCGCGACCTGGAACTGCCGGTCCTGGAGGTACTCGCCGACATGGAGCTGGCGGGCGTCGCGGTAGACGTCCCGTACCTCAAGGTCCTGCGCGGGGAGTTCGAGAGGCGGATCGCCGCGCTGCAGGGTGAGATCGACGATCTGGCCGGAGTGGCGCTCAATCTGAAGTCCACCAAACAGCTCGCCGAGCTCTTCTACGACAAGCTCCGGCTGGAGGTCCCCCACAAGACCAAGAAGGGGGGGCGCTCCACCGACGAGGAGGCCCTGCGCATCCTGGCTCCGCTCCACCCCATACCGGCTAAGATCACCGAGTACCGGGAGCTGACCAAGCTCACATCCACCTACATCCTGGCCTTCTTCGACAAGCTCGATCCCCGCACCGGGCGCATCCACTCCCATTTCGACCAGGCGGGCACGGCCACGGGACGGCTTTCGAGCCTGGACCCGAACCTGCAGAACATCCCGGTCCGGACCCCGGAGGGGAAGAAGATCCGCCGGGCTGTCATCGCCGCGCCCGGGCGGGTGCTCCTTTCGGCGGACTATTCCCAGATCGACCTGCGGGCGCTCGCCCATCTATCCGAAGACCCCGTCCTCTGCGGCGCCTTCGCGCGCGGCGACGATATCCATCTGCAGACCGCCTCCGAGGTGTTCGGCGTGCCGCGGGAGGCGGTGGACAAGGAGATGCGTCGGCGGGCCAAGGCGGTCAATTTCGGCATCGTGTACGGTCAGAGCGCCCACGGCCTCTCCGCGGAGCTGGGCATCTCCCATAAGGAGGCCGAGGACATCATTGCCCGGCACGGCGTCCGGTACCCGGGGTTGCAGGCTTGGCGCGATCGGACGCTCGCGCAGGCCCGCCAGGACGGCTCCGTGCGGACCCTGCTGGGCCGGGTGCGGCTCCTGCCGGAAATCAATTCCAGGATCTTCGCGGTCCGCGGCTCCCAGGAGCGCATGGCCGTGAACACCCCCATCCAGGGCACCTCGGCCGACATCATCAAGGCCGCGATGGTGAACATCCACCGCAAGATGAAGGCCGGGCGGCCCCGGCGCTGGGAGGCCCGACTCATCCTGCAGGTGCATGACGAGCTCCTCTTCGAGCTGCCGGAAGCCGAAGCGGGAGACTTCGGCGCATGGGTCCGCGCGGAGATGGAGGACGCGGTCCGCCTGCGCGTGCCCGTGATCGTGGACCTCAAGACCGGGCGCGACTGGCTGGACATGCGGGCGGTGGCCAAGGGGCCCCAGGGGGTGGCGCCATGACCCGGCAGTTCGGCCATGACCCCATGAACCTGCGCCTGATGTCCCCCATACTCCGGGCGCTGGTGATCGCCAACGTGGTGGTCTTCATCCTGTCCATCCTGGTCGGCGGGGAGTTCGTCCGGCTCTTCGGGCTGGTCCCATACCAGGTGGTCTACGCGCGCTGGGTGTGGCAGCCCTTCACCTACCTATTCCTGCACGGCGGCCCTTTCCACCTGCTCATCAACCTGCTGGTCCTGTGGATGTTCGGGATGGCCATCGAATCGCAGTGGGGTTCCCGGGAGTTCCTGAAGTACTACCTAATCTGCGGCGTGGGCGCCGGGTTGTGCAACGTGGCCCTCACTCCGCACTCGCTGGCGCCCGTGGTGGGGGCCTCGGGGGCGATCTACGGGCTGATCGTGGCCTTCGCCCTGCTCTACCCCGACGCCGTGGTCTATCTCTACTTCCTGTTTCCGGTCAAAGCCAAGCACATGGCCATCGGGGTCGGGGTCCTGGAGTTCCTCTCCGCCGCGACCGAGGGGGGCGGCGGCGCGATGTCGAGCGTCGCGCACCTGGGCGGGATGGTGGTCGGCTACGCGTACCTGCGCTGGTGGTGGCTGCTCAAGATCCGCTGCAAGGCCCTGCGGAGCCGGAGAGGCTCGCCGGCCGCGGGCTCCGCCCGCCGCCGCGCCTCCGCCCCCGAGGCCCCGGAAGGCGGCCGCCCTTCCGCCCCCCCGACGGAGACCCGCCCCGTCACGGCCGGGGACGATATGGCGGAGGTGGACCGCATCCTCGACAAGATCCTCGCCCAGGGGGAGGCGTCCTTGACCCAGCGCGAGCGGGATTTCCTCCGCCGCCACGCCAAGCCCAAGCCGGAGGGACATGCTTAAGGGACCGCGCCCTCTGCGCATCGGGCTCACCGGCGGTATCGGGAGCGGAAAGAGCGCCGCGCTGGAGGCGTTCGGCCGCGCCGGGGCGGACACGGTCTCCCTGGACGCCGCGGCGCATGAGCTCTCCCGCCGGGGCGGCCCCATCCATCGCGCGGTGCGGCGCGTCTTCGGGCCGCGCTTCTTCACCCGCGACGGAGAGCTGGACCGGCGCGCCCTGGGGGCGCATGTGTTCTCCCGGCCCGCGGCCCGGCGCCGCCTGGAGGCCGTCACGCACCCCCTCATCCGGAGGGAGCTGCGCCGGCGGCTCGAGCTCTGCCGCGCCCGGGTGGCGGTGGTGGACGTCCCCCTGCTGTTCGAGGGGGGGCTGCAGGCCCGGTTCGATCTGAGCGTCGTCGTCTCCGCGCCCCTGCCTCTGCGCTTGCGCCGGGTCATGCGCCGCGACGGTCTGGACGCTCCGGCGGTCCGTCGCCGCGTGGCGGCGCAGCTGCCGCTGGAGCGGAAGGAAGCCTTGGCGGACATCGTGATACGCAACGACGGGAGCCTGGACCGCCTGCGCCGCCGGGTCCGGGAATGTCAGGACGCTTTCGACTTGATCGCAAGAACCCAGAAGCCCTCGGGGCGATGAGAGGAACACATGAACCAGAGCACACGCTCGGCCGATAACCCGAAACCCGGGCCGGAGACAAAGGACGAGGCCAAGGACGACGCGCGTAACGAAGCCGCCGGCGAGGCCAAAGCCGAAGCCAGGACCGAAGCCAAGAGCGAACCCAAGGGCGAGAACCGCGGCGAGCGCGGCGGCCGCGGTGAGCGCAATGACAATCGCGGCGACCGCGGCGACAGCCGCGACATCCGCGGCGAGCGTTACGAGCGCAGGGACGCGCCTCCTCCAACGAAGCCGGAGGGCGAGCAGATGGACGTCTCCCAGCTGAGCAAGTTCAAGATCTCCGACCTCATCAAGATCGCCGAAAAGATGAACATCGAGGGGCTCACGGGACTGCGCAAGCAGGAACTCATCCTGAAGATCCTCGAGGGTCAGGCCAAGCGCAACGGGACGATATTCGACGAAGGCGTCCTGGAGGTGCTGCCGGACGGGTTCGGCTTCCTGCGCTCCCCGGAGTACAACTACCTGCCGGGGCCCGACGATATCTACGTCTCCCCGTCCCAGATCAAGAAGTTCGCCCTGCGCAAGGGCGATACCGTGGCCGGCTACGTCCGCGGCCCCAAGGAAGGGGAGCGCTTCTTCGCGCTCCTGCAGGTGGTCAGCGTGAACGGCGAGCCGGTGGAGAAGCGCGAGATCCGGACGGTGTTCGAGAACCTGACCCCGCTGCATCCGAACACCCGCTTCACCCTGGAGACGGTCCGCAACGAGCTCACCACGCGGACCATGGACCTGATCTCCCCCGTGGGCAAGGGGCAGCGCGGACTCATCGTCGCGGCGCCCAAGACCGGCAAGACCATCATGCTGCAGAAGATCGCCAACGCCCTGACCACCAACCACCCCGAGATCGTCCTCATCGTCCTGCTCATCGACGAGCGGCCGGAAGAGGTCACGGACATGCAGCGCTCGGTGAAGGGGGAGGTCGTGGCCTCGACCTTCGACGAGCCCGCGGACCGGCACGTGCAGGTGGCGGAGATGGTGCTGGAGAAGGCCAAGCGCATGGTGGAGTTGAACAAGGACGTGGTCATATTGCTCGACTCCATCACCCGCCTGGCCCGCGCCTACAATACGATCGCCCCGTCCTCGGGGCGCGTGCTCTCGGGCGGCCTCGAGGCCACCTCCCTGCAGCGCCCCAAGCGCTTCCTGGGAGCGGCCCGGAAGATCGAGGAGGGCGGCAGCCTCACCATCATCGCCACGGCGCTGGTGGAGACCGGCAGCCGGATGGACGAGGTCATCTTCGAGGAGTTCAAGGGGACCGGCAACTCGGAAGTCGTGCTGGACCGCAAGCTGGCGGACCGGCGGCTGTTCCCGGCCATCGACATCAACCGCTCCGGCACCCGCAAGGAGGAGCTGCTCTTGAACGAGGATGAACTCAACAAGGTCTGGATCCTGCGCAAGGTCCTGGCGCCCCTGAGCTCGGTCGACGCCATGCAGCTCATCTACGACAAGCTGATGTCGACCAAGTCGAACAAGGATTTCCTGAAATCCATGGAGATTTCGAGCATGGACATGTGATTTTGGTATAATCATCCACCTTCTCACCGAGGAATCGATCATGAAGCCAAACGTGCATCCCAATTACTACGTGGCGACCGTAAGCTGCGCCTGCGGCCACACCTTCACCACGCGCTCGACTAAGAAGGAGATCAAGCTGGAGATCTGCTCCGCCTGCCATCCCTTCTATACCGGCAAGCAGCGTCTCGTCGACACGGCCGGCCGCGTGGAGCGCTTCCAGAAGCGCTTCGCGAAGACCGCCGGGAAGACGGTGGAGCGCAAGCCCCAGACCGAGGTCAAGAAGATCGAGTCGTTCGCGACCGACACTTCGACCAAGAAGAAGCGCGTCTTGTCCACCTCTCCGACCAGCCAGAAGGAGGAGGGGAAGGTGAAGGGCAAGAAGGGCGAGAAGAAGGCCGAGAAGAAGGCCTAGCGGTCCGCACGCGGGGCTCCGGCGCCGAGAGGCCCGGGGCCCCGCTGTTTTCATGGATAAGCTCGACCAGATCGTCGCGGACTTCGACGGCATCGAAGCGCGCCTCGCCGCCCTGCCGCCGCCCGCTCCCGAGGAGATGAAGAACCTGACCCGCCGCCATGCGGAGCTGGGCGGACAGGTGCGTCTCATCCGCGAGCTGCGCGGCGTCGAGCGGGAGCTCCCCGAGGCCGAGGCCCTGGCGGCGGGCCCGGACGCCGAGATGGCCGAGCTGGGGCGGGCGGAGGCCGAGTCCCTGCGCCGCCGGAAGACGGAGCTCGGAGAGCTCCTGCGCCGGGAGCTCATCCCCCAGGACCCGTCGGCGTCCCGCAGCGTGTACCTGGAGGTCCGCGGCGGCGCGGGCGGCGACGAGGCCGCGCTCTTCGCCGCCGAGCTCGTGCGCTCCTACACCCGCTTCGCCGAGGGGAAGGGCTGGAAGGTCCAGCTCCTGGAGCTGAACCGCACGGGCCTGCGCGGCGTCAAGCAGGCCGTGCTCTACATCCAGGGGGACGGGGTCTTCGCCTGGTTCAAGTTCGAGGGCGGGGTCCACCGCGTCCAGCGCGTCCCGCAGACCGAGGCTTCCGGACGCATCCATACCTCCACCGTCACCGTGGCCGTCATGCCCGAGGTGGAGGCGGAGGAAGTCGAGATCAACGCCAAGGACCTGCGCGTGGACACCTTCCGGGCCGGCGGCGCGGGCGGACAGAACGTCAACAAGGTGGAGACCGCGATCCGCATCACCCACATCCCCAGCGGCATCGTGGTGGCCTGCCAGGAGGAGCGCTCCCAGGGGCAGAATCGGCTGCGCGCCATGTCCATCCTGGCCTCCAAGCTGGCCGCGCAGGCCAAGGCGGACGCCGAGCGGAGCGCGGGCGCGGACCGCCGCCGCCAGGTGGGCACCGGGGACCGCTCCGAGAAGATCCGGACCTACAATTTCCCCCAGGACCGGGTGACCGATCACCGCCTGGAGCGCTCCTGGCACGACCTGCCCCGCATCATGGAGGGGGAGATCGGCCCGATGCTGGAGGCCCTGCGCCTGGATGAGGAGGAGCGCCTCCTGCGGGGCGAATCGTGAGCGAGCTGCCCGCCGCGGTCGCGCTGCTGCTGCGCAAAGGCGTGGCGTACCTCGTGGAACGGGGCGTCTCCGAGGCCGAGGCGAACGCCGAGTTCCTGATGGCCTCCGTCCTGGGCTGCGGGCGGGGGGTTGTCCTGGCCTCCGGGTCCCGGGAACTGCCCTGGAAGTCTCAGCGCCATTATTGGGAGTTGGTCAAGCGCCGCGGCCGGCGCGTGCCCCTGGCCTACGTCCTGGGGACCCAGCCCTTCGCGGGGCTGGAGTTCAAGGTATCGCCCAGCGTCCTCATCCCCCGGCCCGAGACCGAGGAGCTTGTGGAGCGCGTCCTCGTGTTGGTGCGGGAGAGCTTCCCCGGCCGCGGGGGGCCGGGCCGTCCCCCCATCAACATCGTGGAGCTGGGCACGGGTTCGGGCTGCGTGGCGGTGGCCCTGGCCAAGCGGCTCCCGGACGCGGTGGTCTGCGCCTGCGAGGTCAGCGTCCCGGCCCTGCGCATCGCAGAGGAGAACGCCCGCCTCAACGGCGTGGAGCGGCGCATCCGCTTCGTGCACGAGGACCTTTTCAAGACCCGTAACGGTTCCGCCCCGCGCTGGGCCGACGTCCTGGTCAGCAACCCGCCCTACGTCCCGACGCGGGAGCTGGCCGGGCTCGAACCCGAGGTCCGGGCGGAGCCGGTCCTGGCGCTGGACGGCGGGCGGGACGGGCTGGACGCCATCCGGGCCATCGCGGCCGAGGCCCCGGGCACCCTGAGGGCCGGGGGCTGGCTCGTCCTCGAGTTCGGCGACGGGCAGGCCGACCGGGTGCGGGGGATCCTGCGCGCTTGCGGCTTCGCCGACATCGACGTCAAGAGGGATCTCCAGGGCCGGGACCGCATCGTCTTGGGCCGTCTGGCAAAATGATAGAATCGCGCCGTGGATGATTTCTTCATCGACGGCGGACTGCCCTTGCGCGGGACCGCGGTCGTCAACGGTTCCAAGAACGCCGCCCTCCCCATCCTGATCGCGACCCTCCTCACCGACGAACCCTGCGTCATCTCCAACGTCCCGCGCCTGCGCGATATCCGCACGACCCTCCGGCTCCTGGAGACGCTGGGCAAGAAGGTGTCGGTGTCGGGGCACACGGTGCGCATCTCCGCGGCGGGCGCCCTCAAGACCACGGCCCCCTACGACATCGTCAAGCAGATGCGGGCTTCCGTCCTGGTGGCGGGACCGCTCCTGGCGCGCTTCGGCCGCGTCCGGGTCGCGCTGCCGGGCGGCTGCGCCATCGGCCTGCGGCCCATCGACATCCACTTGCAGGGCCTGCGCGCCATGGGCGCGCGGAAGAGCGCCGAGGGGGGCGACGTGGTGCTCCGCGCCCGATCCCTGCGCCCGGCCAAGGTCCGGCTCCGTTTCGCCAGCGTGGGCGCCACCGAGAACCTGATGATGGCCGCGGCCGGGACCCCCGGCGTGACGACGATCGAGAACGCCGCCCGGGAGCCCGAGATTGAGGATCTGGGCGTCTTCCTGCGCTCCCTGGGCGCCGGGGTCACGGGGGCGGGGACATCGCGGATCCGGGTGGAGGGCGTGCCGCTCCTGCGCGGGGCGCGCCACCGCGTCATCCCGGACCGCATCGAGACCGGCACCCTGCTCATCGCCGCGGCGGCCGCCGGGGGCACGGTGTTCCTCCGGGGCGCGGACGCCGGCCAGCTGACCGCGTTGCTCGGGGCTCTGCGCAAGGCCGGGGCCCGGGTCCGCGCCGGGGCCGCGGGCATCCGGATATCCTCCCAGGGGCGGCCGCGGGCCGTCTCCATCCAGACCCGCCCGCATCCCGGCTTCCCCACGGACCTCCAGGCCCCCTGGATGGCGTACATGACCCTGGGCCGGGGCTCCTGCCGCATCCGCGAGGACATCTTCGAGCGCCGCTTCATCCACGCCGCCGAGCTCGGCCGCATGGGCGCGCGCATCGACGTGCGCGGCCGCACGGCCGCGGTCACGGGAGTGCCCGCCTTGGAAGGGGCGGGGGTGATGGCCTCCGACATCCGCGCCGGCGCCGCGCTGGTCGTCGCCGGGCTCGCGGCCCGGGGGCGAACCTATGTGCAGCGGGTCTACCACATCGACCGGGGCTACGAACGGTTGGAGCGCACCCTGCGCCGCCTGGGCGCGCGGATCCGGCGCGTCCGGGCGCCATGAATTACGAGGGCGCGCTCCGTCTGCTCGAGGAGCGGCAGGACGTGCGCTGGAAGACGGGTCTGACCCGGAGTTCGGCCCTCCTGCGCGGCCTGGGCGATCCGCAGGACGCCGTGCCCTGCGTCCATGTGGCGGGGACCAACGGCAAAGGCACGGTCTGCGCCCTCCTGGCGAACATCCTCGGCGCGGCGGGACTGCGCGTGGGACTCAATACTTCGCCCCATCTGGCTGACCCGCGCGAGCGCATGCTGGTGGGGGGGCGCCGGATCTCGCGCGAGGACTTCGGCCGCATGGTGGGCCGGGCGCGGGACGCCGAAGAGGACGAGGCCAGCTGGTTCGAGCTGCTCACCGGGGCCGCCTTCCTCCACTTCCGGGAGCGCAAAGCCGACATCGCGGTGGTGGAGGTCGGCCTGGGCGGCCGCCTGGACGCGACCAACGTCATCCGCGCTCCCCTGCTGACCGTGATCACCTCCATCTCCTTCGACCACACCCAGCAGTTGGGGCACACCTTGGCCGCCATCGCCGCCGAGAAGGCCGGGATCGTGAAGCCCGGCGTGCCCTGCATCAGCGGGGAGGACGCCCCGGAAGCCCTCGGGGCCATCCGGGCCCGCTGCGCCGAGGTGGGCGCCCCCCTGATCACCAGCCGGCCCGTCCTGCGCACGGTGGCCGAGCGCTGGGAGGACGGGAGCCAGGAATTGGAATGCGAGGACGGGCGACGGCTCCGGCTCCGCCTCATGGGGGCGGCGGCCGCGACGAACGCCTCCATCGTGCTCGCGGCCGTCTCCGAGCTCCGGACCCGGGGGCTCGCTATCCCGGACGCGGCCGTGGCGCGGGGGTTCGCCGAACTGGATTGGCCCTGCCGCTTCCAGGTGGCGCGCGAGTCGTCGCGCACCGTGGTCCTGGACGGGGCGCACAACGTCGCCGCGATGGAGTCCTTCACGGAGACCTGGCGGCGCTCCCCGTGGAGCCGGCAGGACCCGCTCTTCGTCCTGGGCATGCTCAAGGACAAGGACGCGGGCGCGATGGCGAGGCTCCTGGCTTCCCAGGTCCGGCGGGCGATCGTCACCCAGCCCCCCTCGCCCCGGGCCCTGCCCGCGGCGGAGCTCGCCGGACTCCTGCGCGACGCGGGCTGCGCCGAGGTCTCCGTGGAGCCCGATCCGGAGGCCGCCTGGAAGGCCTGGAAGCGCTCCGGCGCCGGGGTCGGCGTCGTCTGCGGGTCCTTCTATCTCGCGGGGCAGATCTGGTCGCGCCTGCGCGGGGTCCCCAACGGCCGCGCGCGTTTGAGGGCTGCCGCATGAAGCGGGCCATCGGCATCGGCATCGACGCGGGGGGGACTTTCACCAAGATCGTGGCGGCCACGCGCACGGGCCGCATCCTGGCCCAGCAGAGCCTGCCCACGGTCCCGGAAGGCGGCCCGCGGCGCTTCGTCCGGCGCATGGCGGACTCCGTGCGGGTCCTGGAACGGGGGCTGGGCGCGAAGGGGTCCGTCACGCTGGCCATCGCCGGAGAGGTCGACCTGGACCGGGGGGCCCTGCGCTGCTCTCCGAACCTGGCCGCGTTCGAGGGCTTCCCCCTGCGCCGCGCCATGGGCGCCGCCCTGCGCCGCCGGCTGAGCCTGCACAACGACGCCAACATGGCGGGCTGGGGCTGCTACGCTTTCGAGTTCGGACGGCGCTTCCCGAGCGTCGTCGCCATCACCATGGGCACCGGCATCGGCGGCGGCATCGTGCTCGACCGGCGGCTCTTCACCGGCAGCACGGGGTCCGCGGCCGAGATCGGGCATGCCCGCATCCGGGACGGGAGTTTCCCCTGCCGCTGCGGCGCGCGGGGCTGTCTCGAGGCGCACGCGGGGAGCTACGGGGTCCTGCGCACCCTGCGGGAGGTCCTGCGGGAGCGGCCGCGCGCCGCCAGCGCCTTGCGCGCCCTGCGCCGCATCGAGCCCAAGGACGTCTCCGAGGCGGCCCGGCGCGGAGACCGGATCGCCCGCGAGGTCTGGGAACGGGTCGGGCGGGCGCTGGGCCAGGGCATCGTCAACCTGGTCTATCTGCTGAACCCGGACGCCATCGCCCTCACCGGGGGCCTGTCTTCGGCGTCCCCCTATTTCATGGGGGCTCTGCGCCGGGTGATCCGGGGCGAGAGCTTCTCCACGCCGTTCTCGCATACCGTGATCCGAGCCTCGCGCCACGCGGGCTTGGGCGCTTTGGGCGCCGCACTCTACTCCCTTGAGGACGCGGATTAGACTCTTCCGGCCGCTGGCGGGGCTGCTGGCGGTCCTGATCCCCGGGGCCCTGCGGGCCGCGTCGACCGAGCCGTTCGTCCTCCCCCCGCCCCCGGCTGAGTCCTCGGCGCGCTATCGGGCCGAGGAGTTCGAGTATCAGGGCAGCACCACCGGGGCGGACGCCGAGGTGTTCCTGCGCGGCAACGTCGAGCTCCGCGAGAGCACCTGGACCCTGCGGGCCGACGAGCTGCGCCTGGACATGAACCGGCGCTGGGCCGAGGCCCGGGGCGGCTTCGAGATCGACGACGGGCTGACCGTCCTGCGCGGCGAGAGCGGCTCCTTCGACCTGGAGGAGCACACCGGGAGCGTGGCCGAGGTCAGGGCCGAGTACCCGCCCTGGCGGATCTGGGCCAGCACCGGAACCCTCGACGCCGCGGGCAAGGGGCATTTCCGCCGGGCCGTGT
>Ga0154315_1042_pt1 | contig 25315 bp, 22 predicted proteins | sample RifGroA2_FD_105609 | JGI IMG/M metagenome (GOLD analysis project Ga0154315, IMG submission 105609) | Elusimicrobia bacterium GWA2_69_24
GGTCCCGATCCCGGAAGCGCCGGTCACCGACAGATTGGGCAGCACGGCGGGGACCACGGTCCCGGCCCCGGGCTGTACGGTCGCGCTTTGGGAAACGAAGGCGGCGGCCAGGGCATGATAGGTCCCGAAACCCGGGCTCAAGAGGAATAGGACGGTGGAGATGGAGACTGCGGTGAAACGCTGCCAGATGCTCATGGAACTGCCCCCTGCATCGATGATGCGCTGTTGACGACCCTCAGATTGTACCTGCGCGCGGGAGCCGCCTCGTAGGCCGCCTGGGTTCCTTATAACGGGTATTGGGCCCAGGCCCGATTTCCCCCTTTGCCGGGGGAGGGCCCAGGACCCCCGGACAGAAGGTCCCATAGCCCCCCTGGGAAAATCCCTGAAGTCCGTCTATACTAGTCTTTACATTTGAAAAGCCGTCATACCGGCGAAAGCCGGTATCCAGCGTGTGGAACGGATTCAAGATTCCCGTTCCGGTGCCTGGACCCCGGCTTTCACCGGGGTGACGAATGTAATTGGACTTATGACTCACGGCACTAGGACTTAGGAATCATGCGCAAGGAAGATCGGAAGAAGATCGACGAGATCATGGCGGGCATGCAGTGCCCCAAGGACTTCCGGTGCTCGGAGGACGGCTTTGAAAAGCTCTGCAAGGCCGGCGATTGCGGGCTCGACAAGCTCCTGGAATGCCTCGAGGTGAAGCCCGGGGACTGCTCCTTCGCCCTGCAGTTCGGCTACGGGCATTTCTGCACCTGCCCCCTGCGCGTCTACCTCGCCAAAGAGCTGGGAAAGTAGCCCCTCAGAAGAAATACTGCGCCTGGAAGTAGGCGATGTTGTGCAGGCGGCCGAACTCGCTGCCGGGGGTGCCGCCGAAGCGCTGCCAGCCGGCGAGCAGGTAGAAGTCCCGGACCGCGTTCCAGGTGACCGAAGGGCCCGCGAAGTGACTGCGGTCGTCGAGGTTGAGCAGGCCGGTGAACTCGGCGTTGACGAGAGGATGCAGCTCCTTCTTGAGCCCCAGCCCGAGATAGTCCTTGCCCAGGGCTATCTCCCGCCCCCTCTGGAGTACCGCGGGTTCGTAGCGCTGTTTGCGGGTATGGCCCCGGCCGTTGTGGAAATACTCCGCGGTCCACCACAGGTCCTTGAGCAGCCGCAGCGGCGGGTCCGTGGAGAAGCTGTACTCGTAGCCGATCATGCCTTTCCAGAAAGGGGTACGGGTACGCAGGTCCGTGTACGACCACTCCCCGTGCAGGTTCCCCTCCCGCACGTCCAAGGCGAAGTCCCCCCCCAGCACCCAGCTCGCGGTCGACGAGGCGACCTTCCCCCCCAGCAGAGAGAGGTCCGTGCCCGCCGCGTTCCCCCGCACGCGGCCCAGCAGGTCCGTCTCGGTCCAGCGCCCGGCCGGAACGTACGCGGCCTCGGCCCCGCCCAGGGCCCCGAGACCCTTCTGCACGGTGAGCGCGTCCACCCCCCGCCGCTCCTCGCGCTCCACCGCGTAGGGCGTGAACGGGTTCAAGAAATCAGTGGGGTTCCAGAGCTTGCCCGTGCCCCAGGCCACGCGCTGGCGCCCGAAGCGGACCTTCAGGTCTCCGGCCTGGACCTGCACCCAGCCGCGATAGAGCCGGTGCCGGTAGTGGACATAGGGGCCGGTGCTGATCACCTGGTCCATGGTCAGGAAGTCGTCCGGTTCGCCGAATCCGTAGAGCCGATAGTCCCGGGTCCGCAAGAAGGTCCCGGCCCGGAATTCGTGGTCGTATTCGGCACGGGCCTCCACCGACGCCGTCGCCAGCCCTTCCGCGTCCCGTTCCCGCGTGAGCGGCGCGACGGCGCCCAGCTCGACGCGCGCCCGGCTCAGGTCGTTCCAGTAGTAAGCGCCGTCCAAGGACGAGCGCGACGTGTGATAGAGGTTCTTGACCTGTCCGGAAGCCGTGACGCCCGCTCCCGACGGCGCCGGGGCGGCGCACAGCACGGCGAGGAGGAGGGCGCGGCTCGCCTTCATTCGCGGTCCTCCTCCCCCTCCACGCAGCCGTCGTGGATCTGGATGACGCGCTTGGCGCGGGACAGGACCCGCGGGTCGTGGCTCGAGAACAGGAAGGTCACCCCGTGCTCCTCGTTGAGGTCGAGCATCAGGGCGAGGAGCGCTTCCGCGGTCTTGGAGTCGAGGTTCGCCGTGGGCTCGTCGGCCAGCACCACCATGGGACGGTGGACGATGGCCCGCGCCACCGCCACCCGCTGCTGCTGCCCCCCGGAAAGGAGGTCGGGCCGCCGGTCCGCCTGCGCCTCCACACCGACGCGGCGCAGGGCCTCCCGCGCGCGCTGGGCGCGTTCCTCCCGCCCTATGCCCTGGAGGGCCAGGACGTACTCCACGTTCTCGACCGCGGTCAGCACCGAGATCAGGTTGTAGGCCTGGAACACGAAGCCCAGGGAACGCAGGCGGAAATCCGCCAGGAGCTCCTCCCGCAGGGAGGACACCTTCCGGCCCTCGTAGTGGACCTCCCCGCGGGTCGGGGAATCGATGGTGCCGATGATGTTGAGCAAGGTGGACTTGCCGGAACCCGAGGGGCCCGCGATGGCCGTGAACTCGCCGCGGTGGAAATCCAGGGAGAGCTGCTTGAGGGCGGTCACCGAGAGCCCGGGGTGGGCTCCGCCGCGCAGGCGCCCGAGCCGGCCCATGGCGGGGCCGCCGATCTCGTAGACCTTGGTGATGTTCTTGAGCTGGATCAATGGCTCCATGGTCTTCCTCTTTTTTATATGTGCTTCAAGGCCTCTGACACCACCAGGCGGGAGGCCCGCAGAGCGGGCCAGACCGCGGTCAATATGGAGACGGCGAAGACTCCCAGCGCGGACCACAGGTGCATGGCCCACATGGGCCGCATGTAGATGATGTTGTCGAAAGGCATGAAATAGGACATGGCGCGGCCCAGCGGGAGCTCCAGCCCGTAGTGACCCAGCAGCGAGATGATCCCGATCCCCGCGGCGAAGCCCGCGGCCGCTCCGGAAGCGCCCAGGAGGGCCGCCTCGGCCAGGAGCAGCCGGAACACCACCCCCGGCCGCGCCCCCAGAGCGCGCACCACGCCGAACTCCCGGATGCGCTCGAAGAAGGACATGGAGATCGTGTTGAGGATGCCCAGCCCCACGATCGAGAAGATGATGACCAGCACAACGATGAGCAGGGCGTCCTGGAACTTCTTGATGCCCGTGATCTCGGAGCCCACGGAGCGGTAGGTCAGGAGCACGGCCTCGGGATCGCCAAGGTCCGAGCCCCGTTCCCGCGCGAAGGCGTCGATGTCGCGGATGTCCTTGAGGCGCAGCACCACGTGGCTGGCCATGCCCGGCCGGTCGCGCAGGCGCCGGGCGGCCTCGATGGGAACGTACACGGTCTGCCCGTCGTAGGAGGTGCTCCCCGTCTCGTAGATCCCCGCCACGCGGAAGAGCTCGGAGTTCATCTCCCCGTCGGGCTTCTGGGCCATGACCACGAGCCGCTCCCCCAGCCGCAGGTCCAGGTCGCGCGCCAGCCGGGTCCCGATGATGGCGTCCCGGGGCGAGCCTCCCAGATAGCGGCCCGTCTTGAGGTAGCCGGGCAGTATCGAGATCCTCCTCTCGGCCTCCGGCTCGACCCCCAGGATGAGCACTCCCCGCGACGCCGTGGCCGAGTACACCAGCCCCGTGAACAGGAGCCGCGTCGCCGCGCAAGCCACGCGCGGATCGGACTCCAGGGCCCGGCGCGCGGCGTCGGGATGCGCGAGCAGCACCTCGGGGACCTTGCGGTCCTGGACGCTGCGCGCTTGGACCTGCAGGTGCCCCAGCTGTATCCCCGTGGACTTCTCGATCATCTGCCGCTGGAAGGAGCGCAGCAGGCTCTGCCCGAACATCACCGCGGCCAGCCCCACCGCGATGGAGCAGATCGTGAGCAGGCTTCGCCGCTTGTTGCGCCACAAGCTGCGCCAGGCGATGGCGAGGGTGGCCGACATCAGATGTGCCTCAGGGATTCGGCGGGCTTCATGCGCGAAGCCCGGAAAGCCGGCGGCAGGCCGGAGAGCACGCTGGTCAGGAGTACCGCGGCCCCGGCCGTGACATGCCGGCCCCAATCGAAGCGCAGGAAGAGCACGGAATCGAAGGGCATGAAGAAGCCGATGGACTCCCCCACCGGCAGGACGAAGCCCGCTTTCCGGTAATAGAGGATGATGGCGCAGCCCGCCGCCAGGCCCAGGGCCCCGCCGAGCGCGCCCAGGATACCGGACTCCAGGAGTATCATCCTCCGGATGAACCGGGGACCGGCCCCGATGGCCATGAGCACGCCGAACTCGCGCACGCGCTCGAAGAGAGACATGAGCAGGGTGTTCAGGATGCCCAAGGAGACGATGAGGAAGATCACGCACAGGACGATGTCGAGCAGCGCGTTCTGATAATCCCGGATGCCCACGAGCTCGAAGTCCACCTGCTCCCAGGTCACCACCCGCACCGGCCGGCCCCGCAGGCGCCGGGCGAGCTCGTCGCGGGCCTCGTCGAGGCGCATGGGGTCCCGGACCCGGATGACGAAGTCGTTGACCTCGTCTCCCAGGGCCATCAGGCGGGAGGCGGTCTTGATGGAGACGTAGATGATCGAGGCGTCGAAGGTCTGGCTGCCGGAGGAGAATATCCCCGTGACGCGCTGGAGCTCGGCGCCCATGCTGCCGTCGCGGGCCGAGCCCATCAGGACCACCTCGTCGCCGAGGTTCACCCCCAGCTTGGCGGCCAGCTTGTCGCCGAGGTAGACCCCCTCTCCGTCCGGGCCCAGCAGGCGGCCGCGCTTGAGGTAGCGGCTCATCTGCAGGACGCGCGGGTCGCGCTCCGGGTCCACGCCGCACAGGAGCACCCCCGCGGCCTCCTTCTTGGAGGAGATCATGCCCGTGACCACCACCCGGCGCTCGTAGACCGCGACCTCGGGGGTCGCATCCAGGATCTTCTCGATGCCGCCCGGGTCCGGGATGTAGCGGTCCGGGAACTTGAAGTCCGCCGTCTTCGCCTCGAGGATCTGGATGTGCCCGGTGTGGACCCCGGTGGCCTTCTCCACGAGCTGGTATTGGATGGTATAGACGAGGCTCTGCCCGAAGAGGAGCGCCGCCAGGCCCGCGGCGATGGACAGGAGGGTGATGAGGGTGCGCCGCCGGTTGCGCCAGACGTTGCGCCACGCGAGCAGGATGAGCGCGCTCGACATTCGGCTATGATATATCATGCGCCGCCGTGAATGCCTGGTGGACGGACTCCTGCTGGCCGGAGTCCTGACCCTCCAGCTGCTCATCTCGCTGCCCCGGCTGAACCGACCCTTCGTCGAAGGCCGCGCCCATTGGCACTACGCCAGCGCCGAGTTCCTCCTCTCCGCCATCCACAGCCAGTCCGAGGCTCTCCCGAGCCGCGCGGACTTCCTCGGCCTCAAGCGCCTCAGCTACGGCCCGGACGGCCAGGCCTCCGGCTTCACCCATTACGCGCGCCATCCGGTGCTGGCGCCGCTGCTCTTCAACGCCTACGTGCGGGCGGCCGGCTGCCGCGAATGGGTGCCCCGGAGCTTCGCCCTCATCCTCTCCGGCCTTATCACCGTGCTCCTCTTCCTGTGCCTGCGGCGGGCGACGGAGGAGGGGACGCTGGCCGCGCTGTGGACCCTCCTCTACATCGTCCTCCCGCTCAACTTCAACTATCAGGACGCCTGGAAATACGAGACCCTCGCCGAGGCCTGCCTCCTCCTCTGCGTCTACGCCCTGCACAGGGTCCGGGAGCCGCTGTGGCGCGGTGTCTTCCTGGCCGGCTTCTTTTTGCTCTTCCAGACCGACTGGTGCGCCTTCCTCCCCGGGCTGGGCCTGCTCGCCTATGCCTTCTACTCGCGCCGCCGAGAAGGCTGGGACGGGCTTTGGATCCGGGCGGCCGCCCTGGCGGCCGTCTCGGCCGCGGGCGGGTTCGTTTTGCTCAGCCTCCTGGGCTTCCCGCTGAGCGCGATGCGCGAGCGCTTCGTGTACTGGACCGGGGCCAAGATCGCCGGGATCCCATTCGGCTCCTGGCTCGGGACCCAACTCGGCTATCTGGACATGAACTTCTCCGCTCTCAACGCAGTCCTCCTGGTCCTCCTGGCGGCCGTTTCCCTCCGGCGCCGAGAAGGCGGGCGCCATCCGCTCACGGCCGCGGGCTGGTCCTGCCTGGCCGGGAGCCTGCTCTGGACCGCGTGCTTGCGCGCTCACAGCCACGTCCACCATTACGCCCAATGGTTCCTGGGGCCCGCCTACCTGCTCCTGCTCGGCGGACTCTACGCCGAAGCCCGTCCGCTGCCGCGCCCGGAGCTCCGGAGGACCGCGGCGTTGGCCCTCACGGTGTTCGCGCTGGCGGCCGCGCTCCACGGGAGCCGGCGTCTGGAGACCATCATCCAGGGGGAGGATTTCGCTGCGCCCGAGGACATGGCGGCCATCCGCGTACGGACCGAACGGCTCGTCGCCGTCTCCGACGGAGCCAGCGGCCCCAGGGAATGGTGGACCAGCCCCAACATCGCCCTTTATACCGACCCGTACTACAAGGCCCGGGTCCTGGGCATACCGCGCTCCTCCATCCGCGGCGGGTTCGCCTTCGCGGGTGAGCTCTCCAGCCTGTCCCCGAACACGGACCTGGTCGTGGCTCTCAACATGCCCGGCGCGGTCCGCCGGGTGCGGCAGACCCTGCGCAACCGCTTCGGGGTACGGGGCCTCAAGCCGGTCGCCCAGTCCCCCGAGTTCGTGTTCCTGGAACCCGAATTCGGAGCCGTGTCCCGCCCCTGGGAGAAGTGATGCTCCGCGGGCGCGAGGCCCGAGGCATCTTGACGACACCGACCCACGGGTCCATAGTACAGACCAAGCCCACGGGCGCCGGACTGTGCCCGGGCACAGTCCACCAAAGCCCTGGCGCCAGCCATGTCGGCGCCGGGACCGGAGTCTAGGGCTCCTTCGCGCGCGTGTCTACCGAGCCCTGATGGGCTATACTTAACGCCGCGTGGGAATACTCCTCAGCTGCCAGGGGCTGTCCAAGAGCTACGGCTACCGCCCGCTCTTCACCTCCCTCTCCTTCGGCCTCTTCGCAGGCGAGAAGACCGGGCTGATCGGACCCAACGGCGCCGGAAAATCCACCCTGCTCAAGATACTCGCCGGCCTGGAAACCCCGGACAGCGGGACCCTGGCCCCGCGCCGGGGCCTGCGCGTGGGTTATCTGGCCCAGCAGGACCTCTTCTCGGACCGCCCCGACGCCACCGTCCGGACGGAATTAGGCCGGGCCCTGGCGGAGCTGGAGCTCGACGAGTACCAGATCGACCTGCGCGCGGCCGCCGCCCTGGAGGCGGCGGGGCTCGACCCCGCGCAGAAGGCGGCCTCGCTCTCGGGCGGCGGGCGCAAGCGCCTGGCCATCCTGTCCCAGGTCGTCCGCGAGCCCGACCTCCTGCTCCTGGACGAGCCCACCAACCACCTCGACGTCGAAGGAGTCCTGTGGCTGGAACGCTTCCTCTCGGGCCTGCGCTTCTCCTTCCTCGCCGTCACGCACGACCGCCGATTCCTCGAGCGGGTCTGCAACCGCGTCATCGAACTCGATAAGCGGTACGCCGAAGGACATTTCAGCAGCGCCGGGCATTACACGGACTTCCTCGAGAAACGCGAGGAGCTCCTGAGCGCCCAGGAGGCGCGCGCGGATTCGGTGCGCAACATCGTGTGCGGCGAGATCGAATGGCTGCGCCGCGGCCCCAAGGCGCGCTCCACCAAGCAGCAGGCCCGCATCGAGCGGGCCGACGAGCTGATAGGCGAGCTCAAGGAGCTGGACTTCCGCAACTCCCAGAACCGCGCGGTGGACATCGACTTCTCGGGAAGCCGCCGCCAGTCCCGGAAGCTGGTCCAGGCCGCGAAGGTCGCGAAGTCCTTGGGCGGCCGCAAGCTCTTCGGGCCCCTCGACCTCATGCTCGGCCCGGGCGACAAGCTCGGCCTGCTGGGCGAGAACGGCAGCGGGAAGAGCACGCTCCTGAGCCTGCTGGCGGGCCGGCTCCAGCCCGACTCCGGCGCCCTCACCCAGGCCGAAGGCCTCCAGGTCGTCACCTTCGACCAGCACCGCGAGCAGCTCGACCTGGGCCTCACCCTGCGCCAGGCCCTTTGCGGCAACGGCGAACATGTCCGCTATCGCGGCGAGCCCATCCATGTGGCGGGCTGGGCCGACCGCTTCCTCTTCCGCAAGGAACAGCTCGACAAACCCTTGCGCATGCTCTCCGGCGGGGAGCAGTCGCGCGTGCTCATCGCCCGGCTCATGCTGCGTCCCGCCGACCTGCTGCTCCTCGACGAACCCACCAACGACCTGGACATCCGGTCGCTGGAGGTGCTCGAAGCCAGCATGCAGGATTTTCCGGGCGCCCTGGTGCTCGTCACCCACGACCGCTACCTGCTCGACCGGGTCAGCCGGGAGATACTCTCTTTGGACGGCAAGGGCGGGGCCCGCTTCTTCGCCGAGCTCTCGCAGTGGGAGACCTGGCGGGAAGGGGCCGAGCGGGCGCCCGCCCGCGAGGCGGCGGCCGAGGAGGCCGCGGAGATCCTGTCCACCAGGGAATTCAAGGAACTCAAGAACATGGAGTCCCGGATCCAGGCGGCGGAGGAGCTGATCGTGAAGGCCAGGCTCGCCCTCGAAGACCCCGCCGTGGCCACGGACGCGGTCGAACTGCACGCCCGGCAGGACGCCTTGGAGGCCGCCCAGGCCAAGGTCGCGGCGCTCTATGCGCGCTGGCAGGAACTGGAAGCGCGACGGGATGCGCGATGATGCGGAATGCGAGCTCCGCCCGCGCTACTCCACGATAAGGGTCCAGCCGGCCACCAGCTTGGAATGCATGTAGCTATCCAAGAAGCCAGGGACATCGAGTTCAGACATCCCCTCCTCCATGACTCTGTAGTCGATCTGCTCCGAGTCGAACCTCCAGCACCCGATCACCTGCGGCGGGACGGCCTGATGGCTGGACTTGATGTGGTCGAGACTGAAGTCAGTGGTGTCGGCGGTACCGATGAAGACTTCCTTGCGGCTTTCGTTCTTAGCTTCGTAGACGATTCGAGCCACGGCGGACTCCCTTATCGGGCAGGCGCTGTCGGTCCCAGGTTGCGACCACTTGGCCGGGGGGCATCAATAGGATAGTCGGGTCGGTCCGGGGAATCCAGGTGCCGACTGTCAGCGCTGTCAGCTCGGCGGCGCGCACGAACGTGCGGGCCGAAGGCGCTGTGCCCGGGCACAGCTGCAAATGTACGCTGCCCGCGCCCGCCGGATATTCGGCTCGGATGCGCTGCGCGGGCAGACGTTCTACTTGCGCAGGCGGCTGACGCTGAAGAAGGAGTCCGGCAGGTCCACGTCGAAGTCGATCTGGTGGTACTCCAGGACCGTGCGCCGGCCCGGGGTGCGCTGGGGGCTGCAGGTCAGGCGGGTGGGGACCCGCCGGCCGCCCATGAGCTTGATCTCCGACAAGGTGATGGTCCGGATGAGTTCGCCGCGCTCGCTGTAGTCCTCTTCCTTGAGCGGGACCACCCAGCCGTCGGGATAGACCCCGGCCTCGAACAGCACCTTCCCCCACACCACGGGCGCGTCGGGCTTGGGCAGGGCCTCGAAGCGGTGCACGACGTAGTCCGGGCCCGGGGCCTTCTGCAGGAGCCGGTGGCTGTAGTCCTTGACGATGGAGTCCGCCTTCACGATGTCCTCGTAGGTGAAGTCCGAGCCCTGCCAGGAGGAGTGCATCATGGTGGGCGGCACCTTCATCAGGCGCTCGACCCGCGGCATCCACATCCACATCTCGCCGGCGCGGCGCAAGGTGGTGGTGCCCTTCTCCTTGGGCGGGGCGTGGATCACGATCACCGCCATCTTGCGCCCCTGATTCCAAGCCTCGATCTTGAGCTCGCGACTCCATTCGGGGGTGACCACGGTCATGGAGAGGCGGGCATGGCTCGAGTCCCCGCGCAGCACCTTGTTGGCGCGATCGACGATCTCCGTCGCGGAGAGTTCGGCGGCGGGAACCGCCACCGGCGCGGACGACGGCGCCACCTGGGCCCGGACCTGGGAACCCAGAAGCAGGACCAAGGCCAACAACTGCTTCATTCCCCCCACCTCAATCCTCCCCCGCAAGGGGGGAGGAGGATACGATGCGGACGGCGAAGAGCGCGGCGGCGAGCATCCCGCTGGGATCCGCCCTCCCTTTGCCGGCGAGGTCGAACGCGGTGCCGTGGCCGGGGGAAGTCCGGATGATGGGGATGCCCAGGGTCCAGTTCACCGCCCCGTAGCCCCCGCTGAGCTTGAGCGGGATGAGGGCCTGGTCGTGGTAGACCGCGAGCAGGGCGTCGAAGCGCCCGGCCTTGTGGGCCGCCCAGGCCGCATCCGCCGGGAGGGGACCCTCCAGGGAGAATCCGCCGCGGCGCTCCCGGCGCGCCCACGGGACCAGGATCCGGCTTTCTTCCTTCCCCAACAGGCCGTCGTCCCCCGCGTGGGGATTGAGGGCGCAGAGGCCCAGCCTCGGCCTGCGGATGGAAAGGTTCCGGCGCAGGGCGTCCACGGTGAGCCGCGCGGCCTCGCTCAGCGCGGCGGCCGTCAGCCGGGCCGGGACCTCGGAGTGCGGGATGTGGCGGGTGACGAGCACGGCGCGCAAGTCTCCGGCCAGGAGCATCATGCCTGCATCGCGGGAGCCGGTCGCGGCCTTCAGGTATTGGGTGTGGTCGCGAAAGCCCACCTTGGCCATCTCCCAGGACTGCTTGGAGACGGGCGCCGTGACCACGGCGTCCACGCGCCGGTCTTGGGCCAATCGGACCGCCAGCCGCACCGCGGCGAAAGATGCTCGCCCGCCCGCTACACTTGGGCCGGGACGGCGCATGGCTGGAACGGGTATGCCCGGGTCGAGGAATGGCCCCAGCTTCGGGGTCCAGCCGGCGCGAATCAGGGCTTCGCGGGGGCCCACGGCCAGAAGGGACGCGCGGCGACGCAGGAGCGGATGGCGCATGGCGGCGACGACCAACTCGGGGCCGACACCGGCCGGGTCCCCGGCCGTCAAAGCCAGTAAGGGACGACGGGGGCGGCCAAGGGGCCGCCGTCCCCGGAGCGAGGCGTTCGACCTTTCGCGGAGGGGACCGCTCACTCCGCGGGCAGCTTGAGCTCGATCGTCGCCTTGTCCCGCAGGCGCTTGACGTACGCGAGCAGTTCCTTCTGGTAGCGGATGCTGGAGATGAATTCCTTTACCGGAGCCTGCACCTTCTCGAAGATCAGGGATTCCGATGCCTTCTTCTCCTGGGCCCGGATCAGGTGGTAGCCGAAATCGCTCTCCACGGGGACGCTGACCTCTCCCACCGGAAGGGCGAAGGCCGCTTCCTCGAACGCCTTGGGCATCCAACCGCGCAGTATCCAGCCCAGGTCGCCGCCCCGGGGGGCGCTCTCCAGGTCGTCGGAATCTTTCTGGGCGAGCACGTAGAAGTCCGCGCCGCCGTCGAGGCGCTTCTTGAGGGCCTTGGCTTTCTCGAGGGCCTGGGTCTTGCCCACCATGGTGGGCGCCGCGGCCTTGGCCAGGATGTGGGACACGTGGACCCGCTCGGAATGGTTGTCCTTGAGGCGCATGCCGAAGGCCAGATAGGCCTGACCCTCTTCCGGCTCCATGCCCTTGACCACGCTGGTGTCGCCCTGCACGACGAACTTGAGCTTGTCGAAGGCGGCGCGCTGGGCCTTCTCGTCCACGTCCTTGACCAGGGCGGCCACCTTCACCTCGACGACCTTACGGATCTTGAGCTGGCGGCGGATCCGCTCCCGGAACGTGTCCCAGGTGATGCCTTCCTTCTTCAACTCGTCCCTCAGAGCCTTGTCCACCTCCGCGTCGCTGCGGGTGCGCCCCGACTCGTCGGTCCGAAAGCTGCGCTCGGACACCTCGGTGACGCCTTTCTCGAGCTCGCGGTCGTGCACCTTCACCTGGAGCGTCGCCGCTTCCTGTGTGATGAGCTCGTCGTCGATCATCTGATCCAGGACCTTCTTGCGGATCTCCTTGTAGGCTTCCTCGTCGCGGAGCAGGTCCGGCATGCTGTGCTGGTAGTTCTCGATCACCGAGCGCAGGTTCTTGCGATACTCGGACAAAAGCAGCGAGGTCCCGTTGACCTTGGCCACCACGTCCTCCAGGACTTCGGCCTGGACGAAGGGCGCGATCAGGGCCAGCGCCAGGACGGGGATGAGGATTCTATTTGAACTGCGCATCGAGGACCTCCACTCGGAATGATGCCTGCAGGGACTTCAAATGCTTGTCCAGCTTCTCCTTCTCGACGACCAACCGGAGCCGGTCCGCGACCGGCTCGAACGGCACGGGCGCCTCCTTCTCCTTCCAAAGGACATGGTACCCGAAAGTGCTCTTGACCGGGCCCCCGAGCTCACCCAGCTTCATCGAGAAGAGGACCTCGAGCTCCGGGATGACCTCTCCGTAGAGGGCGGGGCGCATGCGGCCTCCCTGATGGGCGGTGTCCGCATCCAGCGAATGCGCCTTGGCCAGGGCCGCGAAGGACCCGCCGGAGCGCACCTTGCCCAGGACCTCCTCGGCGTCCTCCGACGTCGCCAGCAGGATGTGGCTGGCGGAGAGCTCGATGGGGTGCTTGCGGTGATAATCCTTGATCTCTTCGTCGGTCACGCTGATGACGCCGCGGTCCCGGAGCTGGTCCAGCCAGAGCCGGGCGAGCAGGTAGTCGCGGGCCTCGGCCAGCTTCTCCTCCTCCTCCTTGCGCAGGCGGTCCATGCGGTCCTTGAACTCGGGCAGGGAGGGGACGCCCTCGGCCTGGGCGGCCTCGAGGATGAGCTTCTCGCGGATGAGCACCTGGAGGAACTGGCGCCGGCCGTAGGGGGTAAGCACGTAGCTCTGGTAGTCCGGGGAGACCTCGGCCAACTTCTCCCGGAACTCGACCTGCGTGATGGTCACGTTGCCCACGCGGGCGACGATGTCCTCTGCGCCGCGCCGGCAGGACATGCCCAGCCCCGCGAGGACGGCCAGAAGCGCTAAAAAAAGGCCCCGGTTCATCATGCGCCTATTGTACATTATCGCCCACGCTCCCCAAGAACTCGCAGACCCAGGCCAGCGCGTCCCGCTGCGGCACCCGGACCTTGAGCCCGTCCCCCTCCGCGGAGCGGATGAACTCCATCCGGCTGCCGTAGGTCCGCATCCAGCGCTCCACCGCCTGCGCGGGAGATGCGGCGTCCGGGTGGAAGTGGATCTCCACGCTGTCGCCGCGCCGGACCACGGAACTCACGCCCAAGGCCGTGGCCCGGGAGCGGATCTCCAGCACGCGGAACAGGTTCTCCACCGGCTCCGGAAGCGGCCCCGAAAGGTCCTCCAACTGGCGGCGCAGGCCCTCGGCCGCCTCCCCGGCGAGCATGCGCTTGTAGAAACGGAGCCGCTCGAAATCCCCGGGCAGGAAGGACTCCGGGAGATAGGCGGGTATCTCCAGGTCGAGATGGGCCGATGGACGCTCGGACGCCTTGGCCCGGCCCGAGAGGCGGGCCACTTCCGCCTCCAGCAGCTGGGAGTAGAACTCGACGCCCACCGCGTTGAGGAAGCCGTGCTGCTTGGCGCCCAGCAGGTCCCCCGCGCCGCGGATCTCCAGGTCGCGCATGGCCAAGGAGAGCCCGGCCCCCAGTTCGCCGAACTCGCGCAGGGCCTCCAGGCGCTTGCGCGCGTCCTCGTTCAGGGAGCGGAACTCCTCCAGGTCGGCCGGATAATACAGGTAGCAGAAGGCCTTCTGCCGCTCGCGCCCGATCCGGCCGCGGAGCTGATAGAGCTGGGAGAGCCCGAACTCGTGCGCGTTCTCGATGAGCAGGGTGTTCACCGAGGGGATGTCCAGGCCGGACTCGATGATGGTAGAGGCGGCCAGCACGTCGTACTTGCGCTCGAAGAAGTCCCACATCGCCTTTTCCAGGTCCTCCGCGTTCATCTGGCCGTGGGCCACCGCGATCCGCGCCCCGGGCAGCAGGGCCTGCAGGCGCGCGGCGGCCTCGGGCAGGGAGCGCACCCGGTTATGGACGTAGAACACCTGCCCGCCCCGCGCCAGCTCGGCCTCCACCGCGGCCTGCACGTGCTTTTCGTCGAAAGGGCGGACCTCGGTCAAAGTCGGCTGGCGGCCCGAGGGAGCGCTCTGGATGAGCGAGATGGCCCGCAGGCCCGCGAGCCCCTGGTGCAGGGTCCGCGGGATCGGCGTCGCGGAAAGGGTCAGGCAGTCCACCTGGGCCCGGAGCGCCTTGAGCGTCTCCTTATGGCGGACCCCGAAGCGGTGCTCCTCGTCCACCACGAGCAGGCCCAGGTCCTTGAAGCGGACGTCCTTGCCCATGATCCGGTGCGTACCGATGACGATGTCGATCTTGCCCGCGGCGAGTTCCTTTAGGATGCGGCTCTGCTCCGCCCGCGACTGGAAACGCGAGAGCATCTCGATGCGGACGGGGTACTCCGCGAAGCGGGCGCGGAAGGTCCGCGTGTGCTGGTCGGCGAGGATGGTCGTGGGCACCAGGACCGCCGCCTGCTTCAGCCCGCACACGCACTTGAGGGCCGCGCGCATGGCGACCTCGGTCTTCCCGAAGCCCACGTCCCCCACCACGATGCGGTCCATCGGGGTCGGGGCCGTCATGTCGGCGAGGGTCTCGGCGATGGTCCGGGTCTGGTCCGGGGTCTCCTCGAAGGGGAAGGACTCCGCGAACTCGCGCTCCATGCGCGTGTCGGGCTGGAAGGCGTGGCCGGGGATGGCCTTGCGGGCAGCGTGGAGCTTGAGGAGTTCGGCCGCCATCTCGCGCACGCCCTCCTGCACGCGCTCCTTCACGTCGTCCCAGGTCCGGGTGTCGAGCGAGGAGACGCGCGGGCGGTGCCCCTCCGAACCGATGTACTTCTGGACGCTCCCGAACTCCGCCATCGGGACGAACAGGATGTCCCCGGCGCGGAACTCGAGCCGCAGGCAGTCCATGACCGCCCGGTTCTCCGGGTCCGCGGTGAGGGAGACCCCCGCCGGGCGGCCCGAGGTGGTCACCGCCTCGAGCCCGAGGTAGCGGGCCACCCCGTAGGCCTCGTGCACCACGAAATCTCCCTTCTTCAGGTCCCGCCAGCGCACCCGGACCTTCCCGGCGACGGCCGGTCGCAAGAGGCGGCTGGGCCGGTACGACCGCCCGAATATCTCGGCGGTGGAGAGGCAGACGAGGCCCGCCTCCCGGACCGCGAAGCCGTGCCGCAGGGGGCCGATGAGATGCTGGATGGTCCCGTCCGGGAGCAGGCCCTCGAACATGTCCTGGATGCGCTCGTCCTCGCCCCGGTTCATGGAGAAGAGGAGCACCTTCTGCCCGTCCTCCCGCCACCGCCGGCACCGTTCGGCGAGAGCCGGCATTCCCCCGTCGCGGCCCGTCGCCGCCGCGCCATGGGAGAGGCCGCCGGAAACGGACGAGGGTCCGACCCTCAGCGGCGGCCCGGCCAGGGGCGGCAGGGCGATGCCTTCCTCCGCGACCCAAGTGCCGCCGCGGGCCAGGAGTTCGCCCAAGCTCAGCTTGGACAGACCCTCGCTGGCGGGAGTGACGACCGCCTCCTGGAGGAGCTCGGGACGGGTCTCCTGGGTCTGGGGGTCGAAGACCCGGAGCGAGGCCACGATGTCCCCGTCGTAAAGCACGCGGACGGCTTCCAGTGGCTCATAAGGGAAGAAATCCACGACCGCGCCGCGCGCCGCGTACTCCCCGGGACTTTCCACGAAATCGGCGCGCTGGTAGCCGAGGGCTTCCAGACGCTCCAGGAGGGTGCGCCGGGGCAGACCCGCCCCAGAGACGAGCCGGAGCCGGCGGCCGGCGTATTCCTCGGCGTCCGAGACGGACGCGGCCAGGGCGAGCGGCGTGGCCAGCACTACGCGCGCGCCGCGGTGCAGACGCTCTAGGGAAGCGAGCCGTTCCTTGGGGTCCTCTCCGAAGAAGGCCGGGGCTTCGAGCGCGGGACGCAGGGCGGGATCAGCGAGCGGGACCAGCGCCTGGAGCGCGTCCGCGACGTCCTCCAACTCCTCCTCGCTCCCGCGGACCAAGACCAGCGGGGGCTTGAGCGCGGGGCCGAGGACTTTGCGGACGGCACCGCCCGGGACCTCGCCCAGGAGGACCAGGGCGAGATGCGCCCAGGCTCCGGAATTCGGGAGCCCGCTGAGGGGGATTTCCTTCAAACCTTTATGCCCTTGAGGAGCCGTCCCGCCAGATCGTCCACCATGAAGTCCCGCTCCGCGGCGGAGAGCCCCGAGCGGCCGGACAGGCGCAGGGGCCGCAGCCCTTTGGGATCGGAGCCGAAGACCCGCAGAAAGAGGCGGTCCCCATCCAGCGCGGCGAAGGCGCCCAGGGGCGTCGCACAGCCCCCGCCGACCTTGTGCATGAGCGCCCGCTCGGTCTCGACGGCGATGCGGGTCGGACCATGGTCCAGCCGGGACAAGAACGCCAGAATGTCCGTGCGTTCCGAAGCGGCCTCGACGGCCAGGGCGCCCTGCCCGGGAGCGGGGACCACGACCTCGGGAGAAAGGACTTCCTGGATCAAGTCCTCCAGGCCGAGCCGGCGCAGGCCGGCCGCGGCCAGGATGACGCCGTCGGCCTCCCCCGCGCGCATCTTGCGCACCCGGGTGTGCACGTTCCCCCTGATCGGGACGAAGCGCAGGTCGGGGCGGAACTGGGCCAGCTGGAGGCCGCGCCGCAGCGAGGCGGTCCCGATCACGGCCCCGCGGCGGAGCCCGGTCCAGCGGACCGCCCCCTCCTGGCCCAGGAACACGTCGAAGGGGAGCTCCCTCTCCGGATACGCGGCGATGCACAGGCCCGGGGCCAGGTCGGCGGGCAGGTCCTTGGAGGAGTGCACGGCCAGGTCCACTTTCCCCTTGAGCAGGGCCGACTCGATCTCCTTGACGAACATCGCCTTGACGTTGGCGGCGGCCAAGGGGCCGCCGTCCTCGGAGCGCGCCGTTTCACCTTTCGCGGAGAGGGCGGCGTCTCCTCCATACGGGTCTGGCGGCTTGAGGCCGGAATTTATCTGGGTGCTGAAGCGGTCGCCGCTGGTCCGTATGATGACCAGCTCCACCCGGAGACCCGGCTGCAGTTCTCCCAAGCGGCGGGCGACCCACTCCGACTGGGTGCGCGCCAGAGGGGAGCCGCGCGTCCCGAGCCGGAGAAGCCGCAGGCGGGTGCTTTTCTTTCGGGTAGAGGGTTTCACTCAGGGCTGTTCCTCGTCGGGAAGTCTACCAAATTTGTAATATACCGCCCATGGCCCCCCCATTCCATCTGAAATGGGTCGACATCGACCTGCGCGCCATCGCCTCCAACCTGCGCTGGATCCGCCGGCGGCTCTCCCCGGGAGTGCAGCTCATGGTGGTGGTCAAGGCCGACGCGTACGGCCACGGCGCCGAGCGGGTCTCCCGCCTGGCCCTGGCTGAGGGCGCCGACTGCCTGGGGGTTCTCAACCTCGAGGAGGCCGTCCGCCTGCGGCAGGGCGGCATCCGCTCCCGGATCGTGGTCCTCTGCCCTCCCCTGCCCCAGCAGGCCGCGGGCGTGGCCGCGGCGCGGGTGGAGCCCGCGGTGGATTCCTGGGAACTGGCGCGGGCCCTGGACCGGGCCGCGGCGGCCGCCCGCCGGGTGATCCCCGTGCATCTGGACCTGGATTTCGGGCTCGGACGCTGGGGGATGCCGCCGAAGGAGGTCCCCGGCTTCTTGCGCCGCCTGCGCCGTCTGCGCCGCCTGCGCCCCGCGGGCATCGCGGCCCACCTCGACTACGTGCCCGGTCAGAACGCCGTGGAGGCCGAGGAGAAACTCCGCCGCTTCGACCTCTGCGCCGCCGAGGCCCGCGGGCTCCTGCCGGGCCTGACCCGCCACTGCGCCAACACCTCCATCCTGATGGATTTCCCGCATTGGCAGATGGACATGGTGCGCATCGGGAACCTGGTCTACGGGATCAACCCGACCTCCAAGCCCGCGCCCCTCAAGAACCCCTGGAAGCTCTTCGCGCGCATCGTCTCTCTCCGGGAGGTCGGCAAGGGACGCGCCATCGGCTACGGGAGCGAATACCTGGCGCCCCGCCGCATGCGCGTCGCCTCCCTCGCCATCGGCTACTCCGACGGCCTGACCATGGAACCCGCGCAGCGCCTGATCGGACTGGGTCTCGGCTTCCACTACTACGGCTGGCTCCGGGGCCGGCGCGTCCCTTTCGTCGGACGCTCCGGCATCGCGCATATCCTCGTGGACGTGAGCGGCGTACCCCGCGCCCGCGTCGGGGACCCCGTCTCCCTGCCCGTGCGCCGCACCGCCGCCGACGCGCGCCTCCCCAGAGTCTACCGAGGTTGAGATGGGTGGTCCGGTCTTCCGCGGGAAACTGCTCGGCGCCGCGGTCACGGCCGCAGATCCCCTGCACTATCTGGAATGCCTGTCCGTGGACCCCGTGCTCATGCGCAAGGCCGGGTTCCGCGTCGGGGAGCGCGTCCTGGTCGTCAGCAAGAAGACCGGCAGGACCTGGGAAGGGAGCGTGGCCCGGTCCCGGCGGGCCAACAGCGGCGAGGTCAAGACCAACAGCGCGCTGACCCGTCTCTTCCGCGTGGGGGAGAAGGTGGACATCCTGGCTTTCGACCTGCGCCCGCTGGAGGAGCGACCCTGGAGAGACCGCAAGACCCGGATCGTCCGTCTCGGCGAGGGGAACCGGGTCCTGGAGCCGGGGATGGAGTCCGCTCCATGAGCGGGCTCCGCCGGGCCTCCGGCCTCGTCCCCGCCGCGCTCCTGGCCGCGGCCTAGTGTAGTGTGCCCAACGCTTCTTTACCTTTGAAAAACCGTCATACCGGCTGTCAACGCCGTCATGCCGGCGCCAGCCGGTATCCAGACGACAAACCACTGGACCCCGGCTTTCGCCGGGGTGACGGATGTAATCGGACCTATAACTCACTACACTGGGGGTTGCTGACTCGTCCATTTCATCTAGCGACGGGCCCCCGCGGACTGTGCCCGGGCACAGTCGCTCAGAAGGTTCGGGCTAGCCGTCATACCGGCGCCAGCCGGTATCCAGACGACAGACCACTGGACCCCGGCCTTTGCCGGGGTGACGGCAGGCCGCTGGACCCCGGCTTTCGCCGGGGTGACGAATGTAATTGGGATCATAACTCACTACACTACGAGCGGGGAAGCTCTTCGCGCGCATAGCGTGAGCTATGTAAGCGACGAGCAACGACGAAATCGGCCAATAGCGGGCCGTGCGTAAGGAGAACATCCTCTTGCACGGTCCCTGCCGGTCGATAGCGGCAGGGGCCTCCCCGAAGGGCCGGGGCGCTTTTGGGCCTGCGGAAAGGAGTTACTCCCTGCCGCAGGTCCCTGCGGCGCTATCGCCGCAGGGGCTGCGCCTTTGCGCTGCTCGGCTTACAGGCCTTCGGGCCTGCGCGCCTCGCATCGCTGCGGCTCGCTCCAAAATCGCCTCCGGCGAAATGTCCATATTATTGAGTCACAAGCCCTTACGGACGAAGTGCGGGATGCGGGAGGGCAGCTCGATGGAGAGCTCGACCAGCCCGCCGCGGCGGCCGTTGCGGTACCAAGGCCCCTGGAAGATGAGCTTCTTCCTGCCGCGCTTGGAGATCGTATAGACGTTGGTCTTGCCGGAGCGCAACAGGCGCCGCAGCCTGGTCCGGGCCGGCTCGGGATGGCAGGCGCGGAGGTCCGTCCCCAAGAGGCGCAGTCCCCCGCTCTTGGCGAAGGTCTCGACCGAACGGCGGTTCATCTCCAAGACCTTCCCCTTCCGGTCGCAGACGGTCACCGCGACCGGGAACTCCTCCAGCCAGAAGCCCGGCTTCATCGTCCAGCCGCCGGGCGGAGAGTCAGGCGGTAGGAGCGGACCTTCGCCGAGGGACGATAGGATTCCTTGGCCTTGGCCAGACCGGCGTCCCCCTGGTCGTTCTCCTTGTTGACGTACTCCAGCCCCGGGAAGAGCCGCTGGGCGCAGAGCTGGTCGAAATACTGGTAGAGGCCCTTCGCGCTCGCGAAAGCCTTCTCGAAATGGAGGACGCCCATGTCCTTGGTAAGACGCGAAGCCATCCCGAAGGCGCTGACCCGGCCGTCGATGCGCAGCAGGAGCCCCCGGAAGCGGAGCGTCTCCAGGTGGCGCAGGGCGGTCAAGTTGGCCTCCTTCTCGCAGGCCAGGTCCGCGTCCGGATCCTTGTCGCAGCCGCGCTCCTGGCACCACGCCTCCAGAAAGGCGGCGCACTCCGGCTCCTGCGCCCCGGTCATCGCCTCGACCCGCACCCGGCCCTGGTCGACGAAATCGCGCTGGAACTGCCGCACGAGGTTGCGCTTCTTGGCGTAGGGACGCCCCTCCAGCCCGGCGAGGTCGGCGGTCCGGTAGACGTAGTCGGCGTAGCCCGCGAGTTCCCGGACGTCGAAATTCTCCGCGACGCGGTCGCGCCCCTGGCGCTCCAGATAGTCCTCCGGGACCAGGGCGTAGGCGTCGAAACCCAGGCTCACCGCGAGCGCGGCCAGCTCGGCGGGGGTCCGCTCCGGGCCCGGCCCCACGGGCATGAGGAGATGCCGGTCCTCGGGATGGACGGTCAGCTCGTAGCCGACCACCAGGTCCCGGTCCGCCTCCGCGGCGAAGGGCCGGTACAGCTTGTTCGACCAGACCAGGATGGAAGCCAGCGTATACGGCGAAAGGGGGTAGCGCTGATCCGCGAAGAACCGCTCCAACCGGGCGTAGTCCGCCGGCCCGATGGACTTCATTTCCAGGGCCGTTTGCGTACCATGGGGACCGCACCCTCCATCTTCCCGAATCCCAGGCTCTTGTAAAAGGGTTCCGACCCCCCCTCCGCTATAAGACCGATCCATGTCAGTCCCTCCGCTTCCAGTCTTTCCGCCAGTTCCCGGACGATGCGGCTGCCCAGGCCCTTGCCGCGCGACCCCTTCTCCACCGCCACGTCCTGGATGTAGGCGTCGCTCAACCCGTCGCCGATCGCCCGTCCCATCCCCACGATCCGCCCGTCCTCCAACGCCGCCACGAAAACGAGGCTCCCCGCGACCATCCGGGCCACGACCTCGGGCTCCTCGCCCTCCCCGTCCCACCAGCCCTCCCCGCGATACAGCGCGGTGATCTGCCGGATCTGCTCGGCCGACGGCCGCTTCAGGAGGATGAGCTCCGCCATCAGAAATCCGGCTCCGGGGGCTCCGCCGTTTCCTCGTCCGGGTTCTCCAGCTGGTCGTCGGAAGGCAGGTCCGGCGGCTCGCCGCCGGGCACGGCGTTGGTGGACCCCTGCTCCATGAAGGCGGCCCGCATGTCCCCCGAGACCGAGAAATCCGCGCGCAGGGCCAGCGGCTGGGAGTGGTCGAAGGGGCAGAACTGGGTCGGCTCGGTCCCCTTGATGAAGGCCTGCAGGACCTGCCGGGGGCAGGTGGGGACGGCCAGGAGGCCGGTCTGGGAGTCCATCTTCAGGAAAGCGATGCCCTCCGGGACCGGGAAGTCGCGGACGGGATAGTCCTCGAGCACCTTCTTCATGATGTCCGACCACCACGGCACCACGACCGTGCCGCCCGTGACCGCCTTCTTGCCGAGCGTAGTGTCGTCGTCGTAGCCCATCCAGGCGATGGCCAGAAGGTCGGGAGTGAAACCCACGAACCACAGGTCGCGGCTCTCGTTGGTGGTCCCGGTCTTCCCGGCGAGGGGGCGCTTGAGCACCCGCGCCCGGCTGCCCGTGCCCCCCTCCACCACCGCCTTCATCAGATGTGTGGTCAAGTAAGCCAACTGGGGCGAGACGGCTTCCGCCTCGACCGGGACATGACGCTCCAGGATATTGCCCCGCGGCCCTTCGACCCGGGCCACGGAGAACGGCTTGACGTGGATGCCGCCGTTGGCGAAGGTCGAGAACGCGTTCCCCAGCTCCAGCGCGCTCACCACCGAGGAGCCCAGGCCCAGGGCTAAGACCGGGGCCAGGCGGGAGAGAATCCCGCAGCGATGAGCGATTTCCACCACCTGCGGCGGCCCGACCTGCTGGATGAGGCGCACCGAAGCCATGTTGCGCGAAAGAGCGAGGGCGTGCCGCAGGGTCATGACCCCCAGGAACTTATCGTCGAAATTGCTGGGCACCCAGACCTTGAAGTCCGGCGACCCCGCGAAGACCGAGGTCGCCAGGTCGATGGCATACTGGTCGGTCGCCCCTTCCAGCAGGCGCCAGTCCCGGCCGTCGTAGTAGTAGGCCAGGGGCGAGTCCTCGACCAGGGTCATCCCGGTCATGCCCGCGTTCAGGGCGGCCGCCCAGACGAACGGCTTGAACGTGGAGCCGGGCTGCCGGCGCGCCTGCACGGCCCGGTTGAAGTCGGTGGGACCGCCGCCGGAGCGCCCCCCGATCATGGCCAGGATGCCCCCGGACTTCACGTCCATGAGCACGAAGGTCCCCTGGACCTTGGCGGGCGGATTGGTGGAGATGGTCGGGGGCTCGATCCCGGCGTCCTCCTCCTCCTTGAGCTGGCGCGCCCATTCGACCTTGGCCTTCTCGTCGAAGGCGGTGAGGGCCTTATCCATCTCCTCCTCGGCGATCTTCTGCAGGCGGAGCTCCAGGGAGGTGTGGATCTTGAGCCCCCCGCGCCAGAGCATGTTGTAGCCGTACTTGGGCTCAAGCTTCCGGCGGACAAAGTCCACGAAGTAGGGGGCCTGCATCCCCGCCATGGTGGGCCGCTCGCCCGGGATGGTCTCGTCGTTGGCCTTCTTCAGCTCCTCGGCCGTGATGTACTTCTCCTCGAGCATGCGCTGCAGCACGAGGCTCCGGCGCTTCTTGGCCCGGTCCGGGAAGCGGAAGGGGGAATAGCCGCCGGGGTATTTCACGAGCCCCGCCAGGAGCGCGCACTCTCCGAGCGTGAGGTCCTTGACCTCCTTGTTGAAGTAGATGCTCGCGGCGGCCATGACCCCGTAGGCCCCGTGGCCGAAGTAGACCTGGTTGAGGTAGAATTGGAGGATCTCCTCCTTGCTCAGGTTGCGCTCCAGCTGCATCGCCAGCAGCATCTCCTTGATCTTGCGCGTGATCGTGCGCTCGGGGCTCAGGAAGATGAGCTTGGCCAGCTGCTGGGTGAGTGTCGAGCCTCCCTGCACCACCCGGCGGGCCAGGAAGTTGATGGCCGCGGCGCGGAGCATGCCCCGGGGCGAGACCCCCCAATGCTGGAAGAAGCGGGAATCCTCGATGCCCAGGACCGCGTTCTGCAGGTCCACGGGGATCTCGGCCAGGGTCAGGAGCGCCCGCTTCTCGATGGAGAGCTCGGCGATCAGGTCCCCGTGCCGGTCGAAGACCTTGGTGGTGAGTGACGGCTGATATTCCTCGAAGGATTGGAAGGAGGGCAGGCCGGCCAGGAACGCGCGCAGGGCCCAGCCGCCGCCGATGATCCAGAGCGCCGCGAGTCCCGCCAGAACGTAGAATTTCCTGCGCGACATCGCGGTCTATCTTACATTATTTGATAGACTGGGCCCGTGGACTACGACGTGATCGTCGTCGGGGGAGGCATCACCGGGGCGGGGATATTGCGCGACTGCGCCCTGCGCGGCCTCAAGGCCCTTTTGGTGGAACGGGCCAGCCCCGGCAACGCCACCACCGCGGCCTCCACCCACCTCATCCACGGCGGCCTGCGCTATCTGCTCTACGACCGCCTGACCACGCACGCGACGGCCTGGGACGCCGGCCACATCGCGGCGATCGCGGGACCCCTCCTGCGCCGCCTCCCCATCCTCTGGCCCCTCTACCGGGAGCACGGGCACGGACCGGAGACGGTCGAGACCCTGCTGGAGGTCTACGACGACTTCCAGGCCATGAAGGGCGGCCTGCCCCACCTGCGCTTGGGCGCGGCGGAGACCCTGCGCCTCGTGCCCGCCCTCCGGCCGGACGGGCTCCTGGGCGCGGTGAGCTTCGATGAATGGTGGGTCGACCCGGTGGCCCTGGTGGAGCGGAACCTGGAAGCGGCCCGCGCCTGCGGCGCGGTGGTGCGCACGCACACCCGGGTGACCGGGCTCATCGTGGAAGACGGCGCCGTCCGGGGGGTCCGCTGCTCCGCCCAGGACGGGAAGCTGTCCGAGGCCCGGGCCGGGGTCGTCATCAACGCGGCGGGCCCCTGGGCCGCCGAGGTCTCCCGCATGGGCTCCGTGGAAGTCCCCCTCATCCTGCGCCGGGGGACGCATCTGGTCTACGACCGGCGCCTGGTCGAGACCGCGCTCATCCTGGAAGCGGCCGACCGGGAGCGCATCGTCTTCGTCATCCCTTTCGAGAACGGCGGCCCAGGGGCCGCCGTCCCTGAAGGCGCGAGCGTTTCTCCTCTCGCCGGAAGGGGCGGGACCCTCATCGGCCCCACCGACGTCAAGCAGGCCGGAGGGCCGGATACCACCGCTCCGGACGATGCGGAGGTCAGGTATCTCCTGGACTCGGTCCGCCGCTGGCTGCCGAACGTCTCCCTGGAAGGCCACCGGAGCATGGCCGGGGCGCGGCCGCTCCTGGACCAGGGCGGCGGCGAGAAGCTCCTGTCCCGGGAGTTCGAGATCTGCGACCATGCCGCCGCGGGAGTCGCGGGATTCCTCACCGTGGCCGGGGGCAAGATGTCGGACTTCCGCCTCATGGCCAAGGAGGCCGTGGACGCGGCCTGCGCCAAGCTCGGGAACCAGGAGCCCTGCCTAACCCACCGCCAGACCCTGGACGGACGTCCCATCCCGGTCCGCCCCCCGGTCCCCGGGCCCTCCCGCCCGCTGGCGAAGTTCCTGCGCCGCCACCCCCGCCTGCGCGAGGGCTACGCCTACGCCCACCTGGCCGTCGCCTTCCTGAAGCACCTCCTGCGCCTGGCAGTCTCCGGAAAGCAGGAAGTGACCGCCGACGACTTCCGCCGCCACTACAGCCTCAAGCCCTGACCTCCGCCCCGTGCTCCGTCATTCCGGTCGTTCGTGCTCCGTCATTCCGGTCGTTCGTGCTCCGTCATTCCGGTCGTTCGTGCTCCGTCATTCCGGCGAAAGCCGGAATCCAGACCGTTCGTTTTCCGTCATACTGATCTATATTGAATGGACCCCGGCTTTCGCCGGGGTGACGAATGTGATTGGACTTATGACTCACTGCACTGGGGGTTGCTGGCTCGTCCATTTCATCTAGCGGCGGGCCCCCCTGGACTGTGCCCGGGCACAGTCGCCCAGAAGGTTCGGGCTAGCCGTCATACCCGCGAAAGCCGGCAGCCGGCGTGTGCAACGGATTCAAGAATCCTGTCCTGGTGCCTGATAGGGGTAGGGAGGCCGGACAGGTCGGTCCGGCCCCCCTCCCTCCGAACCGGACAGGCAGTTTTCCCGCATCCGGCTCTCCAGTCG
>Ga0154315_1085_pt1 | contig 24688 bp, 21 predicted proteins | sample RifGroA2_FD_105609 | JGI IMG/M metagenome (GOLD analysis project Ga0154315, IMG submission 105609) | Elusimicrobia bacterium GWA2_69_24
TGTCCGAGGACGGGGGTGTCCTGGCAGTGCGCGGCCTCGGCCGCATCCCTGACAAGGAGAGCTGGGGTCTCGCTTTCGGGTACTACGGCGCCGAGGACGCGCCGCCCCGCATCCGCGCGCTCAAGGGCCCGGTCGGGGAGGACCTGCGCAGCGTCGACAAGGACGGCTGGGCCTGCTGTGTGCGCCAAGGCTCGCAGTCCACGGCCTTCGGACCCTCGGGAGAGACCCGCCCCGAGGGCTCTTCCATATGATGCGGGCACCGCTCCTGCTGTCCTTGGTCCTTTGTCTCGCGGCCTCCCTGCGCGCGGCGCCGAGCTCCTCCGGTTCCTCGCGGCCCCGCTCCGCGAACTGGTCCCCGGCCTCGTTGGAAGAGTCCCGCCGTCTGGGGGGGCAGGGCTACGCGATCGCGGAGCACGCCTCCGTGCAGGTCCCGGAGGGGCGTCTGGCCGTGGTCGTCTACCGCAAGAGCGGGGGGGCGCCGCGGCTGGGCGTCAGCCTCGTCACTGACCGCGGCCAGAAGCTCCTGCACATGAAGATCGGCTCTTCCTTCGACATCAAGCTGGCCTCCATCCACAAGAGCGGCTCCATCCCGGACCTGGCGGGTGACCATTCCCGCATCGTCGCCTACCAGACCGCGCTGACGGGAGTGAAGCAGGAGTCGCTCATCCTGCTGCGCTACCGCGACGGCGCCCTGGAAGCCCTGCCGTCGCTCCCCTTCGGCCGCTTCTCGGACATCGACCGGGACGGGACGCTGGAGATCGTATCCCGGGAGCGTCCCCTGGGCCAGTTCTTCATGATCGGCTGCGAGTCCTACATGCGCCGGGCCCAGGACGCCTTCCGCACCTCGATCCACGCCTTCCGCCAGGGCCGCGTCGTCCGCGTCTCCAAGAGCTACCCCTGGTATTTCGACAACAGCCGCCAGGAGATGCTCGCCCGCCTCGACGCCATCGACCTGCGCTCCGGGGAAGCCGACCCGGGCCAGTACCTGTCGGTGGCCCTGTCCGTCTACTACGATTATCAAGAGATGGGCCGCGCCCGCGAGGGCTGGAAGGAGTTCCGCCGCCTCAATCCCGCCCGCCCGGCGGACCCGCCGCCGGTGCAGCGCTGCATGAAGGAAGTCGAGCTCACCCTGCGCAAGCGGCTCAAGATCCCGTCCGATTGGTAGCTATACGCCGGACAGGATGTCCGACCCGAAATAGGGGCGCAGGACTTCCGGGATGGAGACCGTGCCGTCCTCTTTCTGGAAGTTCTCGAGTATGGCGGCGAAGACGCGCCCCACCGCCAGACCGGAGCCGTTGAGGGTGTGCACGAACTCCGGAGCGGCCTCGGGGCCGCGCCGGAAGCGCGCGTTCATGCGCCGCGCCTGGAAATCCCCGCAGTTGGAGCAGGAAGATACTTCCCGGAAGCGGCCCTCGCCCGGGAACCACACTTCCAGGTCGTAGGTCTTGCGCGACGAGAAGCCGATGTCCGCGGTGCAGAGCTCGATGGTCCGGAAGGGGAGGCCCAGGAGCTCCAGGACGCTCTCGGCATCGCGGGTCAGCTGCTCCAGCGCCGCCGGGGAATCCTCGGGTTTGGTGATCCACACGAGCTCGACCTTATCGAACTGGTGGTTGCGGATGAGCCCGCGCACATCCTTGCCGTAGGACCCCGATTCCTGCCGGAAGCACGGGGTGAGCGCGGTGACCTTCAGGGGCAGCTTGGCCGCATCGAGGATCTCGCCGCGCACGATGTTGGTGAGCGGGGCTTCGGCCGTGGGGATGAGGAAGCGCACCTGGGCCGCGCCCGCGGCGTCCTCCGTGCTCTGCCCGGTCTGGTAGAGGTCGGCCTCGAACTTGGGGAGCTGCCCGGTGCCTTCGAGCACCTCCGGCAGGACCAGCGCGGGGACCCAGTGCTCCAGGTAGCCGTTCTTGCGGGTCTGCGTGTCGAGCATGAACTGGGCCAGGGCCCGCTCCAGGCGGGCGCCCGCGCCCCGCAGGACCGCGAAGCGCGCTCCCGCGAGCTTGGCGCCCAGCGGCAGATCGAGTATGCCCAGCCGTTCGCCCAGGCTCGTGTGGTCCAGGGCCTTGAAGCTCAGCTCGCGCGGCTTGCCGTTCTCGCGGACCACCGGGTTGTCGGCTTCGGACTTCCCCACGGGCGCCGACGCGTCCGGCAGGTTCGGGATGCTAAGCAGGCTGTCGCGGATCTCGGAGGAGAGGGCCTCAAGGCGCGCCTCCTTCTCGGGAAGGGTCTTCTTGATCCCTCCGACCTCCTCCATCAGCTTCTGCGCCGCGGCCTCGTCCTGCTTCGCCTTGGCCTGCCCCACCGCCTTGGAGACTTCGTTGCGCCTGGCGCGCAAGACCTCGACTTCCTTCAGCACGGAGCGATGCTCCGCGTCCAGCCCGTAGAAGCGCTCCAGGACGGGCAGGTACCGCCCGCCCCGGTCCTGGATGCCCTGGCGCGCCTTATCGGGCTCGCCGCGCAGGAACCTCGGATCGTTCATGGGGTCTCCTGCGCCGGGGCCGCCCCCGGACGGACGGCCTTGTCCTCCGACGGCTTCCAGAGCACGGCGACCTCCTTCTCGGAGAAGCGCTTCTCCATCGTCTCCCCGGAGCGCGGCTCCACCAGGAGCTGCACCCGGAAGGCATCCGGCCAATAACCGGCGCGGTACATCCGCTGCAGGTAGCCCTGCAGGGCCACCCGGTTGAGCGGCAAGGGGATCTCCTTGGACGACTTCCCGGGCAGGTTCGGGATGTGCGTCTCCTCCAGCAGGAAGGGCAGGGTCCACGCCCCGGTCCCCTCGCTGCCGATGCGCCGCAGCCGCGCGCTGAACGCGTAGCGCAGGACGATGGCGGTCTCCGGGCCCGGCGCAGGGTTCTGCAGGGTCACCAGCACCCGGGGCCGGATCTTGACCTGGGTGGTAGGAGGGAAGAGCCAGCGTTCGACTGCATGATAGTTGCGCTTCTGCTTCTGCACCTGGATGGAGACCTGCCAGCCCAGGTTCCCTATCGTCACTTCCGCGCCGGCACAGCGGGGCAGGAGCAGCAGGGCCAGCGCGGCGGGCAGGAAGGCTCTCATGGAACCGCTCAACTCCTTCGGGACCACAGGGAGACGACGCCGGACAACCAGCAGATCACGCCCAGGGGGAAGGAGGCGTCCGTCCAGGCATAGGGCGGACGGGTCCAGCTGAACCAGTTGACCTCCGACGCCCCGGCCACATAGGCCCCACCGATGCAGAATCCGAAAAGGAGGACGGTGTTCGCGTTCATCCGCCGGCAGGTCGCCCAGCCGCAGACCGCGGCCGCGGCGGCCACGCCGGCGTAGACCAGGTTCTGCGCCGGGCCCACGAGGTACGCCGCGATGGCGGCCGCCAGGAGCAGGATAGTGGTCGAGACCTTCTGCACCGGCCCGTCCTGCGGGACCGCCGCCGGCGGATCCTCCCCGTCCATCATCTCGAAGGGCATCGGGGTCCGGCCCGAGTGCAGGGGCACGCCTTGCGGGGGGGGCACGACCTGCGGCGGAGGCACGGGCTGGGGCAGCGGCACGGCTTTGGGAGGCGGCGCGGGCTGAGGCGGCGGCGCGGACTTGGGCGCCGCGCGGAGCGCCGGCAGCCCCGCGGTGATCCCGAAGTCCATCTGGATCTCCCCCTCGATGCGCGCCTCTTCCAGTACGACTCCCGGGGCGTTGAGCTCGGACATGAGCTCCGGCACCGACTGATAGCGCTCGTCGGGCCTCTTGGCCATCATCTTCTGGATGATGGTAGAGCACAGCGAGCTGACGTCGGGGTTCGCCTTCCGCACGTCCGGCGCCGGGTTGTTGATGTGCATGCTCAGCACGTCGGCCACGTTGTCGGCCTCGAAAGGGGGCTCCCCGGCCAGCATGTAGTAGAAGGTCACGCCCATGGCGTAGATGTCCGTGCGCGCGTCGACCGGCTCTCCGTAGCACTGCTCCGGGGACATGTACTGCGGCGTGCCCACGACCTGACCCTTCTCCTGAGGCTTCCCCTTCCCGACCTGCAGGGCGATGCCGAAGTCGGACAGGCGTATGCCCCCGTCCTTGGCCAGGAGGATGTTGGAGGGCTTCACGTCCCGGTGCACCATCCCGTGACGGTGGGCCTCGCCCAGTCCCTCCAGGGCCGCCTTCAGGATGATGACCGCCTTCAGGGTGATCAGCCGCTTCTCCCGGGCGATCTTCTCCTCCAGGGTCTCCCCGTCGATGAACTGCATGATGATGAAATGGTAGCCGTCCTGCCACCCCACGTCGTAGACCTGGACTATGCGGGGGTGTTCCAGGCGCGCGGCGGCCCGGGCCTCGCGCTGGAAGCCCTCGATGAACTCCTTGTTCGCCGCCAGTTGGGGATGCAGGACCTTGAGCACCACGGCCCGGTCCAGGCGCAGGTGGTGCGCCTTATACGCCACGCCCATCCCGCCCTCGCCCAGCTGCGCGAGGATCCTGCAGCCGCCCAGCGTCTTTCCGATGATGGTTTCGGGCATCAGAGGTACTGGCTCCCTGTCGTCATTTCTTCTCGGCGTCTCCCGGCAGCTCCGGCCCGGCGACTTCCGCCGCCACCGGCGCCACCCGCGCCACCCGGTCCCCTTCCTTCAGCCGCACCAGCCGCACGCCCTGGGTGTTGCGGGAGATGGTCTTGATGGCCTGGCACTGCATGCGGATGGTCATGCCGCCCTCGGTCATGACCATCAGGTCGTCCTGGTCGTCGACCAGCTTGACTCCGATGACGTCGCCGTTGCGCTCGGTGGCCTTGATGGTGATGACGCCGCCGCCGCCGCGGTGCTGGTCGCGGTACTCGGCGAACGCGGTGCGCTTGCCGAAGCCCCACTCGCAGACGGTCAAAAGCGTCCGCGTGGTCTTATGCTCCGCCGCCTCCATGCCGATGACGTTGTCGCCCTCGCCCAGGCGGATGCCGTGCACCCCTTTCGCCTGCCGTCCCATGACCCGCACGTCCGTCTCCGGGAAGCGGATGGAGCGCCCCTTCTTGGTCCCGATCAGGATCTCGTCCTTGCCGAAGGTATGCTGGACGTCCACCAGCACGTCCCCCTCTTCCAGCGTGATGGCCGCGATGCCGGAGCGCCGGATGTTGGCGAAATCCGCCAGCTCCGTCCGCTTCACGGTCCCGGTGCGGGTGCACATGAACAGGAAGCTCTCCTTCCCCTTCGCTTCGTCGAAGGAGCGGATGGCGATCACGGAGGTGATCTTCTCCTCGCCCGAGAGCTGCAGCAGGTTCACGATGGCCTTGCCCTTCGACGTCCGCTGCCCCTCCGGGATCTCGTACGCCTTCAGGGCGTAGACCTTCCCGCGGTTGGTGAACATGAGCAGCGTCGCGTGGCTGTCGGTGATGAAGAGATGCTCGATGAAGTCCTCTTCCTTCATCTCCTGTCCCGTGACCCCCTGCCCGCCGCGGCCCTGGACCTTGTAGGTGTCCACCGGGATGCGCTTGATGTAGCCGCCGTTGGAGACCGTGATGATGACCTCCTCCTTCTGGATGAGGTCCTCCAGCGAGAGCTCCGCGCGCTCCGTCGTGATCTGCGTGCGGCGCTTCTGGCCGAACTTCTCCCGCAGGTCCACGAGTTCCTGGCGGATGATCTCCAGGACCTTCTTCGGGTTGGCCAGGATGGCGCGGAACTCCGCGATCCGCTTCTGCAGCTCGTCGAACTCCTTCTTGATCTCCGCCGCCGACAGGCGGGTCAGCTGGTGCAGGCGCATGTCCAGGATGGCCTGCGCCTGGATGACCGAGAGCTCGAACTTCTTGACCAGCTTCTCCCGCGCGTCGGCCTGGTCCGCCGCGCCCCGGATGATGCGGATGACCTCGTCGAGGTTCTTGAGGGCGATCAGGAAGCCCTCCAGGATGTGGGCCCGGTCGAGCGCCTTGCGCAGCTCGAAGCGCGTGCGCCGGACCACGACCACCTTCCGGTGCTCCACCCAGTGCCCCAGGATGTGCCGCACCGGCAGCACGCGCGGCCGGCCGTCCACCAGCGCCAGCATGATCACGCCGAACGAGGTCTCCAGCGCCGTGTGCTTGAAGAGCTGGTTGAGGACCACGTTGGCGTTGCCGTCGCGCTTGACCTCGATGACGACCCGCATGCCGCGCCGGTCGGACTCGTCGCGGATGTCCGAGATGTCGGCGACCTTGCGGTCGCGGACCAGGTCCGCGATGTGCTCCAGGAGCTGCGCCTTGTTGACCTGGTAGGGGAGCTCGGTGATGATGATGGCTTCCCGGTTGCCCTTGATCTCCTCGATCTCGGTGGCGGCCTGGATGCGGACCGAGCCGCGCCCGGTCTCGAAATAATCCCGGATGCCCAGCTTGCCCCGGACGATCCCGGCGGTCGGGAAATCCGGGCCCTTCATGATCTTCATGAGCTCGGCCGCCGGGAGCTCGGGGTCGTCGATGACGGCGATCGTGGCGTCGCAGACCTCGGTGAGGTTATGCGGGGGGATGTTCGTCGCCATGCCCACGGCGATACCCGTGGACCCGTTGACCAGCAGGTTGGGCAGGCGCGCCGGCAGCACCGTCGGCTCCTCCAGCGACCCGTCGAAGTTCGGCGAGAAGTCCACGGTGTTCTTCTCGATGTCCACCAGGAGCTCGTCCGCGATCATGGCCAGGCGGCACTCGGTGTAGCGGTAGGCGGCCGCCGGATCGCCGTCCACCGAGCCGAAGTTGCCCTGCCCGTCGATCAGGGGATGGCGCAGGGAGAATTCCTGCACCATGCGGACCAGGGCGTCGTACACGGCGGAGTCGCCGTGCGGGTGGTATTTGCCCAGCACGTCTCCGACCACGCGGGCGGACTTCTTGTAGGCCTTGTTGAACTTGAGGCCCATCTCGTCCATCGTGTAGAGGATGCGGCGGTGAACCGGCTTGAGGCCGTCCCGGACGTCGGGCAGGGCACGGCCCACGATCACCGACATCGCGTAGTCGATGTACGAGGATTTCATCTCCGCGCCGATGTCGCGGGTCTGGATGTTGGCGGGCATCTCCGGCTGGGCCGCCGCCTCTTTGCTCTGAGTCATCGTGGCTCCTAAGGACTAGACGTCCAGATTCTTGACCTCGCGGGCGTGCGATTCGATGAACTGCCGCCGAGGCCCGACCTTGTCTCCCATGAGCGTGGTGAAGGTCTCCTCCGCCCCGGCATCGTCCTCCATCACCACCTGGATGAGCTTGCGGCGCTGGGGGTCCATCGTGGTCTCCCAGAGCTGCTCGGGGTTCATCTCTCCCAGACCCTTGTAGCGCTGTATCGTCGCTCCCGACCGGCCGGTCTCGCGCACCGCGTCGAGGAGCTCCTTGAGCCCGTAGCCTTGATGCTCCCCGCGGGTGTTCTTGTATTGGAACAGCGGCTGGACCACGTCGTCATCCTTCTTGCGGTGGTACCAGGACAGATCCAGCCCCAGGGCCTGCAGGTGCCCGGTCACCTTCATGAGCTTCTCGTTCTCCCAGAGCTCGACCACGTCGTCGCCCAGCTCCTCGTCCATCTCGACCGAGGCGGTGTCCGCCTCGCCCTCGGCCGCGAGCTCGGCCTTCAATTTCTCCCGGTGCGCGGCCACCACCTCCACCGCGTGCTGGCGCCACTCCGCCTCGGAATAAAAGTACCGGTACTGGCCGGGCGCATCCTCGTAGCGGTACAGCGGCAGCTTCTTGGCCTTCTGGAAACCCAGAAAATCCGTCAGCAGCAGCCCCTTGCGCTCCAGGTGCCGGAGCAGCTCCTCGACCTCCAGGAGCAGCTCCAGGACGTCCCGCAGCTCGCGCGGCGCCAGCACCTTGGACTTCTTGCCGTCGGGCGAGAAGGCCCGCACCTCGATCTCCTCGATGCCCTGGTTGAGGAGCCACTGGTTCATCTTCACCTCGGTGTCGATGTAGAGCTCCTTCTTCCCCTTCTTGACCTTATAGAGGGGGGGCTGGGCGATATAGATGTGACCCCGCTCCAGAAGCGGCTTCATCTTCCGATAGAAGAAGGTCAACAGCAGCGTCCGGATGTGCTGCCCGTCGACGTCGGCGTCCGCCATGATGATGAGCTTGTGATAGCGGAGCTTGTCGAGCTTCAGGCCCTCGCCTCCGTCAGCCTCGATGCCGGAGCCGATGGCCGAGATCAGCGTGCGGATCTCCTCGTTGGAGAGCACCTTCACCATCCGCGCGCGCTCGACGTTGAGGATCTTACCCTTGATGGGCAGGATGGCCTGGAAGCCCCGGTCGCGGCCCTGCTTGGCCGAGCCGCCGGCCGAATCCCCCTCCACGATGAACAGCTCGCAGCGGGCGGGCTCCCTTTCCTGGCAGTCCGCGAGTTTGCCGGGCAGGGCGCTGCCCTCGAGGATGCCCTTGCGCCGGGTCAGGTCCTTGGCCTTGCGCGCCGCTTCCCGCGCCTCCGCCGCCTGCATCGTCTTCTGGATGATGGCCTTCGCGGCGGCCGGATTCTCCTCGAAGAAGGTGCTCAGGAATTCGCCGACCGCAGACTTCACCCAGCCCTCCACTTCGGCGTTGCCCAGTTTGGCCTTGGTCTGCCCCTCGAACTGGGGGTTGCCGATCTTCACCGACAGGACGGCCGTCAGGCCCTCCCGGGTGTCGTCACCCGTGATGGCGAAGTTCTTGCCCTTCAGCAGATCGATCTTCTTGACGTAGTCGTTGATGGCGCGGGTCAGAGCGGAGCGGAAGCCGGACAGATGCGTCCCGCCCTCCGGCGTGTGGATGTTGTTGACGTAGGCGAAGATGTTCTCCGAGAAATCCTCATTGTACTGTATGGCGCACTCGACGGCCCCCTCCTCGCGCTCCTTGGAGAAGAAGATGGGGCTCGGATGCACGGTCCCCTTGTTCATGTTCAGGAACTGCACGAACTGGACGATGCCTCCGGAATAGTGGAAGACCTGCTTCTTGTCCTCGCGCTCGTCGATTAGGGTGATGCGCGCCCCGGCGTTCAGGAAGGCCAGCTCGCGCAGGCGCTTGGCCAGCACATCGTAGGAGAACTGGTGGCCGTCGAAGATATCCACGTCCGGCTTGAAGGTTACCTTGGTCCCGTGCTCCTCCGTCTTGCCTATGGCCTTGACCGCTTCCGCGGGCTTGCCGCGCTCGTACTTCTGGTACCATATTTGGCCCTCGCGGTAGACCTCCACCTCCAAAGTCGAGGACAGCGCGTTGACCACCGAGACGCCGACGCCGTGCAGTCCGCCCGAGATCTTGTAGGCCTGCCGGTCGAACTTGCCGCCGGCATGCAGGACGGTCATGACCACTTCCAGCGCCGACTTGCCCTTGAGCTTCGGGTCCTTGACGTCCCGCATGGGGTCCACCGGGATGCCGGAGCCGTCGTCGAGGACGCTGACGATGTTGCCGGGATGGATGATGACCTCGACCGACTTGCAGCGTCCGGCCAGTATCTCGTCGACGGAGTTGTCGACCACCTCGTAGACCAGGTGGTGGAGTCCCGACGGTCCCGTCGAACCGATGTACATCGCGGGCCGCTTGCGCACCGCCTCCAATCCTTCCAGGACCTGGATCTTCGACGAATCGTAGGCGTCCTTGGCCGGAACGTCCTGGGAACCGGTCTCGGTGGTGCTCGACATGTTCTCTTCTCCCTTGGTCGCCTTCGGCGCGGCCGTCCTGCTCTCCGAACCTTCGCCTCTCCCCGCCTTCTTCCCTGAGTTCATCCCGGGCGGGTGGTCCGGATACCGCGGAGCCACGTCCTCCGAAAATGCTTATTGATGCTGCGCAGCAGCGCCCCGCCCCGCATCTGCAGCTCCTGGGCTGCGGCCGGCGAGGCGGTCTTCACGTACAGGATGCCCCCGCGCACGCCGTCCAGGGTCCAATGCCGGGCCAGATGCCCGGCCTCGCGCTCCCAGACCTCGTTGAGGACCTGCATCCGCCCCGGCTCGAGCCCTTTCTGGCTCGACCACTGGCGGATGAGGGCGCCGGCTTTGACGAACGGGCTCCGCTTCATCGTCTCGCCGCTCCTAGGCGCGCATCGGCATGACGACGTATTTGTACGTCAGCGTCTCCCCCTCGGGCTCCAGCAGCGCCGGGTTGACCGGGGTGGTCAGGCTGAGGAGGACCTTCTCCGTACCCATGGCCTTCAGCCCATCCAGGAAGTAATGCGGATTGAAGGCGATGGTGAACTCATCCCCTTTATAATCGACCGGCATCTCATCCTCGAACTCTAGGGTCTGGCTGGAGGCGGAGACGTGCAGCAGTCCCTTGCGCAGGGTGAACTTCACGGAACCGCCGCGGTCCTGGCTGCAGAGCGCGGCCTGCCGGGTTATCGTCAGGAGGGATTTGGTCGGCAGCGACAGGGTGATGTCCTTCTTCTCCGGGATGACCTGCTCGTAGTTGGGAAAATTGCCCTCCACCAGGCGCGACAGCATCGTGGTGCTTTCGGTCTGGAACGCCACCTGGTTGTCGGTCATGGCCACCAGGATCTGCTCGTCCTTGGCGTCCGCATCGCCCAGCACCCGCAGGAGCTCCTGGAGGATCTTAGTGGGGATGATGGAACGGAATTCCCGGGTCTTGGGCAACAGTTCCCGTTTCACCAGGGCCAGGCGCCGGCCGTCGGTGGCCACCATCTCCAGGTTGCCCCCGGCCGCGACCCAATACACCCCGTTGAGCACGTAGCGCGTCTCATCGGAGGAAGCCGCGAAGATGGTCCGGCGGATCATGTCGCAGAGCTGGAGGGAGGACACGCTGAACGCGTTGCTCTTGCTGAATTCCGGGAGCACCGGATATTCCGATTTCGGAGTCCCGGTGATCAGGAAGCGCGAACGGCCGCATTTCACCGTGACCTTGCCCTCCGGGTCGAGCGTCAGGAACACCTCGTTCTCCGGAGGCAGGGTGTGGAGGATGTCCGCGAACTTCTTGGCGGGGATGGTGATGCTCCCCTCATTCTCGATCTCGGCCTTGATGTAATGCTTGACCCCCATCTGCAGATCCGTGGAAACCAGCTTGAGCTTGGAGTTGTCGGTCTCCATGAGGAAGTTGAGAAGGATAGGCAGGGTCGTCCGGGAGGAGAGCGCGGATTGTATGGTCTGGACGCCCTTTGCGAGTTCTTCGGTAGTGCAAGTTATCTTCATAGTTCGTCACCCTCTCATTTAAGTTGCGGATACTGGGGATAAATCAATTTCGCCATATCCTGTCGTCCGAATCCATGCCAAAGCTAAGCGGAGGTTATCCGCCTTATCCACCGATAGCCCGCCATGCACACGAAAGCGCAGATAGTTCACAGGTTATCAACGGAACGGATGCGCTCGATCAGCTTGTTTATGTTCTCCAGGAAAAAAGGGTCCGTCTCCAGCATCCGCTTGATCTTGTCGCGGGCATGGATGACCGTGGTATGGTCCCGGCCGCCGAAAGCCCGGCCGATGTCGGTCGTGGAGAGTTCCGTCAGGACCGAGCTCAGATACATCGCCAGCTGGCGCGGGAAAGCCACCTCGCTGCGCCGCGAGCGCGACTTCATCTCTTTCAGGTCGAGCGAATACTTGGCGGCGACCTCCCGCTGGATGGTGTCGACGCGGACGGTGGAGGATTCCTCGATGCCGATGGAACCCTTGAGCAGGTCCTTGGCCGCGTCCACGGTCAACTGGGTGCCGCTGAGGGCCGACACGGCTTTCATGCTGATGAGGGCGCCCTCCAGCTGCCGGATGTTGCTCTTGATGGTGGTCGCGACGAAAAGGACCACGTCGTCCGGTACCACGATCTGCTCCGCCTCGGCCTTCTTGCGGAGGATGGCGATGCGGGTCTCCAGGTCCGGGGCCTTGATGTCGGTGACGGCGCCCCAGGTGAGACGGGTGATGATCCGCTGCTCCGCGGGAGCCATGTCCTTGGGGGGGCGGTCGGAAGCGATGACGATCTGCTTGTGCGATTCGAAAAGCGAGTTGAAGGTGTAGAAGAACTCCTCTTCGCTGCGCTGCTTGCCGATGAGGAACTGGATGTCGTCGATGAGCAGGCAGTCCAGGTTGCGGTACTTGTTGCGGAAGGAATCCGGCTTCTCGTTGCGGATGGAGTCGATGTATTCGTTGACGAACTGCTCGGAGGTGATGTACAGCACCCGGGCGTGGGGGTGCTGCTTGCGGACGCCGTGCCCGATGGCCTGCATGAGATGGGTCTTGCCGAGCCCCACGCCGCCGTAGAGGAACACCGGGTTGTAGAGGCGGCCGGGGGATTTCGCGATGGCTTCGGCTATCGCGTGCGCGTGCCGGTTGGAGGGGCCGACGACGAAGGTGGCGAAGGTGTATTTCGGGTTGAGCTCGCTCAGCGAGAACTCGGAGTGGGGCTTGGCCACCGGGATGGGATCCTCCTTGGGGAGGAGGCTCTCGATGTCGTTCTTCTCGGAATACTCCAGGGCGAAGTCCTGGCCCGACAGCGTCTTGAGCAGGGATTCTATCCGGAGCTGATAATGCTCCTTGATCTGCTTGGTGAAGAACTTATTCGGCACCCGGATCACGAAATTCTGGTTGGCTATCTCCAGGGGCTCGATGTCCCGCATCCAAAGGTCGCAATTGCCCTCTCCGATCTCGGGGCGGAGCGTTTCCAGGACCTCGCTCCATAGCGTCTTTGGATCGTGGTTGTTCACAGGTTATCCACAGGTGTTGATAAGTGAAATATTCATTAAAAACAACGCTTTTATTGCCTATTTCAGCGCCGTTGCGACGTGCCGCACGGAAATGAGGTCTTATTGTACGATATTATTCAAATCTTATTTAATTCAAATGTAAAAGTCAATTGACCCCCTTGGGCAAATATTCTAAACTCTCGCTGAAGCTCGATTTCAGTCGGATCCGGAGGATGTCATGAAGATCCAGATCACGGGCCGGCAGCTGCGGCTGACCAAGGCCATCCACGACTACGTGGAAGAGAAGGTATCCAAGGCGCAGAAGTATTTCAACCACATCGTTTGGGCCGAGGTCTTCGTCAAGGTGGAGAAGACCACGCACGAAGTGGAGATCGTGATCCACGCGTCCAAGCAGACCTTCCGGGCGCTGGCCAAGGAAGAATCCGTCTACGCCGCCGTCGACATCGCTTCGGACAAGATCGACGCCCAGTTGCGCAAGTACAAGGAGCGCCTCAAGGAGGGCCGCAAGCACGTCCCCGAGACGCCCGAGGCGATGCTGGACGAGAGCAAGCCCTCCTCGGTCCGCTTCTCCGTCGTCAAGCAGGTCCCCCTGTCTCCCATGACCCCGGACGCGGCGGCTCTGGAGATGGAGCGGCTCGGCTACACGTTCTGGATGTTCCATAACCAGGAGACCCGGAAGGTCAACGTGATCTTCCGGCGGCTCGACGACAGCTTCGGGCTGCTGCAGCCGGTGAGGAAGGAGAGCCATTGAGGAGCCTCACCGTCGGCGACCTCCTGGAGGAGCGGCGCGAGCGGTTGAAGCTGGAGCTGATCACGGGTCGGGGAGCGCTGGGCCGGGAGATCACCACCCCGGAGGTGAACCGCCCCGGCCTCGCCCTGGCGGGCTACCCCGCGCACTTCCGCGCGGAGCGCATCCAGATCATCGGCCGGGGGGAGCACGCCTACTGCCTGACCGCGTCCGCCAAGGACCTCGCCGCCAACCTCGAGAAGATGCTGAGCCGGCCGTCTTTGCCCTGCCTGGTCATCACCGGAGACTTCAAGCCGCCCCAGGCGCTCACGCAGAGCTGCCGCAAGTTCAAGGTCCCCCTGCTGCGCAGCGGGCTCGACACCGCGGAGTTCATCGGGGAGCTCTCCGCCTGGCTTGACGATCGGCTGGCGCCCGTGCTCCGGGTCCACGGCGTCCTGGTCAGCGTCTACGACCTGGGGGTGCTGATCCAGGGCGAGGCCGGCCTGGGCAAGTCGGAGTGCGCCCTGGAGCTGGTCAAGCGCGGGCACATCCTGGTCGCCGACGACGTGGTGGAGATCCGGCAGAAGTACGGCGGGGTCCTGGTGGGGAGCTGCCCGGAGCCGCTCAAGCACTACATGGAAGTGCGCGGCCTGGGCATCATCGACATCAAGCAGCTCTTCGGCGTGGGCTCCATCCTCAACATGGTCCAGCTCGGGCTCGCGGTCCGGCTCGAGCACTGGGACCCGCAGGCCGCCATGGACCGCACCGGCTTGGAGCGGCAGGCGGCCAAGATCATCGACGTTTCGGTCCCGCTGGTGCGCATCCCGGTGAGCCCCGGGCGCAACCTGGCGGTGCTCATCGAGGTCGCCTCTCTCAATCAGCGGCTCAAGATCACGGGGCATTTCAGCGCCGAGCGCTTCAATCGGAGCCTCATCGCCCGGATGTCGCCCCGGCGGGAGCCGCGGACATGAAGCGCAAGACCGACCGGCGCGGGAACGGGGGCGCCCTCCAGCTCTTTGTGATCACCGGGTTGTCGGGGGCCGGCAAGAGCCAGACCCTGAAGACCTTCGAGGACATCGGCTTCTTCTGCGTGGACAACCTGCCCGTCTCCCTGGTCGGCTCCTTCGCGGATTACCTGCTGGTCGCGGGAGAGTACCGGCGGGTGGCCCTGGGGCTGGACATCCGCGAGCGGGATTTCCTGGAGGGGTTCTCGGGGGTGCTGCGGGATCTGCGCAGCCGCGGCATCGAATGCCGCATCCTGTTCCTCGACTCCTCGGACAAGGTGCTGGTGCAGCGCTTCTCGGAGACGCGCCACCGCCACCCGCTCGGCATGAACATCCTGGACGCCATCCACAAGGAGCGCCGGGAGCTGACCGACATCAAGGCCATCTCCGACAAGGTGATAGACACCAGCGACCTCACTTTGGGAGAGTTGAAGGAGGAGATCCAGTTCGCGCTGGACGCCAAGCGCGTGAGGGAGATGACGCTCTCCGTGGTTTCCTTCGGCTACAAGTACGGCCTGCCCCTGGACGCGGACCTCGCTTTCGACGTGCGCTTCCTGCCCAATCCGAACTACCGGCCCAAGCTAGCCCGCAAGAACGGCCTGGACGCCCCGGTGCAGACCTATCTCCTGCGCCAGGCCATCACCCGGCGCTTCCTCTCCCAGTTCACCAAGCTCATCAAGGGCCTGCTCCCTTACTACATCCGCGAGGGGAAATCGTACCTGACGGTGGCCATCGGGTGCACGGGCGGCCGGCATCGCAGCGTCTTCGTCACCCACACGCTGGCGCAGGCGCTGCGCAAGAGCGGCTACCGGGCGCGGGAGTATCATCGGGACCTGAACCGCTGAACGGCATGATCAACATCATCATCATCACGCACGGCGAGTTCGGGGCCTACCTCGTGGAGGCCGCCGAAGGAATCGTCGGCCCCCAGGACGGCGGCGTCCTCTGCGTGGGCATCTCCGCCCGCATGAGCGTCGTCGAGGTCCGCGGCCGGCTGAGCGAGGCTCTGGAACGGGTGCGCGGCAAGGGCGAGATGATCGTGGTGACGGACATGCCCGGCGGAACCCCGGCCAACGTGGCCATCCCGCTCCTCAAGGACCGGCCCGAAGTCCCGGTGATCAGCGGCGTGAACCTGTACATGCTGGTGACGGCCTTCAACTACCGCAAGACCGCCGCCACGGCTTCGGAACTCGCGGAGAAGATGCTCTCCGCGGGCCAGCGCGCGGTCAGCAACATCCGGGTCCTGCTCGCCGGGAGGGCCTAGCCCCATGGCAGTGGTCCTGGTGCGCATCGACGACCGGCTCATCCACGGACAGGTGGTGGAGGGGTGGGTGCCGGTGTTCCGCGTCCAGCGCATCGTCGTGGCCTCGGAGCCCGCCGCCGCGGACCCGACCTACCGGGCGCTCATGGCGCTGTCGGTCCCCGAAGAGGTCGCCTTGGAGGTCCTGCCGGTCGCGCAGGCGGCCAAGGCGCTCGAGGGTCCGGGGGTCGCCGCCGACCGGACCCTGGTCCTGGTCGCCGGCCCGCAGGAAGCCCTGGCCCTGCTCGACGCCGGCGCGCGCTTCGACTCCCTGAACGTCGGCGGCCTGCATTACGCCGCGGGGACTCTGCAGATCGGCAAGGCGATCTTCCTATCGGACGAGGACATGCGGGCCCTCGACTCCATCGCGGCCCGCGGGGTCCGCATCGAAGGGCGGGCCGTCCCGGGGGACACCCCGGTGGACGTGCTCTCCCTCATGCGGACCAAGGCGTGAGCGATGCTGGCCTGGCATCTCGTCGTGCTGCCGGCTTTGTGCGCGGGAGTGGCCGCGCTGGAACTGGACGCGGTACTGGTGGGGCAATGGATGCTCTCCCGGCCGCTTTTAGTCGGGCCCCTGGTGGGCTGGGCGTGCGGGAGCCCGGCGATGGGCGCCGCGGTGGGGGCCATGATCGAGCTGTTCAGCCTGGAGGACCTGCCGGTCGGCTGCGTCATCCCTTTGAACGGCACGGTGGCGGCGGCGGGCGCGGTACTGCTTCTGGCGGGTCCCCATGCCGTCCCGGCCGCGGCCGCCCTGCCGGCGGGGCTGGCGTTGGGCATCGGGCATCGGGCGCTCGAGAGCCGGGCGCGGACCTGGCGGTCCGGACTCACGGCGGAACTCCTCACATCCCTGTCCCGGGACGAGGAGCCCCCGTGGCGCGCCGTCCTCTTCAAGAGCCTGGCCCTGCAGTGGGCGATGACCGCGCTTTTCCTATATCTCGGCACGGCGCTGGCGGGACCGGCGCTGAGCCGGCTCTGGGACCTGGCGCCCGCCTTCGGGCGGGAGGGCCTGACCACGGCGTTCGGCTGGGTGCCGCTGTTGGGGCTCGCGGTGCTGCTGCAGTCGTTTCTGAGGAAGCTCGTCTGATGCGCCGGGACCTCCAGACCTCCGTCTTCGTCCGCTCCATGCTCCTGCAGTCATGCTGGAATTTCTCGGGGATGCAGAACGCGGGGTTCCTCTACGCGCTGGACCCGGTGCTGCGGCGCGCCTATCCGGACCCCGCGGCGCTTCGGACTGCGGAGCGGCGGCATCTCTGCTTCTTCAACACCAACCCCTACATGGCCGGGTTCGTGCTGGGGGCGGTCGGGGCCATGGAGGAGCGGAGCGCGGGGCTGCCCGCGGCGGAGCGCCCCGCCGCCGAGCTGCGCATCGAGGCGGTCAAGAAGATGATGGCCTCCTCGGTCGCGGCGCTGGGAGACGCGCTCTTCTGGGGGGGGCTCAAGCCCTTCTGCGCCGTGGCCGCCATGCTGGCCTGGCTGGTCCTATGGACCCTGGAGACGCCGCACGCGCTCGCGGCGTCCGCGGTCCTCTACCTGGCTCTCTACAACGCCCCGGCGCTGTGGCTGCGCTGGCGGGGGATCGCCATGGGCTATTCCCTGCAGGAGAACCTCCCCGCCGGCTTCAAGGGACTGCGGCTGCAGGACCGGACCCGCTGGATCCGCGCGGCGGGCGCCGCGGCGGCGGTCCTGCTGGTCGCCGCCCTCATACTCGTGCCCCCGTTCGGCGGGACGCTGGGGTGGAGCGGATTCGTGGTCTTCGGGACGGCGTTCGGCTTGCGCGCCGCGCGGCAGGTGTCCATGCTCCGGTTGTACGCCGGCCTGGCGGCGCTGGGCCTGGCGGCGGAGCTCGCGGGGTTTTGAGGCCAGGATCGACCACATGATCGAGAAGACCTTCACCATCAAGAACCGGCTCGGGCTGCATGCGCGGCCGGCGGCGCTCTTCGTCCAGACCAGCGTGCGGCACAACTGCAAGATCCAGGTGAGCAAGGTCCAGAGCGGCGAGGAGATCGTCGTCAACGGCAAGAGCGTCATGGGGATCATGATGCTGGCGGCCGCCTGCGGCGAACAGGTCAAGGTCGTGCTCGAGGGCGCGGACGAGGCGGCGGCGATGAAGGGGTTCGAAGCGCTTTTTCAAAGGAATTTCGATGAGGAATAGAGAGAGAGGCGGCGGCCGATGATCGTGATCAAGGGCGTCCCGGCCAGCGCCGGGATCGCGATCGGCAGGGCTTATCTCCTGGAGAACGAGGAGATCGTCATCAACCGCCTGGACATCGCCCCGCAGAGGGTGCGGCTCGAGGTCAAGCGGTTCAAGCTGGCGCTCGAGGCGACCCATCGCGACCTCGACGCCACGGAGGCCAAGGCGCTCAAGATGCTGGGCAAGGAGCACGCCCGGCTGATCGACACGCACCGGCTCATCCTGCGCGACCCCCTCATCACCAAGGACGTCCCCAAGCGCATACTCGACGAGGGGGTCAACGCCGAGTTCGCGCTCTCCGAGGCTCTCGAGGTCGTCAACCAGACCTTCGAGAAGATGCAGGACGAGTTCTTCCGGGAAAGGCGCCACGACCTCTTCGACGTGGGCAAGCGCCTGCTGTCCCACCTCCTCAAGCAGGAGAAGAAGGGGCTAACCGACATCAAGGCCCCCTCCATCCTGGTCGCGCGCAACCTGCTCCCCTCCGACACCCTCAACCTCCGGGAGAACAACATCCTGGGCTTCGTCACCGACCTGGGGGGCAAATCGAGCCACACCGCCCTCCTGGCCCAGAGCATGGAGATCCCGGCCGTGGTGGGCCTGTCGGACGCCAGCCAGCGCGTGAAGACCGGGGACCAGATCATCGTGGACGGGGACCAGGGGCTCGTGCTCATCCATCCCAGTCCCGAGGCCATCGTCAAGTACGAGAAGGCCCGCGAGCAGTCCCTCCAGGAAGAGGAGGCGCTCGAGCGCTTCGTCGGCGTCCCCGCCACGACCGCCGACGGCATCCGGGTGCGGGTCAAGGTCAATATGGATTCGCCGGAGGAGCTCAAGCCCGCGGCCGCGCTCCGTCCGGACGGGGTCGGGCTGTTCCGGACCGAATACCTCTACCTCAACCGGCCCTCCGCCCCCACCGAGGAGGAGCAGTCCCGCATCTACATCCCGGTGACGCGGGCCTTCGCCCCCCAGCCGGTCGTCTTCCGCACCGCGGACATCGGCGGGGACCGGCTCACCCAGCTGGGCCTGGAGGGCCCCAAGAACGAGGCCAACCCCTTCATGGGCCTGCGCGGGATACGCATCTTCCTCAAGCACCCCGACCTCATGAAGACCCAGTTCCGCGCCATGCTGCGCGCGGCGCCTTACGGGAAGGTGGAGGTCCTGCTGCCCATGATCTCCTCCATCGAGGAGATCCAGGGCGCGCGGCGGGTCTTCTTCGAGGCGCACCAGGAGCTCCTGGCCGAAGGTGTGGAGGTTCCCAAGAAGGTCCCCCTGGGCATCATGGTGGAGATCCCTTCCGCCGCCCTCATGCTCGACGCCCTGCTCGACGAGGTCGATTTCGTCTCCATCGGGACCAACGACCTCATCCAGTACACCCTCGCGGTGGACCGCATCAACGAGGAAGTCGCCCACCTCTACGACCCGTTCCACCCCGCCATCGTGCGCCTCCTGCACCAGATCGTGGAGACGACTCATCGCCGCGACAAGAAGGTCACGGTCTGCGGGGAGATGGCTTCCGACCCCCGGGCCGTCCCGCTCCTGGTGGGGCTGGGGGTGGACGTCTTCTCGGTGACGCCGCGGATGTTTTTGCGCATCAAGCAGATCATCCGCTCGATCCGCATGGAGGACGCCCGCGCCGCGATCCACAAGGCCGTCCGGATGTCCGACTCGCGCGAGATCCAGCGCCTGGTCGGCGAGCTGTGAGCCGATGACCCACGCCAACCAGGACATCTCCCGGATACGCAATTTCTCCATCATCGCCCATATCGACCACGGCAAGAGCACGCTGGCCGACCGCCTGCTGGAGCGGACCGGCACCATCGAGCACCGCAAGATGAGCGAGCAGGTCATGGATTCCATGGAGCTCGAGAAGGAGCGCGGCATCACCATCAAGGCCAAGGCGGTCCGGATGCTGCACACCGCCCCGGACGGGAAGAAGTACATCCTCAACCTCATCGACACCCCCGGCCACGTGGACTTCACCTATGAGGTGTCCCGCGCCCTGGCGGCCTGCGAGGGCGCGCTCCTGGTGGTCGATGCGACGCAGGGCGTGGAGGCGCAGACCCTGGCCAACGCGGACCTGGCCAAGCAGCTCGACCTCAAGATCATCCCGGTCATCAACAAGGTGGATCTGCCCTCCGCCAACGTGGACGGGGTGGAAGAGCAGATATTCGACGTGCTCAACATATTGGAGAACCCCATTTTGGCCTCGGCCAAGGAAGGGCGCGGCACCGAGGAGGTCCTGGCGGCCATCGTCAACGAGTTCCCGGCGCCCACGGGCTCCTCCGAAAAACCCCTGGCGGCCCTGGTCTTCGACTCGCTCTTCGACCCCTACCGCGGGGTCATCCTGTACATGCGCCTGGTGGACGGGACGCTCGAAGTGGGGCAGAAGATCCAGTTCTTCTCGACCGGGCTGGAATGCGGCGTGGAAGAGGTGGGATTCTTGACCCCCAAGCAGGTCCAGACCAAGCGCCTGTGCGCCGGCGAGGTCGGCTACATGGCCTGCGGCCTCAAGGACATCCACCTGGTGCGCGTAGGCGACACGGTCATGAACTCGGAACATCCCCTCAAGCAGGCCTTGCCCGGCTACCGCGACGCCAAGCCCGTGGTCTTCGCCGGGGTCTTCCCGGTCAACCCCGCGGATTACCCCAGCCTCAAGAACGCCTTGGAGAAGCTGCATCTGGAGGACTCGTCGTTCTCCTACCTGGTGGACGTGTCCCAGGCCCTGGGCTTCGGCTTCCGGCTGGGATTCTTGGGCCTCCTGCACATGGACATCGTGAAGGAACGCCTGGAGCGGGAGTTCGACCTCAATCTCATCGTGACCAGCCCCAACGTCGTCTTCGAGGTGCGCCGCCTGGGCTCGGAGAAGTGGGAGACGGTCGACAACCCGGCGAAGTTCCCCCATTACGGAGACATCCACACCGTGCGCGAGCCGCACGTCAACGTCACCATCATCCTCCCCGTGCGCTTCCAGGAGCCGGTCATCAACCTGCTCAAGGACCGCCGCGGCATCCATCAGTCGGTCGAATACATGGCCAACGACCGCATGATCGTGCGCTACGAGATGCCGCTGTCGGAGATCGTGATGGACTTCTACGACCGCCTCAAGTCGGTCTCCAAGGGCTACGCCTCTTTCGACTACCATCCCAGCGGCCACCGCGAGTGCGACCTGGTGAAGCTGGAGATCCTCATCCACGCCGAGTCCGTGGACGCGCTGAGCCAGATCGTGCACAAGGACAAGGCGCAGATGATGGGCCGCGGCCTGTGCGAGAAGCTCAAGGAACTCATCCCGCGGCAGATGTTCGAGGTCGCCCTGCAGGCCTCGGTGCGCGGGAAGATCGTGGCCCGGGAGACCATTCCGGCCCAGCGCAAGGACGTCCTGGCCAAGTGCTACGGGGGCGACATCACGCGCAAGCGCAAGCTCCTGTCCAAGCAGAAGGAAGGCAAGCGCAAGGCCAAGCTGCTCGGCTCGGTGGAAGTCCCCAAAGAAGCCTTCCTGGCCGTGCTCAAGATCGACCGTTAGGGATTTATTGATAGAATAGGCCAATCCAAATGGAAATGCGATTATTCGGTATCGGCGTCGCCATGGGCATCTACCTGTGGCTGACCAAGCGCTGGGTCAAGTCGGGCAAGCTGGATTCCCGCCGGGCCGCCGCGGTCTGGCACTCCCTGTTCTTCGCCCTCGCGGGCTTCGCCGTCACCCTCATCGCGGTCCTCTCCATCGAGAGCCGCATCCGCTTCGTGAGCGCGTCGGCCGAGACGCTGTCCTTGCGGGAACTGCTGATGGGCCTGGGCGGGGCCCTGCTCCTGGGGACCTGGGGCTTCATCCGGGCCTGGACCGCGGGCGCCGCGCCTGAGCAGAGGACGCATTTCCTCAGCGAGGACCAGGAGTGGGCGGAGACCGTGTTCTCCGCGGTCATCCTGGCCGCGGTGCTCATGTACTTCGTGCTGCAGGCCTTCAAGATCCCGTCCGGTTCCATGGAGAGCACCCTGCGCATCGGCGACCACCTCTTCGTCAATAAGTTCGTTTACGGGGTCCGCATCCCGTTCACGGCCAAGCGCTTGCTCCGGATCAAGCCCATCGCCCGGGGCGACATCATCGTCTTCCGCTTCCCCACCGACGACGACGAGGTGGTGCATTGCGGCACGCCCCAGTACGGCAAGGATTTCATCAAGCGCGTGATCGGCCTGCCGGGAGAGAAGGTGGAGGTCCGCGGCGGCTTTGTCCTCGTCAACGGCGAGCCCCTGGGGCGGGAGAGCTACGCGGAATACCGAGACCCCTTCCGGCGGGAGGCCCCGACCGCGCGCCTGAGCTCCGAGGAGTATCAGAGCCTCTGGGCCTCCGGCCAGCTCGACGCGACGCTGGGCGACACCATGAAAGACGAGTTCGGACCCGTCACGGTCCCGGAGGGCTCCTTCTTCGTCATGGGCGACAACCGCGACCGCTCCTGCGACGGCCGCTTCTGGGGTCCGGTAGCCGAGCGCTACCTCAAGGGCAAGGCCTGGATCATCTATTGGCCGCCCAGCCGCATGGGGAGGGTGAACTGATGCCGCGACGCCTGCTTTTGGCGGGACTCCTGGTCTGGACCGCGCTCCCGGCGGCTGGTTTCGTGACCGTCGCGAAGCCTGCGGCGGCGAAGCCCCAAGACCCGCCGCGCGTGCTCGTCGCCCCCTATTCCGGCATCATCCATCCCGTGGCCGCCGAGTTCATGACTGCGGCCATCCGGGAGGCCGAGACGCGCAAGGCCGACGCTCTGGTCTTCCAGCTCGACACCCCGGGGGGGCTCGACCTCTCCATGCGGGACATCATCAAGGCCATCCTGGCCGCCAAGGTCCCGGTCATCGTCTACGTCCATCCCACCGGCGGCCGGGCGGCTTCCGCGGGCGTCTTCATCACCATGGCCGCGCATGTGGCGGCCATGGCCCCGGGCACGAACATCGGGGCCGCGCATCCCGTGGCCATCCCCACGATGGGGGGGATGGGGGGCAAGGAAGCCAAAGAGGGGACCGACAAGGTGATGGAAGGGAAGGCGGTCAACGACGCGGCGGCCTATCTCAAGTCCATCGCGCAGAAGCGCGGCCGCAACGAATCGTGGTCGTTCGAGGCGGTCTCGCAGAGTACCTCGATCCCCGCCTCCGAGGCGCTGTCCCTCCATGTCGTGGACCTCGTGGCCGCGGACCTCAACGACCTGCTGGTCCAGGCGGACGGGCGCAAACTCGCCGATTTCTCGGCGCCCCTGCGCACGGCCGGCGCGGTCGTGGAGCGCTTCGAGATGACCCGCCGTCAGCGCTGGCTGGCCGCGGTAAGCGACCCCAACGTGGCCATGATCCTGATGAGTCTGGGCGCGGCCGGCCTGTTCATCGAGCTCTACAACCCCGGGCTCATCCTGCCCGGGGTCGTGGGCCTGGTCTGCATCCTGCTGGCCTTCTATTCCTTCCAGACCCTGTCGGCGAGCTACGCCGGGGTCCTCCTCATCGTGGCCGGGATGCTCTTCTTCCTGCTCGAGATCAAGATCACCAGCTACGGCCTCCTGGCGCTGAGCGGCGTCGTGGCCGTGCTGTTGGGGGTGCTCATGCTGTTCCAGCAATCCATGGGCGGCCTGCAGGTCTCCTGGACCGTCATCGTCAGCACGCTGGCGGGGCTGCTGGCCGTGGTGGCGGCGGTCTCCTACGTGGTGGTCCTGGCCTACCGGCGCGGGGCGACCACGGGTCCGGAGGCCATGGTGGGGCTCGAGGGCGAGGCTTACAGCGAGTTGGGGCCGCGCGGCAGGGTGCTGGTGCGGGGGGAACTCTGGAAGGCGGTCGCGGAGGGCGGCGCCATCCCCAAGGGCGCCCTGGTGGAAGTCACCGCGGTAGCGGGGATGCTGCTCACCGTCCGCAAGAGGTAGGCCGGTCCGCTACGCGAGGGGGAGCCGGAGCCGGAAGGAAACGCCCTTGGCCGCAGCCTTCCCCAGTTCGAGCTTGCCGCCGTGCCGTTCGGCGACCTTGCGGACGAAGGCGAGTCCGAGCCCGACGCCGCGGGGCTTGCCGGCGTTGAAGGGTTGGAAGAGCTTGGCGCGGGCCTCGGCGGAAAGCCCGGGGCCGTTGTCGGATACCTCGAACACGCCGAAGCCCGCTTCGACGGAGGCCTTGATCTTGACCACGCAAGAGCCTTCGGCCAGCAGAAGCGCCTCGTAGGCGTTGCGCACTAGGTGGCGCAGGGCGGGGGCCGCGAGCGCGGGGTCGGCGACCACCTTGGCGGCCGCGGGGGCCGCGCTGCGCTTGAGCTCGATCTTGTCGGGTTTGGGCAGGGTCTGGAGGGCGGTGTCCACGAGGGCGTTGAGCCCCTGGGGGGCCAGGGAGGGGGTCGGCATCCGGGCGTAGGAGAGGAGCTCGCCGATGATCTCGTTGGCGTGGCGGATCTCGGCCTCCACGATGCCGAGGTGCTTGATGACCTTGGGGTCCAAGGGTCCGCCCTGGCCGAGCTTGGCCTTGATGAAGTAGGCGGAATTGCCGATGACGGCCATGGGATTGCGGATCTCATGGCTGATGATGGGGGCGATGAGCCTGAGGGCCTCGTCCAAGGCCGCCGCGTCGAGCGTCCGGGGGTTCTGATCCATGGCTGTGAACGATAGGATACCGCAAACCGAGCGGGGGGGCAAGCCCGCGATCCGGGCCGTCTTCTTCGACATCGGGAACGTCCTCCTGCGCTTCGACGTGCGCAAGGTGGTCCGGGCCCTGGCCGCCGAGTGCGGCTGCTCGTCCTGGCGCATCGCGGCCATGGTCTGGAAGGTCGCCGACGAGGTCGAGCGGGGCCGCATGCCGGCCGAAGAGGTGTTCCGCCGCCTGCAGGGCATCGGCTTCCGGAGCGGCTGGCCGCGCTTCCGGCGCATCTGGTGCGACCAGTTCCGCTTGGAAAGGGCGGTGGCGGCGATGCTCACGCGCATCGCGTCCGAAAGGAAG
>Ga0154315_1083_pt1 | contig 24364 bp, 31 predicted proteins | sample RifGroA2_FD_105609 | JGI IMG/M metagenome (GOLD analysis project Ga0154315, IMG submission 105609) | Elusimicrobia bacterium GWA2_69_24
TGCTGCCCCCTGAGCGCGTTGAAGGATGCGCCTCTTGGGATTCTAGGCTATAGACCCCAGGATGTCAATTATCTGACGGGAATGTCTGGGACGGCATGGCCCCGCTTCTTCAGCCAGTAGATTCGAGCCCGGACATTGGCCCTCAGATCCTTGCCCCGGGACGCCGCGCTGGCTTTGCGCCGGAGCTCCCGCAGGATGCCGCGCATGGTCATATTCCCGGCCAGGAGCTTGATCTCCGGCCGACCGCGGCGAGGCTTGGCATAGGGGCTGTAGGGGCTCGGGCGCGGCGGGAAGGCCGTCGCCTTGCCGCCGGGGGCATCCAACGGATAGCCGACCGGCACCAGGAACCGATTGTCCGAGGCCAGGCCCTGCAGCACCAGGATCTCCGCGCGGACCTCGAGGACTTGGACGGGAGCGCCGGTGACTGTGAGGTAGCGATTCCCTGCCTTGGGATCAGGGCTGGGCATACGCTATCGCCGCCATATCGGGGGCTGGTGGTTTTACCCCCGCCCTACTTGAGAGGGGACGACGGGATTTGAACTTCGGCACATCGAAGTCGGTGGTTTTATGCCCGCAGGGGGAGGCAGTCTCGGTTACCACCAGTTCGCCGTTGGTGATGCGGGCCCAGGCGAGAGGCCAGTCCAGATAAAAAGTGGGGAAAATATAAGCTTTTTCCTGGCCTGGAACAGGCTCGGGATTGGGGCCGGTGGTTTTATGCCCCCGCCGTCCCCGCCAGTCTTGAGTCCCGGTTTTTCAGGGTTCGGGGACGCCCATCTCGAGCAGGTCCGGCACCGGATCCACCTGAGGGCGGGGCCCGCCTCCGTTCCCGTCCCACTTCCCGCAGCGCCCGCCGGTCCGGCCGATCACTTCCTCCCCGTCTCGGATCTCGATGATCTCGCAGTGGTTGGGGCAGTCCGCGCAGGTGAAGCCCTTGGTGACGACCTTGTGGGTCGCGGCCTTCTCCCCGCGGTAGCGGGTGTTCTTGACCCCGGTGCGGGAGGCGATGAGCGCCGCTCCGTAGGCCCCCATGACCATGTGGTGCCGGGGGACGATGATGTCGCACCCGAGCGACTCCCGGAAGGCGCGGCAGATGCCCTGGTTCGCGCTCACCCCGCCCTGGAACACGATGGGGGATTTAAGCTCCTTGCCGGCGCAGACGTTGGCCAGGTAGTTGCGGACCAGGGCGTGGCAGAGCCCCATCAGGATGTCGGGCTGGGCGTGTCCGACCTGCTGCTTGTGTATCATGTCCGACTCGGCGAAGACGGTGCAGCGCCCGGCGATGGTCGTCGGGTTCTGGGAAAGCATGGCCCCGGCGCTCAGCTCCTCGATGGTGATGTTCAAGCGGCGGGCCTGGGAATCCAGGAAGCTCCCCGTGCCCGCGGCGCAGACCAGGTTCATGGAGAAGTCGACCACGGCGCCGTCGCGCACGACGGTGACCTTGCTGTCCTGGCCGCCGATCTCGAAGATGGTGCGCACATCGGGATGGAGATGGAGGGTGGCGCGGGCATGGGCCGAGATCTCGTTTTTGACCACGTCGGCCCCGACCACGGCCCCGGCCAGCATCCGTCCGCTCCCGGTCGTGCACACTCCCCGGACCGCCAAGCCCGGCGCCTCCTCTTGGAGCTGGGCCAGGCAGGCCTGCACCGAGTCGATGGGGTGGCCGTCGCCGCGGCGATAGAGTTCGCAGAGCACCTCCCCCCCCGGCGCGATGGCCACCAGGTTGGTGCTGATGGAGCCCACGTCGATGCCCAAAAAGCAGGGGTCGCTCATGATACTCCCACCGCCGCGCGCTTGCGGCGCCGCTCCCGCAGCACGTCGGCGAAGGCTTCCAGGCGCGTCGTGATGCCCACGTCGCAGGTATGCTCGTCGAAGGAGAGCTCCAGGATGGGGATGTCCTTGTCCTGGCTGACCCGCTTGAGGATGGGCCGGACCCCGACCTCGGGCATGCAGCCGCAAGGGGCCAGGTGGACCATCCCGTCGTAGCCCAGCTCCGCGCAGCGGATGGAATGGGCGACCGAGTCCAGGGCGTGCCCGCCCACCGTGGTCTGCAGGTAGCGGTCCGCGATGTCGAGGAGCTCGCGGCCCCGGTTCTTGTTGAGGAGCACGATGCGGGCGATGTTGCGCAGCTCTTCGCCGAGCGAGAAGAAGTTCTTCACCTCGATGCCCTGGTCGCCGAGCAGGTACTCGATGTTCTTATTGAGGCATTTGTCGCGCAAGAACGAGACCTCGCCCACCAGCCCGACCTTGAGCGGCTTCTTGCTGCGGTCCACGGCGATGGTTGCGAAGCGCGAAGCCGTCGTCCGGCGCACCGCCCGGCTCTCCGCCAAAGTCCGGCAGCGGCTGAGCTCGAGGAGCAGCTTGTTCATCACCCGCGTGGTCTCGCCGTGCGCGAGCTCGATGGGGCGCGTCTTCCAGGCCAGGGTTTCCATCTCGTCTATGGCGCGGATCTGCTCGCCGGCGTGGAACAGGGGCTTGAGGAAGGTGATGGGCCCCGGGTCGAAGTGCCGCACCAAGGGCGGCTTGAAGCCGTCAAATCCCAGGCCGAAGATGCGGATCTTGAGCCCCAGATCCTTGAGTATCTGCTCGATCATGTGCCGGTAGTAGCGCAGGCGGCAGGTGCCCACGCTGTTGACCATGAGCGCGTACTCGACCCCCGCCCGGTCGGCGGCGATGAAGTGCCCCAGGTGGGCCTTGAGCGGCAGGCACACCGACTCGGGGGCCGCCTCGGTCCCCAGCTTGAGCGCCTCCGGCGTGGTGGCGGTGGAGGCCCAGGGCTTGATGCCCAAGGACTCCACGGCCGTGGCCAGGGCCACGGTGTAGTTGCCGATGTTGGGGATGGCGATCTGCGTCATCTGGCCCAGGCCAGGGAGTCGAGGAAGGCCTCGATCCGCGTGTCCATCCCGGATTGGGAGAGATGCTCGTCCACCATGAGGTGCATGTATGGCACGCCCTTCTCCTTCATGGCCCGGCGGAAGGTGTCGATGAGCATCGAGTCGCAGCCGCAGTTGAACACCGTGAGCTGTATCACCCCGGCGTACTCGCCGGGAGCCAAAGAGTTGATCTTATGGAATATCTTGTTGGAGGTGCTCCACAGGATGTGGCTCTTGGCCGGGGCCTCGTCGCCGAAGGAGATCCGGTGCACCTCGGCCTCCATGCGGGCCAGTTTCTGCACCACGGGTCCGGCCAGGAAATCGTCGTGCAGGACGTAGGGATGGCCGATGAGCAGAAAGCGCGGTCCCCCCTTCCGCCCCAGGGGGGCGGCCATCCGGGCGTGCGCGGCGCGCATGGCGCTCAGACCGTGCTCCGCGGCGGCCGCGGCCCTGTCCCGGGGCGTGTGCAGGAGCCTGCCGAGCCGGTGCAGGGTCTCCACCAGCGGGGTCTTGGTCTCGTCGATGTCGACCGACAGCACCACCGCATCCCGGGCGATGCCCGCCCGCGCGGCGTCGGGCAAAGGGCCGAACTTGGGGCAGGAAAGATGGTCCTTGATGGTGGAGAGGACCCGGGGGACGAAGACCCGGTCGACCTGGCCCACCAGCTCCGCTAGATGCGCGTCGAAGAGCTTGTTGGGGAGGCAGTGCTCGGTCTCCGAGATCTGGGCCCCGAGCCGGACGGTCTGCATGGTGGAGCGCCCCGAGACGACCGGGACCATCCCCAGGTCCTTGAAGAAGGTCTCCCAGAGCGCGGGATAGATGTAGTAAGCGAACATGCGCGGGATCCCGATCCTGAGGGCGACGGGAGCCGGGGTCTCGGCCCCCCCGATCCAAGCCGGAGCATTCTTGAAGAGTCGTTTGAACATGGGTCCCGGCAGGGCTTGTCTCGTCAAGCCGTCCAGGAAGACATGGTACCAAAACCCGACCGCCTCAGTCAGTGGATTCGCCGGGGAGCTGTGCCCGGGCACAGTGCGCTTTTGGTTAGAACGCTCGGGAGAGCGAGATCCGGTGGGCCTGACCGATGCCTCCCATGGGGACCGTCTTGACTTGCATGCTTACGGCTGTTACACTTGCCATAGACGACCCAGATGGCTGATCAAGAGAGACAATCCTCCTCCGCCTGGCTGTTCGCCCTCCTGCCCTTGGCCATCCTCGGGGGCTTCATCTTCGTCTACATCCAGCGCCAGGGCGAAGAGCCGCTTCCGGCCAAGACGCCCGAGGTCTCGGAGTTCAACCTTCCCGAGGCTCCTGAGGTCAAGCCGGACGATCCCTTGACCCGGGAACTCGCGCCGGTCGTCCCCTCCGGGCCGACGCCGGAAGCCGCCCCCCCCAAAGGCCCGGGCCTTTCCGGCTTCGTCGCCGAGACGGACGGGATGTTCTCCCGGGACCCCAAGGCCATCGCGGAGGCCAAGCGGGAAGGCGAGAAGGAATTCATCAAGAAATACGATCCCGCCATCCGCAAAGAGCAGGAGCGCCTGTCCCGGATCGGGGCCAAGTACTACAAAAAATACGCCGTCGTGCGCGAGGTGGACGCGGCCTTCGGTTCCCTGCCGCGCTACATGGCCTTGAAACAGCAGTACAACAAGGACCGCGACGCCTACGAGTGGGCCCGCAAGACCGTGGCCCTGCCCGAGGTCCGGGACATGATCCGCAAGTACGCGCTCAAACCCGATGTGTGGAAGGCGGCGGTCGAGATGTCTTTGGAGGGCGTCAAGCAGACGCCGCCCAAGCCCGTCTACGATGAGATGGTGCGCTTCCTCACCTCGGACAAGAGCGTGGGCGACTTCATCGGCAAATTCACGAAATGGATGACCCCCAAGGTCCCGGGGATCCTCACCCAGGGCGCCATCCCGCCCGGCGTCGACCTGGCGCCCCTGCAGAACATCATGTCAGAAGTAGCACCGGGCGCCGCAACTTCCGGAGGATCCTCCTCCAGGAAGCCGGCGTCCCGGCGCTGACCCCCTTTTCAGGGAGGGGCGATCTAGCTGCTGCTGTTGGTGCTGCCGCAGCATCCGCTGCTGGTCGATCCATCGTCCGACTGGGAGAGTCCGTCGGACTTCCCCTTGTCGTAACCGTCGATGTCCCCCTGCCGATACGTGTTCGATTGGTCCTCGTCCTCTAGAGCGACCGACATGGACATGGCCCCGAACAGCGACATGGCGAAGAGCACCAACAGCACTCGCGAGATGATTGTCTTCATGGCATTTTTCCCCTCGGCCCCAACGTGCCAACCATAGATTGTTTGCGAGGCCCCGCTCCGGCAAGGGCCAAAAGACCTATATCCCCCCGCTAGCTGCTGCTGTTGTTGGTGCTGCCGCAGCAGCCGCTGCTGCCGCTCGACCCCGAATCGCCCTGGGAAAGTCCGTCGGACTTGCCCTTGTCGTAACCGTCCTCGTACCCGTCGCTGTAGTCGCCGGCGATCGACATCGACATGGCGCCGAACAGCGACATGGCGAACAGGACCAACAGCCCGCGCGCTAGCTTTGTCTTCATAGCGATTTTCCCCTGGACCCCGATGTTCCACCCATACGGTGGGCGCGAGGCCTAGCCTTTGCAAGGGCCAAAAGGCCTATATGCCTCGACCCCCTTCAAACAGAGCAGGACCACGGCGGAGTCGAAGAGCGCTCCGAAGGATACCCCCCCCGCCAGGGTCAGGAGGCTGCCGTCCTGGATGTGGTAGCGCCAGCAGTTGTTGGTGGTCCCCCATAGGTCCGCGAAGAACACGCAGCAGGCTCCGGTGAGGAGCACCGGGAGGTCGCGGGAGGGGTCCGGACGGAGGAACAGGGCCGCGGCCAGTCCGGCGAGGACTATGAGCGTGGCCGGGTGGGTCAGCCACCGGGCTGAGAACGCGACGAAATAGCCCAGCACGAGGAGGACCATGAAGCCCCAGGCCGCCCGGACGGCGCGCGGGTCGAGCCAGGTCTCCAGCAGGGTCCGGGTCATGTCGGAACAGCGGTCGATGACCAGGGCGCCCAGGGGCCAGGCCGGGACGATCCAGAGAGGAGGCCGCTCGCCCGTGTAGTAGCGCCAGAGCCCCAGGTCCGTGCCCCAGCTTTCGGCGAAGAAGCCGGCCAAGGCCGCCGCGCCGACGATGCAGGCGTCTCGCCGAGGGGCCGCTTTCCTGGGGATGACCCAGAGGGTGAACAGGAGTATCCCTCCGAAGAGGGCGATCTCGGCGAGCAGCTTGATCCGGACGGCACCGCCTTTCCCCAACTCGTGCAGCGTGGTCCGGAAAGCCAGCTCCACGAGATCGAAGCGCGCCGCCGCGATCAGGGCCATGAGCCCCGCCAGGGCCGCCAGATAGAGGATTTCAGGCCGGGCTTTCATCCCGGGACCAAAGGCGGTGCAGGGCGAAGGCGGCGGCCAGCGAGGCGAGGGACCACCATTGCGCCGTACTCAGGCCGAAGTGATGGAAGAGGCCGCGGTCGGAGCCCCGGACGAATTCCAGGAAGAAACGGAACGCCGAGTAGGAGCCGATGAAGGCGATGAAGACCCCGCCGGGCCTGCGGCGGGGCTTCGCATAGAGGTGAAAGTGGAGGATGCCGAAGAGGATGAGGCAGAACAGGGCCTCATAGACCTGGGTCGGGTGCACGGGGAAGTTCAGCACCCCCCGGTCCACCGCGCAGCGGGGGTCCCGGAACACCACCGACAGCCGGGACAAAGTGGGCTTGCCGAAGCAGCAGCCGTGCTGGAAGCAGCCCCAGCGCATGAGGGACAGGCCGATGGCGGAGGCTCCTCCCAGGAGGTCGGCCAGGCCCTGGAGCGGCTTGCGCTGGAGCCCGGCGAAGAGCGCCAGCCCGGCCGCCGCGCCCCACACCGTCCCGTAGAAGGACCCGCCGCGGATGTCGCGATGCTGCAAAGACCAGTTCAAGTTCGCCAGGGGGCCGCCGCCGTACAGGAGGAGGTAGTCCAGCAGTCCCCCCCCGATGGAGCAGAGCGCGAGGACCCCCATGAGGTTCCAGTAGTCCTCCCGGGAGAGACCCGCGCGCTCCCGGAACCGCCAGAAATAGGCCGCGGCCAGCAGGGCGCTCAAGCCCGCGAAGATCGGCGCCGCGAAGAAATGGAGGTGGCCGATCGAGAAAAGGATGGGACGCATGCGCCCTATTCTACCAACAAAACTCCCGAATCCGTGGAACTCTTCCGGGGGGTCGTTCGTACTTGTCGGCAGAGGCCGGGCCCGAGCGATTGAAGGCCCGCGAAATTAATGCCAGAATCAGGGAACTTTTTACATGGGTCATTCGTACTTGAGGGGGACGGATTGAGCGGGGGCCAGGCCTCGGAGGCATTGGAGCGGTTAATCCGCGAATATGGGGACAGGGCTTTTCAGTTCGCTTTCCGGCTTTCCGGGAACGTGGAGGAGTCCAAGGACCTGGTCCAGGACGCCTTCTTCCGGGTGCTGCGCAGCTGGGGGAGCTACGACGCGGCGCGGTCCCTGGACGCGTGGTTCTTCCGCATCCTGCGCAACGTATTCCTCGACGCCCGGAAGAAATACGAGACGCTCCACGGAGTGTCCCTGGACGCCGGACCGGCCGGCGTCGCGGAAGAGGACCTCACTTACGGCGACCTTCTGCCGGACGGCGAAGCGGCCTTCCTCGACGCTCTGGAGCGGTCGGAATCCATCGAAAAGGTACAGCGGACCCTCGCGGCCCTCTCCTACGAGCACCGCGTGGTCCTCTCGTTGTGCGACATGGATGGGCTGAACTATGAGGAGATATCCAAGGTCCTCGACATTCCGATCGGGACCGTGCGTTCCCGCGTCAGCCGGGCCCGGATCGCGTTCAAGCGCCGGCTCGCCGTCCGCCTCGGGGGGCGCGGATGAACTGCCCTGATTTCGAGGTCATCTCCGCCTACTCCGACGGCGAGGCCACCCCGGAGGAGGTCCGCGTCGTGGCGGCGCACGTCCGGGAGTGCGAGTCCTGCTTCCTGCGCCTGCGCTCCGTGGAGTCCGCCAAGCTGGCTTTGCGCCGCGTGCCCGCTCCGCGCCTGCCCAGGGACCTGCGGCGGACCCTGCTGGAAGCCGGACCGGGGTTGGGCGACGGCCGCGCGGCCTGGCGGCGCTTCCTGGAAGAGCTGCGGGCGGGACTGCTCCATCCGGCCTCCGTATTCTCCATTGGGGCGGCGGTGGTGGCGGCGTTCCTTTTCTGGGGACGCAACGAGGGATTGCTGACCCCGCGCATCGAGCTCCCCGCGGACCTCCTCGTCGCGGCGCATAACCAGTACGCCTTGACCCTGCCCCTCGCTCCCACGGAGAGGATCCTGACGGAGATGCCGGACCAGATCGCGGCCAGCGTCACCGGGCCGGCGGAGGGCCGCGGTGTCTATTAATATCCTCGCGGCGGCCTTCGTCCTCGCCGGGGCGCTCTCCCTTCCCGGCCGCGCGGCGCCCTCGCCATCGCCCCGGGAGCTTCTGCAGCGCAGCCTGGCCGTCCCCTCGGTCGCCTATGAGGGCGAGATGACGGTCTCCATGCTGGAGGGCGGGCGCAGCACCACCCGCGAGGTACTGGTCCGTTTCAAGCCCCCCGCCAGCTACCGGCGCGAGATCCTGGACCGGATCGGCTTCGTGGTGTTCACCATCGTGTCCAACGGCCGGGTGGAGTGGGTGTTCGACCGGAGGCAGGGGGTCGCCTGGAAGGGCGAGCCGGCCGACCCGGACTATAAGCTGCTGGATCCCGACGAGGAGATCGCGCTCCTGAACGAGAACTATGAGTTCAAGGCCGCCGGCGCCGAGCGCGTCGCCGACCGTCCCTGCCAGGCGCTCGACATGTTCTCCCGGCGCCAGGAGCGCCGCCTCCAGAGGCTCTGCGTGGACGCGGCTTCCGGGGTCGTGCTGTCCCGGGAGTCCTTCGCCAACGACGGCCGGCGGCTTTCCGACGTGCGCTTCCTCCGGTTCCAGACTCCCGCCCGGATGGAGGACACGGTATTCGATTTCCTGCCCCCCCACGGCACGCGGGTGGCGGCCAGCCGGCTCAAGCCCGATTACCTGCGGCTCGAGGAGGCGGCGAGCGCGACGGCCATGCGGCCGCGTCTTCCTGAGTGGGTCCCCCCCGGCTTCGTCTTCGAGAGCGTCAACCTGCTGGCCTACAAGGGCGCCACCCTGCTCCACTACCGGTATTCGGACGGCATCGACGTCCTTTCCCTGTTCCAGGCCCCCGCCCACGTACGGCTCGATTTCGGGGGCTGGGGGGCGGAGCGCCGGGTGCGCAACGTCGACCTGGGCAACGGGCGGGCCGAACTGGCGTTCCATCCCAGCGGGAAGATCCTGGAATGGATCGCCGCCGACCGGTTCATATTGATCGGCTCCCAGAGCCTGGAGTCCATGCGCCGCGTGGCCGCTTCGGTGTCCGGCTCCCCCCGCCGGCGCGGAGCCGGGGCCCGCGCGGTCCCGGCGAAGACCCTGGCCGGGAGAGGAGGACGCTGATGCTGCTCGCGACCGCGCTGCTGTTCGCGCTGCAGTCGGCTCCCGACGCCCGCGCCGCGGCGCCGGTCTCGACGGGGACGGCGGTCTCGGCCGCGCCCGCGGTGCAGACGAGCACCCGGACCGCTCCCTCGGGCCCCCCGGCTTCGGAATTCCAGGTACTCAAGGAGTCTGTCCGGCAGGACCAGAACGCCATTCGCCGAGCCCGCTACGCCCTGCAGCGGGCCCGGCAGCGCGCGGATGCCGGGGCCGCGGCCCAGGCCGAGAAGCGCCTGCAGGAGGCGAAGGAGAGCCTGAAGCGCCATCGCATCCGGATGCGGGAACTCCTGTGGCCCAAGCCGAAACCCGGCGCCGCGGAGAAGCCCCGTGGCTGAACCGCTGCGCCGGAGCTTCCCGCGTCTGGCGCGGATGGACCGTCCCCGCGAGCGCCTGCTCAGCCGCGGCCCGCGGGCGCTGGCGGACGAGGAGCTGCTGGCCGTCCTGCTTCGGACCGGTCGCGCCGGCTGCGACGTGCTGGAGTTGTCCCGCCGCATCCTGCGCCGCTTCCCGGGCGGGAGTCTCGCGGGCGTCCCGGCGCCCGAGCTTTCGGCGCAGGAGGGCATCGGCCCGGTCCGGGCGGCCTCCATCGCCGCCGCGCTGGAGCTGGCGCGCCGCTGGGGCTGGCGCCGCGAGGAGCGCGCGCTCCTGGACCGTCCCGAGAGCGTCTGGCGGGAGCTGAGCTCCCTGCGCGGCCTGCGCAAGGAGCATTTCGTGGCGCTCTTCCTCGACGCCTGCAACCGGCTGATACAGCAGGAGGTCGTCTCCGTGGGCACGCTGACGGCCACCTTGGTCCACCCGCGGGAGGTGTTCAGCTCCGCCGTGTCCTGCGCGGCCGCGGGCATCATCGTAGCCCACAACCATCCCTCCGGGGATCCGGAGCCTTCCCGGGAAGACCGGGAGACCACCCGCCGGCTGTCCGAGGCCGGAAAGATCCTCGGCATACCGCTCCTCGACCACGTGGTGGTGGGCGAATGCCGCTATTTCAGCTTCCGGGAAAGGGGGCTCATGGATGCTTGAATGGGGACTCCCCGCCTGGCGGCGGCCGCTCCGTGCCCTCCTCGCCCTCGCCTGGCTGGGATGCGGGGCGAACCTGGATTTCAAGCAGGCCCGGCATCTGGAGGACGCGGGCGACAAGATGCGGGCGGTCGCGGCCTTCGAGCGCTTTCTGGAGAGGCGTCCCGCCGACCCCCGGGTCCCCGAAGCCTCCTTCCGGCTGGGCCGCCTGCACGCGGAAGTGCTCGGGAGGTGTCCCGAAGCGGTCCGCTATTTCGAGGCCGCGGCGCGGGCCGAGGGACCGTGGGCCGAGCCGTCGCGCCTCGGACTCATGACCTGCCCGGATTTCTTCCCCCTCCAGCCCCGGTCCCGCTGGACCTACGTGGACACCGAGAGCGGCGGCAAGAACATGCGCCTGGAGATCGCCGTGAAGGCCTCCTCCGGGGCCGCGGGGGCGGAGGTAAGCGGGGCTTTCTTCGCCGGGGCGAAGCGCTTCATGGATTACCGCCGCCGGTATTCCCGCAGCGAGTGGAGCGTCTGGGAGTCGGAAGGGGATGCGCCGGACCGCGCTCCCATCCTCCGCTTCCCGTTCCGGGCCGGCCGTTCCTGGGAGATCCGACGCGGCAAGCAGAAGGTCCGCTACGACATCGCAGCCGACGGTCTGACCGTCCGCACCAAGGCCGGGAGCTTCCCGGACTGTCTCAAGGTCAAGGCCCACACCGAGGGCTACGCGTCCTGGGTCTACGAGTACTTCTGCCCCGGGGTCGGGCGGGTGAAGACTACGGTGGGCGTGCCGGGCTCCGAGAATCCCAACACTGAGCTGGCTGCCTTCTCCGTCTCTCCGGGATAACGGCGGGCCGCGCCGCAAGCAGCGGGCTTCCGCTTTTGTTAAAATCCCAAGTGACCATGCGCCCCCTGTCCCACTCTTCCATCAAGCTGTATGAGGATTGTCCGAAGAAGTGGTATTTCAAGTACATCGAAAAACTCCCGGAGAAGGAAAAGCCCTTCTTCTCGTTCGGCAAGTCGCTGCATTCCGCGCTGGAATTCCTCTATAAGGACCAGGGTCTGCTTTTCCCCAGCCTGGAAGAACTCCTCAAGACCTATGAGCAGGTCTGGCTGACGAAGGGGTACGAGAGCCCGGAGAGCGAGGAGAACTACAAAGCCGAGGGCCGTCAGATCCTCACCGAATATTACGAGAAGAACAAGGCCGTCTTCCGTCGCCCCCTCGCCGTGGAGCATCAATTCAATCTCGAGGTCTCGGGGATCAAGGTCATCGGGTTCATCGACCGAATCGACAAGGTGGCAGGCGACCGGCTCTCCATCGTCGACTACAAAACCGGCAAGGAGATCACCCGCAAGCGCGCCGCCACCGATCCCCAGCTGACCATGTATCAGATGGCCTGCGAGCAGGATTTCGGGCTCAAGGCGGACAGCCTGATCTTCTACCACCTCAATTCCCAGACGCCCGTCACCTCAGGGCCGCACTCCGAGGAGCAGGTCCGTTCCCTGCGCGAGAACATCGTCCGCGTGGGCACGGCGATACAGAAGGCGATCGCGGCTGACGACAATGGCCGGGATTTTAAGCCCGATCCCGGCGAACCGAAGTGCAATTGGTGCGATTTCCGACCGCATTGCCCGGTCTGGGCGCATCAGTACGCGAAGAAGTCCCCCCCCGCCGTCACCGCCGCTCCCCCGTCCCCCGGCCTGGGAGACGACATGTTCCAGCCCGCCGCCCAGCCCGCGGCCGGCCATCCCCGCGACGACGAGCGGCTGGCGAAGCTGGTCGACCTCTACGGCGAACTCCACCGGAAGATCGAGAAGGACGAGGAGCGCGCCGAGAAGGTCAAGGCGGAGATCCTCGCGGCCCTGCGCGAGCATAACTACGTGAAGGCCTTCGGGACCCACTATCAGGCGGTCAAGCATGAGTCCGTGGTCTGGGAGTTCGGCGACGAGAAGCGGCCGAAGGTCCTCGAGATCATCCGCTCGGCCGGCTATTGGGACCAGGTCGTGGGGCCGATGATGGTCAAGGTCCAGACGCTGCTCAAGGACGTCAACACCCCTTTCGACCTGAAGGACCGCATCCAGCGGCTGGGGAAGGAAGTGCTGCACACGTCTCTGCGCGTCAGCAAAGTCAAGGAGGAGGAATGAACCTCAAGTTGAACCGTCTCGATCCGCGCCGCTTCGCCGATTTCGAGAGGATACTCTCCGGCAAGGAGTTCGGCGGCTGCTTCTGCGCCGTGTGGACCAGCCACGACGCCGGCTGGGAAGACCGGTGCCGGAACCATCCGGAGGAGAACCTCGCCCACACCCGTTCCCGGGTCGCGGCCGGCGACCACGTGGGCTACCTGGCCTACCGCGAAGCGGACGGCGCGGTGGTCGGCTGGACCGCCGCCGGGCCCAAGACCGCCTTCCCCCTGCTCAAGCAGCTCCCGGGCAGCCGCCTGGGCCCCTGCGACGAATCGGTCTGGGCCATCGGCTGCCTCGCCGTCCCCTTCGAGCATCGGGGCCGGGGCTATGCGCGGGACATGGTGAAACTGCTGATTGAGGAGGCCCGTCTGGCCGGCGCCAAGACCCTGGAAGCGTATCCCGCCGAGCCGGAGAGCGAAGAGGATTCCTACCGGGCCGGCCGCGGCATGTTGGAAGCCCTCGGCTTCGTGGTGGTGGACCGGGAGGCGGCCGAGACCAAGCCCGCCCCCGCGCCCGCCCCGGAGCCCGTGCCCGAGACGGCTCCTTCCGACGGCGGAGCTCCCGCCTCGGCCGTTCCGGAGATCAAGGTCCTGGCCAAGGCTGAAGGGACCGAGACCGCTCCTATCCGGAAGGTCCTGCGCATGGAGAAGAAGCTGGTGTGAAGTCCCTCACGGAATACCTCTGGTTCGAGACCAAGGGGCGCCGGGAGCTGATCAACGTCACCGGCGCGCTCGAGAGGCTGGTCGCCAAGAGCGGGGTGCGGGAAGGCTTCTGCCTGGTGAGCGCCATGCACATCACGGCGGGGATCTGGGTCAACGACGATGAGTCCGGGCTCAAGCAGGATTTCCTGGATTGGGCCGAGAAGCTGGCCCCCGTCGCCGACTATCGCCATCACCGCACGGGCGAGGACAACGGGGACGCCCACCTCAAGCGCACGCTGACCGGACATCAGGTCATGCTCCCGGTCACCGCGGGCAAGCTGGACCTCGGCCCGTGGGAGCAGGTCTTCTACGCCGAATTCGACGGGCGGCGCCGCAAGCGCGTCGTCGTCAAGATCCTGGGGGAGTGATGGCGGCGGAAGCGGTGCTGGCGCTGGACCAGGGCAGTTCCAGCACCCGGGTGCTGGCCTTCGACTCGAAAGGCCGCGTCCTGGCCCGGTCCAAGTTCCCGGTCAGGACCTTCCTCCCGCGCCCCGGCTGGGTGGAGCATGACCCGGTGGAACTGGCCCGGACCTCGGAACGCGCCCTGGATTGCGTACTGCAGCGGCTTCCGTCCAAGGTCCGCGTGATCGGCCTCGGCATCGCCTCCCAACGCTCGACCTTCGTGATGTGGGACAGCCGGACGGGCCGTCCCGTAGGGCGGGCCCCTTCCTGGCAGGACGGCCGCGCCGCGGAAGGGATCGCCGCCCTGCAGTCGGATCTGCGCTATCAGGGAGAGGTCCACGCCAAGACGGGACTCTACCTCGTGCCCTATTATTCCGCGCCCAAGATCCGCTATCAGCTCGAAACCCTGCCGGAGGCCCGGCGCCTGGCCGACGAGGGGCGTCTGCGCATCGGTCCCGTCTCCTCCTTCATCCTCTGGCGCCTGAGCGGGGGGCGCTGCTTCCGCACCGACCCCGCCATGGCCCAGCGCATGCTGCTCTACAACCTGCGGCAGGGCGGGTGGGACGACGGGCTCCTGGAGGAGTTCCGTGTGCCCCGGGCCTGCCTCCCCGAGATCGTGACCACCGCGGGGGCCTGGGGCACGGTGGAGTGCCGGGGGCGCCGCATCCCCGTGCTCGCCGTCATGGGGGACCAGCAGTCCGCGGCGCTCGGCCAGGGCGTCGACGAACCGGGCATCGGGGTGCTGAACTACGGGACCGGGGCCTTCTTCCTCTTCCATACCGGCGAGTCCCTGCACAGCCTGCCGGGCCTCCTGACCTCGGTGGCTTGGAGCCGCGCGGGACGGCCCTGCCGCTACTTCCTGGAAGGGACGGTCAACGCGGCGGGACCTTCCCTGCGCTGGCTGCACGAGAACCTGAAGCTCCTGGGCGACGCTCGCGGCGCGGACCGGGCCTGCCGCAAGTCGAAGAACCGGCTCTTCGCGCTCCAGGCCCTGGGCGGGCTGGGCGCCCCGCGCTGGGACCCGCTCACCCCCACGGTGCTCTGGGGGCTCAACCGGCACAGCACCCGGGAGGACGTCGTCCGGGCCGTCGTCGAATCCATCGCCTACCTCATCTCCGACATCGTGGTCCCGATCCGGAGCGCGGGCCTGGAGGTCCGGGAGCTGCGGGCCTCCGGCGGGTTGGCCCGGATCGAGTCCCTGCTCCAGGTCCAGGCGGACCTCCTCCAGCAGAGCATCGCGCGCCTCAAGGAACAGGAAGCCACGGCCATGGGCGTGGCCACCCTGGCGGCCGAGGAGGCCGGGGTCTCCTGGTCCTCCTCCATCCGCCGAATCGCGTTGGACCGTACCTTCGAGGCGAAGGTGGACGCGGCGAGCGCGGAGAAGCGGCTGGAGGGCTGGCGCCGCTTCGTGTCCGCCCAGCAGAAGCTGGCGGTGGAATTGAAGGGGTTAGGGCTTCTCTGATCCCAGTTCGGCGAGGAACCGTTCCGCCTCGAGCGCGGCCATGCAGCCGGTCCCGGCCGCGGTGACCGCCTGGCGATAGCGAGCGTCCGCGGCGTCCCCGGCCGCGAACACCCCCGGTACCTTCGTGCGGGTCCGTTCGTCGGTCACGAGGTAGCCCGCCGGATCCATGTCGAGCTGCCCCTTGAAGATCCCGGTGTTGGGGACGTGTCCGATGGCGACGAAGAAGCCCTGGCAGGGGAGATCCCGGGTCGCCCCGGACTCGACGTCGCGCAGGCGGACTCCGGAGACCTTGTCGTATCCCAGGATCTCGGAAACCACGCTGTTCCAGGCGAAGGCGATCTTGGGGTTCTTGAAGGCGCGCTCCTGCATGACCTTGGAGGCGCGGAGCTTGTCCCGCCGGTGGACCACGGTGACCTGGGTGGCGAAATGCGTGAGGAAGAGGCTCTCCTCCATGGCCGTGTCCCCTCCTCCCGAGACCACGACCTCCTGGCCCCGGAAGAAGAACCCGTCGCAGGTGGCGCAGGCTGAGACGCCCTTGCCCCGCAGGCGCGTTTCCGAGGGCAGCCCGAGCCAGCGCGCGTCGGCCCCCGTGGCGATGACCACAGACTCGGCCAGGACCACCCGTCCCTCCGTGGTCTCGAGCCGGAACGGGCGCTCGGACAGGTCCGCCTTGGAGACGATCTCCTGGATAACCTGCACGCCCAGGCGCTTGCACTGGCCGGCCATGCGTTCCATGAGCTCCGGCCCGGCGACGGGGTCCGCGAAGCCCGGGTAGTTCTCCACGTCGGTCGTGATCATGAGCTGGCCGCCCATGGCCACTCCGCCCAGGAGCACGGGCGCCAGTTCCGCGCGTGCCGCGTAGATGCCCGCGGTGTAGCCGGCCGGACCGGAGCCGATGATGGCGACCTTCGTGCGCTGTTCTTCCATGATGCGGGATTATAGAAATTTCAGGGAGGCGGAGGTCTTGCCGGTCTCCTTCCCCCCTTGCGGGGGAAGGCTGGGATGGGGGTTCAGGTTGGTATTTCCCCGCGATACTCTGCGCAGGAGGTGTCGGATTCCCAGAGGCGGACCGCGCTCACGGGCAGCCCGAGCCTCCGGCAGCGGTCATAGACCAGGCGGGCGATGGTCTCCGCGGTGGGATTGCCTTTCATGGTCACGATCGGCTCCCCCAGCCGGCGCAGGACCGGGACCAGGGGGTCATCCTCGGCGAGGATCGTCTTGTGGTCCAAGGTCCGGTCCACCCAGGTCTTCACCTTGTCCCGGATGAGCGAGAAATCCATGACCATCCCCAGCCGGTCCAGGCCGGGAGCCGCCACTTCGACATCGAGGACGGCGTTGTGCCCGTGCAGATGACGGCATTTTCCCCGGTAGCGGAGCAGGCGGTGGCCGTAGCAGAACCCGATCCGCTTGAACACGCGATAGCCGCTCATGCCGCCCGTCCTTCAGCCGGCCGGCGCAGGAGTTCGCCCGCGCGATAGGAGCTCCGCACGAGGGGGCCGGAGGCGACGCGGCTGAAGCCGAGGTCCAAAGCGAAGGTCCGCCAGCGCTCGAAGCGTTCGGGGGTGACGTATTCCGCCACCGGGAGGTGGCGCGGGGAGCGGGAGGGGCGCAGGTACTGCCCCAAGGTCACGATGCCGACCCCCGCGGCGCGGAGGTCGCGCAGGGCGTCGGCCGCCTCCGCTTCCGTCTCTCCCAGCCCCAGCATGAGAGACGATTTGGCGGGGATCCCGGGCGCGAGACGGGTGCAGGCGGCCAGCACCTCCAAGGAAGCCCGGTACCCGGCCCGGGGGTCGCGGACCGACGGGGTCAGGCGCTCCACGGTCTCCAGATTGTGCCCGAGGACGTCCGGAGCCGCGCTGGCGACGATCTTCAGGCAGCCCTCGTCCCCGCGGAAATCCTGGATGAGGCATTCGATCCCGGTCCCGGGGGCCGCCCTCCGTATGGCGCGCACGCAGGCCGCGATGTGCCCCGCCCCCTGGTCGGGCAGGTCGTCGCGGCAGACCGTGGTCAGCACGGCGTAGCTCAGGCCGAGTTCCGCCACGGAGCGCGCCAGCCGCTCAGGCTCGGCGGGGTCAGGGGCCGCCGGCCTGCGGGCGCCCGGGACGGCGCAGAACCGGCAGGTACGCGTGCAGGAGTCTCCGAGGACCATGAAGGTGGCCGTCCCGCAGCCCCAGCAGCCCGCCCGGTTGGGGCAGCGCGCTTCCTCGCAGACCGTATGCAGGCCGCCGTCGTCGAGCTGCCGCCGGACCTTCCCTGGAGCGCTGCCGGACGCGACGCGGACCTTCAGCCAGGGCGGTAGGCCGGCCATCGCTTCACTCTTCCGCGCCCAGGGCGGAGTTCGGGGCCGGGGCTTCCGGGGCCGGGGCTTTCCGGCGGGGGGTCTTCTGGGTGTTGGGCAGGTTCTTCATGTTCTGGAGGGCGCTCAGGTCCATGTTCCCCATCCCTTTCAGGTACTGCTGGAGGCCCTGGACCATCTCCTGGTCGGACATCTGCCCGCCTTTGCCGGTGCGCGACCCGGTGTACTTGTTCACCTGCCCCAGGAGCTGGCGGATCATGGCGCGCTGCTGGGGCGGCATGCTTTCCAGCAGTTTCGGGTTCTTCGCGAAGGCGTCGTTGGCCATGCCGCCGAGCCGCGAGCCCATCTCCATCATCTGCTGCATCTGCTCGGGGGAGGGGCCTTGCTGGGCCCGGGCGCTCTGCTCGCCGCTGAAATTGCTGCGCAGCATGTCCAAGGACGAGGGCAGGGGCGAACCCTCCTGCCGGGGCTGTCCGGGCGCTGCCTCCGACTCCACCATGGGGAAGGAGGATTCCGGGGAATCCATCCTCGCGCTCATCGGCGAACTCAGGGGGGCGGTCAGGGGATGCGAGGCCAGCTCCTCGGTCAGTTTTCCGGCCGCGGAGTAGAGCGTGGCCCAGGTCTCCATCTGATACTGCAGGCGCTTGAGGTTCTGCATGAAGAGCAGCTGCCCGACGAGGACCACGCCGCCGCAGATCCCGACGATGGCGAGGGCCGGTCCCTCCGGGGCGTCGTGCATGGTGTCCACGGCCTTGATCGCGGCGTAGGTCCCCAGCAGGGTCGGGACCACCCAGGCGAAGGGGATGGGCAGGCAGAGGAGCAGCGCGCTGGCCGGGGCCAGGGAGCCGAGCAAGGAGACGGACTGATAACTGCGCCCGAAGCCCTGCTTGCCCCCGGACATGAGGGCCAGTATGTGGAGCAGGCCGGCCAGCAGGAAAGAGACCGGGACGACCAGCAGCAGCCCCCCGGCCAGGAAGAGCAGCATCGCGACGGGACCCAGGTTGATGGAGGACCCGTTCAGGGCCGCGGCAAAGGCGAGGAGCAGGCCGCAGCCGGACCAGAACAGCACGTTGAGGACCAGTTCCCCCCAGCCGGGGCAGGGCATGAGGGAGAACTTCTGATAGACTTCCTTGGGCTGGAACAGGACGCGCAGGCCGGCTTCCATGGAAGCCATGAGGGTCGGCGGATCGCAGGGGACGGGTTCGGGCGGGGGCGCGTCCCGCTGCGGCTGAGGGCGAGGCTTACCCGGCGGACCGAACGGCGCTGTCCCCGGCGGCAGCAGCGGTTCCATGCGCGATAGGATACCCGTAATTCCCCCCCCTCGCAAGCGATTATTGTTTCGACTTCAGGCTATGGCGGCCGACGTCCTTCGGGCGGTGAGGTGTCGCGATTCGGGATTATTCCCCGTGCGTCTTAAAATAGTTGTTAATCACAATCAACTGAATCGGCAAGGTAACGGCATCAAAAATTACAGTCACCGGGTAGAAGACCAGGAGAGGATATTGCCACCATTCGCGGCCCCGCTGACCAAGGTATTCCGGGACAGTAAGACGGAAACTTCGGGCGAGTGGTTTGCACTTGTCGGATAGGAGAATCCATTCATGCCCCCCTGAATCCCGTAATTCGGCATCTACACAAAATCCCGGCTTTGATGGTTCCCCGGGAGGTACGAGCTGTCGAGCGTCCTTAAGGGTGCTCTTCGAGAACCGACCTCCCCGGGACATGATGTGTTTGGGTGTCAGACTCTCTCCGGTCATATCCCCGAGAGCGGTGGGTTCACGTGCCGATTCGTTGTGTCTTGCTCCGGCGGTCGACGTGAAAATATCTGCGATATTCACCCGGAGTTTGCGCCTTTTTGGGTTCTGGAAACGGCTCCTATCGTTACTCGATCCCGCGTGCGTAGTCCTCTCCGAAACGCTCTTGCTTTTTGACCATTGAGAGAAACATGTGTATTCCACATAGACTCGGACATCGTCAGCTAAGACCCTATCAACGCTGCAAACCAGGAATTCTGGAAGCCTAGAAGCATGATTCAAATAAATCGTCGTGCAGCCGGTCAGTATGGCACTGCCTCCAAGGATGACTGTGAGGGTAAGGAGTGGGCGAAGATTTCTTGCGAGACCCACGGAGTCCATAAAGGCATTTAAGCAAGTCCCAAGACACTTGGGACAGGTTTGTGATTCTTGCAATGAATGTGAGTTGCGGGACAGCAATTCGCCGGCAGCGGGCGGCCCAGGTGGAGTGTTCGGTGCGGATGCGGGGGGGATGGCCGGGCTTGGTCAGCGTGGCTCGGCGCCGCCGGGGATCATGTCGTAGAGCGTCTCGGGGGCGATGTCCTGCCCATCGGGCCAGCAGACCGTACCGAGGTCCCTGTTCAGGTAAGCGCGTCCGAAGTAGCTGGGGTTCCTCAGGGACTCGAACACCCCGCCCAGACTGGCGTATTTGGCCAAGTCCACAACGCCCCTCTTCCCATCCTCGAAGGCCAGCTCCAGAAGATACCCTTGCACGTGCTTAACTTCGACTACGTCCTGCATAAGTGGTTCACTCCAGCGGAGCGATGGGCACCAGGGGCTGCCGCGCTTTCGCGTTCTCCCAATCGCGCTCCAGCTCGGCGCGATGGATCGCGGCCCATTCCATCACCAGTCCCATGACTCTCGGAGGCAAGCTCCCATCCATGACGCTGAAATCCCGGATGACGATCGCGGCCTTGTTCCCCCCATACCGCGCATGGAAATGCGGAGGGTTGTGGTCGTCGTAGAACATGGCGATGACGATCCCAAGGAAACGGCTTATTTCGGGCACTTGAGTCTCCGCATGTCAGCGATTATACCGCTTCTGGGCGTAGGTGGGGAGGCGGAACGATAGGCGGCTAATGAAGCGACTGGGGCCGGCGGCCGGCCCAGGTGGATTCTTCGGTGCGGATGCGCGGCAGCGTGGGCGAGAGCGGGATCTCGACGCGCACCATGGCGCGGCCCTTCTCGCTGCGCAAAGAGAGGGTGCCCCCGTAGCGCTCGATTATGCGGCGCGACATGGACAGCCCCAGGCCCACGTGCCCGGTCGCGGCCTTGGTGGTGAAGAGCGGCTGAAAGGCGCGCTCGAGGTCCCCGGGCAGCATCCCCCCCGCGTCGTCGACGATCTCGACCTGGGCCAGCTCCCCCAGCTTGCGCGCGGAGATGTTCAGGTCACCCACCTTCTGGCGGAGCAGGAAGGACTCCAGCGAGTTTTCGATCACCGTCGCGAAGACGGCGAGCAGGAGCCGCCGGTCCCCCTGGAGGGGCCCGATCTGGGGGTCGCACCAGACCCGGGGATGCAGCTCCGGGATGGGATAGGCGGCGCGGGCGAGGTCCAGGCTCTCATGCAGGAGCTCGCCGAGCGAGAACCCGAGCTGGGCCGGCTGCGGCGGGCGGCGCGTGGTCGAGTGCGATTCGACCGTCTCGAACATCCGCTTGATCTTGCCGTTGAGCTCCCCGATCATCCGGGCGAGCTTTCCCGACAGGTCCTTCACCTGCCCTTCCGGCGCCGTGGCCGCCAGATGGGTGCTGACGGTGGTGATGGAGGTGAGGTATTCGCGCATCTGGAACAGGACGTGGCTGAGGAACTCGTGGAAGATCATGCTCCGGTGGAGCGCGCTCTTGGTCTGGACCTCCTCGGTGCGGGAACGCGAGGCGGAACGGGCCGTCAGGCCGAGCCCCCAACTGAGCGCGGTCAGGACCGCGAGCCGGTACCCGAGGTCCGCGGGGTCCACGCTCCCATGCCAGCGCGAGGCCAGGAGCAAGGACGACAGGGTGAGTACGGTCGTCCCGGACGCCGCCGCCGTCTCCAGGCGGAGCACCGCGAGGGTCAGGGGCAGGGCGAAGGCCAGGGCGAGGTGGGACTCTCCGGAGGCGCTCCAGTAGGTGATCCAGCCGAGGAACACGATGTCGGCGGTGAGGAGACCCGCCTCGAATCCCCCCCGCGCCTCGCGCCGGAAGAAGGCGGCCGCCCCGTTGGCCGCGCCGTAGGCCAACACCGCCAGGGCCGGCAGCGCCAGGGAGATGAGGCGTCCTCCGGTCTGCAGGCGCCAGACGAGCAGGAAGTACAGGAGGATGTTCCCGACGCGCAGGCAGACGGCGGTCCGGAAGGGGGTCAGCGTCCCTCCGTGGGCTTGGCGCGGCTCCGGCAGGCGCGGCGCAGGAGGTCCCGGACGCAGGTCATGGGGAGGCCGATGACGTTGTCCACCGGGCCCTCGATGCGCTCGATGAAGGGGTCGCCGTGGTCCTGGACCGCGTAGGCGCCGGCCTTGTCCATGTGGCGGCCGACGAAGCGCTGGAGGTCCTCGGGGCGCAGGCGGCGGGCCTTGACCCGGCTGGTCACCACCGCCCGCCAGACCTTCTTGGTGGCCCCGTCGATGAGCGCCACCCCGGTGTAGACCCGGTGCCATCGGCCGTTGAGGGCCTGGAGGATGTCCGAGCTCTCCTTGCGGTCCCGGGGCTTGCCCAGGATCACCCCGCGGCAGACGACCACCGTGTCCGCCCCCAGGACCAGGGCCTTGGGATGCCGGGCCGCGATGGCGCGCGCTTTGCGCAGGGCCAGCTGCACGGTCAGGCGCTGGGGGCGCTTCTGCGCCGAATCCTCGGGGATGTCGGCCGGGATGATGCGGAAAGGGACGCGGAGGCTCTTGAGGAGCTTCTTGCGCTGCGGGGAGGCCGAGGCGAGGATGAGCCCCCGGGCCATCAGGCCTCCCACCAGGTCTCGGCGCGGACGGATTCGTCCGGTACGCCGATGGCGCGCAGTTGGGGCCGCAGGCGAGTCAGCATGGCGGACGGGCCGCATAGATAGTAGACGGCATCGAGGTAGTCGGGGACCGCTCTCCGGATGGCGGCGGCCTTCAGCGGCCCGGTCGGCCCTTCCCACAGCCCTTCCTCCTCCGGAAAGGAAGGCTCGGTGATCGTCGTATGCACCAGGACGCCCCGGGCCGAGAATTGCTCGAGCTCCCTGCGGAAGACGATCCGGGACGGGGCGGCGGCGGAGTAGAAGAGGGCGAGGCGGCTGGGCAGGCCCTTGTCGAGGACGTAGCGGATGATCGAGCGGAGCGGCGCGATCGCGGCTCCGGAGCATATCAGGATCGCGAGACGGTCCTCGTCCCGGAAGCTCCAGGAGCCGAAAGGCCCGCTGAGGACCAGGGGATCCCCGCCCCGGAGCGAGAAGAGGGAGCCCGTTCCGGAGCCGGGACGCTCCACCGCCACTTCCAGGTAGCTGGCTTCCAGGGGCGAGGAGGCGATGGCGTAGTGGCGGTGCGGGTTCGCGGCGTCAGCGGGGCCCAGGCGGACCGATTGTCCGGGCCGGAAACGGAAGTCAGACCCTTCCGGCAGGTCGAGACGGAGCGTCTTGACTTCGGGGGTTTCCTCGAGGATCTGGCTGACGGTGACAGTGGTCTGGAACAAGGGTCAAGCCCGTGGACCTTCGCGGCTCCGCTTGGTGAAGAGGGTGTTGGCCCCGATGAAATCGAGATAACCTTTAAACCCGTCCTGGATGTGCACCGAGATCACTTCCGGAACGGAGGAAGGGTGGTTCTTCTTGACGAAATCGCCCAATTCGGCCAGCAGGGCGGTCCGGGTCTTGATGATCAGCAGGATCTCCTCGGAGCGCTGTACCTTCTTCTCCCACCAATAGACCGAAGACAGTCCGGGGACGATGTTCACGCAGGCGGCCAGATGCGCGTTGATGAGGCCGTCGGCAATGGTATCCGCGGCCTTGCGGTCCGGGGCGGTCACGAACACTATGCTGTATGGTGGGATCATGGGATCACGCTCCTGGTCAGGATCGAAAGAAGCGTCCGAATGCGTCTAGCATAGCACATTCCCGGCTCGGCTGGCCCTCAGCGGGCTTTTCCCAGCACGCGGCGCAGGACCGCGCCGTTCACCGGCCGGACGACCCCCCGCTCGGTGACGATGGCGGTGACGAGACGGTGCGGGGTCACGTCGAAGGCGGGATGGCGGGCCCGGGCCCCCCGGGGGGCGATCGGATGCTTCCCCACCCATAGGACTTCGCGGGAAGAGCGTTCCTCGATGGGGATGTCACCTCCGCAGCGCAGGGACAGGTCCACGGTGCTGGAGGGGGCGACGACGTAGAATGAGACGCCGTGCGCCCGGGCCAGGATGGCCAGGCCGTAGGTGCCGATCTTGTTGGCCACGTCCGCGTCCGCCGCGATGCGGTCGGCTCCCACGAAGACGGCATCGATGCGCTCCGTCTTCATGATATGGGCCGCCATGCTGTCGGTGATGAGCGTGGCGGGGATGCCCTCCCGCATCAGCTCCCAGAGGGTCAACCGGCTGCCCTGAAGGTAGGGGCGGGTCTCGCAGGGGTAGACGTGCTTCACCCGGCCCAGCCGGTAGGCGCGGCGGACCACTCCCAGGGCCGTGCCGATGCCCGTGGTCGCCAGGGCCCCCGCGTTGCAGAGGGTCATGACCACGGAACCGGGCCGGAGGAGCCGCGCCCCGAGCTCCGCCATGCGGCGGTTAGCCGAGACGTCCTCCTCGGCGATCCGGTCTGCCTCGACGAGCAATTCCGCGTAGAACCGGCCGCTGCCCGCGCGGTGCAGTTCCCGGGCTTTCCCCGCCATCCGGGCGACCGCCCAGGCCAGGTTGACGGCGGTCGGCCGGGAGGCCAGAAGCAGGGCTCCATCCCGGTCCAGCTTGCGCAGGACCGCCGGGGACGCGGTCTTCACTCCCCGGGCGCCGAACGCGTACCCGTAGGCGGCGGCGCAGCCGATGAGCGGGGCGCCGCGCAGGACCATGTCGCGGATCGCGGCCGCGGTCTCACGGGGAGTGGCGCAGCGGCGGTAGACGGTCTTGCGGGGCAAAAGCAGTTGGTCGATGACGAAGATGGCGTCGCCGCGGCGGCGCAGGGGCTGTACCTCTTGGACGCGTCTCTGTTTTCTCATGGGAGGGGTGCTTCAGG
>Ga0154315_1124_pt1 | contig 24291 bp, 21 predicted proteins | sample RifGroA2_FD_105609 | JGI IMG/M metagenome (GOLD analysis project Ga0154315, IMG submission 105609) | Elusimicrobia bacterium GWA2_69_24
GGCCTGGTCCGCCGAGAGCCGGGCGATCTCCTCGTCGAGTTTGGCCACGGCGATGTCGGCGTCGGACCAGAGCATGCGGATGGCGGTGCTGATGGACCAGCTCGCATGGAAGCCCACCTCGGGCACGCCGAGGCCGGAGCCTTCCTTGAGCCCCTCCTCGATGCCCACGCGCAGCTGGGGGATGAGCCCGTTCTTGGCCACGGTGCGCAGGGCCTGGGCCAGGCGCAGGCGGCTGGAGGCTTCCTTGATCATGGCCGTTTCCCGCTGGGAGGAGCCCACCGCGTCCCGCAGGAGCCGGCTCTCGGTGGCGGAGCCGATGGCCTCGTCGGCGGAAAGCCCCTCCTCCGTCAGCTGGAGGAAGTCCTCGATGGTCTTGCGCTTGGCGTCCGTGTCGAGCTCCGGCTCGGCCATGGCCGTCATCTTGAGGGTCTCGAGCGCCACCTTGCGCCGGAACTGCCGCTCCACGAGCTCCAGCACCGCGTCCAGCCGTCGCTGCAGCCAGGACTTGGTCCGGGCGTCGGTCAGGAAAGCCTCGCCGGTCTCCTGGGCGAGGGCGTCGAGGTATTTCCGGTCGGCGTCGCGGATGACGCGCGTGAGATCGAGTCCCATGCCCAAGGACCGCTCCATCAGGATCTTGAGGATGTCCCGCTCCGCGGCCAGTTCGGCCTTGCGCTGATGCAGGAGCGCCGCTGATTCCTGTAGATACCGCCCCGCCTCGAGCGCGGTGTCGGTCAGGAAGAGCTCGAGCTCCACCCCCAGGGACTGGTAGATGAGCCCGGATATCCGCGTGAGCACGGCGGCGTTCAGCTTCTGCGCCTGATCGATCGCGTTGAGGAGATGGGCCGTGGCCACGCCCACGGCGTGCCAATCGGTCGGCCAGTTGAGCTCGATGCCGATCTTCCCGATCCAGCCGTCCTGGCTGCCGTGCTCGGCCTGCAGGAAGATCTTGCGCAGGTGCGCGGCGAGCGAGGGGGTCACGTACCGGGCGAAGTCGCTGCCGGCCTTGCCCACCTGCAGGCGCATGTCGCGGATGAGCTCGCGATGGTCGCCGTTCGAGAATCCCCAAGACAAGGCATCCGACACGCGTTGGCCCAGGTCGCCGGCCTCGAACTCGGGCGGCGCGGGCGCCGCGGCCTTGGCGGTCGCCGCGGGGATCTCGGCCGTCTTCTCCCCCGGGACCTCCGCCGCCGCGAGTTGCGCCTTCAGCGCCGGCCCCGACGCGGGGACCGGCAGCGCGGGCCCCGACCCCGTACCGGAACCGTCGAAGAGGGCCCCCAGTGTCTCTTGCGCCCCCGCGATGGACTTCCGGGTCTCCCCGTCCAGGCGGGCGGAGTCGAGCGCGGGGGTGGAGGATCCTCCGGAGCGGATCAGCTGCTGCGCGGTCTGATGGTTCAGGCGGCAAGGCGCGCAAGCCGGAGCGTCCATGGCGGCTTGGACGGGAGATCCCGCGGCGGAGGCCGCCTTCAGGCAGGCGCAGAGATCGCAGGCGGGCGCGGTCTGGGCTCCGGGCCGGTTCTCGGCGGCGAAGCGGACCATACCGCAGAAGAAGGAGTCCTTATCGGCCCGGGAGGCGTCGCGGCAGGGTTCGACCCAGAACGCCGGCCCGCGCAGGTCCGCGGGATCCAGGGCCGGACAATAGAGCAGCCCCTGGGGCGCGACGGCGCGCGGAGGCTCCGGCGCCGCCTGCAGGGCGAAAGCCTGGGTCCCGGGAGAACCGCACAGCATGGCGAGGACAAGTAGCTGCGCGACAGCGCCCTGCACACGGCCATTCCTCCGTAACATGGAATTCATCTAAAAATTGTTACTATCATTAAACTCGATACCGTGGGATTTCGTTTGGGTCCAGCGGGACCAGGAACTCCGGTAAATGGCTCTAATATTCCATGGGCCAACGGGCCTAACAGGTCCGCTATCTACCGGATTCTCATAGGTCCCTTGGGATGGGCCCGGGCTATCATGCTCGGCATCTGATCCGGGTCATCAGGGGAATTCACATGAACATGCATCGGGCCGGAATACGCCTTGCGGCCATCCTTCCGTTCCTATTCCTGTGCTCGGAGGCCTTCTCCGCGGGGAATTGCCTCTCCTGCCATGAAGCCATCGGCAAGCGCCGCTTCCTGCACGGCCCGGTGGGCGTGAAGATGTGCTCCACCTGCCACGTCAAGGAACAGCCCTCGGCCAAGCACCACAAGTTCGAGCTGGCCAAGCCCGAGCCCGGGCTCTGCTATGGCTGTCACGAGGACGCCAAGACCGCTTTCGAAGCCTTCCCGGTCAAGCACCAGGCCCTGGAGGTGCAGGGCTGCACCGGCTGTCACGACCCGCACGGCTCCGACGACCGCTTCTTCATGAAACAGGCGAGCATGGACAAGACCTGCGCCGGCTGTCACGAGCCCAAGACCACGGGCAAGGTGGTGCACAAGCCGGTGGGCACGTCCTGCCTGCCCTGCCATCAGCCTCACGGCGGGACGAAGGAGAAGCTCCTCAAAGACGACCTCCCGGGGCTCTGCATCGGCTGCCACAAGGAGATGGGCACGGTGCTGACCGACAAGAACGTGCACGAGCCCGTGAAGAAGGGCTGCGCTTCGTGCCACGACGCGCACAGCTCCTCCCACCCGAACCTGCTCAAGGCCGACGGGAAGAAGGAGCTCTGCCTCGGCTGCCATCAGGCCATCGCCAAGGAGGTCCGCGCCGCCAAGGTCCCCCACCCCGCCGTGGAGAAGGACGGGTGCACCGCCTGCCACACCCCGCACACCTCGAACCACAAGCCGCTGCTCAAGAAGGACCCGGCGGTGCTCTGCGCCGGCTGCCACAAGACCATGGGGAAGACCCTCAAAGGGCCGCATCGCCATGGTCCGGTCCAATCGGGACAATGCGGCGACTGCCACGGGGTCCACGGCTCGCAGCATCCCATCCTCCTCAAGACCTTCTTCCCGGAGAAGTTCTACAACCCGTACAAGGACGGGCTCTACGCCCTCTGCTTCCAGTGCCACGAGAAGGACATCGCCAAGCAGGCCCAGACGCTGAAGCTGACCAACTTCCGCAACGGAAACCTGAACCTGCACTTCGTCCATGTGAACTCCGAGAAGGGCCGCAGCTGCAAGGCCTGCCACGGCGTGCACGCCGGGACCCAGGCCAAGCACGTGCGGCCCGGGGTGCCGTTCGGCTCATGGGACCTGCCGATCCACTTCGACAAGACGAGGACCGGCGGCAGCTGCGAGGTCGGCTGCCACTCCCCGAAAGCCTACGACCGGGAACGGCCGGTGTCGTATCAATGAAGGGCGCGCGGATGAGCCTGCTGCTGGCCCTCGCCCTGCCCCTGTGGGCGGCGGGGCCGCTCCAGACCAGCCCCCTGCGGGATTTGAACATCGGCGAACCCGCTCCGGCTTTCAGCCTGAAGGACACCCGCGGCCAGACCCACTCCCTGACGGAGCTGAAGGGCAAGCCCGTCGTGCTCTGCTACGGCCGCCTGAACCAGGAACTCACGGACAAGGCCTTGTCCGCGCTGCGCGGCCTCCACGCGAAATGGTCCCGCAAGGACGTCGTCTTCCTGGCGGTCGTGGACCCGTCCGGCGACACGGCGGCCGCCGCGCGCCTGGCCGCCCGGCTCCCCTTCCCCCTGCTCCTGGACGCGAGGAAGGACCTCTACGCCGCCTACGGGCTCTACCTGACCCCCTCGACGGTCGTGCTCGACAAGGCGCATCGCATCGACGCCGCCATCTCGAGCTTCCGGCCGGACCTGCCCGACGAACTCGAGGTCTCGCTGGCGCATACGCTGGGGCTCCGGGTCGCGGCCAAGCCGAAACGGCCGCCGCCCGATCCCGAGGGGAACTCGGACCCCGACCTGAACCTGGCCCGCAAACTCCTCGAAACGGACCAGCCCAAGGAAGCCCTGCCCCTGATCGAGAAGACCATCGCCCGCCTGCCCGGCTCCTCCCTCGCCCGGCAGATTCAAGCCGAAGCCTTGATCCGGATGAAGCGATACCCGGAAGCGAAGCAGGCCCTGGATAAGGCCCTCGCGAATTCCCCCGGCTCCAAGCACGCCCTGACCCTCATGGGCCGGGTCCTGATGCTGGAAGGCAAGCTCCGGGAGGCCGAGAAGATCCTCCTGCAGGCCCTCGCCCTCAACCCCAAGGCCGACAAGATCCACTATTACCTCGGCCGCATCTACGAAGAGACCGGAAGGAAGGAAGAGGCCCTTAAGGAGTACCGGGCCTCCTTGTCGTCGGTATTCCAGGATTAGGACCCACCGGGGATAGGGCGAAAAGCGGGCCCCGCCTGGGACCAAGGGACCATCCGGCCTCCGGCGCACCAGGATATACTTGTCGGGACATGCCGCTTCTTTTCCGCCTCTCCGGAGCGCGGCGGTTCTTCGCCGTGTGCCTCGGACTAGCCCTGGCCGCCGTTGCGGCCCGTCCGGGCGCCGCGGATGATCCGTCGCGGCCCCGAGCCGTGGACCCCGGCCTGGCCGGAAGGATCCAGGAACTCACGGGGCGGATCACCGGCAGTCTGGGGCTCGACGCCCCCCGCTCAACGGACGGCGCTCCCGTCATCGCGCTCTCCGAAACGGGCCCGACGGCGGACGCCCGCGCCCGCAAGCCGCTCGACTGCGCCCGCTGCCATAGAAAACTCACCCAGCCTGAGGGGCAGCACCCCGCGGTCGGGATGGGCTGCGACTCCTGCCATTCCGGCGCGCACGTCCGGCGCCCCAAGGACAAGTGGCTCAGCGCGGAAGGCGCCGCTCTCTGCGGGCAATGCCACGACGCCCCCGATCCCAAGAAGAGCGTCCGCCACCCGCCCGCGGCGGGCGGGCAATGCGTCTTCTGCCACGACCCGCACCGGTCCGCGAACCCCAAGCTTCTCAAGGACCGGATGCCCGACCAGTGCTTCCGCTGTCACTCCCCCAAGCCGTTCTTCGACAAGGCCATGCACTCCCCGGTGGCCTCGGGCCTGTGCGCGAGCTGCCACGACCCGCACGCGTCCAAGAACAAGAAGCTGCTTACCGCCGAGGTCCCGGAGCTGTGCTGGGGCTGTCACGACAAGGCCTCGTTCACGGGCAAGAAATTCGTGCACTCTCCGGTCGAGTCCGGCGAATGCACGACCTGCCACTCGCCGCACGCGAGCGACGGCGAGCGTCTCCTGCCCAAGGACAACGTCTGCCTGCAGTGCCACGACGATCCCGGCCAAGGCCAGAGCAAGAAGAAGGATCACCCGGACACCGAGGGCGCACGCTGCTTCGACTGCCACAACCCGCATCAATCGGACTCCGAGCACCTGCTGTGAGATTCATCCCCGCGTGCCTCTCATGCCTGCTCCTCACCGCCCATTTCCTAAGGTGGGGCAGCTTCCTGGGCATCCTGGCCTGCCTGAGCCTGCCGCCGCTCGCGCTGCTGGTCCGGCGCCGCTGGACCCTGCGGGTCCTGCAGGGGTTCCTGATCCTGGGAAGTCTTCTTTGGATCTGGATCGCGTTCCGCATCGCCGGGGAACGCGCCGCTCTCGAGGCGCCCTACTTTAGGATGGCCCTGATCCTGGGCGCGGTCGCGGCCTTCACCGCCTGGTCCGCCTGGTTCCTCCAAGGGGCCGAACTCCTCCGCGCCAAGCGGACTTGAGCCACTCCCGCCGCCCCGCCCGCTTGCAGACTATCACAGCCTTGGGATTGGCCTCGTCCGTTTCTATTCCCCGATTTGCCGATCGTACTTCCCGACGTCCAGCAGCTATTGCCGCCCCGAATCAAATCGGCCGCCTCTCCCGCAGGGCAATGACGCGGCGCGTGCGCCTTCGGCCCAGCGGGGGAGGGGCCCTTTACCTGCGCCCCTGGGGCCGACAGACCCACAGCCGCCGGACCGGGAGGTTGTAGAATCGGGGACATGCGGAAGCCGGTACTCCTCCTTCTTGCTCTATCGCTGTCTGGACCCGCGTGGTCCCAGATGGTTCCCGTTCCCCGCGCCCTCCCGCTCGCACCCGCCGCGCCCATGGTGCTGAGCCCGGCCTTGGGGTCCCTGTCTCCGCTGCAGCAGCCGCTATCGAGTCTCCAGACCCTCTCCGCGTCGCCCCTACACCTCGTCTCGCCATTGCAGGCGCCGGCCGCGGTGTCGGCCGTCCCCCGGGTCGGACTCTCGGCCCGCGTCACCCCGCGCCGAGCCGCCGTCTCGGCCCTGCGCTATGAGCCCGAAAAGCTGTTCGAGTTGTTCGGCAAAGTCTCGGCCGCGGCCGCGCGGGGCGATAAGCCGGTCGTGATCTTCGACTTGGACGACACTCTCGTCAGTGCCTGCCACCGGCATCTGCGCATCCTCCGCGAATTCGCCGACCTCGGATGGGTCAAGGCCGGCTATCCGGAATTCGTCCGTCGCGCGGGGCAGGCCGGGCTCGGGGATATGCGCTACCGGTTCACCGACACGCTCCACGAACTCGGGCTGTGGGACCCGCGCGCTCTGAAATCCGCCTACAGCTTCTGGCGTTACCGCTTCTTCTCGGATGCGTACATCGCCGAGGACCGTGCCATCGCGGGAGCCGCCGCCTACGTCCGCGAGCTCGCCCGCCGGGGCGCCGTGATCGTCTATCTGACCGCGCGCATCGAGAGCCGCCGGGGCGCCACCGAAGCGAACCTGGCCGCCAACGGCTTCCCCGCGCCGGATGGAGGCCGGGTGGTGCTGAGGCTCAAGCCGGACCATTACGGCGGCGGCACCGGAGACTACAAGCGGGAAGCGCTGGAGGCCGTCGCGCGCCTGGGGACCGTCGTAGGCGGGTTCGACAACGAGATAGCGAACGTCAACATCTTCAAGCGCCGCCTCCCCGGCGCGGACATCTTCATGCTGGATACCCGACGGCCGCCGGCCGAGGAAGCCCCCCTGCCCGGCCTGCTCTGGGTCCGGGACTACCTTCTGCCCTGACCGGCTAGTGTAGTGAGTTCAACGCTTCTTTACATTCAAAGATCCTGTTCTGGCGCCTGGACCCCGGCCTTCGCCGGGGTGACGTCTGAGGCCTGGCTCGTCCATTTTATCTAGCGACGGGCCCCCCCGGACTGTGCCCGGGCACAGTCGCCCAGAAGGTTCGGGCTAGCCTTCATGCCGGCGAAAGCCGGCAGCCGGCGTGTGGAACGGATTCAAAGATCCTGTTCTGGCGCCTGGACCCCGGCCTTCGCCGGGGTGACGTATGGTGCCTGGACCCCGGCCTTCGCCGGGGTGACGAATGCATTTGGACTTATGACTCACTACGCTAGCGCAATCCGGCGGACCAGCCGTAGGAGCCGTTGACGACCATCTTGCGGCTCCCTTCGTCCAGCGTCGGGAGCTGCGCCAGATGGCCGCACATCTCGCAGTCGTCCAGGACGTAGGCTTCAGGCAGCCGGCCGTAGCCGCCCGCGCCCCAGGAGGCGCCCCAGGAGTTCCGGAAGATGAACTCCTGGGCGGCCGCGTCGTAGCCCGTGATGAGGATGACGTGTCCCCCGCAGCCCGCCCCGCTCTCCCGGCAGCGGCGCCGCTCGTCGTCGCTGGGCCGGCGGAACCTGCCCGTGGCGGGGTCGATGGCGTCGAAGTAGACCATGATGTTGAAGACCACGGGCCGGCGCTCCTGGGCCAGGAACTGCTTGATGTGTCCCCGCTCCATGGCCACCGGGTCGAAGCGCAGATCGGTCCGGGCGCGGCGGCCGGCGCCGGCGGGGGGCCTCCCCGTGAAGCGCTCGAACTCGTCCCTCTTGGGGAGGGAGAGCCGCTCCAGGCCGGAGACGAAGGGCTCGCCGTCCTTGAATCCCACGGCCGCCTCAGGGCCCTTCTTGGCCGCGGGCGCCTGCAAGCTGGGCTCATAGGGCCAGTGCCGGGATTCCAGCACCCCCCCGTTGAGCGCTTCGACCGCCACGAAGCCGCCCAAGCCGTCGATGGTCTTGTACACCTCGAGCTCGGGGGAGTCTATGAAGTCGCGCTTGGCGATGTAATAGAGGTACTGCTCCGAGATCTTGAGATCCTCCCCCTTCACGGTGCGCAGCAGGTATTCCCCGAGGGATGAGGCCGCGAACACGCTGCAGGTGTTGCGCTCGTTGCCCTGCGAGCCCGGGGGACGCATCCACGCGCTCAGGTCCGAAGAGCCGGCGGAAACGTCGGACGGCGACCATAGCGGGGCTCGGGCGTAGCGGTTCCAGTCCTCGCCCCGGGCGTGGGTCGGGAGACGTGAAGCCGCGGGCCGGGACCCCGCCGCTTTCGGACTAACGGAAGGCGCCGCGACGGCGGGGAGTCCCAGGGCTGGAGCCGACGGAAGCAGCCCCGAACCGAGATCGAGCCGCCCCATGCCGGGATCCGGGCTGAGCAGCGGAGCGCTTCCCAGGAGAGACATGCCGGGGATGACCCCGACCGCGGGCATGGCGGGGCGCAGAACGACCTGGGCCCGGGCCGGACCCTGCGACAGGAGCGCGGCAAGGCACAACGCCATGCCGTAAACGGGGCGCATATCCTCATTGTCTGCGTTAAACCCGGCATGCGGCAGGGGCTAAAGGCGCTTCCCTTACTGGGTCCTTCGTTCCAGGATGTTGAGAGCGGCCAGATCCGGGATGCGGTCCACACACGCCGAATTTTTCGTAAGCTATCCATCCGAACATGACCAAACACATCGTGAAGGCTGAAGCGCAGGAACAACCCAAACGGCGCCCCGCGGCGCGGGTCGGTCTTACCGCCGCCGAGATGGGCGCCAGCCAGCGGGAGATCTCCGTCTCCGAGTTCTTCACCAAGAACCGCCACCTTCTCGGTTTCGACAATCCCCGTAAGGCCCTCCTGACCGCGGTCAAGGAGGCGGTGGACAACGCGCTCGACGCCTGCGAGGAAGCCGGCATCCTGCCCGAGGTCCTGATCAAGGTGGAGGTCGTCCCGGTCAACGGGGTCAAGCCCCCGCCGGCCCAGGCCACGCGCTTCCGCGTCACGGTGGTGGATTACGGGCCCGGCATCGTCCGCGAGCAGATCCCGCGCATCTTCGCCAAGCTCCTCTACGGGTCCAAGTTCCACCGCCTGCGCATGAGCCGCGGCCAGCAGGGCATCGGCATCTCGGCCGCGGGGATGTACGGCCAACTCACCACCGGCAAGCCGGTGGAGATCATCTCCCGGACCGGCGAGAAGTCCCCCGCCCACTACTTCGAGGTCCAGATCAACACCAAGACCAACGAGCCCCGCATCCTCGAGAAGAAGCAGATCGAGTGGGAGAACCACCGCGGCACCCAGGTCTCCATCGAGATGGAAGGCCGCTACCAGAAGGGCCGCGCCTCGGTGGACGAGTACGTCGAACTCACCGCCATCGCCAACCCGCACGTCAAGCTGGTCTACGTCAACCCCGACGGCGAGACCAAGGTCTACCCGCGGACCTTCAACGAACTCCCGGTCCATCCCCGGGAGATCAAGCCGCACCCCTACGGCATCGAGTTCGGCATCCTCCTCAAGATGCTGCACGACACCAAGAGCCACTGGCTCTCGGGCTTCCTGGCCAGCGACTTCAGCCGGGTCTCCCCGCGCGTGGCCGAGGAGATCTGCACCAAGGCGAACATCTCCCCCAAGAAACGGCCCCGGGACATCATGGGACCCGAGGCCGAGGCCCTCTACAAGGCTATCCAGTCCACCAAGATCATGGCCCCGCCCACCAGCTGCATCTCCCCCATCGGAGAGAAGGCCATCCTGACCGGGCTCTACAAGCAGATCAAGGGCGACTTCTACACCGCCGTCACCCGGCCGCCCGCGGTCTACCGCGGCAACCCCTTCATCATCGAGGCGGGGATCGCCTACGGGCGAGGCCCCCAGCAGGGCGTGGAAGAGAAGCGCAAGGTCCCCCTCGCCGAAGGCGAGGCCGGGGACAAGGAGACCGAGCTGGCGCGCGTCATCCGCTACGCCAACCGCGTCCCCCTCTTGTACCAGCAGTCCGCCTGCTCTACCTTCCAAGCCGCGCTGGACACCTCCTGGCGGAACTACGGCATCTCCCAGTCCAAGGGCGCCATGCCCGCCGGACCCATGGTCATCTTCATCCATATGGCCTCGGTCTGGGTGCCCTTCACCAGCGAATCCAAGGAAGCCGTCGCCGACTACGACGAGATCCGCAAGGAGATCAAGCTGGCCCTCCAGGAGTGCGGCCGGCGCCTCGGCATCTTCCTCAAGCGCAAGGAGCACGCCAAGAGCGAGTTCCACCGCCGCAATATCTTCGAGCTCTACATCGAGGAGGTCGTGGAGGCCTGCAAGCGGCTCAAGGACGGCAAGCTCGCGGCCGAGAAGCTCAAGTCCCAGCTCTTCAAGATCGCCATGAAGCGCACGGGCGGCGAGAAGACCGACGAGATCCTGGGCAAGAAGGGCGGCCCCGAAGGCCTGCCGGACTCCATCATCGTCACGGCCGAGGGCGTCGAAGGCGACATCCCGGCGCTCCAGGAGCCCCTGGCCGGCGAGCCCGAGGCCGCCGCGCCCGAGTCCCCGGCCCCGGCGGCGGCGGCCCCGGCGGTCGAGCTGGAGCTCCCGCTCGCTTTGCCCCCGGCCAAGCCGGCCCAGGCCAAGAAGGCGGCCCCGGCCCCCAAGAAGGCCAAGGCGTCCAAGAAGAAGCCCGCGCCCAAGCGCGCGAAGAGATAAGCCCCATGAAGACCAAGGCCAAAGGCAGCGTCGCGAGCCGGCTCATCGGACTGGCGGACCTCGTCATCGAGGCCGCCGAGCGGGGCAAGGACCCGACCATCAACATCCCGGTGCGGGCCCTGTCCAACGTCAAGTTCAACGAAGCCCGCGGCATCATCGAGATGGGCGCCAACAAGCAGGCCCGGAGCTTCTTCAACGTGGGCATGGCTAAGAAGTTCATGCAGACCATGCTGGTGGGCGACGCCCTGGCCGAGCTGCAGCGCGGCGAACTCACCACCTCGCTCCGTGAGATCTATTACCGCGCCAAGCACACGCTGCAGGACTCGCACGAGAACACCTTCGACAACCAGAACGAGTCCGACCCCATCATAGAGGACCTGGAGGTCGCCCTGGCCGCCCTGCGCGAGGAACTCCACGTGCGCGCCGAGAACGCGGGCACCATAGTGGGCCCCCTGGTCCTGGTGGACGACGGGGACCGCGTGGACTGCGCCAAGATGGGGAAAGGGGGCTACTCGGTCCCCTCCATCGTCGAACCGGACTACGTGGAGATCAGCAAGTGCACCGCCGACTTCGTCCTCCTGGTCGAGAAGGGCACGCAGTGGAACCGCCTGGCCGAGGACAAGTTCTGGAAGAAGTACAACTGCGTCCTCCTGACCGGCAACGGCCAGCCGCCCCGCGGCGTGCGCCGGCTGGCGCGCCGCCTGCACGACGAGAAGAAGCTGCCGGTCTACGTCCTGGTGGACAACGACCCCTGGGGCTACTACATCTACTCGGTGGTGAAGCAGGGCTCGATCAACCTGGCGTTCGAGAGCCAGCGCATGGCCATCCCCACGGCCAAGTTCATCGGCTTGTCCAGCCTGGACCCCGAGACTTACGGCCTGCCGCGCAACGTAGGGATCAAGCTCAACGAGAAGGACGTCTCCCGCGCCAAGGAGCTCCTGAACTACCCGTGGTTCCAGAAGAAGCCCTGGCAGCGTGAGATCCGGCGCATGCTCTCCAGCGGGCTCAAGTACGAGCTGGACGCCCTGGCCAGCAAGGACTTCCAGTACCTGACCAAGAAGTACCTGCCCAAGAAGCTGAAAGACCGCGACTGGCTGGACTAGCGGGCCGGGGCCCCCAGTCCCGATAGAGCCCGCAGGGCGGCCATGAGGGCCAGGGCCGCGCCGAAGGTGCAGATGATGGTCGCCCCGGTGGGTGCGTCGAAGCGGTAGGAGGCCAGCATCCCGACCGCGCTGACGGCCAGTCCCATGGTCCAGCCGATGGCCAGCCGCACCCCGATCCGGTCCGAGAAGAGCATCGCGGTCACCGACGGGACGATCAGGTAGGAGAACACCAGCAGGACCCCGGCCACGGCCACCGACGAGGTGACCACCAGCCCGAAACTGGCGTAGAACAGGAAGTCCCACTGGCGCAGGTTGTAGCCCTTGGCCGCGGCCCCCGTCGGGTCGGTCGAGATCGCCAGGAACGGTTCGCGCCAGAACCAATGCGCGAGGCCGACGACGGCATAGAGGGCGGCGGTCTTTCCCACCTCGGCCGGCGTGACCGCCAGGAGGTTTCCCACCATGAGGTGCTTGATGTGTTCGGCCCCCTCCGGCAGGCGGTCCATGATGAGGATGGCCGCCGCCGCGGAGACCGCGTAGACGATGCCGATGAAGGCTTCCTGCGGAACGCGCGAGCGCTTGGAGCGGCTCAAGGAGAAGATGCCGGCCCCGATGAGGGTGAAAACCAAAGAGAAGAAGTAGGCGCCGCGCCCGTGCAGGTCGCAGCCGAACAGGAAGGCGATGGTCGCGCCCAGGGCCGCCACCTGGGCCAGCGACAAGTCGACGAAGATGACGCCGCGCTCGACCACGTGCAGGCCCAGGTAGGCGTGGATGCCGGTCAGCACCAGGCTGGCCAAGAACGGCCACAGCAGCAGGACGGCCGCGTCGCTCACGGCCGGGCTCCCGGGAGGTTCGCCGTCAGGAGTTCGAGGATGCGGTCGAAGAGGTCGAAGTAGGTCTTGAGGGCCGGTTCGGCCCCCACCGAAGGCGGCGCGATGACGACGCGGATGCCGGTCTCTCCCGCGATCTTCCGGGGCAGTTTCGGGTCGAAATAGGGCTCCATCAGTATCAGCGGCAGCTGGTCCTTCTTGATGTGCGCGATGAGGGCGGCAACGTGGGCCGGGGAAGCGGGTATGCCGGGGCGCAATTCGACGTAGTCCACGACTTCCAGGCCGAAGCGCTTGGCCAGGTTGGGCCAGGAGTTGTGATAGGTGACGATGCGCAGGCCGCGCAGCGCCTTGGCCTCCTCGTCCCAGACCTTCTCGCGCGCCGCCAAGTCGGTCTCGAAGCGCTTCAGATTCGCCGCGTAGTCCGCGGCGTGGGCCCCATCGAGCTCCGAGAGTCTGGCCGCTATGCGGCGCGCGATGCGCAGGCCGTTGGCCGGGTCCAGCCAGTAATGCGGATTTCCCAGGGGATGGACGTCGCCGAGTGAACGGTCGACCGGGCCCGCGCGCTTCTCCAGGATATCGCAACCCTCGGACGCGTCAAGGAAGCCCGGCGCGCCGGGGTGTATGCGGGGGTTTCGTGCGTTGGTCAGCAGGGAAGGAGCCCAACCCGCCTCCAACTCCAGCCCCACCTGCACGAACAGGTCGGCGCGGCGGAGCTTGAGCAGGTAGCTGGGCTTGGCCTCCACGAAATGCGGGTCCTGGTAGCCACGCGCGATGGGTTCGACCACGACCAGGTCCCCGCCGACCGCGCGCGCCAACGCGGCCAGGTCCTCGGTCGTGGTGACGACGCGCAGGGCCGCAAAGGCCCGCGCCGGGATGAGGGCCGAGGCGAGAAGGGCGACAAGGATCTTCATCGAGCTCATGATCTCTCCTAGAACGGGTGGGCCCCGTGGGGGCCGATGTTGAAGGTCATCTTGAGCCAGGCCAAAGACTCGCGCGAACCGTCCTGCCGGCGCGCGCGGCGCCCCTGCAGGCTGATGAGGCTGAACTCGCTGGGCATGAAGGTCAGATAGGCCAGGCCCCCCGTCTCGCGGACGGAACCGTCCGCGGGCAGCTCCGTGTAGTCGTAACGGGCGCCGGCGCGCCAACGCTGGGCGAACTGGTACTCGACGTGGGTGAAGAGCCCCTTCGCGCCCACGGCGGAACCGCCCGGAGCGCCGCGCCGACCCCAGAGCATCTCGGTCTGCCAGAAGGCCGAGCGGTACACCGCCCGGCGGGGGTCCTTCCAGCGCAGGGTAAGGTCAAGACCGCCCAGGCGGCTGACCAAGGTGGCCGATGAGCCGCTCACGGGGTCGATGTCCTGGCCCGCGTTCCCCCAGGCCCCGCTGGCGCCCAGCCCGGCATTCACCGACTCGCTCAAGTCATAATAGGTCGCGACCCGACCCACGTAGAGCAGGTCGCGCTTGCGGGCCTGGTCGAAAGCCGGGACCTCGGCGGCTTCCGGCGAGGTGAGCGCCTGCGCGTCCACGCTGACGAACAGCCAGGGCACCGGGACCTGCCAGGAAAGCGCCCCGCCCATGCCCGACAGGCCCTCCTCCCCCAGGAAGCGCTCGTGGACCAACGGCCGGTCGGCGAAGGCCGTCTCCGGCGGGTGGGTGCGGTTGAACTTCCCGAAGTCGGCGCGGAACTTGCCCGTCTTCAGGGCCAGACCATAGGGCAAAGCGAACCAGTTGAGATAGCCTTCCTCCAGTTCCACCCCGCCGTCGCCGCCCACCGCGATGAAGAAGTCGGCCTTCGCGTACGGGTCCACGACCGACTGCAGCCCCAGCTCCGCCTCGCGCAAGGCGAAGGCGGCGGGCTCGGCGCCCCCGGCGCCGCGGCTGCGGCCGCCGGCCTCCCCTTGGAACCAGCCGATGACGCTGACGTTGGGATTGAGGAGGTTCGAAGACTGCAGCGCGGATGGGGCGCTCTGCGCGCGGACGGCGGGAACGGCGAGCGCAAGCGATAAGGCGGTCAAGACGGCTCTCTGAATCATGGGTCCTCCCGGAAAGTCGGAAACTGAATGCTGCGGGGGCCTGCGGCCCCGGACCGCCGAGGCGGTCCGACGGCTCAGGAGGAGGCCGGAGGCCCGCGCCCGGCAGGGTGGAGGAGTTCCGCGGCCCGCGCCGCTCCCGGGAGCCCCGGCGACAGGGGGTCTGCGGCCGCCGGGACGGCCGGCGCCGCGGCCGCGACCGGAAACGCGCCGCCGGAACGCAAGGAGAGGAAACAGCAGGAGCAGGCCGCGGCGTCGTGGTGATCGTGGGGGACCGAGCGGTCCGGAGACAGCGCCGCCCTGCCGAGGGCGGCCGGGAACGCCGCGTGGCAGGCGGCCTCCTCCACGGCGACCCGCCAGGCGTGCGCGGCGGGCAGGATCCCTTGCGCGAGGAAGCCGGCCAAAGCCGCGGCGAGGCAGGGAAGCCGCCGCCGGGCCGGGTTCTTCATCGCCACCCAGTGTAGCACCGGCCTCCTAGCGGCGTCAACCAAAGTCGATTATATCCGCGCGCGGTATCCACTCGGTAGAAGGGTGGACTCAAGGCTGCCGGATCCATTGAGACGCCGCCCCGATATCCTTAGCGGATGGCCAACTGAAGCAATCCGGAGAATCCGCCGTAGCGGTATCCGGCGACATGGGTCCTGGTCGCGATGAACTCACCCGATAATTGCAGTTCGACCCCGCGGGGGAAACGGGCGAGAATCCCGGCTTCGATGTGGGGAATGAACTCATTCCAAGTCCTTTGTGGTTGGAAAACCGAACTCATACGGGCCGGGTCGGCGTAGAGGTATTGATGGTCTTCCAGAGAATTCAAATGGTAGAGCCCGATGCCTCCGCCAAAACGCAGCGTGCATGGGACGATGCCGAAAAGGCTTTCCGCGGAGCCGATCTCCCCCAATCGGACAAGTCTGCCGCCGCCGGCTCTCAGATATCTAATCGCTGCCGTCCGGGCATGGATTTCGGCCGAAGCCCCACCGATGGAGGATAGCTTTCTATTCTTGTACTGGCCGACATCGAGGCGTCCCTCCCATCGTTCAGAATCCGGCCGGAAGGAGATGCCGCCATTCCATCCCAGGGTGGTGGATGGGCGCAAGGCGATCCCGCCGAATAGGCCCGCGGCATTGAATGCCCGCTCAGCGAAAGACTGCAGCAACGACTTGGACGGCCGGGATTCCGTCGCCGGGGAAGACGCCGGCCGCGCCGTCGCAGGCGCAGGGGTCGTCACCGTTGAAAGCTCGATCTTCAGCAGTCGGTCGGCCGGGGTCTGAAGCGGTCCCTGAGGCAAGTCCAACAACAGGCTTCCGATCCGCCAGCGGCCTTCCAGCTTCGTGCCATCCTGGAAGTAGAAAGTCGCGGGCAAGGATCCCAAGACAGGCTCGGTCACAGAGGAGGCCGCCACTATCGGAGCGGGGTTCCCGAGCGGCACGCTCACAGCAGTAGTCGCGATGGCGGGCGCTTCGACCGCCATGGACGGACTTTCCTCAGCGTATGCGGGAATGGCGAGAGAGAGAATCCAGATCCACAGCATAGTAGTCCCCCTGTCCGGAATATACCATTGTTCCGATTCGTGTCAGATGGTCAGCCGGCCGATCCGTTTCGCCTGATTTGAGCATCTCACCGACGTGATATCAACTGCGGCAACCCGACAACCGACCCGGACGCTTCCTCGGGACTACTCGCCGATGATAGGGACGGTGGGCGGGATGCGGGCGCGGATGAGCGCGAAGGTCCGTTCGTTCAAGCGGAAGTCGACCTCGGGCGCGCTCCGGGCGACCAATTGGAAACTCCGCGCCCAAAGGAGCTTGTGGAGCCGGATCTCCGTGAGCTCTCCCCAGGGGATATGGATGGGCTTATGGGTCGGCGCCAGGAAGATGGGCCAGCCCGCCAGGTAGAAGCCGGTATCGTCCACGGCGATGATGAGGCACCCGTTGTAGCCCAGCCAGCCCCGGAAAGCGCCGTAGCCCATCGAGGTCGCGGGGGGCGGCGCCTGTCCGCGCAAAGGATAGCGCTCCGCCAGGGCCGCCCAGCCGGACATCCGGGCCAGGATGCCGTTGACCAGCTGCACGAAGAGCGCGATGCCGGCGACCGTCGCGGCCACCGAGAGCACCACCAGCCAGGGGTTGTGGAGCGGACACTGCATCGCTATCCATTATAGTCCATTCCCGGACGGGGCTGAGACCCTTTTGCTAAAATCCCTTAGGCGCCATGCACGGGATGACGAGATACTTCCTCCGCAGGCTCCTGCTCATCCCGCCTACCTTCCTCTGCATCACCTTCCTGGTCTACGCCGCGCTCCGCCTAGTCCCAGGCGGTCCCATAGAGCAGGCCGAGTTCCAGATCCGGCTGGCGATGATGGAGGAAGGCGGCGGGGGCGGCCTGATGGACCGGTCGGGAGAGCTCCAGATCCCGGAATCCGCCATGCGGGAACTGCAGCGCTACTACCGCCTGGACCGGAGCATCCCGGTGGGTTATCTGCATTGGCTCGGGGGCATCCTGCGGCTCGATTTCGGCCGTTCCTACGTCCATGGGGAGCCGGTCCTGGGGGTGCTGGCGGCGCGCCTGCCGGTCTCGCTCTACTTCGGCCTCATCGGGTATCTGGCGGCCTGGGTCCTTTGCATCCCGCTCGGCGTCCTCAAGGCCGTGCGGCACCGCTCCGCCTTCGACACCTGGACCTCGGTACTGGTGTTCCTCGGCCACGCGGTCCCGGGCTTCGTGGCCTGCCTCCTCCTTCTCGTCCTCTTCGGCGGCGGTTCCTGGTGGGACTTGGTTCCCCTGGGCGGCTTCCGCTCGGAAGGCTGGGAACAACTCGGACCGGCGGCGCGGGCGCTCGACCAGCTCCGCCACACCTGGGTCCCCGTAGCCGGCTACCTCGTCGGCGGTTTCGCAGCCATGACCATGCTCCAGAAGAACTCCCTCCTCGAGAACCTGGGAGCCGACTACGTCCGCACCGCTTTCGCCAAGGGCCTCTCGGAAGGCCGGGTCATCTTCGTCCACGCCCTGCGCAATTCCCTCATCCCCGTCTTCGCCAACATCGGCAATGCCCTGGGCCTCCTGTTCGCGGGGTCCTTCCTGATCGAGAAGACCTGCAACATCCCGGGCATGGGGCTGTTGGGGTACGAAGCCGTGATACAGCGCGACTATCCGGTCATCCTGGGGACGCTGGTGTTCCTGGTGCTCATCCGCCTGGCGGGCAACATCCTCTCCGATGCAGCCTGGGCCCTGCTCGACCCCCGGGTGAGGTTCGAGGGATGAAACGCCTCGCGCGCTTCCGGCGCATCCGCCGCGGCTGGTGGGCGTTCCTGGGCCTGACCAGCCTCTTCGTCCTCTCCTTGTTCCTGGAGCTCCTCGTCAACCGCAGACCCCTCTTCATCTCCTACGACGGACGCTGGGCCTGCCCCGCGGCGGCCGATTGGGTCAACGGCCTGCCGCTCCTGGGCGGGGTCCCGGACTTCCAAAAGCGCTCCGACTTCGGACAGGCCGGCGGCTCCGAGGTCGATTACCGCAGGTTCGCCCGGACCGCCGCGGACCCGGGCCTCCTGGGCGCGGAGATCGCGGCGAAGGAGGGCGAACTGGCGGAGCTGAGCCGCGGACTAGCGGCCGCACCGCCCCCCGGCCAGAGCGCCGACCGGATCGAACTCCAGGACTACGCGGACCTGCGCGGCAGTCTGGACGAAGTCCGGACCGAGCTCAAGGAACTCCGGCTCAGCCGGACCGCCTTTCAGGACGGTCGGGCTCGCATCCTGCTGCCCCTCTACCCGTATTCCCCGGACGAGCATCTCCTCTCCTTGCCCGGCCGCCCCCCCCACCCGCCGAGCCGCGAGCATCCCCTGGGCACCGACGACGCCGGCAAGGACGTCCTCGCCCAGCTGGTCTACGGCTTCCGGGTGGCCATGGCCTTCGGCCTCACCGTGGTCGCGTTCAGCTTCCTCCTCGGCATCCTGGCGGGCGCGGTCATGGGCTATTTCGGCGGCTGGACGGACATCCTCCTCCAGCGCGTCGTCGAGATCGGGGCGTCGGTCCCCTTCCTGTTCACTATCATGGTCATCGCCTCCGTGGCGCAGCCCGGGTTCTTCCAGCTGTGCTTGCTCCTCATCGTCCTGCACGGCTGGCTGGGCATCACCCACTATGTCCGGGGCGAATTCTACCGTGAGAAGGCCAAGGACTACGTCCAGGCCGCGGTGGCCATAGGGGCGAGCGACCTCTCCATCATGCTCCGACACATCCTGCCCAACGCCCTGGTCCCCGTGGTCACGCTGGCCCCCTTCGCGGTCGGGGGGACCATCGGACTTCTGGTCTCGCTGGACTACCTGGGCCTCGGACTGCCCGTCGGCACCCCCAGCTGGGGCGCGCTGCTCGACCAGGGGGTCCGGCATGTCCGGAGCCATCCCCGCCTCATCCTGATCCCGTCCGCCGCCCTGGCCCTGACGCTGCTCGCCGTAGCCCTGATCGGGGAGGCCGTGCGCGAGGCCTTCGATCCGAAACCGTTCTCGAGGCTGCGCTGATGCCCGGACCCGTGAAGCTCCTCGAGATACGGGGACTGCGGACCTGGTTCGAGCTTGAGGAAGGGACCGCCCGGGCCGTGGACGGAGTGGACCTCGACGTCCGCGAGGGGGAAGTGCTGGGCCTGGTGGGAGAATCCGGCTGCGGGAAATCGGTCACGGCTCTCTCCATCCTGAACCTCATCCCGGCCCCGCCCGGCCGCATCGTCTCGGGAGAGATACTCTTCCGCGGCCGGGACCTGCTCAAACTGAGCCGCCCGGAGCTGCGCGCCGTGCGTGGCGGCGACATCGCGATGGTCTTCCAGGAGCCCATGACCTCCCTCAACCCCGTCTTCACCGTGGGGTGGCAGATCGAGGAAGCCATCCGCTTCCATCAGGGAGTCGGCGACCGGCGCGAACTCGCGGCCCGCGGCGTCCGGCTGATGGGGAAGCTGGGCATCCCCGACCCGGAGCGCCGCCGCGGCGCCTATCCGCACGAGCTCTCCGGAGGGATGCGCCAGCGGGTCATGATCGCCATGGCGCTGGCCTGCTCGCCCGCGCTCCTCATAGCCGACGAGCCGACCACGGCCCTGGACGCGACCCTCCAGGCCGAGATCCTGGAGCTCATGCTCCGGGCCAAGGCGGAGTCCGGCGACGCGGCCATCCTCCTCATCACCCACGACCTGGCCGTGGTGGCCGAGACCTGCGGACGGGTGGCCGTGATGTACGCGGGCCGTATCCAGGAGTTGGCCGACGCAGACCCCCTTTTCCGCGAGCCGCTGCACCCGTACACGCGCGGGCTGCTGGACTCGCTGCCCCGGCCCGGAACCGGCAAAGGGACGCGACTGCGGGCGATCCCCGGGACCGTGCCCCGCAGCCTGTCTTGGCCGTCGGGATGCCGCTTCCAGACCCGCTGCCCCCTGGCCCAGGACCGCTGCCGCCGCGTCGAGCCGGAGCTGGCGGAGGTCCGGCCGGGCCGCCGCGTCCGCTGCCACCTCGTCGGACCGGAAGGGAGAGCTTGAGCATGGTCCCGGACCTCCTCCTCGAAGTGCAGGACCTCCGAGTCCATTTTCCGGTGTACGGGGGTCTGCTGTCGCGCCGCATCGGAGAGGTGCGGGCGGTGGACGGGATCTCCTTCCGCCTGCGCCGCGGCGAGACCTTCGGGTTGGTCGGCGAATCGGGCTGCGGCAAGACCACGGTGGGCAAGGCGGTGCTGAACCTGGTCCGCCCCGCGTCCGGTTCGGTGTTCTTCACCCCCCCCGGAGGCGAACCGGTCGACCTGGCCTCCCTCACCCGCTCCGGGATGCGGCCCCTGCGCGCCCACATCCAGATGATATTCCAGGATCCTTACTCCTCGCTCAACCCCCGGTTGTCCGTGAGCGAGATCATGTCGGAGCCCCTGCGCATCCACTTCCCCGCCATGACCCCGGCCGAGCGCGCCGAGCGCGTCGCCTGGCTGCTCGGCAAGGTCGGGCTGCCCCCGGAAGCGGCCGCGGGCTGCCCGCACGAGTTCTCCGGGGGCCAGCGCCAGCGGATCGGCATCGCCCGGGCCCTGGCCACCCGCCCCAGCCTCATCATAGCCGACGAACCGGTCTCGGCCCTGGACGTCTCCATCCAGGCCCAGGTCCTCAACCTCCTGCAGGACCTGCAGGAAGAGTTCGGCCTCACCACCCTCTTCATCGCCCACGACCTCTCCGTGGTGGAGCACGTGTGCGACCGCATCGCGGTCATGTACCTAGGCAGCATCGTGGAGACCGGCCCGGCCGCGGAGGTGTTCCGCGCGCCGCTACATCCCTACACGAGGGCGCTGCTCTCCGCCATCCCGCGGCCGAGTCCCGGAACGCCCCGCCGCGAGCGTATCCTCCTGACCGGGGAAGTCCCGAGCGCGCTGAACCAGCCGTCGGGCTGCGGCTTCCGCACCCGCTGTCCCATCGCGCGCCCGGCCTGCGCGGAGTCCCGGCCCGCGCTCGCCGAACGGGCTCCCGGCCACAGCGCGGCCTGTCCCTATTCGACATGACGCTCCTGCCTCTTCTCGTCCTCCTGTCTCCCCCCGGGGCGGTCCCGGCCAAGGCCGCGGAGCAGTGCCATTACTCCTACACCGTGTGGAACGTCAAGGCGCGTAAGTCCCTCAGCCGAAGAGAGGTAGCGAAGCCCTACGCCGAGCTCACCGCAAAGGAGCAGGGGCCCCTGGGCTGCACCCCCTGCGAAGAAGACCAGGAGGAGGTCCGCCTCTCCAACGGTCTGAAGTTCAAAGCCTGCCGCAAGGCGAGCGGGGCCGTGCGGCGGGCGCTCGAAACCGCGCTGTCGAAGGGACAGCGGATCGTCAGCATCGTAGGGTACCGCCCTCAGGTGAGCCGGGGGCCGGTCGATCCCCAGGGGAACCGGACCGAGCTCTCGAACCACTCCTTCGGCGTGGCCGTGGACCTCAACGAGGAACACAACGGGCTCTACGAACGCTGCCCGGCATGGTCCCCGGCCTGCCGTCTCCGGAAAGGCGGCCCTTACCGTCCCGGGACCGACCCCCTCTCCTTGACGCCCGACGGCCCCGCCGTGACCGAACTGAAGAAGGAAGGATTCCTCTGGGGCGGTCTCCTCGAGGGCCTGCAGAAGGACTTCATGCACTTCTCCCCCGCCGGCAGCTGACCTCGCCGTCCCGGGGGTTAAGTTGTTAAGTTATTGGCGCGTCGAATCCGGGGTCGTGGGGTTCCTGCCTGGACAACTTAACAACTTAACCCCCGGGACCGGATCTGGCGGGGTTGCGCGCGCGGGGGAAAGGGGCTAATCTATCCGCTGTGAAAGTCGAAGCGCGCTGCGGCAAATGCGGCCGGTCCATGCAGCTGCCGGCCGCCGGGGTGGCCAAGGCCCGCCGCTGCATGTATTGCGGCGGCGAACTGCAGCTCGACGCGGAGGCTGACGCGGCCGTCGCGGAGGCCGGACGGGCCCTGGAGACCGTCCGCGCCATGGAGAGGAAGTTCCGCGTGAACTGCCCCCTCTGCGAGCGGGTCCTGGTCTTCACCGGAGAGGCCATCGGCGCCGAACGGCGCTGCGCTTACTGCACCGCGCTGTTCGAGGTCCCCGAAGCGGGGCGCCCGGCGCTCCCCGGCCCGTCGGCGTCCCTTATGGAGGACGCCCCCCCCGCCGCGGCCGCGGAGCTGGAAAAGGCCGCGGGTCTCATCGGCTTGAACTCCCTGTTCTCCGCCTCCGGCGGCTGGAACTCGCTGGGCGACGAAGCCGCGATGGCGTTGGACGCGCTGCGCTGGCGGCTCATCCGGGGGCACGCCGCTCTGGCTCCGGCGCGCGCCCTGGCCGCCGTCCTGCGGGACGTCGTCCAGACCCCCGCTCCGGCGGGGGTCGAGTCCTGGATCTGTCCTCTGCCTCCCCGCTGGACCGGAGACCTCATCGCGCGCTGGATCTGCTCGAAGGGCGAGTGCTCGGCGCAGGACAAGGACGGAGGGACGACCGTCGTCGATTTCGTCACGGGCAGCCACACGGCCGAGACCGGCAAGCCCCTGATGACCGGCAGCGACATGAAGGACACCCTGGCGAACATCGCCGTCAAGGCCGCGGCCGCCGCGATCACAGATTCCGCGTTCAGCCTGGACCAAGACGACATCAAGATGAACCTGGACGAAGACCGGCGGCTGTACGTGGTGAAGCACCTGCTCCGGATGACCCTGCTTCCCGCCGGCGCGGGCACCTCCTTCCACTTTTCCCACCGCTGGTCCACGGGCGAGGAGCTGGAGCTGGAACCGGCCCAGACCCAGGCCGTGCGCGCCGTCCGGACAGAGCTGTTCCGCGAGATGCGCCTGTTCGTCTGCTTCAAAGCCGTCTTCGGCGACTGGTTCAACGCCGACTGCCTCAGCTGTCTGACCCCCGCCGCCTTCGGACGCTGGCTGGAGACCCTCCACCCCAGCCTGGCCGGGCACCGGGATATTTTCGTCGCCATCGAGGACGCCAAGGTCCGCCGCGCCCAGCGGCGCTGGCCGGAAGGCAAGGAAAAGCCATGAACTGCCCCAATTGCGCGAAGGAATACCCCAAGGGCTCGGCTGAGTGCCCCGCCTGCGGCATCGTGTTCGAGAAATGGCGGCGCAAGCAACTGCGGGACACTGCCCCCGCGCAGCCGGCCGCACCCGTCGTGTCTCATTCGGGCGGCGGAGGCGGATTCTTCAAGGCCATCTTCGTGTATCTGATCCTGCCGGCCGCCCTCCTCGCGGGCGCGGCCTACGGCTGGCGCTGGCAGACGATCCAGAAGCGCGCCGCGGCCAAGGCCGCGGCGGAGGCGGAAGAGCTGGCCCAGAAGGAGAAGCACCTCAATACGCCGCAGATCCAGCTGCAACTCCAGGTCAGGGGCAACGACATCTGCTTCGCGGGCTACGTGCGCAACCTGAGCGCCAGGGCCTACACGAGCATCCAGCTCCAGGTGCGCTTCCATGGCGATAAGCGCGGCCTGGAGGACCCCCCGCCGGTCGAGGTCGGCCCCCTGCCCGCGGGCCAGGACAAGCGGCTCGACGATGTCGTCACTCCGGCCACGCCCGCCCTGCTTGAGGCCCTGGGCAGCTACGGCGGGGCTGCGACCCATTACACCATCGACGTGGTGGCGTTCGAAACGGAGAAAGATTAGCGCGGCAGGCCATGATCCCGGCTCAGAACTGGTATCAGAAACTGACCGTGCAGTTCGCCGACGGCACCGTGGAGGTGCTGTTCTTGGACATGAGCCTGAGCGGGCGGCACCGCCCCCGCCCGGTCCGGCTGCCGGCCCAGTGGACCAGGCTGGGCTTCGAGAAATGCTCCTGCTGCCCCCTCACCATGGAAGACTACTGCCCGGCGGCGATGTCCCTCGAGGAGACCCTGCTCACCGTGCGCGCGCACCAGTCCTTCGAGGTGGTCACCGCGACGGCCATGGACGCCGAGCAGCGCACCACCAGCGTGCAGTGGCCCCTGCAGCAGGTGGGGGCCGCCTTCGTGCAGATCGCGGTCTTCTGCAGCGGCTGCCCGGTGGGCGGACGCTTCCGGCCTATGCTCCGGGACCTGCGGGTCTTCGCCACGGGCCGCGAGCTGAGCAAGCACCTGGTCTACAAGCACCTGCTGCAGCACCGGGGCGACGCCGCGGCCTCGGCCCAGGCGGTAACCGCGGCGCTCGAGCCCCTGCATGCGGTCTTCACGGGCCTCTTCAAGCGCCTCCAGAACGTCCCCAAGGAAGCGACCCAGGACGCCATCCCCAACTCCATCGTGGTGATGCACTCCATGACCATGCTCCTGGGCATCCACGTCGACAAG
>Ga0154315_1102_pt1 | contig 23201 bp, 16 predicted proteins | sample RifGroA2_FD_105609 | JGI IMG/M metagenome (GOLD analysis project Ga0154315, IMG submission 105609) | Elusimicrobia bacterium GWA2_69_24
CCCCCGGGACTGTGCCCGGGCACAGTCGCCCAGAAGGTTCGGGCTAGCCGTCAGGCCGGCGCCAGCCGGTATCCAGACGACAAACCACTGGACCCCGGCTTTCACCGGGGTGACGAATGCAATTGGACTCATGACTCAGTGCGCTAGGCTAGGCGTCCGGGTCCACGGATTTCGGCAGGACCAAGGTGAAGGTGGCGCCCTTCCCCGGTTCCGACTCCGCGGTGAGCCGGCCTCCGTGGGCCTCGGCGATGCGCCGGGCCTTCCACAATCCCAGGCCGAACCCGGGGACCCGGGAGTTGACCGCGTTCTCCGCCCGGAAGAACGGGCTGCAGGCGCGGGAGAGGTCCTCCAGCGACAGACCGATGCCGTTGTCCGAGACCGCGAAGCCGTGGCCGCTCTCCGTCTCCCGGTAGGTGAACACGATCTCGCCTCCATCCGGCGAGTACTTGACGGCGTTGCCGAGAAGGTTTCCCAGGAGCTCCATCAGCTGGTCCGGGTCGCCCACGAGGCCTCCGCCCTCGCCGAAGGAGCTGCGGACCAGCGTCTGCGCTCGCGCCTCCATCGCCGGCTGGAACCGGGCGCAGACCCGCGCCTGGAGCTGCTGCGGGTCCACCGGACGCCGCCGCAGGACGGGGGTCCAATCGGTCAACGCGTTCTCCGTCGCGAACACCGCCAGCCGGCGGCCGAGCCGGGCGATGGCTCCGGCCAGCGCCGCCCGCGCCGAGTCCAGGTCCGCGGGCTGGGCGGGGATCCCCTCCACTTCGTGGAGGAAGGCGCGCAGTCCCTGTCCCAGGCCCGCGAAGAGATCCTGGGCGACCCGCTGTTTGAGCCGTTCCGTCTTCAAGAGCGCCTCGGCGGGGCGGGCGCAGCCCCGGAAGCCGCGGAAGACGCCGTCCTCCTGCAGGGCATGGAGGTCCGCGATGAGTTCCACGGTCCCGCCGCTCTTGAGCCTGCCGGTCATGGAGAACGTCCCGCGGTTCCGCCCGGCCTGGAGCCAGGAAGGCCCGGGCGCGCCCTTCCCGGTCTGCAGGTACTCCCACAGGTTCCTGCCCTTCAGGAAATCCGGCTCGTACTGCAGCGCCTGCGCCATGGCCGGATTGATCTCGAGGATCCGTCCCTCCGCATCCACCCGGAAGACCCCGTCGTGGACCCGCTCGAGGAAGTTCCGCAGCTCCACCTCGCTGCGTAATGCCCGCTCCTGCGCCGCCCGCACGATCTGGTCCACCTTGACCGCGCCGGCCAGCGCGCCCAACAAGGTGAACCAGCATACGCAGAACACCGCTATCAGGACGGGGCCGGTCATGTATTCGGCCATCCCGAAGCTGTAGGCCAGGGGCAGGATGGAGAAGGCCAGGACGGCCAGGAACAGCTTGGCCCGGAAGGTCATGATGCTACTCTACGGAGTTCCGGGGCCCAGGGTCAATCGCCGGCGGCCCACCCAATCCCTGGGAAAGGCCCCGCGCCGGATGAAGATGAGCGCCACGGGGTCGCGATAGACCAGCGTCCATTCCGAGCTCGGCATGTAGGCGGCGAAATGGGGCACTTCGGTCTCCCGCCGTCCGGACGTCAGCGCCAGCGCGGGCACGCTCGCCTTGATGCGCCGGGGCTGATTGGCCATGAGCGCCCACTCGACGCCGTAGCGGTCGAGCAGCTTCAGCCAGGTCTCGGGGCTGGAGTTGGCTTCGACGACCTCGGCCAGCAGGGGGTGGAAGAGATAGCGGCCGTCCATGAACACGCGCAGGTCGGCCCGGAAGCGGAAGGCGAGGTATCCCCCCCAGCCCCACTCGTTGTAGCAGCGCTTGCGGCGGAAAGCCCCCATCTCGCGCTCGATGAAGTCCGCCGCCGCCGCGGGGAATATGCGGTCGTCGAAAGCGCGCCGGCGGCGCAGGTCGGGCACGGTCATCCACCCGATGAACGCGACGCAGGCCAGCGCCCACAGGGGAGCGGCCCACCGGCGCAGGGGCGCCAGGAGCGCGGGACGCGCCTCGGCGACGCGGGCGCCGGATTCCAGAAGAAGGAGCAGCCCCACCGGGATGAAGAACGCGGCCTGGCGGGAATAGAAGAGCGCCGGGACGCCAAGCAGGACCGCCGCGGCGGCGTGCGGCCAGGGGACGGTCCGCGTCACCCGGATCCGCGTCCCCAGCGCCAGCGGGACCGCCGGGAACAGCAGCCACAGAGGCCACTGATAGATGTTGGCCGCCAGGGGCGGCCGCCATTCCATGATGTAACGGGACATGACCGGGAGCCAGCGGGCGTGCTCGAGCATGATGGCGTGGAGCTTGAAGCCGTACGGGTTCAGGAAGGTCCCGGCCGCGCCCGCCAGCAGAGCCGCCAAAACCGGTTTCCAGCCGTCCCGGCCGAGGCCGTAGCAGGCCAGGAGCGCCAAGCCGGCCGGGAACCCCGGGTGGAGGTTGGCCCAGAAGGCGAAGAACAGCGCCGAGACGAGCGCCCAGACCCGGACCCGCTGCCCGGGAAGGACACCCAGACGCCGGGCCTCCAGCACCCACAGCTCCACGCTGAACAGGATGACGGAGAAGAGTTCCGGCTTGAGCTCGGACCGGATCACGGTCAGCGCGGCCCAGAAGAGCAGGATGCAGCGGCGCCAGGCCTTCCCGGCGCCGGTCAGCTCCCCCAGGGACCATACCAGGGCTCCGGCGCAGAGCAGGAGGACGGCCTTGAGGATGAGGAGCCCCGCCCAACCGCCGGCCTTGAAGAAACCGTAGAAGATGAGCTGGACCAGCCACTCGAAGTCGACCCAGGGAGCGCCCAGCATCGTGGAGGAGAGCGCGTCGCTCCGGGGCAAGGCGCCGTCCGCGAGCATGCGCTGGGCGGTCTCCAGATGCCAGAACAGGTCGGGGTTGGAGAAGGAGATGAGCAGGACCGGCAGGACGAGCAGCCAGGTCAGGACGTCCAGCAGCCGCTCTCGGGAACCGGTCTCCGGTGTCATCATCGGGAGGCGCAGTCTACCAAATTGATAGAATCCGCCCGTGAGTGTCTTCGTCTGGCTCCCCCTAGGCCTCATCGTGCTCTGGGCCGTAGCCGGACCCCTGGTCTCCCCCTGGATCGAGGAACGCCTGGAGTGGTTCCTCCTGGCGCTGGGCATCGCGGCCATATCCGTGACCTGGTCCTGGAGCGAAGCCGCTCTCATCGAGGCCATCCTGCGGCCCATGAAGGTCTGCGGCGCGGTGCTCGCCGGGTCGCTGATCTTCTCCTTCTCCCACGATAACCTGCGCGGGGCCATCCGCCGGGCCATGGACCGGATCGGCCTCCGGGCGGCCGTCGCCCTGACGGTGCTGCTCCTCGCCCTTTGCGCCTGCGTCCTGACCTCCGTGGTCGCGGTGCTGGCCCTGGTCGAGGTGCTCACCGCGCTGCGGCTCGAGCGGAAGTCCGAGACGCAGGTGGCGGTGCTGGGGACCCTCGCCATCGGCCTGGCCGGCGGCCTCAGTTCCATCGGGGGGCCCATCCCGGCCATCGCCATGGCCAAGCTCGCGGAGGCGCCTTATCCCACGGGAGGGGGCTACCTCTTCGGCCTGCTGGGGCCTTGGATCGTGCCCGCGGTCATCACCGTGGCCGTGGTCTGCGGGTTCTTCTGCGCGGAGCCGGCCGCGGACCGCGACGCTCCCGCGGCAGAAGACCCCCTGACCCTGTGGAGCATGCTGGTCCTGGTGGGACGGCTCTATGTCTTCATCGCGGGGCTCGTGCTCCTGGGCGCGGGACTGGTTCCCCTCATCGACCCCCTCCTGCTCGGCGCCCACCCCTGGCTGCTCTATTGGGTCAACGCGGCCTCCGCGGTGGTCGACGGCGCCACCCTGGCCGCGGTGGAGATCAGCCCGCGCATGAGCCAGGACCAATTGCGCTGCACCCTGATGGGGATCCTCATCGCCTCCGGCGGGCTGGTCACCGGCAACGCCCCCAACCTGGTGGCCGCGCACCGCCTCAAGGTCGGGACCCGCGACTGGGCGAAGATCGGCCTCCCCGCCGCCGCCGTCCTCATGTTCTTCTACTTCCTGAGCCTGATCGTCTGGGCCGGCTGAACGGAGCATCCTCCGCTCGGTGGCGGGTGACCCTGACTCCGGGCGGCCGGATTTCGCGAGCGGCGCATACACATACAGCGCCGCGAGCGCTAAGCGCGACCGCAGGGTCGCGCGGTCCGGACGCACGGAGTCAGGGTCACCCGCCTACCAGACCCAGGAACGGACTTCCGCCTGCCAGGACTTCCGGGTCAGCACCAGCTTGGTGGTGCGCACAGCCTCGGCGGCTTCCTTGTTGTAGAAGACGGTCACCGACGAGCTGGCGTCGATGGTGACCGCGCCCTTGACGAACAGGCTGCCATAGATCTCCGCGTTGCCGCCGCCGCCCGAGGTGGTGAAGTTGCCGCCCACGTACAGGAAGCCCTGCACCGCGCACTTCGCGCCGGTGGGGTTGTAGGTCCAGCCTTCGGTGGACAGATAATCGGAGTTCAGCCCCGGAAAGATCGCGGGGGCCGTCCCCTCATCCGTGCCGAAGACGCTGGTATAGTGGGTCCAGTCGTTGCAGTACTGCTTCCACGCGGTCTGCGGCATCACCATATCCACCGAGCCCTTGCCCCAGCCCCCGCTCGTGCTGGTCATGTTCCCGGTCACGATGAGCGTCCCGATCATGTCGAGGCCCGGCGAGCCCACGGTCAGGTTGTTCTCGATGAAGACCGTGCCCCCCGCCGTGTAGTCCAGGCTGTCCCAGTTCACCGCGGTGTTGAAGTAGCAGGTCCCGTCCTTGCCACCGGGGGGACAGCCGTTCGCGGCGGCCGTCAGGGCCTGCGCGGAGGAGCGGTAGAGGTTCAGGTCGATGCCCGGGTCCGGCGGCACATCGGCGTTGAAGGAGAACCACTGACAGCAGTTGGGCTGGTCGCAGTTCTCGGGGTCGGGGTTGGAGTCCACGCTCAGGGTCGTCGCCGAGTAGAACTGGGGATAGGTGCGGTCGCCCGTGTCGATGTACTCGGGCCCCACGATCGCCCCCCACTCCACGTCCACGCCCCCGGCCACCGTGACCCCGGCCATGGCCTGGATGGCCACGTCCCCGAGGATGTTGCGGGTGTACACGGCGCGGATGGCCCGGACCTCCTTGCTCTTCATGTCCTTGCCCACGCCGATGATGGTGATCTCGTTCTTCTCCGGGCCGCTCGCCACCGAGACCGTATAGTAGCCCCCGTCGATGTCGTCGAACACGTAGTCGAAGTGGAACCGGTCGATCGGGGTCCCGTAGGTGACGAGGTCGAACCAGGTCGTGGTCGAGCGGCTCACCGCGCGGTAGCCCTTCTCGATGCCGGCCTCGGCCATGTGGAAGGCGGAAGTGCTCTGATCCTGCTTGGCGGTCCACTTGGACTCGCGCTGGGTGAACAGCACGAGCACCGGCACCAAGGTGGCCATGATGACCAGAAGCAGCATCACCGCCACGAGGATCTGGCCGGACTTCCCCAGCCCCCGCGTCCACGCCGCGCCCATGCTCGCCTCCATCAGTTCATCACCCGCACCTTCTGGATGGTCAGCTCCAGCTCTTTGCGCTGCCCGCGCTGGATGGTCTTGCCCATGGTCAGCGCCACGCTGACCAGCCTGGGGAAGTCCGAGCGGGGGAAGGTGAAGGCCACGAAGGCGAGGTTGCGCGCGATCTTGCTGGTCTGCCCGTCCACCGATTGGATGAGATTGGTCCCGTCCTGGTAGAACTTGAAATTGCGGCCGTCGATGTGCTGGAAGGTGATGCGGGAGTACGGCCCCTGGCCCGAGGGGGTGTCGATGATGATGGTGCGGTACTTGGCCTGGCGCAGGAAGCGGTTGATGGTATCCAGGGCCGAGCGCGCGTCGCGCTGGATCTCGCTGCGCGCGGTGGTCAGCAGGTAGAAGTTCTGCATCTGGATCATGAGCCGCGGCCCCACCATGGCGAGGATGCCGATGATGGCCACCACCATCAGGATCTCGGTGAGGGAATACCCCCCTTCGCGCGGGCTCCTCCGGAGCTTCCTCATGGCAGCACCAGGTTCTTGGACGTCGAGGTCGCGGCATGGATCTCGACGTTGGAATAGGTGATCGTGGAGATGGTCACCCCGGCCCCGGCCAGCACCGGCACGTACACCGACAGGTTGTACTTCGTGACGGTGGAGCCGCGCACCTCGATCTCGTAGGTTCCGTCCGCCTTGCTGTTGGCCCCGTAGATGACGGACTGGGCCGGCGCCGAAGAGGCGACGATCGCGACAGGAGAGGCGGGGAGGGTAGCGGTGCTGGCGAGGATGAGGGCGCCGGTGGTCACCCGCGCTCCGCCCTTGGTGATGGTCCCGGTGAGCTTGCCCGTGGCGCCGGTGATCGTGAAGGTCCCGATGAACACGGTCTGGCCCTGCACCACGGCGCTCGACAAAGACAGCGGGGAATAGGTATCCATGGGGTCCATCACCGGCGCGACCACGTAGGTCCCCGTGGTCAGGTTCCTGATGTAGAAGTTCCCGGAGCTGTCCGAGGTGCCCGAACCGTACTCGACCCCGCCCTGGGACGCGGTCACCATGATGTTGGGCAGTATCGAGTTGCCGTCCGTGGTGATGTAGCCCTGGAATATGCCGCCCTGGATCAGGGTCACGTTGGCCGTGACCACCTCGCCCTCTCCCACGGTCAGGGTCTCGATGTTCTCCACGTAGGCGCTGTTGGAGTTGTTGGGGTTGACGATGAGGATGACCGTGCCGGTGGAGACCTCGGCGAAATACCGGCCGTTCGAGCCGGTGATCTTGGACGAGCCCCCGGCCAGGACGTTGATGTTCGACAAAGCCGTGCCGTTGCCGGCCTTGACGACGCCGGTCACGTAGCCGCCGGTGGTCTGGGTGTCCATGGACACGCCGATATGGTTGGCGGTCCTCCAGACCGGGGAGGTGGCGGCGTTCGGGATGGACGTCTCGGCCGCCACGTCCACCACGACGTCGTCGATGGTCTCGCGGTAGGCCCCGGAGGCTAGGAGCACGGACCAGGTGCCCGTGGATACGCCGTTGAGCTGGAAGTAGGCGTACGGGACGTTCTGATTCCCCACCGCGCCGTAGCTGACGACCTTGTTGACGGTATAGGCCCGGGTGGCCGGCCCCAGGAGGTCCGCGGCCGTGATGTCCGCGCCGATGGCCGGCTTGCCGGTGATGACCGGCTTGGCGGTGGTGGTGCTGTTGGTCGGGGCCCAGTAAAAGTAGTGCTCCGCGGCCGAGGCCCAGGCGATGCAGGTCATGGCCGGATAATTGAAATCGACCTTGTTGTTGTTGGAGTCGTAAGCGCGGCCGTAGGTGCTGATGGCCGTGGCCGGACTCGAGATGCGCACGAACTGGTTGCCGTCGCCGGGGCCGTCCGGGCAGAACCCCCCGCCCGCGTCCGGGATCTGGGTGCCCTCTTTGTACGGCGCGTTGTCGTCGTCATCGGCCCAGCCCAGCGTGTCGACGACGACGTTGTCCGCGGCGCGCACGAGTTCGACGGTTCCGGCCTCCCCCACGCTGAGATAGTTATTGAACGCGCAGCCGGCGTCGTAATAGTGCGCGTCGGCGTTGATCCAGCCGTCGGAGATGAAGAAGAAGCTCGCGTTGGAGATGAGGTAGTAGCGGCCCGCCGGCACGTAGGTCGCGACGTGGATGAAGTCGAATTGGGCGTCCGTCTTGTTGTCAGCCCCCCCGTCCTCGTCGTAGTAGTTGACCTTGTGGGCCTTCGCGCCGCCGGTCACCCCGATGTTGATGGCATAGGTCGTGGGGTTGAAGAGTTCGATGTATTCCACGGATTTGGTGCCGCACTCGCCGACCTCGGTCGAGGTGGCGGTCACCACCTGGCTGATGACGAGCCCGGTGTTGAGCCAGATGTTGCCCGACACGCTGCCGGTGGCGATGGCTTGCAGTTGGAAGTTGACGGTCACGCTGGTCCCCGTGGTCAGGCTCACGTCCGCGACCGTCGCATCGTAATAGCCGGCCGACGAGGCCCGCAGGGAATACGCCCCGGGCTGGGCCGCGAGGTTGTAGGAGCCGTTGGTGCCCGCGGTGTCGGTCCAGTCCGGGTTCTCCAGGACCGTCACCACCACGCCGTCGATGGCGACGCTGCCGTCCAAGGTGGCCCGCCCCTTGACGTTGGCGGTGAGGGGGTTGACGACCGTGTTCTCGTAGACGTTGTTAAGGGAGAGCTTCTTCCAGACGTTGCCCTCCTTCCACATCACGATGACCTCGATCCATTTGAGTCCCGTGTCGGGATAGTCGGCCCCCGTGGACCAGATGATCTGGTTCTCGTCGGGATAGGTCATCGAGACGTAGACGCCGCGCAGAAAATTGATGCCGCCGATGGTGATGGTCTCCAGGGGGTAGTTGACCGTGTCGTAGTAGACCGGCGGGGAGAAGTCGTTGTTGACCGCCGAGGTCGTGGTCAACTGGACCTTGTAGTACGCGTTGTTCTTGAGGTTCTCGATCTTCTCCTGCGCCAGGTTGACGGCCAGCATGCGCGCGCGGGAGACGCGGATGGATTTGGAGATGTATTGGAAGGCCCCGACGAAGGCCAGGATGGAGATGCTCAGGATGCTCGCGGCGACCATGACCTCGACCAGGGTCACGCCGCGGCGGCTGCGCCGGGTCGCGCGCAGGCGGGAATATAGATATTTCATATTGATACGACCCAAGTATAGGTGTAATCAGAGGCTAAAGCAAGAATCCCGGGCGGTGACCTAAGTGCGTGACGGGGGTCTGTGACCCTGGTCACGGAGCGGGCAAAGAGAACACGCGCACGACCGCCCCATGGATCCGCTCCGGAACGCCGCCCGCCGCCCGGAGCCCCAGCCGGGCCTCCGGGCCCGGGCCCAGGCCATGGCTGGAAACCAGGATGACGCGCCTGCGCCCGGCCGCGAGCGCGGCGAGGCCTTCCGGCCGGCGGCCGCCCAGTTGGGTGACCCAAGGCGCGAAGCCCGCGCCGGACGCGGCGCCTGCCTCCCGGACTATATAGCGCGCGATGCCCGCCGCGCCCGACGGGATGGAATGGACCAGGATGAGGTCCCCGGCCTCCGCCCGGCGGACGACGCTCCGGGCCACGGCCGGATAGTCCTGGCCGTTGCGGTCCGGGGAACGGTAGATGCGTGTCAGCCCCACCGCGCTCAAAAGCAGGACCAGCGCCACGGCGACGCCGCGCCCGCGCGCGCCCAGCCGCGCGAGTCCCAGTCCCGCGAGGATGCAGGCGGCGGGCAGGCCGGCCAGCGCGTAGCGGGGGATGGCCGAGGCATAGGTGCCGCGCAGGAGATCGAATGCGGCGACTCCGAGCGCGGGGGCGAACAGCCAGGCCCAGAACAGCCGCGGGGGCCGCCGCCCGGCCCCCGCGACGAGCAGGGGCAGGAGGATGCCGGCGTCGAGCAGGTCCCACCAGCGGCTCCGGCCCCAGAGTTCCGCGGTGGAAAGGAAACGGAACGGGAGCAGAAGCGGGGAGAGGAGCGCGTGATAGCCCCCGGGACGCTGTTCCAGCCAGCCGCGGGTCACCCGCCATTGGGCCAGGCTCTCGGGCAGATGGGCGTACCAGGGCAGGACGAGCAGGGCGGTCAGCGCCGCTCCCCCCGCGACAAAGCGCCGCGGACAGCGGCCCGGACGGAGCGCGAGGCCGGACGCGGCGGCCAGCCAGACGAAGAAGAAAAAATAGTGGGTGAGCAGGCCCGCGGCGCCGGTCAGGACCCACAGCCAGAAACGCCGAGCTTCGAAGCCGCGCTCCTGAAGGCGGAGCGTCAGCTCCATGAAGCCCAGGGTCAGGAAGAGCAGCATCGCGTACATCCGGCCTTCCGTCGAATAGAAGACGCACAAGGGCGATGCGGCGAAGAGCAGGGTCGCGCCGGCCGCGGCGGCCCGTCCCCCGTAACGGTAGGCCAGCGTCCAGAGGAGGGGCACGCAGGCGAGGGAGAACAGCAGCGAGAACAGGCGCAGGGCGCGGTCTCCGGCGCCGAGCACCCGGGTCCAGACGTTCAGCAGGAGATAGTAGAGCGGGGGATTGGTGTCGGATAGGAAGACCGCCCGCAGCACCCGGCCCGGACCGGCGGGCGGGAAGTCATGCTCCAGGAAGCGGCTGTAGGCCCGCGGCGGCAGAGCCTCCGGAGCCTCCGTGAAATCTCCCAGTCCGGGCTCGGCCAGGGCCGCGGGATGTTCGAGGCTGTGGCCCGTGGCCATGGCCAAAGAGAAGAACTCGTCGACCCACAGCCCGTGCCGGTCCAGGAGTCCGAGCCGCAGGGCGGCGCAGAGCACGAACAGGAGCGCGATGAGAGGCCCGCGGCGGGAGGCCTGCGCGTCCCGGGCCGCGGCCCAGGCGCGCAGGAGCGCGCGGACATACCCGCCGCCCTCGCGGAGCAGGCGGAAGGAGGATTCCCCCATCCCCTGCGTCCGGCCGGTCCAGGACACCGGCACCTCCCGGACCCGGAAACCCCGCACCAGCGGCTGCAGCCCGGTCTCCGCGTTCACCGCGAAGCCCGGCTCCACGAATGGGAGCTGGTCCGCGGCCTCGCGCCGCATCAGCTTAAGGTTGTTGGTGAGGTCCCGGAAGCGCCGCCCCAGCAGCAGCCGCGCCAGGAGATGGAAGGACCGGTTGGCGACCCGCTTCGGCAGCGGATAGCCCCGCAGCTCCCGGCCCGCGGCGAACCGGCTTCCCACCGCCACGTCGGCCCCGGCCTCCGCAGCCTCGAACAGTCCGCGCAGCTCCGGGAGCTGGCGCTGAAAGTCGCAGTCCAGGAACAGGACCCACCGCCCGGAGGCCGCGCGGCAGCCGTCGGCCAGGGCGCGGCCCACCCCGTTGGGCGGTTCGCGCCCGATGAGCTTCACGCGGGGGTCGTCGGCCGCCAGGGACCGGATCTCGTCGCGGGTCGTGTCCGTGCTGCAGTCGTCGACCAGGAGGATCTCGCGCAGATAGCCCCCGTAGCGCTCGCGCAGGCCGCTCACCAGCGGCCGGATGTTCGGGGCCTCGTTGCGGCAGGGCACCACGACCGAGACCTCGCCCCGCAGCGGCGACCCGCGGTTCATGCGCCGAGAAGCTCCAGGTAGCGGTCGGCGATGCGGTCCCAGGAGAAATCACGGGCGCGGCGCAGGGCCGCCCGCCCCAAACGCGTCCGCAGGCCGGAGTCGGAATGGAGGCGGGTCAGGGCCGCCTGAAGCCCCCGCACGCTCCCCGCCGGGAACAGGAGGCCGCTCCGGCCGTCCGCCACCGCCTCCGGGATGCCGCCGGCGCGCGAGGCCGCCACCGCCTTGCCCGCGGCCATGGCTTCAAGGAGCGCCATGGGCATGTTCTCGAGTCGCGACGGGTGGGCGAAGAAGAGGCAGCGAGCCAGGAGGGAGGCGACCCGCCGGGGGGGCAGGGCCCCGGTCAATCGCACCCGGTCCGCGATGCCGAGCCGCCGCAGGAAGCGCTGGAACTCCCCTCCGGTCTGGTCCGGGCCGACGGCCGCCCAATCCAGGTCCGCCCCGTCCGCGAGCAAACCCGCGAACGCCAGGGCCATGAGGTCGAGGCCTTTGTAGGCGGCGATGCGGCCCACCGTGAGCACGAACGGACGGCCCGCGGGCCGCCCGCCCCGGGCCGGGAAAGGGTCCGTCCCGTTGTACACCAGGCAGGCCTTGCGGCGGATTCCCGGGGCGAAAGCCCCCAGCTCGCGCAGACCCGCGGCCGAGACCGCGGTCACGCGGTCGGCCCGTGCCAGAGCCCGGCGGAAGGCGGCGGGACCTTCCAGGAGGTCCAGCGCCGCCCCCTGATGCGTGAGCACGAGGCGCAGACCCGGAGGGAAACGCACCCGGCCCAGGAACCCCGAACCCCGGCTGAAGCAGTGGACATGGGCTGCGTCGCTGCGCTGGGCGCGCAGGAGCGCGGCGAAAGCGCCGGCGGTGACCGCGTCGGCGGCGCCCACCGCCGGGGAGAACACCCGGACCCGGTGGCCGCGCGCGCGATAGCGCGCGGCCAGGGCCCGCGCCACCCGGCGATGCGCGGGATCCCCCGAGGAAGGCACCGCGAGGAGCAGGCGCAGACGCCGCTTCACCGGCTCCCCAGCCGCAGGAGCTCGTCGTGCGCCGCGGCGAAGCCGGGGTCCAGTTCCAGCGCCAGGGTGAAGGCGCGCCGCGCCTCCTCCCGGCGCCCGAGGTCCGTGTACATGCGGCCCGCGATGAGCTGGACTTCCTTGGAGCCGGGCTCCGCCCGCCGCACCGCCTCCACCTCCTCCAGTCCCCGCGCCTTGCGCCCGAGACGGTATTCCACGGTGCCCAGGCGCAGGCGCGCCGGCTGGAAGCCGCCGTGGATGCGCAGGGCTTCGGCGTACATGCGCCCCGCCTCGGCCAACTCGCCCCGCTCATCGAGGAATTTCCCGTAGATGAAGCGGGGCAGCGGCGTGCGGGGGCTCAGGGCCACGGCGCGCTGATAGCAGGCCCGCGCCCGCTCCGCCCGGCGCAGGGTCTTCAACACGGTGCCGAGGTTCATCCAGGCCTCGAAATAGCCGGGGTGCATGCGGATCGCGGCCTCGTAATCCCGCAGGGCTTCCGCGACGCGTCCGTCGGCCAGCCGGACCCCCGCGCGGTTGTAGAAGACCCGCGGGTTCTGCCGGACTCCGGGGGCCGCGGCGTCGAGGAGGGCCCGGTCGTCCCGCCAATCCGCGTTGCGCGCGTGCGTGGCCCGGCCGCAGGCCAGGAGAACGAGCCCCGCGGCGACCGCCTGCGCCGCGAGCGCCCGCCGTCCCGCCAGACCGCTCAGGAGAGCCAGGCCCGCGGCCGCGGCCCAGCAGGCCCCCGCGGTCACGACGTAAAGGTACCTCTCGGCCATCGGATTGTACAACGGGACGAGACCGGAGACGGGGAGGAGCGCGACGAAGCACCAGGCGATGCCGAAGGCCGGCGCCGCCGCCCGACTCCGCAGCAGCCACGCGGCCGCGAGGAGCAGGGCCAGCGCCGCGCCCGACGCCAGGACCCTCGGCGAGCGCCAGTCCCTCCGGATCTCCGGCGCGCGGTCCGCCGCCAGCGGCGCCGGCCAGGCCAGGAGCCGGAAATACTCCCCGAAGACGCCCGCATAGGTCAGAAGCCGGGTCTTCCGGTCCGCGAAGGCCTCTTCCCAGGGCGGCGGCGACGGGTCGAACACGTAATGCCGCGCCGGCGCCCGGTAGACCCGGGCGGGGTCCGCCGCGGCCGCCCGGTCCCGGGCGGCGGTCTCCTCGAAGGACTCCGAGCGGACCCCCTGATACCGGAAACGCGGGGCCCAGAAGCCCGCGTACCATACCGCGACGACGGAGAAGACCAGGGCGGCGGCCGCGGTCCGCCGCAGGTTCCAGCGGCCGGAAGGGAGATACAGCTCGGCCAGCAGGGCCAGGGCCGGCAGGGTCGCGGCCATCTCCTTGGAGAGCAGCCCCAGCCCATAGCACGCTCCCGAGACCAGCAGTCCGGCCGCGAACCCGCGCGTCCCGGAGCGCCGCGCCGCGAGCAGGGCGAAAAACCCCGCGAAGAGGAAGAACGCTGCCAGGAGGTCGGCGCGGAAGCTGACCGCGTTGACCGCCTCGGTCTGTATGGGATGCACGGCGAACAGGAGCCCGGCCAGCATGGCGAAAGGCGGCCCCGCTCCCGCCGCGCCGATGGGGAACAGCGCCAGGCCGAGCCGGTACACCCAGACGCTGTTGGCCGCATGCAGGAGCACGTTGGTCAGATGATAGCCGGACGGGCGCTCCCCCCAGAGCGCGCGGTCGACCAGGAGCGAAGCCAGCAGCAGCGGGCGGCTTCCCGCTTGGACCCGCTGGTTCTCGGAGTAAAAGCGCGGATCCAGCAGGAGCCGGATGTTGGCCGGCTCCGCGACGAAGGGGTTGCCCTCCACGTAGATGTGGTCGTCCCAGACGAAGCCGTTGCGCAGGGAGTTCGAGTACACCAGCGCCGCCAGCAGGAGGATCGCGGCGGCCTCGCTCCACTTCCAATGGCGCTCCGGAGCCGGCGCCGGGAGCTCCCGGGGGAACAGGACGCGGAAGACCAATTCCGGGAGGACGAGCGCGGCGCGATGCAGCCAGCCCGTGGGCAGTCCCCAACCCTCCAGGATCTTCAGCACCCAGTCCTGCCACCAGCCCAGGAAGTATTTCCCGTACAGGAACGAAGCGCGGTCGCAGAGGCGGCCCCGCGGCGTCTGAAGGGGGACGAGGGTGGACCCGCGCCGCACCGCCACCACGCGGCCCGAGAAATCCCCGGGGCGCATGGGGTCGGCCCAGCGCAGCCGCGCGTCCGGACCGATACGGGAGCTGTCGGTGCCGCCCTTGCGCACCAGCCGGTGCACCACCAAAGAAGGCGCGGCCGGCCCCTCCGCCCCGCCGAAGCGGGCGAATACGACGAGGTCGCCTTCGCGCGCGTCCTCCCAGGGGATGGAACGGACCCACACCTCATCCCCGTCCCGGAGCAAGGGCAGCATGCAGCTCCCCCGGTACGGGAACTTCCGGGTGACCGCTATCTCGCGGAGCATGGCGCCGTCCCTGCCTCCATCGCCCTCTGCAAGGCCGACATCTGCGCCGCCAGGCCGGCCGGATGCCCGGGAGCCAGGCTCGCCCGGGGGAGGGCCTCGACGCACTCCCTCGGCTCCTCGCGGGAGAAACGCCGGAGGCTGTCGCAGAAAACGGCCTCCTCCGGGAAGCTGCTCGCGGCCCGCGAGCAGAGTCCTTCCAGGTCGCAGAAGGGCCCGCTGGGCGCGCCCGCTAGCGTGAGCCGCAGTCCGAGCGAGCGGGTGTACAGATGGAAGAGCGCGAAGCGGTTCTCCCAAAGCGGGTCGATCCAGAGATAGCGCCACCAAAGGGCCATCCAGGAGGCGGCCTCCGCCGCGACCTCCCAGCGCGGCCTCTCCGACAGAAGGGGCACCGGTCCGTCCGTCCCGCCCAGCGCGCAGGGAGACCAATCGGAGAACAGCCCTTCCCTGGGAACGGGTCCGTCATGACCGATCCAGCCCAAGGGCGCGCCGAGATACGCGGACTGCAGGCACAGCGCCCAGGAGGCGGAGCTCAAGGCCAGGGGGACCCCGGGGAGATCCCCCTTCCGGAACCGGTCCCAGACCGCGCCGTAATCCGCGTCGCCCGCTTCCTCGTCCATGAGGGCGTAGCTGTGATAGGGCGGATCGCAGACCGCGCCCCGCACGGCGGGAGAGGCGGCGAGCAGCGCCTGCAGACGCTCCGACTCCCCCGAACCGGGGACCGGACCCGGGAAATGCACAGCGGCTCTGCCCTCGCAGTCCATCTTCTCCAGCACCTTGCGCGACGCGGCGCCGAGCCGGCGCGCGGCCCGGAGCCACAGTTCGCGCGGAGACCACGCCTCGAGCTCGGGCAGGCCGCGGAAGGTCTCGGCGCGGGACCGGGGACTCTCGGGGGCCGGCTCCCCCTCGTCCAAGATGAGCCCCGTGTAGCGCCAGAAGTCGAGGAAGAGCTTCCGGGTATCGGCCAGGGTCTTGCCTGGGTTCCCCTTTCCGCGCTGGAACAGGCGCCGGCTGACCTCCATGAAGGAGACCAAGGCCCACGCCCAGGGGTCGAGCCAGCGCCGCTTGACCGGGTCCTCCAGGGACTCCGGCCGACCCAAAGACGAAGGCCCCTGGCCGGCGAGCGGGGTCCAATGCGGCGCATCCTCCCAGACCCGCAGTCCCCCCCAATGGAGGTAATTGCGCAGTTCCGCCGCGTCCCCCACCCAGAGGTCCCCCAGCATGGGGAAGGCGCGTTTGAGCTCGGCCCGCGCCGCGGCGAGCGCCGCCCAAGACCCCCACTCCCCCTCCGGGGCGCCCGACGGCTCGCGCAGGAGGATCAGGTCGATGTCGCTGACCCCGGGCTCCCAAGCCCGGCGGCTCATCCCCCGGTGCAGCCAGACCCCCGCGACGCCGGGCACGGTCCGGAAGACGCGTCCGCACTCCTCCAAGGCGACGCGGTAGGCGACGCGATACAGAGCGGAAAGTCCGGGGAGTCCCCGGGTGCGCAGGACGGTCCCGTGCACCCAGCGCTTCAGCATGCCGCGGACATCTCCGAAAGAAAGAGGGGATGCCCCGCCCATTTCTCGAACAGGAGCCGCGAGTTCTCCCGGAATTCCCGGAGGAGCTGCTCCTCGCGCGCCGCGCCGTGGCGCCCGTTGCCCGCGTTGGCGACGAAGACTCCCTCGTCCAGGAGCACCGCGAAGCCCGCCTGGCGCAGGCGCAGGCAGTAGTCCACGTCCTCGAGGCCCCACGCGAAGCGCTCATCTAGCGGCCCGACCTTCTCGGCCGCGGCGCGGGCCACGAGCAGGCACACCGCGCGCAGGTACGGCACGGGCCGGGGTCCCGGGCCCGACGCCGGGGCCGGAGCCCCCCGGTCCTGCCAGGGCACGGTCACGCTGTTGGTGAGCGTCCCCACGGCGCCGGCGGCCGGATGGGCGCGCGCGGCCTGCACTAGCCTCTCCAGCCAGCCCGGCGCCACCAGCGCGTCGTTGCGGAGGATGACGAAGAAGTCGCCCTGGGCCTGCAGCATCGCCCGGTTCACGGTCCGCGCGAACGACGCGTCTCCGGGGCAGGAGAAGAAGCGGGTCTCGGGGCCGAAGCGCTCGATCAGGCGCAGGACATCGGACTCCCTGCCGGGAAGGCAGGCATCGGCGGCCAGGGCCTCGTATTTCGCTCCCGCCGAGCAGCGCCGGACCGAGTCAAGACAGCGCTCCGTGTGCTCCGGGGCCGCGCGCCCGGCCACGATGACCGAGACTTCGGGCCGGTAGATGTCCCAGGGCGCGCCGGTGCGGCTGAAGAGTTCGAGGATGTCCGCGCGCAAGGAGCGGGCGTGGAACCACTTCTCCAGGATGAGGCGCCGGTTCCAAAGATCCGTGCGGCGGCGCTCCGCCGCGGGCATGAGCGCGATGGTCCGGTTGCCCTCGTGGCGCACGAAAACGCCGCGGGCCAGGGCCAGGCGGAAGCCCGCGTGCACGAGGCGCAGGCAGTAATCCATGTCCTCCCAGCCCCAGAGGAAGCGCTCGTCGAGATTTCCGACCCGCTCCACGGCCGTCCGGCGCACCAGGAAGCAGAACCCGCCCAGGAAGACCGCGTCCTCCGCTTCGGGCTCCCGCCGGCTCGCGCACGGTCCGGCGATCTGCGCCGGCGGCGCCATATGGTCGGTCGTGGGACCGACGCCCGCGATCCGCGGGTCCGAGTCCAGCGCCCCAAGCAGCCCCTCCAGCCAGCCCGGCCCCGGCACGGTATCGTTGTTGAGCCAGAGGAAGAGTTCGCCGCGCGCGTCCCGCATCCCCTGGTTCACCGCTTCGGAGAACGGGACATTCCGGGAGTTGGCGCGCGTCCGCAATGCGGGCCAATCCCGCGCCAGCTCCCGGAGTCCCGCGGCGGTCCCGTCGGGGGAGGCATTATCGTAGGCCAGGACCTCGCAGAGGCCGGCCGGCGTGTGCAGGCGCACGGCCTCCAGACAGCGGCGGGTATCCTCCCAGCGGTCGCGGCACAGCACGATGATGGAGACCCGCGGCGCGCTCATGGCCGCAGGTCCCGCGTCAGGTCGTGGAGCATGGACCGGGCGCTCTTCAAGTACCGGTCCTTGCCGTCGGGAGAAGCGCCGCCCGCCCCCGGAGCCGCGCGGCGGCGGGAGAATTGGGCGAAGGCCAGCTCGCGCAGGTCCCCGTTCCCGTTCCCGGACCGGACGGAGAAAGCTCCCTTGAAATACCGCTCCAGGCGGCGGGCGTTGGGGTTGGTCTCGCGGTGGATCATGGAGCGCAGGTGCACCCGGTAAGCGGCCAGCACTTCCGGGACCCGCACGCCCCAGCCGTCGATCTCCGCCAGCCTCAGCCAGAAATCGTAGTCCTCCCAGCCCTGGACGTCGTGCGCCCGGTAGCCGCCCAAGAGTTCCCAGGAGGTCTTGCGCAGGAGGGCCATGGCGTCCAGGTAGTTCCCGTCCCGGAACGCCGCAGGGTTCCAGGGCCGGATGTTGAGGAGGTTCTCCGCCTCGCCGATGCAGCGGTGGTAGCTGAAGGCGAAATCCGCGCCGCTGTGCTCCAGAGCCCGGGCCAGCCGTTCCAGACAGCGCGGGTAGAGCTGGTTGTCCGCGTCCAGGACGAAGACGAAGGGGGTGCGCGCGTTCTCGAACCCGGTGTTCCGCGCGCGGGCGAGGCCCTGGTTCCTCCGGTGCCGGATGAGCCGGCAGTCCCGGAAGCGCCTCCCGTGCCGGCGCATCCAGTCCCGCACCAGCTCCGGCGAGCCGTCGCTGGAGGCGTCATCCACCACGACGAGGTCGAGCCGGCGCAGGGTCTGGGTGCGTACGGATTCCAGGCAGGGGATGATGAACCGGCGATAATCGTGCAGGGTGACGGCCACCGTGACCCGCGGCGGCGTCCCGCCCCGGCCGCCCCGCGCCAGGAGCTCCGTCTCCACGGGCTGCAGGGCGCTGCGCGCCGACACCCGGGAACGCGGCTGCGGCGGCCTGCCCCCGCGCGCGGGCTTGCGCCCTAAGGCCAGCAATTCCGACACCGCCGGACGCAGGAGATCGGCGAGACGGCAGTCCTGCGTCAGGGTCTTGAACCCCTGCTCGGCGATGCGCTGGGCCTCCCCCTTCCCGCGGGGCGAGCGGAGGTGGTACTCGACGAGCTCCGGGATGTCCTCCATAGGCGCCTCGACGAAATCGCGCCCGGGCCGCAGGGGAGAGCAGTCGCTGCACGGTTCGCTCACCACCAGGGCCTTCTGCCCGATGCCGTGCACCAGCACCCGCTGCCATTCGAAATAGGTGGACTGCGCCCGGTGGATGTTCAGGACGATCTTGGAGCGCTGGACCAGGCCCATCGTGAGCCGGGTATCGAGCGACCCGGGGTCCCCGGGCAGGACCGGCAGGCGCGGGTCCGTGAAATGGAAGTAGGCCTCGTGCCGCGCGAAGGACGGCGCCGCCGCGGCGAAGAAGCGCCGCCGCCGCTCGGTCAGGTTCCCGGCGAAGAAGAGGTCGATGGGCCGCCGCGCCAGGGGCTCCCCCCACGGCCGGCGGCGGAGCAGGGCGGGGTCGAGCGCAGCCGTGCCGTACCCCGCGGGCAGCCGCCCGGCCGAGCGGAACAGGGCGCAGCGCGCGTAGCCCAGGGGGACGTGCCGGCAGCGGACCCCGTCCGCGGCGATCTGTGCGGCGACCTGCCGGTCCACTTCCCAGACCATATCCGCCTTCCGGAACAGGCTTTCGCCGAGGCGGAACCACTGCGAGTCCATCTGCTCGGTGCAGTAGAGGGCCAGGGGCGCGGGCAGGGCCTGGCGCCGGAGCTGGACCCCGCGTCCCCGGTAGAAGAACTCGTGCGGGGCGATGACCACGTGCCCGCGCGCGGAGGCGGAGAAGCCCCGCCGCTCGTCTCTCAGCTCGACGCGCAGCCCCAGCTCTTTCAGGGCCGCGGCGAACAGGTCCCGGATCTCCAGGAAGAAGTAGTTCCCCTGCGAACTCGTGTAGAGCGCGATCCTCTTCCCGGCGATGTCGGGGCCTGCCTTCACGGGGCCAGGCTCCGCGCGGAGCGGCGGGGATACCATTTCCCGCGGATGTCCGACTGGATCCAGCGCGCGTCGCCGAACCACTTGGCGAGGAACACCTTCCGGTTGTGCCGGGCATGGGCGCGCTGGCGGGAGGAGCGCTTCTCATCGCTGACCCGGCCCCGGTGATAAACGAACACGTCTTTGGCCAGGAGCATCTTGCAGCCGGCGAGGCGGAGGCGGTAGCTGTAATCCCCGTCCTCGTAGCCCCAGCGCAGGCGCTCCTCCAGCAGGCCCACGCGCGCGACCGCCGAGCTTTTTATGAGGAAGCAGAAACCGGCCAGGAAATCCGCCTCTTCCCGCTGCCCGTCGAAACGCATGGCCCAGGCCCGCGCGAACTGGGGGAGGCGGTCGAGCGGCGGCGCGGTCCGGGGCCCCGGCCCGCAGCGGCAGGACTTGTTCGTGCACGGCCCGGCCGCGGCCGCGGCCGGGGAGCTCCGGACGGCCGCGAGCAGCCGCTCCAGCCACTCCGGGCCCACGAACGCGTCGTTGTTGAGCCACACCTGGTACGGCGCGCGCGCGGCGGGGATGGCCCGGTTCATGGCCGCCGCGTATTCCAGGTTCGCCTCGTTGCGCAGAAGGCGCGCGCCGGGCCAGGAGCGCGCCGCGCGCCGGAGATAGGACCGGGTCGGCTCCGCCGAGGCGTTGTCGATGAGGATCAGCTCGTGCGGGACGGTCGTGAAGCGGCGCAGGCTCTCCAGGCAGCGCCGTGTGAGCGCCGGCTGATCGTGTACGAGCACGAGTATGCTTGCCTTCATCGGATGAAATGATACCTTATGCCGTCGCGACCGCGCCCATGAGAGGAATCCCATGTCCCCATTCTCCCGCACGCTCCTGCTGGCCGCCGCCATGACCCTCCCGACCCTGGCCTCGGCCGACATCCCGGAAGCCTCCATAAAGGAAGTCCTGGACGCGGTCTCGCCCAAGGTCCCGGCCGCGGAACTGGCGCGGCTGGAGACCGGGGTCCGGCAGGCGGCCCGCCTGTGGACCGAGTCGGACGGGACGCCCGCGGAGTTCGCGGCCTTCTGCGCCGGCAACTTCGCCGTAGGGGTGGAGAAGGACCTCCTCCTCGACCGCTTCGACGACAAGCTGGAGTCCTTGTACGGGCACTTCCGGGCCATGGGCCGCGAGCTCAGCCGCGAGCTCGATGAGGACCGGGGCGAGCTCAAGCCCGTGGACAAGCTCTTCGCGGCCTACTCCCCCTCCGCCCATCTGAGCGAAGACCTCTTCAAGTCCAAGCTGGCCTTCCTGGTCGTCCTCAACTTCCCCATCCGAACGCTCGAGGAAAACCTGGCCCAGGGTCAGGGTTGGACGCGGCGCCAATGGGCGGAAACCCGCCTGGCCCAGAGCTTCGCCTTCCGGGTACCCGCCGGGGTCCTGCAGCAGTCCGCCGACATCGGGGCCAAAGCGGAGGAATACGTCTACAGCTACAACATCCGCATGGACGCGCTCGTGGACGCGGAAGGCCGGCCCCAGTTCCGTCCGGGACTGAGCCTCATCACCCACTGGGGCCTGCGCGACGAGCTGAAATCCCTCTACGCCGACCCCCAGGGCCGAGACCGGCAGAAGCTCATCCTGACGGTCATGGAGCGCATCATCAACCAGGAGGTCCCGGCCGCGGTCAAGAACAACCCGGCGCTGCGCTGGGACCCGGTCCGCAACACCGTGGACGGCAAGCCGGCCGAGCGCGAACCGGACACGCGCTTCGCGGTCATGCAGAGCCTGTGGCGGGCGGCCCTCCTGGTCGACCCCTACTACCCGGGCTACGGGACCCTCCTGGACCGGATATTCCGCTTGGAGCGGGAGATCCCCGAGTCCGAGGTCGAAGCCATGCTCACGGCCCTGCTCGAGGCGCCGGCCGGCCGGAAGACCGCGGCCCTGATCTCGGCCCGGCTCGGGCGCAAGCTCCTCCCCTTCGACATCTGGTACGACGGCTTCAAGCCGCCCAAGGGCATGAAGGCGGAGGATCTCGACGCCATCCTGCGCAAGAAGTACCCGACCACGAACGCTTTCCAGGGTGACATCCCCTCCATCCTGGGCAAGCTCGGCTTCACCCAGGAGCTCGCCGAGTTCCTCGCCTCACGCATCGAGGTGGACGCGGCGCGCGGGGCCGGCCACGCCTCGGGCCCGGGCATGAAGGCCGACAAGGCGCATCTGCGCACGCGGGTGGGCAAGGACGGCATGGACTATCAGGGCTTCAACGTGGCCATGCACGAGCTGGGCCACACCGTGGAGCAGACCCTGTCCATGCACAAGGTGGACCACTACCTGCTCAATGGAGTGCCCAACTCGGCGTTCACCGAAGGCTTCGCCTTCGTGTTCCAGGGCAAGGACCTGGAGGTCTTGGGACTGGCCAAGCCGGACGAGAAGGCCGAGGCGCTCAAGGCCCTGCACGATTTCTGGGGCACCCGCGAGATCGCCGGGGTGGCCCTGGTCGAGATGCGCGCCTGGCACTGGATGTACGAGCACCCGGACGCGCCGCCCGCGCAGGTGCGCGAGGCCGTGGTCGCCATCGCCAAGGATGTCTGGAACAAGTACTACGCGCCCATCTTCGGGGTCGCGGAGTCCCCGATCCTGGCGGTCTACTCACACATGCTCTACTACGGGCTCTATCTCGCCAACTACCCGCTCGGGCACATCATCGCCTTCCAGGTTGAGGATTATTTCAAGACCCACCCCCTGGGGGCGGACATGGAGCGCATGTGCCGGCTGGGGTCGATCACTCCTCAGGAGTGGATGCGCCAGGCCGTGGGCGGACCCATCTCCATCGCGCCCATGGTGGGAGCCGCGGACCAGGCCCTCTCCACCATCGATCCCCCTCCCCCGCCCCTCCCCCGCTAGCGCTAAACCGCCGCGGGGGTCTTGATCTTGAGTCTTGAGCATCTCCCCCATGCCGAAGGCCTCGTAGATGTTCTGCATGGCCGCCTCCGAGGCCTGGTTGCAGGCCGAGATGTGCCGCCCCATCCCCATGTCGTCCACCACGGTCCGGAAGGGCCGCTTCCCGGCCGGGAGTTCGATCAGGTCGGCGATGGCGTCGGCCACCCGCTGCGGTTTGGGCGCCGTGGGGCCGGTCATGTGTCCGGAGAAGCCCTCCATCTGTTTGCGGGGAGCGTCGGCGAAGCTGCCGAGGTCGCCCGCGCGCCGGAGGTCGCTCGGGTAGAGCAGTCTGTTGGGGAAGTCGGTCCCATAGGCCCCCGGTTCCACCACTATGGAATCGATGCCGAAACCCGAAAGCTCGACCCGGTAGTTCTCCGCCAGCGCCTCCAGCGCGAATTTGGAGGCATTGTAGGGGCCGAAGAACGGCAGCACGAAGCGCCCGAGCAGGCTCGAGATGTGGATCAGCAGTCCGGATCCCTGCTTGCGCATCCCCGGGAGCACGGCCCGGGCCATCCTCTGGGCGCCGAACAGGTTGATGTCGAAGAGCTTCTTCCAATCCTCGATGGTGAAGGTCTCCTGCACGCCGCACACGCCGATGCCCGCGTTGTTGACCAGGACGTCCAGCCCGCCGGCTTCCTTGATGGCCCAGGCCGCGCCCCGCGCCACGCTCTGGTCGTCGCTTACGTCGATCTCCGTCACCAGGGCCCCGCAGGCGCGGAGCTTCTCGGCGGCGGACTTGTTGCGGCCCTGAGGGTCCCGCATCGCGGCTACGACCGTATGTCCCCGCCGCCGCAGGGTCTCCGCGGTCAAACGGCCGAAACCGCTGCTGCAGCCCGTAATGAGCACTTTCTTGGACAT
>Ga0154315_1090_pt1 | contig 20898 bp, 17 predicted proteins | sample RifGroA2_FD_105609 | JGI IMG/M metagenome (GOLD analysis project Ga0154315, IMG submission 105609) | Elusimicrobia bacterium GWA2_69_24
CGACCCGCAAACGCCCGGGAATTACTCCCGGTGATGATATATCGCCTGGAGGGGGGGCGAACTGACGATAACGCACATTATGTCACGCTCGCCGCGGAATCTGCGCCCCTATTTGGGCTACGAGTAGCTCCGCGGCTACGGGAACGCGGTCATCCTGCGCCACGACGAGAAGACCACCTCGATCTACGCCCACAACGACCGCCTGCTGGTCAAGCAGGGGGAACACGTCCGCACGGGCCAGCGCATCGCGCTCGTCGGCTCCACGGGCCACTCCACCGGCCCCCACCTCCACTTCGAGGTCAGCAAGGAGCAGAAGCCCCAGGACCCCCGCAAGCTCCTGCCCAAGTCCCGCTTCTGACCCGTTCCGCGCGGGGAATCGCCATAGGGTATCCCTGATGGCGTACGCGTCTAGATATGAGATATCATTGAGCCGCTGACCCCATGCGTGCGCTACTCGCGGCCGGACTCCTCTTCGCGCCGCTCCCCGTGTTCTCGGATCCGGCGGGAATCGACCTCTCCGGATTGACGGGGAATTGGGAAGGCCGGCAGGGCTGCGTCAACGGAACCTTCAAGACGGACGTCTCCATCTCAAAAAAGGGGAGCAGGTTCCTCCTCCGGTACGCCGCGGTCCCCGCGGCCGGGAAGAAGGGTTTGCCGGAGCAGAGTGGCGCCGTCGAGATCATCCCCTCCCCGGAGGGAGGATCCTACCGAGTGCTCTTCGAGATCCCCTTCCAGAACCCGCTCGACTTGAAGAAGGCCCCCGCCGATGTCCGCTTGCGGCGCGCTGGAGACTGGCACTTCGGCCGTACCGACTTCGGCATTCTCGACGCGTTCATCGGGGTGGACGGAAAGATCAAGGTCGCCAAGGACCAGCACAGCATCGACTATCAGCTGGACTCCTGGAAGCTTGACGCGAAGGATGAATGCCGCGGCTTCATGGAAAGAAGGGGGTCCTCCGGGACCGAGGACTCCGCCGACGGTCTTCGCGGCGGATTTCCCTGCCCTCAGGGGACGGTCTCGAAGAGAAGCGGAAGGGATTCCTGGGTCTGCCGCGGACGCGAGAACGACGGGAAGCTCATCCGGCGTCCGTCGCTGGGCGAAGAGAAGCACCCGAACGACCCGTGTCCGGACGGGACCTGGTGGCATCTGAAGTTCGATCCCTGCGCCCCGCTGGTGTGCACCCGGAGCCCCAACAAAGCGGAATTAAAATGGCACTGTCCGCCGGCCCATCACTCCCATGAGAACACCGCCGCCGAGGCGACGGTCCCTATCCGCTGCGTCGAAAACTTCGCCGAGTCCAACCTCGACACGGGCGGCCTCCCGCGACGCAAGGGAGGTTGTCACCTCTGCGTCATCGCCGGGCACCCCCGCGACATCCCCAAGACGAAGAGGAAGATGGCGGAAAAGGGCTTGCCGGACCCCATCATGAATCCGCGCTACAAAGAAGGCGGAAAAGAACCCTGGATGATCTGCCCGAGGGGAAAGCTGTCTCCGACGGGAAATCCCTTCCAGGCCTATGAGTGCGTGGCGGATCCTTCCCGGCAGGAACTGGAAACCCGATAAGGGAAGCCCTGTCCTCGGTCACCCCGGCGGTTGGGCCGCTTTCCGCCCAGATGCGTGCCGGAAGCGTTTTCCGGGCGATCGCGGGTAAGGTGTGCCCGGGCACAGTGCTCGGAGAATCGGCGGCTTGAACGGGGGGCGCGGGAGTCATATGCTAGGGGCTCTCCATGCCCCAGCCGAGGATCCTGGTCGGTCGAGGCATTGATCCCCTTCCGGCCAATTAAGCCCGGGACCGAACCCCCGCGCCAAACCGCACTCCGCGAACCCACCCGACCCCTTCCGCCGACCCACGAACTCCCGGGAATCGCCACCGGCACATGATATCATAGCCCGATGGCGGCCCAAGGTGGGGGGGCGAACTGACGATAACGCAGATTATGTCACGCTCGCCGCGGGATCTGCGCCCCTATTTGGGCTACGAGTCATTGGTGTTATAAGGCGGGGATGGTGAAGGTGAAGACGGCGCCCGTCCCGGGCCCGTCGCTGTGGGCGGACACGCTCCCGCCGTGCTTCTGCAGGATGCGCAGCGCCGTCGACAGGCCGAGCCCGGTGCCTTCCCCGGGCTTGCGCGTGAAGAACGGCTCGAAGAGCCGGTCCATGTCCTCCGGAGCGATGCCGCAGCCCTCATCCTCGATGGTCACGCGGTGGACGCTCCGGCGCGGCAGCAGGAAGCGGCGCCAGGCGCGCGGGGACTCGGTGGCCGCGCGCACCGAGATCCGGTCGCCGGAGCGGCTGGCGTCGACGGCGTTCACGAGCACGGCCAGGAAGGCTTCGTGGAGGAGGGACTGATCCCCGTTCACCCGCATGGACGTCTCCGGCTCGGCGACCTGCAGCGCGACGCCGGCGCTGCGGGCCCGCGCCTCGAGCGCTTTCAGGGCCGAGCGGAGGGGGAGACGCAGGTCGGTCTTGGTGAAGACGGTCTCCTCGATGCGCCCGAGGCTGAGGAGGTCCTTGAGGATGGTCTTGCAGTGCTCGACCTCGTCCTGGATCTCCTGCAGTTCCGCGCGCGCGTCCGGGGAGGTGTCCGGGCGATGGCAGAGCACCTCCGCGTTGACGCGGATCGTGGTCAGCGGCGCCTTGATGCGGTGGGCGATCTCACCCGCGACCTGGCCCAGGGTCGCCAGGCTGTGGAGCTGGATCATGTGGTGCTGATAATGGCGGGTACGGTCTTCCTGCGCCTGGCGCGTGTCCCGGGAGAGGATGGCCAGCAGAATCGTCGTCACCCATAGGAAGTTCAGCCGGAGCCAGAAAGCCGTGTCGAAGCCGAACCCCACGACGGGATCCCAGCAGGTCAGGATGTAGAGTCCGGACAGCATGCCCGCTACGACGAGGCTGTGGGTCAGGCTTCGGGTGAGCGCGGTCCCGAAGATGATCATGAAGTACAGGAGGTAGAAGTCCAGGTTGCCGCCGGTCCAATACAGGGTGAGCGTGGCCAACCCCGCGTCGGCGATGAACAGCCCCATCTGCACCCACCAGCGCTCCAGCCAGCGTTCCGGGGCGAACTGGAGGAAGAGCAGCGAGCCTCCCGTGGCCGCCAGCAGGAACCAGAGCCGGGCCACCCAGCCCTCCACCGAGGCATGATGGAACAGGAAGAGCAGGAGGAGCACCGACAGCAGGAGGCCTTGGAACGCGAAGTACAGCCCGCGGCGGGCCGCCGGAGGGGGGAGACGGGGCGTGAAAGCCGGGGTCTTCGGCGCCATCCCCGGTCAGCCGTCCATGCGGCGGCCCGGCACGGAGAGCCGGTAGCCGAGCTTGGGGATGGTCTCGATCCAGGAAGAGGCCTTCTCGCCCAGTTTCTTGCGGATGTTCTTGATGTGCGTGTCGAGGCTCCGGGTGGGCACGGGCAGTCCGTATGCGGACGAGTTCTCGATGAGGAAGGAGCGGGAGAGGGTCTTGCCGGGGTGGGAGGCCAACAGCTGCAGTATCTCGAACTCCCGCGGCCGGAGCCTGAGGTCCTTCCCTCCCAGGAGGGCGCGCCGCTCGGAGGGTTCCAGGCTCAGAGGCCCGAGCTCGATGTCTCCGGCGCTCGCGGCCTCGGGGCGGTAGCGCCGCAGGACCGCGCGCAGGCGAGCCAGCAGTTCCATGGCGCCGAACGGCTTGACGATGTAGTCGTCGGCGCCCCATTCCAGGCCGAGGACCTTGTCCCCTTCGCTGCCCAGCCCGGTCAGGAACACCACGGGGATGCGGCTGGTGGCCGCGTTGCGCTTGAGTCCCTGCAGGACCTGCCGCCCGTCGCCGTCGGGGAGGCGGATGTCGAGGAGGATGAGGTCGGGCTTCAGGCGCAGGGCCGCCGGGAGCGCGAGGGCGCTCAAGGCGACGAATTCCCCGATGAAGGAGGGATCCAGGGACAGGGTCTTGCGGATGGCCTCGGCGATCTTCGGTTCGTCTTCGACAACGAGGATCAGCGGCATCGCAAGGGAGTATATCAATAGTTCACAATAAGTTCACCGCTTCCGGTTGGCAAAGCGGTCGCTACAAGATATAATGGATCATCCTGAGCTTGCAGGGGGAATCAATGAAAAACGGAATCCGTAACGCAGAGCGGGGCTTCACGCTGATCGAACTGCTGGTGGTCGTGCTGATCATCGGCATCCTGGCTTCGATCGCCATCCCGCAGTACTTCAAGGTCGTCGAGCGGGCGCGCGTGTCCGAGGGCCATAACTTCATCTCCAGCGTCAAGCAGGCCCAGGAGCGCTACCTGGCCCGCCAGGGCCGGTACGTCACCCAGAACGCCGATATCGGACAGCTGGACATCGACTTCAGCGGCACCACCCCGACCTTCGGCATGACCAACTACAACGCGACCCTTGCGGCGGGCGGCGGGACCTGCGACCCGAAGTACAACGTCGCGGTGCGGCGGCTGACCACCGTCGCGGGGCTGGCCACGCGGTACGGGGCGGCCTACACGATCCTGTACGAGCGCTGCACGGCCGCGATCACCTATCCGAGCTGCGCGAACTGCACCATCGACTTCGGCGTCTAGTCCGCGGCCCCCGGGCTGCGATAACGTAACGGACCCCGCGGGGAGGCCGCCGGTTGCGGCCTCCCGCGGGGTCCGTCCGCATTCCGGGGAGGGGGGCCGTAACAATCTGTTCACAATCCCGAAATCTCCTCATAATTCCATTGGGATAATCTATCGTGAGATGAGAGGCACACGCATCGCGGGAGCGGGGCTCCTCGGTCTATTGCTTTGCTGCCGGCTGCCGGCCGGCGCGGCGCCGGCCGCGGAGGAGACCGAGACCCCCGCTTCTTCCGACGACAATTTCTCGGAGGACGCGGACGCGGGATTCAGCAAGTCCATGCGCCTCGCGATCGACCTCTACAAGCGGGGACTGGACCTCGACGCCATGGACCGGTTCATGGAGATCCTGGTCAAGGGCGACCCCAGCGAGCGCCCGGTCGCCAACGAATATCTCAATCTGATCACCAAGCGGATGGCCGTGGGCACGCGCATCGACCAGCGGACGCCCTCGGGACCCACCACCGTGGAGAAGGTCCCCCCGGGCGCCGGCCCCCGGCCCGGGACGCTCCAGCCCACGACCGACCGCTTCGTGGGGGAGGCGCCTCCGGCCAAGTTCCCGGAGAAGGCGCCCGGGGAGCCCGCGGAGGGGGACGATTCCCTGTCGCGGTCTCAGGGGACTTTGTCCAGATCGGACCGGGCGCTCATGAAGAAAGAGATCGAGGACAAGATCCGCAACCGCAGCCAGGTGCTGCTGGGCCAGCTGCGCCGCTACGAGGACATCAGCGTGCGCATGGCGAACACGCGGCTCCCCCGCGCCATCGGCCTCCCTCCCGAGCTGCTGTTCGATTCCGCGACGAACTTCAAGAAGGACGCCGACAAGATCCTCGGCCTCCTCGGGGACCTGGCCTTCAGCCTGGGCGCGACCCAGATCGTCATCCTGCCCGAGGGGGCCATCCTCAATGAATCCAAGGTCCTGCACATGCGGCGCACGATGGCGATCAGCGCCTCGCTGATGCGGGCCGGGATCTCGCCCCCCCGGATCCGGGTGAACCTGCTGAGCTCGCAGGTCGACGTCCCGCGGGACATGAACAATTTCAAGGGCATCCTGCTCTTCTTCGTCTACAATCAGCCGCTGACCCTGTCGAGCGAGGACGAGCTGGGCAGTCAGGCGGGACCTCCGATCTCCCTGGGCGCGTCTCCGGGGACCATCGACCCGGAGAAGGGGGAAGGCTCCATCATCGAATTCTCGGTCGTCGAGACTCCCGCCGGCCTGATGTCGTGGCGGTTCCAGCTGATGGGCCCCGGGGAGAAGGCCGCCGACGACATGGTCCCCCTGCAGGAGGTCAAGGGCTCCGCCCCGGTGTTCCACCAGATCTATTGGAACGGGAGGAGCAAGTACTTCGGCAAGACCCTGACCCCGGGCCGCTACGAATGCATCCTGACCGCGACCGACATGAAGAACCGCTCCAACAAGAAGCGCATCTGGGTGACCGTCGAGGGGGTGCCGCCGGCGCCGCCCCCGGCGGCGGCCGCGGCCAAGCCCGCCGCGGCCCCGGCGGCCGCCGCGCCGCCCCCCGCCGAACTGGAGCCGTCGGCCGAAGAAGCGCCTCCGGTGAGAGCGCGCGCCATCGACCCGGCGCGGGCCCGGAGCGGCTCCCGGACGCGCAGCGCCCGGGCCGCGGCCCGGTTGGCCCGGCTCGGGCGGACCGCCAAGGGCGCGAAGTCCCGGTCGACGCGGAAGGTCCCCGTGGCGACGGAGGAGAGCAAGGCCCCCACCGCCGAGGTCGGCCCGCACGCTGCCCCGGCTGCGACGGCGGCGGCGGAGCCCGCCCCCAAGGCCCGGTCGGGAGCCGTGAACTATCAGGTCATCTTCACCCGCAACACGCCCAACATCACCCGGGACGGCGAGAACATCCTGGCCCGCGTGGCGGACACCATGCATTACTATCCGCTTGATAACATCAACCTCGTGGGGTATGCTTATGCCGGTGAGACGGAGCCCGAGAAGCTCGCGTCCCAGCGGGCGGACCTGGTGGCCAAGCTCCTCATCGAGCGGCATGGGATGAAGTCGGAGCGGATCCGCGTCAGCAAGAAAGTGGTGGACAACGAGTCCTATAAAGTAGAGATTTACATCGTGGCGGGAGGACAATAGAGGCTCTATGGGACTCCAAGAGTCCGTCGACCAGCTTTCCTTCGGGCGCTCCATCCCCAAGATGGACACCTGTCTGGGGATCTACCTCAGCCAGGAGGTCCTGTTCCTGACGGAACTGCGGCTGGAGGGCGGCAAGCCCAAGGTCCTGCATCTGCTGCGTCTGCCGGTCCCGGGGGATGCCGCGGGGAAGCAGCAGACCAAGACCCTGGGGACCCTCAACACCGATTTCCTCTCGGACCACGAGAAGCTCGTCCGGGTCCTGCAGAAGGCCATCTCCGACGTCGGCTGGAAATCCAAGAACGTCGTCGTCTCCCTTTCCCATCAGTTCGGGATCCTGCGCTATTTCACCCTGCCCGCCATCGACCGCCGCTTCTGGAAGTCGGCCGTTCCCGTCGAGGCCAAGAAGTACATCCCCATCCCCTTCGCGTCCTTGCTCCACGACTATCAGGTCCGTTCCGTGCCGCCGGGCAGCGACCGCAAGCCCCGGCTGGGCTGCCTCTTCGGGGTGACCCACAGGAAGAACGTGGACGGCATCCAGGCCATCATGCAGAAGCTCGGTCTCACCTTGGTGGGGGTGGAACTCGCCCCCTGCTCCGTGGAGCGGCTCTGGGACACCCTGGACCCGGCCGCGACCAAGGCGCCCTACGCGCAGGTCCATTTCGACGGGGGGCACGTGCGCATCCTGGTCTCCGAGGAAGGGATCCCCATCTTCTTCCGCGACGTGTTCCTGCCGGAAGGCGCGACCGTGATGGACCGCCGGAAGGTGGATCTCAACGGCTGCATCGATTTCACCCGCAAGCAGCTGGGGGCGGGCGATCCCAAGAAAGTGCGCATGAGCGGGACCCTGCCCGACAAGGCGGCCTGGCAGGAGGCGTTCTCGCAGGACGTCGGCCAGCAGGTCATCTACCAGGAGACCGACCAGATGCTGGGCCTGCGCGGCGGGCAATGGGGCGGCTACGCCGCCATCGGCGCCGCGCTGCGCTACCTCGGGCCCACCGCGCTGGGGATGGACCTGAGCGCCGTCGGCAAGATCACCGACGATGACCGGCGCACCGCGCTGTCGATCCTGGGTGCAGCCGCCATCCTGGCGGCCATATTCCTGATCATCGGCGGGTTCCGCTATGCCGTGTTCTTCTCCAAGCGTCGGGTGGTGGAGGGCCTCGCGGCCCAGGGGGCGATCGCCGAAGCCTTCCGCGGCAAAACCTCCGACGAGATCGAATCCATGATCACGGGCATGCGCAACAAGGTCGGCTCCATGGGGGCCGTCTCGGCCCAGAACGTGCCGCTCACCGAGATCCTCGCCGCCGTAGCCGAGACCATCCCGGATTCGGCCTGGGTCTTGGACCTGAACTACGACAACCCGAGCTCCGTCAAAGGCGGCAAGCCGGCGCCCCGGACCCTGAACATCACGGGGAGCGTGGCGGACAAGAGCCGGGCGATGGAGCAGGATATCGCCTATCGCTTCGCGACGAACCTGAAGGAGCACAAGCGCTTCGCCGAGTCCCTTCCCTACGTCGAGCCCGAGGTCGAGGCCCCGCGTGAGACCACCGCCGGGGAAGGGACGGCCGCCGCGCCGACCTCGTTCCGCATGCGCTGCGCCAGCGAGAAGGGGGCCGGCCGATGAAGCCCGTCAAGAAGGACGATATCCAGGTATGGATCGCCTTCCTGCAGGGCGAGTTCACGACGATCAAGAACGCCATCCGCGAGCGGGGGGCGAAATTCTTCATGCGGCCCATCGGCATGGGCGTCGCGGTGGTGTTCGCCGTGCACCATTACATCTACCTCCCTTCGGCGATCGCCCTCAAGGGGGTCCAGATGGACGTGGAGGCCGCCAAGGCCACTTTCAAGTTCGCCGAGGACTACGAGAACCTCAAGATCCGGCTGGAGACCTTGTACGCCAAGCTCCCCCGGGTGACGGACCCCCAGAACTGGCTTCTGGAAGAAGTGCGCGGGACCCTGCGCGACGAAGGGATCGTCCCGCTGAGCACCACCTCGCCGCTGGAGACCCCGGGAGACACCTACAAGCGGCTGACCATGCGCGTGAAGTGCCAGGCGACCTACGCGCAGATCGCCTCCTGGATCTCCCGGCTGGAACGTTCGGAGTCCCTGCTGCTGATCGAGCAGGTCTCCATCAGGAAGGACGGGACGCCGATCGGCAGCAACACCGCCGACGTGACGATCTCGACGCTGGTCCCGATGTCAACGGAGTGATGGGGTGAAGGCGAAATCTCTTCTGGGCTGGCTGATCCTCCTCGGGGCGCTCGCCGTCCCCGCGGTGCTCTTCTATCAGTGGTGGACCCAGATGCAGAAGACCACGACCTTCGAAGCCAAGCAGAAAGTCCCCGAAGGGGGGGCCTTCGAGGGCGTCCGCAGCGGCCAGGAGGGCGCCGGCGCCCCCGGAGCACCCGAAGCGTCCGGCGCTCCCGATGGCGCGGCGCCCTCCGCGCCGGCCGTCCCGGCAGCGGGCGCCCCCGGCGAAGCGGCGGCCGCGCCGGTCGCCGCGGCGGCGACCGCTGCCGGGGCCCCGCCCGTGGGGGCTCCCGGCGCGGGAGCCGTCGCGCCCGCTCCCGCGTCCCCGGCCCCGAGCGGCCCCGCCCGCTCCGATGGGAAGGCCCGGATCGAGTACAGCCCGAAGACGACGCGGGACCCCACGCTTTCGCTGGCGGATCTGCGCGAACTGGCCAAACAGAAATACCTCAAGGAAATGAATCGGCGGGACATGATCGAAGCCGCGAAGCCCAAAGAGCTCAAGAGGCCGAGCGGGCCGACGGGTGACGAGCTTTGCGCGAAGATCGACCTGCAGGGGCTGATCGGCACACCGGATGGCTCGGCCGCCATCATCAACGACGAGGTCCGCCATGTCGGGGACCGCGTCGGCGGGCTCGAGGTGAAGCACATCACGACCCGCACCGTGGTGTTCGCGCAGGGGAAGCGGACCGTTTGCGTCAAGCGGGTCAGCAGGTAGGATGCGTTCCAGGGAGGTTGTCATGAAGACAGCGCAAGAGATTTCCCGAATAGGTCCCCTGACGATATCGACCGTCAGGGACCGCGCCAGAGGATGTTCTCCGGATGCGCGGCCTTGGATCGCGTTCTGGACCCTCTGCTTCTGCCTGGAGCTCACGCTCGGGGCAGCCTCCCCGGCGTGGGCTCAGCGCCGGCGGGCGGAGCCGGAGGCGAATCCGCAGTTCCAGGAACAGCTCAAGACCCAGGCCGGGGCCGGAGGCGGAGGCCCGATCGCGGCGGAGGCGGCGCCCTCCGGGGGCGGCGACATGGCCGTGGGCGAGAGTGAGGCGGAACCCTCCGCGTCGTCCGGCAGCGGAGAGGAGATGGGCGGCGAGGCCGGCGGCGGCGGCAGCGTCCAGATCGGGGCGACCCCGACCGCGAAGGCGGCTCCCGCGGCGGCCAGCAACCCCCTGGAGACGCGGATCGTCGTGCGCGTGAAGAACGCGCCCCTCTCCACCTTCCTCGACACCATCTCGGCGCAGGCGAAGGTCAACTTCATCATCACGGAAGGCCTCGAGCAGAAGCGCGTGACGGCGTTCCTGCAGAACGTCACCGTCCGCGAAGCCCTGCAGATCCTGCTGGAGATCAAGGGCCTCACCTATCAACGCATCGGCCGCAGCAACACCTACGTGGTGTCCCCGCGCGCGCCCGGCGTCGTGAACCGCATCACCCGCATCTACGCCCTCAACTACATCCCCCTGGTCGACGTAAGCAAGGCGGGGGCCGACTTCACTCCCACCTCCACGTCCGCGACCGGCGGCGGAGACCAAGGCGGCGGCGACCCGGGCGGCGGCGACCCGGGCGGCGGGGGCGACCCGGGCGGCGGAGGGAAAGGCGGCGGCGGGGAGGGCGGCGGCATCGCCATCGTTTCCGTACTCAAGAGCGTCCTCACCAAGATGTATGGGACCATCGCGGTGGACGCCCGCAGCAACTCCATCATCATCACCGACATCCCGGAGACCTTCCCCCAGGTCGAGCAGATCCTGGCCGAGTTGGACCGCAAGGCCCCGCAGGTCATGATCGAGGCGCAGATCGTCGAGATCAACTCGGACCGCGCCAATCAGCTCGGCCTGGAGTGGGGCGGGACGAACGGCGAGCTGGTGACCTATGCTGGACCCGCACGGGATACGAGCTTCCCGTTGAACATGGGCTCGGACGTCACCAAGGCCCGCTTCTTCGATCCGATCGTCAACGTCCTGAGCGGCGTGGGCGGCGGCGCCGCCGGCGCCAGCGATACCGAAACCACCGAGACTAGCCAGATGTTCGGCAGCACCCTGCAGAACGGGGTCATCGACATGACGAGCCTCAGGGTGATCCTCCGCGCCCTGGTGGCGCGGGCCGAAGCGCGCTTCCTGGGCAAGCCCAAGGTCCTGACGCTCAACAACACCTCCGCGGTCATCCAGATCACCCGCTCCTCAGCGGTGTCGGTCCAGTCCCAGACCGCCGGCGGCAATGCGGGGATCACCTCGGCCGGCACCCAAGCCGAACGGTTCCCCACGGGGCTGACCCTCAAGGTCACTCCGCAGGTCAACCGCGAGGGCTACATCACGATGCTGGTCCAGCCGGTGTTCACCAACATCATCGAATCCTCGATCTCCTCCCAGACCAACCGCATCTTCGACCCTTTGGCGCGGGCAGCCTCCACGCTGGTCCGGGTGAAGAACGGGCAGACCCTGGTCCTGGGCGGACTCCTGGAATCCAAGGAGACGAAGGCGGTCCGCAAAGTGCCTTTCCTGGGCTACATCCCGCTGATCGGCTGGCTCTTCACCAGCGTGAGCAACCAGCGCAACAACACGGACCTGGTGATCTTCGTCACGCCGACCATCGTCTACGATTGACGGAGCCGGCGGTCTTGACATCCAGGGGATGGGCTGTTACCCTTTAGGGGAAGGGCCCGGCTTTTGGAGGATTCGCGCCATGACCCACGGGAAACGAACCGAACGCGGCTTCACGCTGATCGAGTTGATGGTGGTCGTGTTGATCGTCGGCATCCTCGCCGCTCTCAGCATCCCCCAATACAGCAAGACCGTGGAGACCGCCAAAGCGGATGACGCGGCCGCCACGGTGAAGTCTCTGGCGTCGGCGGGGCGCATGTTCAAGTTGGATCACGGGAACTACGTGACCGACGGGGTCATAGACGATACCTGCAATACGAAGTGCTGTTTTGGGGATACTTCGTGCACCCAGACGGAGTTCGACGTCTGCCAACTCGTCGCCTGCAATTACCTCGGCTCGGCGAAATACAGCACCCAGGCGTATGCCTTCCGGGCGGGCCGCACCGTCAACTGCCTCATCAGCGGAGCCACTTGTTCCGGCATCGGCGATTGCATCGCTTGCGGGGCGCGCGTGACGGGGGGACCGAGTCTCTCCGCGGACTGGGGCTACGTAGCCGGCAAAGACGGGTCGATCACGAAATACGGGACGGGCACTCCGAACCCGCCTTCCTGATCCGCGGCTAGCGCGACGCGAGCTCGGGTTCCTCGGTCCGGCTGCCGCGCAAGTGCAGGGTGTAGAGCAGGAGTCCCAGGGAGCTCCAGACCAGTTCGCGGATGTGCCGGACGATGCCCAGGGCGAGGCCGGCCCGGGCGGGGAGCCCCAGCGCGGCGAAGATGGCGGTCTTCCCGGCCTCTTGAGTCCCCATCTTGGCCGGGACCATGAAGAATATCCCGTCGATCATGTTGGAGAGCACCTCGATGGCGAGGGCCGCCCGCCAGCCCACGGGGGCGCCGAGCATGCGCGCGATGAGCCAGACCTCGAGGGTGTTCCAGGCGTAGCCGAGCAGGAAGAAGAGCACGGAGACCGCCGCCCTCCCGGGATGGTCGTGCAGGTAGTGCCGGAACTGCGTGGGGACCCCCTTCCACCCCGGAGCCGGGTCCTGGCGGGCGGGCCGTCCGGGCGAGCGGGCGCGCAGGCGGTCCCAGAGCATGATCCCGGGCAGGGCCGCGGCCGCCATCCACGCCAGGGCGAGCAGGGCCGGCTCGTAGGGGGCCAGCCATCCGATCATGCCGCGGACGACCCAGGCGGTGCCGAAGAGGACGAAGCAGAACTGGGCCAGGGCCTGGGTGAATTTGGCCGCCACCACCCCGGCGAGGCGGACCTCGAAGGGCTGGGAATCGTTGAGCTGGGCCGCGCGCGCGAGCTCGCCGGCGATGGTGGCGCTCGGAGTCAGGTAGTTGATGCCGTCGCCCACGATCCGGAACTTGAAGAGTTCCCGGAAGGGATAGGAGGGGCCGTGCTCGGGACGCAGGGCGAAGCTCCAGCCCGCCGTGTTGAGGAGGTGGGCGCCGGTCTCCTGGCCGATGATGAGTAGGAAGCCCCAGCCGACCTGGGCCACCAGAACCAGGACCAGCGCGGCGTCCATCTTCCAGAGCAGGACTCCGAGGGTGCACGCGCCGACGAGCAGGATCAGCTTCTGAAACAGCTTCACTCCGTGCGATTTTACTAAACTAAGGCCATGAGGCTTCCGCTCCGCTGGGGTCTGCCCATGCTGCTGCTGTCGATCGGGGCGCTGGGCGGCGACCGAGGCTGGCGGGAGACGCTCTCGCCGCATTTCGTGCTGATGCACGAGGGCGGATTCGCGCCGTCCGGCATCGTCCTGGACCTCGAGAAGCTCCACAACAACCTGCGCCTGGACCTGTCCATGTTCTCCCCTTGGATGGCGAAAGAGCGCGTGCGGGTCTACCTCTACGGCTCGCAGGAGCGCTACCTGCGCGGGGAATTCTCGCCTCCCAGCTGGTCGAACGGGATCGCGGAGGTGCAGTTCAAACGCGTGGTGAGCTTCGACCGTCCCTCCCGCCGCGACCTCATGGCGGTTCTGGGCCACGAGATGACGCACCTGTTTTTTGAGACTTTTTGGGCCCCCTCCGCGGACCGGATGCCGACCTGGCTCAACGAGGGGCTCGCCATGCTGGAGGAGGCGGAGGACCGCCGCCAGCCCGAGAAGTCCGACTGGTTCCAGACCCAGGCCCTGCTGCTCCAGAGCGGCTTCACCCCCTTCGAGCGCTTCGTGAAGATCTCCCCGGCGCGGGACCTGGGCGGGAACAAGGACGCGGTCACCCTCTGGTACGTGCAGGCCTATTCCGTGACTCATTTCCTGTACCGCAAGCAGACCCGTCTCCAGCTGTTCAATTTCTGCCGGATGCTGAAGGAAGGGAAGAGCCTGGACGCGGCCCTGTGGCAGGCGTACCGGTACGGCAACCTGAAGGCCTTCCAGAACGCCTGGAAGAACTGGCTGTCCTCCAATGAAGTCCGCGACCAGTTGCACACCGAGTACCGCCGCGTCAGCGCGGGGACCGCGGCGCCCGCCCCCGCCGCCCGCGGGGGGGCTCGCTCCGGCCGCAAGACCTTGGCCCCCGTAGGCTTCGACTCCCTCCGCCGCGAACACTCCCGTTAGGGCCCAAGGCGTCGCCCAACTCTGTGACGGGGGGAGCCCAGTGTAGTGATTCCAACACTTCTTTACATTCGAAAGGCCGTCATACCGGCGAAAGCCGGTATCCAGCGTGTGGAACGGATTCAAAAAACCTGTTCTGGTGCCTGGACCCCGGCTTTCGCCGGGGTGACGAATGTAAAGGGACTTATGACTCACTACACTGGCGGGGGGAGGGGGAGAGGAGGCGGCGGAGGTACTGGCCGGTGTGCGAGGCCTCGCAGGCGGCGACCTTCTGCGGGGAGCCGGAGACCACGACGCGCCCGCCGCGGTCCCCGCCTTCGGGCCCCAGGTCCACGATCCAGTCCGCGGTCTTCACCACGTCCAGGTTGTGTTCGATCACCACGATCGTGTTCCCGTTGTCCACCAGCCGGTGCAGGACCTCCAGGAGCTTCGCCACGTCGGCGAAGTGGAGCCCCGTGGTGGGCTCGTCCAGGATGTAGAGGGTCCGGCCGGTCGCGCGCCGGGACAGCTCGGTGGCCAGCTTCACCCGCTGGGCCTCCCCGCCCGACAGGGTGACCGCCGACTGGCCGATGCGGATGTAGCTCAGCCCCACGTCGGCCAGGGTCTGCAGGGGGCGGCGGATGGCGGGGATGGCGGCGAAGGCCGCGAGGGCCTCCTCGACCGTCATGTCGAGCACCTCGGCGATGGTCTTGCCCTTGTAGCGCACCTGCAGGGTGTCCTCGTTGAAGCGCCCGCCCGTGCACTCCTCGCACTTGACGTATACGTCGGGCAGGAACTGCATCTGGATGCGCAGGGTCCCGTCGCCCTTGCAGGCCTCGCAGCGGCCCCCCTTCACGTTGAAGGAGAAGCGTCCGGGCTGGTAGCCGCGCTTGCGCGATTCGGGCAGGCGCGCGAAGAGGTCCCGGATATCCGAGAAGAAGCCGGTGTAGGTGGCGGGGTTCGACCGGGGGGTGCGTCCGATGGGGGACTGGTCCACGACGATGACCTTGTCCAGGAGTTCGATCCCCTCGATGCTCCGGTGCTTCCCGGGGGTTTCCTTGGCGCCGGCGAGCTTCCGGACCAGGGCCTTGTAGAGGACCTCGTGGACGAGGGTGGATTTGCCGGAGCCGGAGACGCCCGTCACGCAGGTGAAGAGCCCCAGGGGGATGGGGACGTCGATGTCCTTCAGATTGAACTGCGCGGCGCCCCGGATGACCAGGCGTCCCTTGGGCCGGCGGGGGGTCTTGGGCCCCGCGCCGATGCGCAGTTCCCCGTTCAGATACCGGGCGGTCAAGGACTCCGGGGACGCCAGGATCTTCTCCAGGGGCCCCTCGGCCACCAGCCGGCCGCCGTGGATGCCCGCGCCGGGCCCGAGATCGAGTATCCAGTCGGCGGAGCGGATGGTCTCCTCGTCATGCTCGACCACTACCAAGGTGTTGCCCAGGTCCCGCAGGCGCTTGAGCGTGGCCAGGAGGCGGGTGTTGTCGCGGGGATGCAGGCCGATGGAGGGCTCGTCGAGCACGTAGAGCACCCCCGTCAGCCCGGAGCCGATCTGCGTCGCCAGGTGGATGCGCTGGGCCTCGCCTCCCGCCAAGGTCTCGGAGCGGCGGTCCAGGGTCAGATAATCCAGCCCGACGTTGAGCAGGAACTCGAGGCGCGACTCGATCTCCTTCATGATCTGGCGGGCGATGGCGGCGTCCTTGGGCGAGAAGCGGAGCCCGGCGAAGAACTCGCGGGCGCCCCGGACCGAGAGGCGGCAGAGGTCGACGATGGAGATGTCCCCGACCCGCACGTGCCGGGCTTCCTCCTTCAGGCGCGCTCCCCGGCACTTCTGGCACTCGATCTCGCGCATGAAGCGGCGGTGGATCTCCTCTTTGACGAAATCGGATTCCGTGTCCCGCTGGCGCCGCTCGAGGTTGTGCACGACCCCCTCGAACTCGGAAGGCTTGCCGGCCCAGGGGGCGCGATAGGTGCCGCCTCCGAAGAGGAGGATGTCCTTCTGCTCCCGGGGCAGCAGCCCGTAGGGGACGTCCAGGGGGATGCGGTGCTGGCGGCACACCTGCGCGAGGATGTCTTCGTAATAGCCGGACCAGGAGCGCTTCCAGCGGTGGGTCCGGGTGGTCACCGGGTTCGACCAGGCCGCGAGGGCGCCGTCCTTGACGGCGAGGGCCGGGTCCGGCACCACGAGTTCCTCGGCGATGACGGTCTTCACCCCCAGGCCGCCGCATTCCGGGCAGGCTCCGTACGGGGAATTGAAGGAGAAGAGCCGCGGCTCCAGTTCGGGCAGGCTGATGCCGCAGTCCGGGCAGCTGTGGTGCTCGGAGTAGAGGCGGCCGTCCCCCTTGCGCTGGCTGTCCTGGACCAGGACCAGGCCTCCGGATTCCTTGAGCGCGATCTCGACGGAATCCGCCAGGCGCTCCCGCTCGTCCGGGACGATCTCCAGCTTGTCCACCAGGAGCTCGATGGTCTGCTTCTGATACCGCTTCAGCTTAGGCACCCCGACGAGTTCGCAGACCGTCCCGTTCACCCGGACGGTCGCGAAGCCGGAGCGCTTGAGCCGCTGGAACAGCTCGTCGTAGGTGCCGGTCCGGCCCCGGACCAGCGGGGAGAAGACCAGGACCTGCCGGTCCGCGAACGAGCGGAGGACTTCCTTGACGATGCCTGCCGCCGACTGGGCTTGGATGGGCTTGCCGCACTTGGGGCAATGGGGTTTCCCGACCCGCGCGAAGAGCAGGCGGAAATAGTCGTAGATCTCGGTGACGGTGGCCACGGTGGAGCGCGGGTTGCGCGACGGGTTGCGCTGCTCGATGGAGATGGCGGGGGAGAGCCCTTCGATCAGGTCCACGTCCGGCTTCTCCATGAGCTCGAGGAACTGCCGGGCGTAGGCCGACAGGCTCTCCACGTAGCGGCGCTGGCCCTCGGCGTACAGGGTGTCGAAGGCCAGGCTGGACTTGCCCGAGCCGGAGAGCCCCGTGACCACGGTGAGCCGCCCCCGGGGGATCTCCAGACGGAGGTCCTTCAGGTTGTGCTGCCGCGCCCCGAAGATGCGGATGAGGTCGTTGGACGGCGCGGTCATGGCCGGGCGGCCTCCTGGTTCCCGAGCGAGGTCTGGCCCGCCTCATAGCGGCTCACGCGGCTGTCCGCCGCCTCGGGGAGCAGGCCGGGATAGTCCTGGCTGAAGTGCAGGCCGCGGCTCTCCTTGCGGGACAAGGCGCAGCGGACCACGAGCTCCGAGATGAGGGCGATGTTGCGCAGCTCGATGAGGTCTCGCGTCAGGAGGAAGCGCCAGTAGTATTCCGACACCTCCTGGCCGATCATCCGGATGCGGTTGAGGGCCGAGCGCAGGCGCCAGTCGTTGCGGACGATGCCCACGTAGTTCCACATGACGTGCCGGAGTTCGTCCCAGTCGTTGCGCACGACCACGGCTTCGGTGGGGGGGACGGCTTTCCCGATATCCCAGGGCACGGCCTCCGGGAGCGGCTCCGGGGGCCCGCTCGCGCTCTCCCGGCGCAGGCGCTCGGCCGCGCGGTGCGCGAACACCGTCGCCTCCAGCAGGGAGTTGGAGGCCAGGCGGTTGGCGCCGTGGAGTCCCGTGCAGGTGACCTCGCCCAGGGCGAACAGCCCCGGCAGGGTGGTGGCCCCGTCGTGGTCCGTGCGCACCCCGCCGCAGAAGAAATGGGCCGCCGGGACGACGGGGATGGGCTCGCGAGCCATGTCGATGCCGATGCCCAGGCAGTGCTCGTAGATGTTGGGGAAGCGCTTGCGGAGGAACTCCTTGGGGCGGGAGGCGAGGTCCAGGAACACGCAGTCGTCCCCGGTGCGCTTCATCTCCGCGTCGATGGCGCGGGCCACGATGTCGCGGGGCGCCAGGTCCTTGAGGGGGTGGACCGCCTCCATGAAGCGGGTCCCGTCCTTGAGTCTCAGGATGCCGCCCTCCCCGCGCAGGGCTTCCGAGAGGAGGAAGCGCCGGCCGGCCTCGGCGGACCCGCCCGGGTTGTAGAGGCAGGTGGGATGGAACTGCACGAACTCCAGGTTGCGCAACTCCACCCCCGCCCGGTAGGCCATGGCCATGCCGTCCCCGGTCGCGATGTCCGGATTGGAGGTGTAGAGGTAGACCTTGCCCGCGCCGCCGGTGGCCAGGAGCGTCGTGCGGGCCCGGGCCGTATGTACCGAGCCGCTATCGGATTCCAGGACGTAGGCGCCCAGGCAGCGGTTCTGTTCGGGGCGGACCTGGGAGGGGTGGCTGCGCAGCCGGAGGTCCACCGCGATGTGGTCCTCCAGGATGCGGATGTTCGGATGCCGGCGGCAGGACTCGGAGAGGGCGGCCTCGATCTCCTGGCCGGTCAGGTCCTTGGCGTGGAGGATCCGGCGATGGGAATGGCCGCCTTCCAGGCCCAGGTCCGGGATGCCGCCGCCGGTGAAGCGGACGCCGGCCTGCACCAGGGCGCGGATCCGGGCCGGGCCTTCCTCGACCACCAGCCGCACGACTTCGGGGTCGCAGAGTCCGGCTCCGGCGGTCAGGGTGTCGCGGATGTGGGAATCGAAGCTGTCCAGCGGGTCCATGACCGCCGCGATCCCGCCCTGGGCGAAATTGGTGGCCGAGCGCACCGCGTCCTTCTTGGTCACGATGACGACGGTCCCGGTCTCGGCGAGCTCGAGCGCCGCCGAGAAGCCGGCGATGCCGCTGCCCAGCACCAGGAAATCCGAGTCGATCTGGCCTCCGCTCATGATGGGTCGCCGCTTCCGCCGCAATTTGCTATAACCCATATTACCAGTTTCGGCTACGACGAGGAAATGCTCCGCTCTCTCGGCGGGAAGATGCCCCGCATACATCCCCAGGCGTTCGTCCACGGCTCCGCCGAAGTCATCGGCGACGTCCGCCTGGGGCCGGAGGCCTCGGTGTGGCCGCTGTGCTCCCTGCGCGGCGACATCGAGCGCATCGTGGTGGGCCGCCGCTCCAACATCCAGGACCACACGGCCATCCACACCCGGCGGGGCGCCCCGACCCTCATCGGCGACGAGGTGACGGTGGGCCACGGCGCGGTCCTGCACGGCTGCCGGATCGGGGACGGGGCGCTGATCGGGATGGGGGCCATCGTGCTGGAGGCGACCGTAGGCAAGGGGGCCCTGGTGGGGGCCGGGGCCCTGGTCCCGCCCGACATGAAGATCCCCGCCGGCTCCCTGGCCCTGGGGGTGCCGGCCAAGGTCGTGCGGAAGCTGAGCCGGGGTGAAGCGCGGGCGGTTCGCCAGGGCATGCTGGATTACCTGCGTCTCGCGGCGCGGCACCGGAGCGCCTCCCGGGAGCTGACATGAAGACCCTGCTCTGGGGGCTGAGCGTGGCGGCGGCTTTCGGGGCCGGCTGGGGCCTCTGCGCCCGCCGCTACCGGGAGCGGGAGGATCTCCGGGCGCGCCTGCTCTCCTTCGTGGGCCACGAGCTCAACAATCCCATCCTTTCTTTGCATCTGACGGTGATGAATTTCCTCGACGGCCTCTTCGGGCCGATCCCGGATCAGCACCGGCCCTGGCTGGTGCTGATCCGCGAGCAGACGGCGCGCCTGAGCGCGCTGGTGGGGGACCTGCGGGACCTCGTGCACATGGAGTTCCACGGCGACCTGCGGCTCAGCCCGGAGCCGGTGGCCCTGGACGCCGCGATCCGGGGCGCGCTGGACACCATGCAGGACGCCATGACCCGCAGCCGGACGCCTTTGGAGATCCGGACGGCGGAGGGTCTGCCGCCGGTGCAGGCGGACCCCGACCGTCTCCTGCGCATACTGACCGCCATGCTGACCCATGCCCGCAAATTCCGGACCCGGGGCACCGTCTTCGTGCGCGCGGAGTCCGAGCCCGGGGGCGCGGCGGTCTCCGTGGAGTACGAGGGCATGCCGGCCGCGGCGGAGGACGTCGCCGAGGCGCTGGACCTCTTCTATCCGGCCAAGCACTCCGACTCCCAGATCCTGGCCAGCACGGGCCTCGGACTGGGGCTCTCCAGCGCGCTCATGCGCCTGCACGGCGGGCGGATGGAGCTGGGCGTGGACGGCGTCGGGCGCTGCCGCGTGGCGATCCATTTCCCCATCGGAGGGAAGGCATGACCAAGATCCTGATCGTCGAAGACGACTACGCTCTGGCCGACAACCTGCAGGCCCTGCTCAAGCTGAAGGGCTTCGACGTGCAGTTCGCCCCGGACGGAGAGGCGGGCGTGGAGGCCGCGCGCTCCTACCTGCCGGACCTCATCCTCCTCGACATCATGATCCCCCGCATCTCCGGCTTCGAAGTCTGCCGCATCCTGCGCGGCGACCCGAAGACCAAGTCCGCCAAGATCGTCATGGTCACCGGCCTCGACCGCATGGGGGACGTCGAGAAGGCGTTCTCCTCCGGGGCCTCGGATTACCTGATCAAGCCTTTCGACAGCGAACGGCTGTTCAAGAAGATCGAGAAGGTCTTGAAGGGGTGAGGGCTCGCAATGAATTAAGTGGTGCCTTTCGCCGGAGGCGATTTTGGAGCGAGCCGAAGCGATGCGAGACGCGCAGGCCTTAAGGCCTGTAAGTCGAGCAGCGCGAAGGCGTAGCCCGAAAGCGCCCCGGCCCTTCGGGGAGGCCCGCCATTGGCCGATTTCGTTGTTGCTCGTCGCTTACATAGCTCACGCTATGCGCGCTCCTCGCGCCTAGAATTCGGCTCAATTTCGGGCCTCCGAAATGCGCCACTTAATTCATTGCGAGCCCTTATCCAATCATGAGCCGGGGTGTGGTAACATATGTCGAGGCTCCGCGGGGGGGCGGGACCCGACGCGCAGAGGCAACGAACATGAAGGGATTCGTCGCGGCCGTGGACTGCGGGACCAGCGCCGTGAAAGCC
>Ga0154315_1112_pt1 | contig 20773 bp, 14 predicted proteins | sample RifGroA2_FD_105609 | JGI IMG/M metagenome (GOLD analysis project Ga0154315, IMG submission 105609) | Elusimicrobia bacterium GWA2_69_24
TCAACAATCCTGTTATGGTGAGGCGCCTGGACCCCGGCCTTCGCCGGGGTGACGGCTGGCGCCTGGACCCCGGCCTTCGCCGGGGTGACGGCTGGCGCCTGGACCCCGGCCTTCGCCGGGGTGACGAATGCGATCGGACTTATAACTCACTACACTGGTTATTGGCCCAGCGCGTGGCCCATCGTCATCAGCAGGTGTTCCAGATGCTCCGCGGTGTCGGCGTCCATCCGGCGCGTGGGCTTCTTCTTGCCCTTGCCGGGATGCTCCGTTCCGGCGACCGCCCCCATGATGCGATACATCTCGGCGCTGGCGGCGGCCATGGACTCCGAGGTGTAGGGGTTCTTGGGTTCGTGCAGGCGACCCTGCTCGTCTTCCTCGAGCCCGGAGGGCCCCTGGAGTATGCTCAGGAGCTTGCGCACGTAGGCGGCCTGGGCGCGGCGCCGCAGGGGGGATATGTTCAGTTCGCCCTTGCCTTCCAGGACCTCGGACCAGATGACGGAGGTGAGGTCCGCGAAGAGCTCGCGGGGGGAGTAATAGTCGTCTTCCGCGAGCTGGCGGGATTCGGCCATCCGCTTGAGGCGGGTGGGGGCGAGGAGCGAGTCTATGGTGGACTTGCGCAGGTCGGTCACCAGTTCCTCGTAGGGCAGCACGTCGGATTCCGGGGAGGGGTTGTTCAGCGTCTCGCGCAGGTCCGGGGCCAGACGGGCCAGGAGCCCCTGGGGCAGCGCCAGGGCCTCGTCGGAGAAGAGGCGCTCGCGCAGGAAGTCCATCGCCGCGCGCTGCTTGGCGCCGGAGACGGCCTCGTAGGGCAGCTTGCCCGCGTTCTGCCCGGCCCGGACGCGGTTGACGTGGATGCCGCCCACGTAGGGCATGACGAGGCGGAAGGCGCGGAAGAGCTGGCCGCGCAGGAAGTTGAAGTGCCGGCGCAGGGAGCCGTAGTCGGCGCCCTCGTTCAGCTGGCGCTTGGCCAGGGCGTCCATGCCCCGGCGGGCGCGGTCCGCGGCCTGCACGGCGAACTCCAGCGGCTCCGGCCCGAAGTCGAACTGGGCCGTGTAGGGGTCGGTGCCGTCCACCTGCTCGTCGGTCGCGAACTCGAGGCCCGGCTCCCCGATGCGGCCGGCCAGGCGGGAGAGCTCTTTCTGGGCCTGCTTCGCGTCGGCGAACTGGCGGTAGCCGTACTCGACGGCCAGGTAATCGTAGGGGCCGAGCTCGGTTTGCACGTACACCCCGTCCTTCACCTCGTCGGCCGGGATGCTGATGGCCGCGTAATCCATGACGGATTGGGAGACGATGCCGTCCTTGGCTTCGGCGATCTCGTCCAAGGTGCGCATGGAGGTCGCCGCGAAGTTGTGGCGCAGGCCCAAAGCGTGGCCCACTTCGTGGACCACGTAGGAGACCACGAGGTCGTTGGTGAACTTCGCGCGCTCCTGGGCGGAGAGAGGCGTGTGCTTGAGGGCTTCGATGGCCTGGGCCGTCTCGTGCCCGGCGCGGCAGGAGGGGCCGTGCTTGTGGCCCGCGTGGTCGTCTTCCAGGACCTCGCGCATGCCCCGGTAGCCGCTGCCGTCGAGCACCTGGAGCGAGAAGTTGACGTGCCCGTTGTAGATCTCGCCGGTGCGGGGGTCGGTGTGCCACATGGCGAAGGCGATGTCGGCGTCGGAGCCCGTGAACCAGTGGACCACGTTGTAGCGGACGTCGGCGGGGTCGAACTGGGCCTCGGCCTGGTCCGCGGGCTTTACGCCCTCGTCGGGCTGCTGACGCACCACGATGGCGTCCTGGAACCCGGCCTTCTCGAAGGCCGCGTTCCACTTGAGGATGCCGTCGCGCACGGCCTCGCGGTACTCCTGGGGGATGGTGTTCTCGAGCCACCAGACGATGGGCTGCTTCACCGGGGAGACCTTGGCCGAGGGGTCGGTCTTCTCTAGCCGCCAGCGGTTGGCGAGGTTCCCATGCGGGGTCTCGGCCGCCGGCTTGGAGTTGAGGTCCGTGAAATCCCGGTAGACCGTGTTGAAGAAGCCGATGCGCTCGTCGGAGGAACGGGGAGTGAAGCCCGGTTCCGGCAGGGCGGAGAAGCTGTAGCGCATGCGCAGGGTCAAGGAGCGGGCGTCCGGCACCGGGAGCTCTTGCCCGGGGTTGCCGTTGAGGAAGAGCAGCTCGGCCGACAGTTCCGCGTTCTTCGGGAACGTCTTGGCCGTGTCCACCCGGCTGAGCTCCTTGGCGAGAGCGTAGCCCCCGGATTCGGGGAAGGTTCCGGCGAGCATCCCCTGGAGGTCGAAGAGGTCCGTGAGCAGGATATCGTCCATCGAGACCGTGACGCTCTTGGCCTTGGCGTCCTTGGCCGCGACCGGCACGGAGGCGATGACGGAGTCCTGGAAGGCGCGCGAGACGACCTTGGCGTCGGCGCTGCCTTCAGCGGCACGGTAGGCCATGTTCTTGCGCAGAAGCTGGATGCGGTCGCCCGAGCGGTGGAAGACCACCATGGCCTCGGCCAGGGGGGACATGGAGTAAAGGAAGCCCTCGCCCACGCCTTTTTCCATCATGGCGTTGAGCATGAGCGGCTTATCGAGGTCCTCTTCCTTTAGGGTGAGGAGGAGCTTGCCCTTCTCGTTCCGGCTCAGGCGCAGGAAGCCGTCCTTGGAGAATCCCTGCGAGGCGGGGGCTTTCGGAGCGTCGCCGCCGGACTTCCAGAGGAGCGCGACCGCGGCGATCGCGATCGCGGCCACGGAGGCAGCCGCGGCCCAAGGGGAGAGGAGGGAGACTACGTACGTGTAGGCGCCGAAGCCGAGGCCGGCGGCGGAGGAGACTATCCAGAGGCCGGCGGCGGAAGGGGCTTCCTCGGCCTTCGCGAACACCTTCGTGAGGATGGCGTGGGTGAGGGCGGTGACGATCGGGAAGCCCACGGCTCCGAAGACCAGCCCGAGGTCCGCCTGCAATGCGGTGGCCAGTCCGAGCAGCAGGGGGGCCGCGGCGAAGAACGCGCGCGGGGTCGCCTGCGACGAACGCGTCTGAGGGGCGGGGAGGAGGGCCGGGGCTGCGGTGAACTGGAGCGCCGCGGGCTTGAGGATGTTCTTAGAGGAGCGCCGGATGGAGGCTTCCACCGAGGTCTTGGCCGCGGCGGCCGCGACGCCGCGGCCGGAGTTGTCGTAGAGGGCCGACAGGGCGGCGGGAGCCTGGCCCGAAACGCGCAGGCCGGGGATCGTCTTCGAGACCCGGGAGATGATGGACGCCGAGGTCGCCGCCTTCCCGGCCTGCACGCTCTGCGCCGCGATGGAAGCGGGCAGCACGGGCGCGGCGATGGGTACGGCTGCGGAGAGCATGGACGCGACGGCTTTGGGAGAAGCGCTGCTCCGCCCCTGAGCGATAGCGGAGATGGCCGCCGAGACCGAGGCGGGGGAAGCGGGCTGAGCGGAGAGTATCGGGAGAGCGGATCGGGTCACGGGGGACACCGGGGTGTTCAGCGAGGGGAGGATCCCGGACAGCTGGGTTCCCACGGGAGCGAGGCCCATGGGCCCCTGCATAAGGGGGGCGGACATCGTAAGGCTGATGCCGGCCGGGGCGCCGACGGCTCCGGGAGAAACGGCGACGGTCTGAGCGACGATGGCGGCGGCCGCAGCCGTCTGGGATTGGAGGAGCAGCGCGGCGCAGAGCGCCGTCCTGAGGAAAGCCGAAGCGCGATGAGCCATGAGGGGAGTATAGTCCCGCGACCCGGCCGGGAGGTTGGGCCGAAGGGGCAATCCCAGGGCGGCAGAGGGCCTTGGCCGGGCCTACCCAGTTGGCCTACGCCTTAGAGCCAGCCCTGGGTCTGCCAGTAGGCGTATTCTTCCTTCCAATGTCCCTTGCGCATCTCCATGATGGTGCGGAAATGCGCCTTGCCCTTCTCGATGAGGCGGAGCTGGGCGGGGTAGCGCCTGCGGGTCCCGATATCCCGGGCGAACTTCCGGCCGAGGTTCAGGGCCTCCGGGAAGGCGGCCTCCAGCCGATAGGCGCAGGCCGAGACGCCGCCCGAGTACTGGGCCCCGCAGACGCGGCCGTAGTATCTGATATAGTCGAGGACGAGTCCGTCCTGGGTGCCGCTGCCGGATGAAACGACGCCGCAGAGGTACTTGCCCAGGAGGCGCTTGCAGTGGATGAAATGGCTGGAGCGGTCGAGCAGGACTTTCAGGGAGCCGGTGACCTGGTTGATGTAGTTGGGCGTGGCGAGGATGATCCCGTCCGCCGCGAGCATCTTCTCCAGCAGCGGGGTGACGTCGTCCTTGATGGGACAGCGCATGGAGGCGACGTGGCAGGCTTCGCAATGCGTGCAGCAGTCTATCTTCAGGTCGCGCAGGTGGACGATCTCCGCGCGGGCGGAGGGTCCCAGGCCTTGGACGACCTGCTGGGCCAGGGCCAGGGTCTGGCTCTTGGCGCGGCGCGGGCTGGCGGAGATGAGCAGTACCTTCATGAGGCCTCCTTCAGCAGGTATAGCAGGGGGACCAGCCACAGCACGATCTTGAAGCTCAGCCAGCGGATCAGGAATCGGGCGTCCTGGGCCGGCAGGCGGTCCGTCAGGTAGAGGCGGACGTTGTAGGCCCAGTACGCGGCGAGGATCGCATAGCCCGCAATGCTGGCCCGGGGGAAGCCCCCATAGCCCGGCCGGGACTCGACCCAATAGATGGCGAGGACGAGCGGGAAAGACAGCGCGTAGGGCCAGCAGCAGTCGACGCCATAGAACACCCGGATCTTCCGCATGAGCACGGGTCTATTTCTTGGGCGGCGTGCGCCCCTTCTCGATCTTGGCCCAGGTGTCGCGCAGGGTGACGGTCCGGTTGAACACCGGCTTTCCGGGCTGGGAATCCGGGTCCGCGCAGAAGTAGCCGACGCGCTCGAACTGGTAGCGGCTCCCCGGCTTCGCGTCCTTGAGGCTGGGCTCCACCCAAGCGTCCACGAATTCCCGGGACTTGGGGTTCAGGATGGACAGGAAGTCCTGGCCTTCGGGCACGTCTTCCGGGTCGGACTTGAGGAGGAGGTTGTCGTAGAGCCGGGCTTCGGCCTTCACCCCGTGCGCGGCCGAGACCCAGTGGATGGTGCTCTTCACCTTCCGGCCGTCGGGGGTGTTGCCGCCGCGGGTGGCCGGGTCGTAGGTGCAGCGCAGCGCCACCACCGCGCCCTGGGCGTCCTTCACGACTTCCTTGCAGGTGATGAGGTACGCGTAGCGGAGCCGCACCTCGTTGCCCGGGAAGAGCCGGAAGTAGCCCTTCGGGGGGGCTTCCCGGAAATCGTCGGCCTCGATGTAGAGGACCTGGGAGAAGGGCACCTTGCGCGTGCCGGCGGAGGGGTCCTCGGGGTTGTTGACCGCGTCCAGCTCCTCCGTCTGCCCCTCGGGATAGTTCTCGATGACGACCTTGAGGGGCCGGAGCACGGCCATGGCGCGCGGGGCCCGTTTGTTCAGGTCCTCGCGCACGCAGTGCTCGAAGAGCGAGAGGTCGATCATGGTGTTGGCCTTGGTGACCCCGATCTTCTCGCAGAAGGCCCGGATGGCCTCGGGCGTGCAGCCGCGCCGGCGCAGTCCCTGGAGGGTGGGCATGCGCGGGTCGTCCCAGCCCGAGACGTGCTGGTCCTTGACCAGCAGGAGGAGCTTGCGCTTGCTCATGACCGTGTAGGTCATGTTGAGGCGCGCGAATTCGATCTGCTGGGGGTGGCAGGGGGTCTTGAGCTCGTCGAGGCACCAGTCGTAGAGGGGGCGATGGTCCTCGAACTCGAGAGTGCAGATGGAGTGCGTGATCCCCTCCAGCATGTCCGAGACGCAGTGCGCGTAGTCGTACATGGGGTAGATGCACCAGGCGTCCCCGGTCCGGTGGTGGGAGGCGTGGCGGATGCGGTACAGGGCCGGGTCGCGCATGTTCATGTTGGGGGAGGCCATGTCGATCTTCGCGCGCAGGACGCGGGTGCCGTCCGGGAACTCGCCCTTGCGCATGCGCTCGAAGAGGTCGAGGTTCTCCGCCACGGGGCGGTCGCGGTAGGGGCTGGGCCGGCCCGGTTCGGTGAGGGTGCCGCGGTGCTCGCGCACCTCGTCCGCGTTCAGGTCGCAGACGTAGGCCTTCCCCGCCTTGATGAGTTCTACGGCGTAGTCGTAGAGCTTCTGGAAGTAGTCGGAGGCGTAGAAGAGCCGGTCTGCCCAGTCAAATCCCAGCCACTTCACGTCGCCCTGGATGGAGTCGACGTACTCCACGTCCTCCTTGGTCGGGTTGGTATCGTCCATGCGCAGGTTGCACTGGCCCTTGAAGTCGCGCGCGATGCCGAAATTCAGGCAGATGGATTTGGCGTGGCCGATGTGCAGGTAGCCGTTGGGCTCGGGGGGGAATCTCGTGTGGACGCGGCCGCCGTGCTTGCCGGTCTTGAGGTCGCCCTGGACGATGTCGCGGATGAAATCGGCGGATTCCGGAGCCGCGGGAGTCTGGGGGGTTAGAGTCTTTTCCATGGGTGTGCCTCGATCGGATCGATTGCCCGTCCCCGTCGTGAAATCAGCCCCTGCCCGGAATCGAACCGAGGTAGGCAGTTTACAAAACTGCTGCTCTGCCACTGAGCTACAGGGGCGTCGGAACAGCTGGTGTAGTGATTCCAACACTTCTTTACATTCGAAAGGCCGTCATACCGGCGAAAGCCGGTATCCAGCGTGTGGAACGGATTCAAAAAACCTGTTCTGGTGCCTGGACCCCGGCTTTCGCCGGGGTGACGAATGTAAAGGGACTTATGACTCACTACACTAGTTTAGCAGTCCTATCGACGACGAGCAACAACGGACGGCGTTCTGTTCCGGGGGAGGTCAGGGCTCGACGGGACCGGGGGGAGGGGCTGGGGCCGGCGCGTCGGACCTGGGAGGTTCCTCGATGAGCTTGAGGACGCGTTCGGCCTCGGGGTCGGGGCGGATGGTGAGGACGCGGCGCAGGCGCTTGCGGGCCTCCTCGAGGTCGCCCGCGTTGAAGGCGCGCAGACCCGCTTCCCGGCAGTAGGTCGCGACGGTTTCCTGCAGGGCGCCCTTGGAGGCGGTGAGCTTGGCGTCCACTTCCGTGAGCTGGGCCTTCCAGGCCTCGAGTTCCCCGGCCCGGGAGAGGATCTCCTGGCGGTATATCTCGGAGAGGCGGCCCAGGGAGCGGGAAGCCAAGGTCTGCCACTGCTGAAGCATGGATTCCGCAGCCCCCGAGCGGCTGAGGAACTCCTCAAGGAGCTGTTCGAGCTTGGAGGAGGCCTGCTCCCAGGTCTGGAGCTGCTGTGCTTGTTCCCGGGACAGGGAGGCGCCCTCCTGGCCCGCGTTCTCGGCCGCGAAACGGGCCTCCGTGAGCTTGTCCTCCAGCTCGGCGAGCGAGGATCCCAGAGACAGCTTCACCTTCGCGGCTTCGGCCTCGTTGGCCGCGAGCAGGCCTTTGAGCCCGCCGATCTCGCCCTGCAGGCGGGAGACGTCTTCCGCGACCGCCTGGCGCGCCTCGGCGACCATGTCCTTGGTGGATTCCTGGGCGGCCTCGGCCTGGGCGACCTGCGTCTTGAGGGCGGTGATGGCCTTTTCCAGCTCGGCCTTCCGTTCCCGGAAGGTCAGTCGGAGGGCGTTGAGGCGCTCGGCGATCCCGGCCTTGGCCGCTTCCTGGGCCTCCTCGCGGTCCTGGGCGGTCTTGGCGTCGTCGCCTTTCGCGTCCGCCGCCTGCTGGCGGAGCTCCTTGAGTTCGCGCTGTTTGAGCAGTATCTGCGCCTCGAGGTCGGTCCGTTCCTTTGCCCAGTCGGCTTCGGCTTGCCGAACCTTCGCCTGGAAGCCGGTCTTGACGCCTTCCAGCTCTCCGGCCTCCGACGGAGCCTCCTCTTGCGCGCGCAGAATCACACGGAGTTTGGTCTCGAGCATCCGGGCCTGTTTGCGCAAGGGGGTGAGGGGATATAGGGTCTTGAGCTCCTTGACGCCCTTGCGGAATGCGCTCAGGAACCAGCGGCGGTCGTCTGCCCGTTCGCCTTCCCGGACCTCCTTGGCGCGCTCCAGGGCGACGGCGCGGAGCCGGGCGTCGTTGAGTTCGGCGTCCAGGGCTGCGAGTTGGGTCTCCAGGGCCTGGCGGGCTTCCCAGTGGGCGTGCCGGCCGAATACCCATTCCAGGCGCGCGGCTTCCAAGTCGCCCCAGACGGCGTCCGAGAGCATGTCCCCGGCGGCCTTGCCGTAGAGCCGTCCCTTGAGGCGCTCGGCTGCCTTCTTGGCCTTCTCGATCTCGGCGCGGATGCCGGCGATCTTGAGTCGGTAGCGCTCGGCGGTGCGGACCCTGCCGCGGCGGGCGGATTCCAGCCGGCGTTCCCATTCCTCGGCCAGACGCTTGCGCTCCTCGGGCCAGCGCTCCTCCCGCAGTCGGAGCTCCTCGCGGCGGAGTTCCAGCGCGGAGAGGGTCCCGTGCAGTTCGGCCAGCCGCTCATCCCGCTTCGCCTCGAGCTGGTGGACCCGCATGCCGGAGAGTAGGTCGCGGATCTGGCGCTTCTGCTCCTCCAACTGGCGGTTGAAATAGTCCACCTGCCGGCCGAGCTCACGGAGCTTCGGGTCCTGGGCCCAAAGGGCGGCTTCGTAGTCCGCCTGAAGGCGGGCGGTTTCGGCGGCTTCGCGCCGGGCCTGATCGAGCTCCCCCGCGGCCAGCGCGCTCTCTTCGGTGGGGGACTCCGATCCGGCCTCCCGCATGGACTCCGGCGGGGAACCCAGCGCAGGCTCCGGAACCGGGTCTTGAGGGAGGTCCGGCTGCAGCCCCGGCGGGGGGTCTTCGGCCTCGAACATGGCTTCCGGATTGTAGCAGGCGCTTATGACAAATTCATGGCTGAGGATTCTGCTATCATGACACGCAGAGACCGCGCATGGACCTCAGCTACCGCTTCCGCTTCGATGACGGGCGCGAGAAGAGCTTCGAGCTCAAGCTCGACCCCAAGACCCTGACCCTGCAGTCCCCCGAGCGGGGGTCGTCGCCGGATTGGGTGCGGCTGGGGAACCACCGATGCACGAACTGCCCGCTGTCGGCGGCGGAATTCCCGGATTGCCCGGTGGCCAAGAACCTCGTCGAGGTGATCGAGCAGTTCAAGGACTCGATATCGTTCCACGAGGTGGACATCTCCATCCGGACCAAGAACCGGGAATACCGCAAGCGCGCGCCCGTGCAGAACGGGGTGAGCGGGCTGATCGGCGTGGTCATGGTCACCAGCGGCTGCCCCAACCTCGACAAGCTGCGTCCCATGGTCTGCACGCACCTGCCTTTCGCGGACGTGCACGAGACGATGTATCGGGCACTCTCCATGTACCTGCTGGCCCAGTATTTCCGGCATAAGAAGGGCAAGGAACCGGATTGGGAGCTCAAGCGCCTGGTGGAGATCTACGACGCCATCGGCATCGTGAACCGCTGCTTCACCGACCGCTTGCGGACGGCGCGCATCGAGGACGCCTCCCTCAACGCGCTGGTGAGCCTGGACTGCTTCGCGACCATGACCGTGGCCCTGCTGATGGACCAGTCCCTGCCCCAGCTAGAGACGCTCTTCCACGCCTACCTGAAGGACTAGCAGGCGCTGATTCCTGCCGTCAACGCGCACCGCTCTCTGTCGTCATCCCGGCGAAAGCCGGGATTCAGCTATCGTGTCGGCGACACGGCAAGAACGATCTGGATTCCGGCGTGCGCCGGAATGACGGAGTAAGGAGCTAGAAGGCGTCGACGCCCATCCGTTTCTCCATCTCATCGGCGATGGCGGCCAGGGCTCCGGCCGAGGCCCGAAACTCTTCGGGGTCCATGGTCTGGGCGATCTGGGTGTCGAACACTACGAGATAATCGTCGTTCTCGATCTTCTCGATGGCCCAGGCTCCGTGCGCCAGGGCGATGTTCGCGCGCAGGAGGTCGTTGGCCGTCTTCTGTCCCAGCATCTGTCCCGGGGGCATCTTGAGGGCCGGGGAGAAGAAGCCGATGATGATGGAGCCGTCCGCGGTCTTGCCCATGGCCCGGACGAACACCTGCTGGTGGCGCCCGGCGCCCATGTCGTATGGGATGGCGATGAGATTGGGGTTGAGCTCGCGGATGTTCAGGCCCGCTTTCGCGGCGGTAGCCTTGATGAACTCCGAGAACGGGACTTGCACCTTCTGTTCGATGTCCATGGCGTCTCCTTATTCGGTCATCCGCAGTATCGTCTCGACGAAGGACGGGTTCACCTTCAGCGCGGAGCAGATCTCACGCAGCACCGCCTTCTCTCCGTCCGCGACCCGGGAGTCCGCGCGGGCCACCACGATCAGCTTCTGCACCAGGGCGTGGCGGTCGGCGGAGGAAAGCTTCCGGCAGCGCCGGGCGGCATCGGCGAACTTCTTCTTGATGAGGGGGAGGAGGTCCTGGGCTCCGCGCAGCTCGGCTTCCGCGGCCTGGGCGGTCTTCTCGTCGGTGAGCCCCCGGATGGCCCGGCATTCCTCGGCCGTGATCTTGCCGTCGCCCGCGGACACCCAGTAGCCGCCCCAGAGCACGCATTCCCGGGCCGAGGACTCCTTGGCTTCCACGGTGCCGGGTTCCATGGCCGAGAGCAGGGCCTCGATGCGCGCGTCCAGCTCTTCGGTGCGGAGGGTCCCGGGGCCCTGCCCGATGAGGCCGGAGAGGAGCTGGGACTCCCAGAGATGGTTCAGGGCCGCCACCCGCAGGGGGTTGAAGGGATGGGTGGAGAACCAGTCCTCCGCGTCCTCCACCGTGTCGGAGAGGGTCTGGATATCCTTCATCTGGGCCAGGTAGTCCTCGGCGTTGAACTGGAGCATGGGCTCGCGCAGCCCGCAGGAGATCTTGATGAGGGCCGTCGTGGCCGCGCGCAGGTCCTGGCAGCAGGCCAGCCCCAGCCGGTCGGCGGAGATCTCCGCGTGCCGGCTCCAGGACATGAGCTTCATGGCCAGCCCGGAGGGGAGGCCCTGGGACTTCTGGAGGATCGCCGCGGCCGGCAGTTCCATGTGGCGGAAGAGGACGTGGCCCATCTCGTGGCCGATGACCGAGAGGAGCTCCCGGAGGGTGAGGCGCTCGACCATGCTGGAGCTGAAGGCGCAGGTGACGCGTCCCTCTCCCATGTCCATGCAGCAGGCGTTCTGCACCGGGCTCTCGTAGACGTAGATCTCGAGGGGCCGCTCGCCCAGGTGGGCGATGCGCTGGGCCAGGTTCACCGCCTGGACGAGAGAGGGGATGATGCGCTCGGTGACGCGCAGGCCTCGCGCGAGGAGGCGCCGGCGGTTGGCGTCGGTCTCGGCGCAGGAGAGCGCCTCCTTGGCCCGGCCGGCGATCTCGGGATCGGCCAGGAGGTCCGTCATCATGCGGCGCTCGGAGGCGAGGCGCAAAGACGCCACGGCTTCGGCGCTCGGGAGCTTAAGGGCGGCGGGGGGGTCGCTTTGAGCCAAGCGGGATTAGTGTAGTGCGGGAAGCGGCCGAAATCAAGAGGAGCCGAGGCGGCGCAGGCGGTAGAGGGCGCCTGCGCGCCTAAGGCGGGTCCGGTAGGCGGCGGCGGCGGCGGTAAGGCGCTTTTCGGGGTCCGAGCCGGCCTCCTTGAGGAGTTTTTCGGATTCCGCGAGGTCCGCCTGTTCCGCCTCAGCGCCGAGCCGGGACTCGATGTGGCTCCGGAACCAGGCGCGCTCGTCGGCGGAGCTGAAGAGGGCCCAGCGCCCCTTCTCGGGAACCCAGGTCAGCTTCTCCCAGAAGACGGCCGACCAGCGCAGCGCCCCGTCGCGGCGGGGCTCCCGGTTCATCGCCCAGCATTCCTGCGCGCCGTCGCGGATCCCGGGCGGGGCGGGGGAATAGGTCCAGGCGCCTTCCCTGAGGCAGCGGTAGGGGGTGTCCCGGTGGGCGTGCCCGTCGTCCTCCTCAGCGGTCATGGTGGGCACGCCCTTCCCGGCCGCGGCCGCGGCGGCCTTGAGGTTCTCGAGCGTGAAGTCGTTGGCGCCCTGCTCGAAATACGGGAGCAGGGCCGCCGGGGTCATCGCGATGCCCCGGCTCCGTCCGCCCTCGGAGGCGTCCCGCAGGACCGGCGCGGCGTGTTCCCGGAGTTCGGCCTCGCCCACGCGCACCGGGGCGGTGCTTTCCCACGGCTGGGGCGCGTGCCGGGGCAGGAGCCGGCCGGCCAGCAGTCCCACGAGGAGGGCGGCCGAGGTGCAGCCGAGCAGAGTCGTCCGGGTGAACGCCCGCGGGAAGGAGAAGGCGACGGCGACGGGAGGCGCCGGAGCCATCTTCCCCGGAGGCGGGGGGGGCGGCTCATCCAGGGCGCGGTACTGCTGGATCATCCAGCGGATGAAGATGATCCCGCAGTGCTCGCATTCGTGCGCGCCCTCCGCGTTGCGGCGGCCGCATTTGGGGCAGATCACGCCTACTATCCTACCAAAAGAGACCGGCCGTCCCGGGTGGGACGGCCGGCTCTCGGGGGCGGTACGGCCTACTTCTTGCCCTTCTTCGCGTTCTTCTCCTTCACCGTGGCCTGGGCCGCGGCGAGGATCGCGATCGGGACGCGGAACGGAGAGCAGGAGACGTAGGAGAAGTTCGTCTTGTGGCAGAACTCCACGCTCTCCGGGTCGCCGCCGTGCTCGCCGCAGATGCCGATCTTGAGGTCCTTGCGCGTCTTGCGGCCCCGCTCCACGCCCATGCGGATGAGCTCGCCGATGCCGCGCTGGTCGATGGTCTGGAACGGATCGGCCGGCAGGAGCCCCTTGTCGAGGTAGGCCCCCATGAAGCCTCCCGTGTCGTCGCGGGAGAAGCCGAAGCCCATCTGGGTGAGGTCGTTGGTGCCGTAGGAGAAGAACTGCGCGACCTCCGCGATGTCGTCGGCCACGATGCACGCCCGGGGGATCTCGATCATCGTCCCCACCAGATGGGGGATGGCCTTGAGCTTCAGGTCGGCCAGGGTGTCGGCGTAGACCCGCCGCACGAGCTCGAACTGGTGCTTGAGCTCGGTGGGCGCGCAGACCACGGGGATCATGATCTCCGGAAAGGCCTTCACGCCCTCCTTCTGCAGTTCGCCGGCCGCCTCGAAGATGGCGCGGACCTGCATCTCGGTGACTTCGGGGTAGGTGACCCCGAGGCGCACGCCGCGATGCCCCATCATGGGGTTCGACTCGCGCAGGCCGTTGGCCCGCTTCTCCAGCTCGTGCATATCGATGTCGAGGCTCTTGGCCAGGGCCTCGAGCGCGTCCTTCTGATGCGGCACGAACTCATGGAGCGGCGGGTCGATGGTGCGGATGGTGACCGGGAGGCCGTTCATCGCGCGCAGGGTCGCCTTGATGTCCGACTTGACGTGAGGGAAGAGCTCGTCGAGGGCCTTGCGCCGCTCCTCCACGGTCTTGGATACGATCATCTTGCGGAGCTTGAACAAGGGTTCCTCGGAGCCCTTCCCGTAGAACATGTGCTCGGTGCGGAAGAGGCCGATGCCCTCGGCGCCGAAACGGCGCGCCCGGGCCGCGTCCTCGGGGGTGTCCGCGTTGGCGCGCACGCCCATCCGGCGCAGCGAGCTGCAGACCTTGAGGAAGTCCGCGAGGGTCTCGTTGCCCTCGTCGGCGTCCCGCATGGGCATCTCGCCCCGGTAGACGAGCCCCTTGGAGCCGTTGAGGGTGATCCAGTCTCCCTCGCGCAGGGTCTCGCCGGCCACCTCGAGGGTCTTGGCGTGGCTGTCCACCTCGAGCGCGGCGCAGCCGACCACGCAGCACTTGCCCCAGCCGCGGGCCACCAGGGCCGCGTGCGAGGTCATGCCGCCGCGGGCGGTGAGGATGGCCTGCGCGGCGCGCATGCCCTCCACGTCCTCGGGGTTGGTCTCCTCGCGGACGAGGATGACCTGCTTGCCCTGCTTGTTCCAGGCCACGGCGTCGTTGGCCGTGAAGACGATCATGCCCTTGGCGCCGCCGGGACCCGCCGGAAGACCCTTGGCCAGCGGCTTGCGGGTCGCTTCCGCCTTGGGGTCCACGATGGGGTGGAGCAGCTCGTCGAGCTGGGCCGGGGTGACGCGGAGCACCGCCTCTTCCTTGGCGACCAGCTTCTCCTTGATCATGTCGAGCGCGATCTTGACCGCGGACGGCCCGTTGCGCTTTCCCACGCGGCACTGGAGCATGTACAGCGTGCCCCGCTCGATGGTGAATTCGATGTCGAGCATGTCGCGGTAGTGCTTCTCGAGCCGGTTGCGGATGTCGTGGAGCGCCCGGTAGGTCTCCGGCATGAGCTGCTTGAGGCTTTTGAGGTTCTTGGACTGGTCGCTGCGGCTCTCCTCGTTGATGGGGGCCGGGGTGCGGATGCCCGCCACCACGTCCTCGCCCTGGGCGTTGACGAGGTATTCGCCGTAGAAGATGTTCTCGCCGGTCCCCGGGTCGCGGGTGAACCCTACGCCCGTGGCGCTGTCCGTGCCCATGTTGCCGAACACCATGGACTGGACGTTGACCGCGGTGCCCCAGGCTTCAGGGATGCCCTCGATGCGCCGGTAGGAGACGGCGCGCTTGCCCATCCAGGAGGCGAACACGGCTCCCACCGAGCCCCAGAGCTGGTCCATGGGGTCGTCGGGGAAGGGCTTGCCGAAGGTCTCCAAGACCTTCTGCTTGAACTGCGCGCAAAGGGTCTTGAGGTCTCCGGAGCTGAGGTCGGTGTCCGACTTGGCGCCCCGGCGCTTCTTCATGTCGTCCATGATGCGCTCGAGCTGGCGGCGGATGCCCTGGTCCTCTTTGGGCTCGATCCCCGCGGCCTTCTCCATGACCACATCGGAGTACATCATGATGAGGCGGCGGTAGGCGTCGTAGACGAAGCGCTCGTTCTTGGTCTGCGCGATCATCCCGGGGATGGTGGCTTCGGTCAGACCGCAGTTGAGGATCGTCTCCATCATCCCGGGCATGGACTTGCGCGCGCCGGAGCGCACGGAGACCAGGAGCGGGTTCTGGGCGTCGCCGAAGCCCTTGCCGGCAAGCTTCTCGACCCGGTGCAGGCTCTCGTCGACCATCTCGCGCAGCCCCTTGGGGTAGGAGCGGCGGTTGGCCCAATAATAGGTGCAGACCTCGGTGGTGATGGTGAAGCCCGGGGGCACCGGCAGGCGCAGGGAGGGGTGGCCGGCCATCTCGGCCAGGTTGGCGCCCTTGCCGCCGAGCAGGTTCTTCATGGATTCGTTGCCGTCGGCTTTGCCGCCGCCGAAGAAATAGACCAGCTTGCCGATCTTCTTCATCTTCATGTTCGCCTTCGCCGGGATCACGGGGGATTTGCGGGTGAGGACTGCGGGCATCGAAGAGCCTCCTGGTAACGTTCTACGACGAAAAAAGTATAGCAACTTGGTGCCTGTCACTCAACCAATGGAACCGATGTGGTGCCTGTCACTCAACTAAAAAATGGAACTAATTGACCACGCAGGGGGGAAGGTACTATCGTTGCCGGATGCTGCTCATCGCCCATCGCGGGGCCAGCGGGTACGCTCCGGAGAACACCCTGGCCGCCTTCCGCCTGGCCCTCGAGATGGGGGCGAAGGCCGTGGAACTCGACGTCCACCAGGCCCGGGACGGCGAGCTAGTGGTCATCCACGACGAGGACCTGAGGCGCACCGGTCGCCGCAAGGGCCGCATCCGCGACCTGTCCTGGGCCGAGCTGTCCTCCGTGGACGTGGGGGGCGACCGCATCCCGCTCCTGGAGGAGGTCATGGACCTCATCCAAGGGCGGGCCGAGCTCCACCTCGAACTCAAGCGCGGGTCGCGCTACTATCAAGGCATCGAGGCGCGCATCCTGGCACTTTTGATGCGGCGGGAGGCCTTGGATACGACGCTGATCTCCAGCTTCGACCACCAGGCCCTGTTCGTGGTCCGGGAATTGGAGCCCAAGGCGCGCCTGGCGTACCTGCGCGGCTTTACCCGGCTGGGGGTCGCTCTCAAGGAAGCGGCCGAACTGGGGGCCGAGAGCATCAACCTGAGCCTGCGCCAGGCCAAGCCCGCCGTCATCCGGGAATGCCGCAAGCGCGGCTTCAAGACCCTGGTCTACACCGTGAACAAGCCCCGCGACTTCGAGCGCATGGCCCGCCTGGGCGTGGACGGCGTCTTCACCAACCTCTAACCGGTGCCTGTCACTCAAATAAAAATATGGAACTAACTCGGGGTGTCAGCCCTTGAGCGAGACGCTCATCCGGCAGGCGGGGCAGTCGAAATCCAGGCGCAGGCGGACGCCGTCGGGGTCCTCCAGATATAGGGGAGGGACGGGCTCGCCCCCGCCGCAGGAACCCAGGGCGTGGCGCAGGCAGTAGCGGCAGAGCATGAGGCGGGTCCCGCGAGGGACGGGACCGGAGTCGAGGGCGCGCTGCACGGAGCGGACGCCGTGCTCGCGCAGGAACTTCTCCGCGCGGGAATTGAGCACGTTCTCCTCGGGGCCGACCTCGCTCACCGGGTAGACGGCGTCGGGAGCCGGGGGGCGGCGCTCATCCGCCGGATGCGACTGCAGGCGCGCGTTGACCAGCGCATCCGCCGCCGCGCGGCGCAGGGAGTTGAGCGCGGCGACCGGCACGAAGGACGGCGCTTCCGGCAGCGTGACTTCCAGTGCGGCGAAAGGGGTGTCTCCCAGTTTCGACAGCTGGCGGGTCATGGTCCGGCGGATGCCCTCGGGGTCCTTCGGGAGGGATTTCGCGCAGGCCACCCGGGAATCCGCGCAGACCCCGTTCTCGTCCTCCATCCGCAGTCCGAGCCCGGTCGGGGTCTCCCGCAGGTCGAGGGAAACCTCGATCCGCCGCTCGATCCGGACGGCGGCGAGCCGCTTGAGCCAGAGCCGGTCCGAGTTCCGGAACAGCTCGGTCCCCGCCGCGATGCCCCGGGGATCGTCCACCTCGATGGTCCCGTCCTCCGCTTTGTTGACCGAGGTGCCGCGCAGGTCCCCGTCCGGACCGAAGAAACAGAGCCCGTCGCCGGGATGCAGTTCCGGGGCGCCCGCGAGCTCCAGGCGGTCGCCCCGCATCGCCGTGACGGTCCCCGCCGGCTCCCCGATGGATTTCGGGGTGCGGTGGGAGTGCATGGCGGGATCGCGCCCCTTGAGGAAATAGGTCGTGGCGCCCCGGTTGAAGGTCTTGGCCGGTTCGGGCTCGAAATCCGCCGTCACGCTCCCGGAGGAAGGCTTGCGGGTCCCCATCTTGGCCAGGGAAGCGTCCAGGGCGCGGCGGCAGCGCAAAGTGATGTTTTTGACGTAGTCCGCGTCCTTGAGCCGGCCCTCGATCTTGAAGGAGCTGATGCCGGCCGCGAGCAGGGCTTCGAGGTGGGGCGAGAGGTCGAGGTCTTTCAGGGAAAGGGCATGGCAGTCCCGGGCGAGGACGCGGCCTTCGGCATCCTGGACCGCATAGGGCTTGCGGCAGGGCTGGGCGCACTCGCCGCGGTTCGCGCTCCGGCCGCCGAGCGCATGGCTCAGGAAACAGCGGCCGCTGTAGGAGACGCAGAGGGCCCCGTGCACGAAGGCTTCGAGCTCGATGCCGGGAGCCGCATCAGCGATGGAGGCTATCTCTTCCAACGACAGCTCCCGGGCCAGGATGGCCCGCTGGAAGCCCGCGTCGCGCAGGAAGCGCACCCGTTCGGGGCTGGAGTTGTGCATCTGCGTGCTCGCGATGAACGGGATGGGAGGCAGGTCCAGCTCCAGAAGCCCGAAGTCCTGGATGATGACCGCGTCCACCCCGTCCTCGTAAAGCCCGGTGATCAGGCGGCGGGCGGCCTCCAGCTCGTCGTCGCGCAGGAGGGTGTTGACCGCGGCGTAGACCTTCGCGCGGTAGAGATGCGCCCGGGAGACCAGCTTGGCGATGTCGGCGCGGGGATTGGCCGCGGCCCGGCGCGCGCCGAAGCGCTCCGCGCCGATGTAGACGGCGTCCGCCCCGCAGGAGAGCGCGGCCAGCCCGCAGGCCAGGTCCTTCGCCGGGGCTAGTAGCTCAGCCGCCTTTGCCGGCCTGGGACATCTCATGGTCGAGGACCTGGTCGATCCTCTTGGCCGTCCAGCGCTGTTCCGAGGCCTGGCGCGACTGCACCTCGCTCATGACGCTCTCCAGGCCGCCCTTGATGGGGGCGAAGGAGCCGCGGGCCTGGTTGGCCTGGGACTCGGAGAACATGGTCGCGAAGAAGTTCCACGAGGCCGGCATCCAGAAGTCGAAGAAGACGCTGCCGCCGGAACCGACGCGGGTGTTGGCGTTGGACGGGAGGGCGAAGGTGAGCCCTTCCTTCTTGAGCACCGGGTCCTTGTGCAGGAGCGGGATGATGGTGCTCAGAGCCTTCACCCCCGCGCGGGCGCTGGCGGCGGACGCCTGGGCCTCGGCGGTCTCGGAGGCGACGAGGGCCTTGTAGGTCGCGCTGTGGTCCTCGATGTCCGTGCCGATCTGGCGGCCGTTCTTGTCGTAGACCGGGACTTCCACCCGCTCGTTCTGCGCGGCGAGCATGAGGTTGTAGGCGCGGGCGTGCTCGTGCCGGGCCATGTCGGCGAGGTCCTTGTCCACCTGCCGGGCCATGTCCACGGCGGACTTGAGCGTCCCGTCGGCGGCCTGGTTCAGGTCCTCCAGGCGGGAGAGATGCCCCTGGTACTCGGCATCTTTGCCGGCCAGCCGGCCCGAGACGCGGCCGCGCATGGCGGTGTTGAACTTCACGAAGGTCGCTTTCTCGGCCTGGATCTCCGAGGCCTGGAACGCGCTCAGGTCGGAGCGGCCGCGTGCTTCCATGTCCTTGAGGCGTCCGCCGAAGAGGCCGGGGACGTATTTGTTGAAATTCGAGAAATCCTTCTCGTACTTGGAAGCGGCCTGGTCCTGCCGGGCCAGCTCGCCGCCCATGGTCTTGAGCTGGAGCGCGAGGTTCCCCTCGAATCCGGCCTGGCTGGCCTGGGCGTCCAGGCCGCCCAGGCGGCCCTGCCAGGTCGCGGGCAGCTCCCCGCCGACGCGGGCCTTGGGGTCCGCGGAGACCGCGTTCTCGTTGAGCTCGGCCCGGGCGGCCGCGAGGCCGTCGAAGGCGGCGAAGGCCTCGGCGTCCTTCACCTTCATGGTCTTGCCTTCCTTGAGCTCGATATCCTTCTGGCCCGCGCTGCGGGCATTGGCGATGCGCTCATCCATCCGGGTCTGGCGGCCCCGGGCCTCGGTCTTGATCTCGCCCAGGGTCTTCGCGTCGTTGTCGCGGCGGGCCTTCTCCAGGGCGATGATGTCCTGGTTGCTCTTGGAGTTCTCCCAGGTCGAGTTCTTCTGCCTGCCGCGCATCCAGGTCCAGACCCCGACGACGACCGCGACCGCGGCGGCGGCGATGCCGGCGATGGCCCAGGGGTTGAGAGAGGCCGTGACGCCCTGGGTCTTCGGGGCGGGGACGGTCTGCTTGGCGGAGGGCACGGGCTCCTTATCAGTGGAAGCGGAAGCGGTCAGGGTGGCCTTGGCTTCGCCCGCGCCGGCCGCGTCGACCGCGACCGGGGTCCTGGGTTGGAAGCGCTCGCCGGTGAAGTAGCGGCCGAGGTCCCCGGTGGAGCCCTGGGAGCCGAGTTCGGTCCCCATGGTCTGCAAGGTGGAAGACGCCGTGGGCTTCTGGGGCTTGTTCGCGGCGTTCGCGAAGCCCGGCTTGAAGTATGGAGTCCGGGCCGGCGTCTTGAGGGCGGCGGGGGTCACGGAGGAGCGGAGCACGGAGAAGCCGATGAACTTCCCGGTGAGCGGGGCGTCGGTCCGGGCTTTCAGCCCATCGGCGGGCCGCAGCGTCTGGGCCATGGCCGAGGGGGCCGCTCCGAGCGAAGAGGAGACGAGCGCGAGGCTCAGGCAGGCGGCAAGGATGCTCTTGGTTCGCGTCATGATCAAGACCTCCGTGGACCGGCTGAGGCGATTGTATCGCCGGAGGGCGCCGCGGCGGATGAAGCGAAAGACCCAGGTTGTCGCAGGCATTGGCACCAGGAAGAATTGGGCCCGGGGAAGGTGAAGTTGGTAGACTATGCAGCGTGGACAACGCGGCCATCGCGCGGACGCTGGAGACCATCGCGCACATCCTCGAGGTGGAGGGGGAGAACCCCTTCAAGGTCCGGGCGTACGTCAACGCCGCGCGGCTCATTGAGGGCCTGCCCGGTCCGCTGGCCGAGAAGGTGAAGGACGGCACCCTGGGCGAGCTCCCGGGGATCGGCGAGGCCCTCCAGCAGAAGCTCACCGAGCTCGTGGCCACGGGCCGGCTCGGCTACCTGGAGAAGCTCAAGGCCCGGGTCCCGGAAGGCGTCCTCGACATGCTGGCCATCCCCGGGCTAGGGCCCAAGGGGGTCCGCACCCTGTGGAAGGAGCTGGGGCTCTCGACCTTGTCCGCGCTCGAGAAGGCCTGCCGGGAGGGCTTCGTCGCCCGGCGCAAAGGGTTCGGGGAGAAGAGCCAGGCCCATATACTGGAAGGGATCGCCTTCCTGCGCCGGAACACGGGGTCGTTCCTCCTGGGAGACGCGCTGGCCATCGGCCGGGACCTGGTTTCGGCTCTGGAGAAGAGCGGCGCGGTCCGGCGGGTGAGCCTGGCCGGGAGCGCGCGGCGGGGCAAACCCCTGGTCGGCGACCTCGATCTCGTGGCCGCGGCGGAGGCGGGCGTTCCGGCCATGGAGGTCTTCCGGCAATGGGGCGCCGGGGCCCAGGTCCGAGCCTCCGGCGACACCAAGACCAGCCTGCGCCTGGAGTCCGGCCTGCAGGTGGACCTGCGCGTGGTCTCGGAGGAGGAATATCCCTGCGCCCTCCAGTATTTCACCGGGAGCAAGGAGCACAACGTCGCTTTGCGGGCGCGGGCCCAGAAGCGCGGGCTCAAGCTCAACGAGTACGGCCTGTTCAAGGGCGAGCGGCGGCTCCCGGTCCGGACCGA
>Ga0154315_1018_pt1 | contig 20493 bp, 14 predicted proteins | sample RifGroA2_FD_105609 | JGI IMG/M metagenome (GOLD analysis project Ga0154315, IMG submission 105609) | Elusimicrobia bacterium GWA2_69_24
GGGATGGCTTCCAGCTCTTTGCGGACGTAGTGCAGGATGGCGGGGGCCAGGATGATGCCCGGGATGCCCATCACGACCTCGCCGACCAGGATGCCGATGAGGGTCTGCCACATGGGGACGCGGATGCTGCCCCCGATGATGCGGCTGTTGAGGAGGTACTCGCCCTTGTGGATCACGACGAGGAATATCAGGGAGAGTACCGCGTGCCGGAGCGATAGCGTGAGGGCGGCAGCGCAGATGATGGTGTTGGACAGGATGTTGCCGATGATGGGTAGTATCCCAAGGATGAATGTGGCCGGGATGAGGAATGCGGCGTGCGGGAAGCCCAGCGCCAGGAGGAACACCGCGGTCAGCGAGGTGTTGATGGCCGAGATGGCCACCTGGGCGCCCAGTACGCGCTCGAAGCTCTCCATGAAGCGGGCGGTGCGCGCGAAGAACTCCTCGCGGAGCGCGGTGTACTGGTTGCGCGGGCCCGGCTCCGGTTTGGGGGCCATGAAGGCCAGCACCGCGGCGATGACCGCGATCAGGATGTGGAAGAAGCCCTTGGTCAGCAGGCCCGACGCCTGGGTGATGTCCCCCGCGTTCTCGGCCACGGCCGCGATGGCCGCGCCGCGCAGCTGCTCGATGTTCTCGAAGGGGAGTTCCACCCCCCAGCGTGAGGCCGTTTCCGAGACCTTGGGCATGACCGTGGTGAGGATGACGGGCACCGTCGATATGCTCTGCTGGACGAAGGAGACGACCATCCAGCTCATGCCGCCCGCGATGAAGAAGAACAGGGAGAGGGAGGCGATGCGCGCGTAGAAGGCCCCGATCCTGCGGGCGAAAAGCCGGTGCGAAAGGTCCAGGATGGAGTATGCGAAAAGACCGGCCAGGAGCGCGGGGCCGAGATGGAAGGCCAGGATGACGATGAAGAAGACCAGGAACAGGCCGTGGGACGCCAGCCGGTGCCGGCTAAGATGGGGCATGGGCTAGGATACCTGTTTTTCCGTCATTTCTTCGGTTTCTCCGCCAGGAGCGCTTCCATCTCGTCCATGACCGCGTTCATCTCCTTCATGGCTGCGGTGAAGGGCGCCGAGCTGGTCATGTCCACGCCCGCGTCCTTGAGCAGGTCGATCGGGTATTTAGAGGAGCCGGAGGACAGCATCTTGAGGTAGGCGTCCCGGTGCGCCGCCGAGGGCGGCACGGCCGCGGCCTCCGCGCGCATGTCCGAGGCGATCTGCGCCGCGGCCATGATGCTGGTGGCGTACTGATACACGTAGAAGTTGTAGTAGAAGTGCGGGATGTAGGCCCACTCGATGCCGTAGAGGTCGTCCACCTTGCAGATCCCCGCGGCGTCGCCGTAATACTCCTTCAGCAGCCCCCGGTAGAGTTCGGTCAGTTTCTCTCCGGTCAGGGGCTCGCCCTTCTCGGCCAGCTCGTGCATGCGCAGCTCGAACTCGGCGAAGAGCGTCTGCCGGAACAGGGTCGTGCGCAGGCCGTCGAGGTGGCTGCCCAGCAAGAACAGCCGGGTGGCCTTGTCCTTGGTGCGCTCCAGCATGCGGTTGAGGAGCAGGTTCTCGTTGAGCGTCGAGGCGACCTCCGCCACGAAGATGCGGTAGTCGTGGCTGACGTAGGGCTGGTGCCGGTCCGACAGGAGGGTGTGCATCGAGTGGCCCGACTCGTGGGCCACGGTCGAGACCTCCTCGTAGGTGCCGGTGAAGTTCTGGAGCTGGTAGGGGTGCACCCCATAGACCCCGGTGGAGTAGGCCCCCGAACGCTTCCCGGTCGACGGCATGAAGTCCACCCAGCGGTTCTCGAAGCTGGTCTTGAGGTCCGTCGTGTACTGCGAGCCCAGCGGTGCGACCGCCTCCGTCACGAGCGCCCGGGCCTCCTCGGGCGTGTACTTCAGGTCCACCTTCTTGACGATAGGGGCGTAGAGGTCGTCGTAGCGCAGGGTGTCCACGCCCATCATGCGCTTGCGCAGCTTGAGGTAGCGGTGCAGGGTGGGCAGGTTGGCGTGGACGTCGGCGATGAGCTGCCGGTAGACCGCGACCGGGATGTTGGAGCCGAACAGCGCGGCCTCCAGGCAGGTCCCGAACTTGTGGACTTCCTTGTTGAAGAGGTGGGCCTTGACCTGGGCGTTGAGGGTCGTCCCCAGGGTGCGCTCGAATTCGGCGTACTTCTTCCAGAAGGTCTGGAAGACCTTCCGGCGGTCCGTCCGGTTGGGGACCGCGCGCAGGCGGGTGTAGGCCGAGGCGTCCACCCGGGTCTTCTTGCCGTCGGAGAGGGTGACGTCGGGGTACGGGAAATCCGCGTTGGTCAGGGTGCCGTAGACGCTGGAGCCGCCGCTGGACATCATGTCGGCCTGCGCCGCGACCTTCTCCTCGGGGGCGGAGAGGGTGTGGGGGGCGTAGCGGAGGATGTCGTCGAGCCAGACCTGGTAGGGGGCGAGCCGGGGTTCCGCGGCCATGAAGCCCCTCACCCTCTCCTCCCCCAAGGCGAGGATCTCGGGGCGCAGGAAGGAGATCGCCGCGGAAAACTTGACCGACAGGTCCTCGGACTGCTGTTTCATCCCGCGCGTTTTCTCGACCCGGGTGTCCTCGTCGGAGCGCATGCTGGCGTAGGTCCCCAGCCGCGAAAGTTCCTTATCCAGGGCCAGGACGCCGTCGAGGGCGGCGTAGAAGCCGCCGGCCGACTCGCCGAGCTTGCCCTGCAGGGCCGCCAGGCTGGGGATGCGGCCCTCGATCTCCTTGGCGTGCCGGGCCCAAGCGTCCTCGTCGGGATAGAGGTCCGCCGTGTTCCATTTGTACTTCTCGGGAACGTCGGCGCGCTCGACGGCGCCCGCCTGGACTCCGGGCGCGAACATGAAGGCGACGGCGGCAAGCGCGGACAGTTCCATTTTCATCCAACCCTCCCCGGGGCTCACCAATCATATTAGTCCGGGAGGCTTCTGGCTAGGCCCTCCTTGTAACACTCCCGTGCTTGCGCCCCGGGCCGGCGCGGTCTATCCTTATGCTGGGATGAAGTACTGGATCCTGGACCAGCAGCGGCCCGCGGGGCCGTTCTCCGCCCAAGAGCTCAAGGGCGTGGCGGGCTTCGGCCGCGCCTCATTGGTCCGGCCGGAGCGCACCCTGGACCCGGAAGACGAGCGCTGGGCCCGGGCCGGGGAGCTGCCGCAGCTGGCCCTGCTCCTCGATGAGGTGGAGCGCGCGTCCGCGCCGCCCTGCCTGATCCAGCCGGAGCCCACGGTCCGGGACCTGCCCGTCCTGGGCGCCATCCTGACCCGGCAGGAGGAAAGCGAGGAGGCCCTGCTGGCCCTGCGCGAGGAGCTCTCGGCGGCCCGGGGCGAAGTGGATCTGCTCCGGGCGGAGGGGGCGCAGCAGCGGGAAGAGGCGGCCCGGTTGGAGCGGCGCCTCGCGGAGACCTCCGCCCGCCTCGACGCATTGGCGGAGCGCGCCGAGGCGGCCAGCGCGGCCGCGGCGGGGCTCGCCGAGGCGCGGGACCGTCTGGAGGAGCGGGCGGCGGTATGGGAGAAGGAGACGGCTGCCTGCCGGACCGAGATCGCGGGCTTGAAGGAGGAGTCCGCCGCTCTGCGGACGGAGACCGCCGCCCTGCGGGCCGAGCGCGACGCGTTGGCCGGCGAACTGGCGGCGGCGGTCGCCGCGCAGGCCCGGCTGGCCGAGTCCGTCGCCGCGGAGGCGGCCCGGCGGGATGCGGCGGAGGCGGCCGCCTGGCGCTGGGGCCGCGCGCGGCTGTCGCCGCGCCGCCTGGCCGGGGCGCTCGTCTTCGCTATCGCTATCGCCGCAGGCGGACTGCTCTATTCGATCCTGCATCATCATGCGGCGCCGGTCCCGCCGCCACCTCCGGTCCCGGCGCCCGCCCCGAAGCCGCCGCCGCCCGTCCCCGTGGCGGCCCCGTCCCCGCCCCCGGCGGTCAAGCCGCCGGCCAAGAAGCCCCGGCCCCGGCCCCCGACGGCCGCGAAGCTCCGCCAGGAGAAGCTCAAGGCCCAGGTCGAGGCCGAGAAGCGGCTGCGCTACACGATACTCCTGCGCACGACCGGGGGGGTGGCGTCGAGCAAGAAGGACGCGGAGAAGTCCCTGGAACGCATGGCCGACAAGGAGCCGGAAAAGACCCCGGTGCCGCCCGAAGAACCCCGCCCCTGATCCGGCGCCCCCACTGGCGTTCCCGCGGTATCCGGTATATCCTACTGACCATGACCCGCGCGGGATTGCTGGCCTGCGTCCTCCTCCTGCCCGGAACCGGCCGCGCCGCCGGATCCGTGCCCGACCAGTCCTACCCGGGAGGGATGCCGGCGACTCCTAAGGAGCGCGGGCCCGAACTGCTCGAGTCGCTGGAGCGGGGGGACTGGAACGAGCGCATCCATGCGGTCAACGGGCTGGGCGCCATGGGGCCGGACGGGCTCCCGGGGCTCGAGCGGGCCATGGGGGATTTCGATTGGCAGGTGCGCTTCACGGCCCTGCATTGGCTGGGACGGTACGGGGACGCGGCCATTGCGCAGCTGCGGCGCGCCCTGCGGGAAGACCCCTGCCGGGTGATCCGCATCAGCGCCCTGCACTGGCTGGGCAGTCTGGGCGGGAGCGGCATCTCCGCCGTGCAGGAGGCGGCGGAGGACCCCGAGAGCGGCATCCTGAGATTGAGCGCATGGTATTGGCTGCGCAAACAGGGCACGGCAGCCGCCGGCGCCTCCGGCGAGCGGAGCCCGGCCTCCGCCTTCGGGGACCGCGGCCTCTTGGCCGCGGAAGACCTGAACGTCTGCGCGGATTTCTACGAAAGGCCGAGCCCTCAGGTCGTCGCCGCTTGGAAGCGGCTGGCGTCGGTCCCCTCCGGCGGGGGGAGGACGGCGAGCGCCTTCGGGGACGGCGGCCCCTCGGCCGCCGAGCTCGCGGCCCTGGCCGACCTTCCCGATGGAGCGGTCGAGGTCTTGGTCCTGGGACGGCGCCAGGAGGAGATCCGGGCACTGCTCGAGGCGGAGTCTTTGCCGCCCCCCCAGGGGCTCCCGGAGCGGCCGGCAGGGGAAGCCTCGCCGGCGGACCTGCTGGAGACGGATGAGATCGACGCCCTGCTCTTCGGCCCGGGGCGGCTGAAGACGAAGGGGACGCCCGAGGCGCTCCCGCCGAGTCCCCCGCCGGTCGAGATGAAGCGCGACCCCGCCATCGACGCCGCGGCGCTCCTCAACGCGGACCCGGTCCTGAACAGCCCTCCGGCCGATCCCCGGCCGCCGCTGCTGGCGCTGTTGGGTTCCGCGGAAGCGCGGGTGCGCTCCCGTGCCGCCGACGAGCTGGGCCAGTTGGGAGCGGTCGCCGCCCCGGCGGTCGCGCCGCTGCGCCAGCTCCTCAAGGACCAGAGCCCCCGGGTGCGCGCGAGCGCCGCGCTTGCCCTGGGGAACATCGGGCCGGCGGCCGACCCCGCGGTCAAAGCCCTGGTGGGCGCTCTGAAGGACCCCAGCGCGGCGGTGCGCTACGGAGCGACCTTGGCGTTGTCCCGCATCGGGACGCCCTCGGCGCGCCGCGCCTTCCGGCGCTACCTGCGCCGGGAGGCGGAAGCCGAAACTGCCGGCCGCCCTAGAGAATGATGCCCCGTCAGTGTAGTGCTTCCAACACTTCTTTACATTTGAAAATCCGTCATACCGGCGAACGCCGGTATCCAGCGTGCGGGACGGATTCAAAAATCCCGTTCTGGCGCCTGGACCCCGGCTTTCGCCGGGGTGACGAATGCGATCGGACTCATGATTCACTACACTAGAAGCGGTAGCTCAGGGTGCCCCGGTAGGACTCGCCCAGCACCGACATGGGCTGGAAGGCGAGGTCCAGCGAGATCTGCCGCAGGGCGAAGCCGATGCCGCCCGTGAGCCCGGTCAGATAATCCAGTTCGGGGAGGGTGAGGCTCTTGTAGCCCAGCCGGAAGGACATGGCGGAGCTCTCAGTGATCATGGTGGAGTACTCGAAGCCCAGCTTGCCGGAAGGCCTTCCGTAGTACGGCACGGAGACCTCCACCGCGGGCAGGAACCGGTTCCCGGACCAGAGGAAGTTGTAGGCCGCCCCGATGTTCGCCTCAGCGGGGAGGCCCTCGGTCTTGGTGTGGAAGCGCGGCCGGGTCCCGACGTTGAGGAGGGCGAAGCTCAAGGAGAACTCCGGGGTCTCGGCGGGGCGGAAGATCACGCCGCCGTCGAAGGCCAGGGACGTGGCGCTCTGGGTGTGGATCTGCTCGTAGATGAGCTTCAGGGCGCCGCCCACCATGAGGTCCCCGACCCACATCTCGTTGCCGTGTTCCAGCGGCTTGGTGGCGCGCGGGAGAGTCCACAGTTCCTGGAAGTAGCGCCGGTCCATGGCCATGTTCTCGTCGCCGACCTGCAGGGAGCGCGCGTAGGCCAGGGTGTAGGCCTCGCTGTGCGGGCGGAAGGTCCCGACCTGCTCGTTGGTGTTGGTCACCAGCGGCATGGAGTCCTGGTAGAAGAAGTTGGCCGATCCGCCCAGCGTCCCGCCGAGCGCAGCCACGGGGTGTGCGTAGGCTATGTAGTCGTGATGGAAGAAGCGGAGCATCTCGGCGTGGGAGTAGGCAAGCTCCGGGCCCTTCATCTGGGCCAGGCCCGCGGGATTCCAGTAGATGGCCGCGGCGCCTTCCGCGATCGGGCCGTAGGCCTCCCCCATGCCGAGGGCGCGGGCGTTGGGCCCCACGCGCAGGAACTGGGCCGTGGCGCCGCCGGGATTGCCCGTCATGGCGCGGGCGGTCCCGGGCCCTAGGAGCGCCGCCGCCGCGAGCAGCAGCGGGATGGTCCTCATCGGACCACCACCACGCGCAGCACCTTCCGGGCCCCGCCGCCCGTGACCACCGCCAGGTAGGTGCCGGAACCCACGTTCGAGCCCGTGTAGCTGCGCCCGTCCCAATAGATGAAGGGGGAACCCCCGGTCTCGAGCTCGCGGATGTACTCCCCGAGTATCGTGTAGAGGCGAACCTTGGCATCGGTCGGGAGGCTCGAGAAGGCCAGCTTGTCCCGGTCGAAGAGCGGGTCGCCGGTGCCCGGCATCCACGGGATGGGGTACACCTGCATCCCGTCGAGCGCGGTGCCGAACGAGGTCAAGAAAGGCGCAAACAGGGAGAAATGCCGGGTCCGGGCCGTCAGCACGTTCCCTTCCCTTTCGGTCGTCAACACATTCCACTTGTTCAGGTTGGCATGGAAATTGGCGATGACGAGGAGGTCCGGGTTGGCGCCGACCGGGAGCTCCGCCGGGTCATAGGTCATGCGGATGATGACGTCCGCCGTGGGCTGGACCCCGCCTGCGGAGATATCCACGGCGGAATCGGGCGCGATCGGCGTCAGCCGGACCTGGCTCGAGTTCTCGTTAGGGTAGAGGAAGCTCTGGCTGGCGATCGCGGAAAGGGTGGAGGCCCCGGGTAGGCTGCCGGGCGGGGCGCGCACCTCCACGAAGGTGACGGCGTTGAACTGCGTCGGGGGAGTAAGCTGGACGACCATCTCCTCGGTGTTGGTTACCGTCGTGCTGGACCGCGTGAAGACCCCGGTCAGCGTCGAGCCTATCACCAGGAAGTTGTTGAAGGGGGGGTAGGCCACCAGGTTGTTCGAGTTCACGGCGCCGATCCGGAAATAGTAGGTGGTGTTGGGCTGCAGGATGTCGATCTCCCGGCTGGAGGCTGCGGGGTCGTCGATGCTCAGGCGCAGGAGCGTGCCGCCGAAGTTGGCGGCCGTGGCGATCTCGATGCGGTAGCCGACGCACGCGGCCGACGGGGTCCAATGCGCGGTCACGGAGTACACCACGTCGGAGAAGGCCGGCACGGCGGCCGTGGCCGGGGCGGCCACCGTGGCCGTCGACTTCTCGACGTAGCCGGTCCCCACCCCCGAGTGGCCGATGGCCTGCACCCGGAAGTAATGGGTGGTGTTGGGGGACAGGGCGGCGCCCACGCCGCCGGAGCCGAAGAGCACCGACAGGTTCCTGGTGTTCGAGCTGCGGTCCACCGAGGCGAAATCGTCGAGCGAGAGCTGGGCCAGATACTGGGTCCCCGCGGCGTTGCTGTTGGCGCCCCAGGAGAAGGTGATCGAGGAGCGGGTGATGCCGGCGACCGCCCCGGAAACCGGCACCCGGGGCAAAGTGGCCGCGATGGGAAGGTCCGTGGGGGCCGTCTCCACGAGGCTGGAGTTGCGCGCCTTCACGCGGAAATAATAAGTGGTGTTCGCGTTGAGGCCGGTGAAGGTATGGGTGAGATAGCCCTTCCAGCCGGAATTGACGAGGCCCGTCGTGAACCCCGAGTTCTGGGCCGCTTCGGCGTAGTACAGCACGTACGCGGGGTTCTCGTTGGCGCCCCAGTTGACCGTGGCGGAGCTGTCCCCGATCAGGCCGATCGGGGCCGAGGTGGGCGCCGCGGCGAGGGTCACGGCGTTGGGCAGGCCGACCCAGGAAGTCTCCACCCCGTCCGGGCGCCGGGCTTTGACGTGGAAGTAGTAGGTGGTCGAGCGCGAGAGTCCGGTGAAGGAGAAGCTCGTCCCCGGCGTCCAATCCGAGTTGCCCACGGGCATGGTGAAGCCGGAGTCCAGGGTGGATTCCGCTTGGAATTCGACGGTGCCGGGGTTCCCGCCGTCCCCCCAGTTGGCCGTGACCGCGTCGAGGGTGATTCCCGTGGGCGCCGCGGAGGTGGGAAGGTTGATGGTGGTGAAGGTCGAGGGAAGCGTCGTCCAGTTCGTTTCCAGGGAGGCGGAGTTCCGCGCCTTGACCCGGAAATGGTACTGGGTGGCGATCGCGAGGCCCGTGAAGTTGTAGGTCAAGGCCGCGGTCCACCCGGAGCTGATGACCCCGCTGGTGAAGCCGGAGTCGAGGGCCCTCTGCGCGTAGTACTGCACGGTGCCTGGGTTGTCGTTGGCGTTCCAGTTCGCGGTCACGGCGCTCCCGCCGATCCCGGTGGGGTCGAGCGGCGCGGGCAGGGAGGCCAGGGTCCGCCTGGACAGGGTCCCCGAGTTCATGCTGGCCTGGGCGTTATAGACCTGGACGTAGGCGCTGTAGTCGGTGTCCGGGGTCAGGGACTGCTGGGTCCAGGTCTCGGCGTTGTAGGCGAGGTCGCCGGAGAGGTTGGCGTTGTCCCCGGCCCGCAGCACGCGCACGGCGTTGTGATTGACGGTATAGAGGTCCCAGGCCCAGGTGATGCTCTTGGCGTCGGAGAGGGTCAGGGCGGAGTTCATGACCGGAGGCGTCCCCAGCAGCCCCATCTCCGCGCTGACCTTGCCCCAGCCGAAGTCGTTGTTGGGGACCCCTCCCGTGGCCGCGTCGGTGCGGGCCGTGTTCTGGAGGTCCGTGAGCGCGGTCGCCGGGGTGAGGGCCGCGTTCTGCTGGAGGCGGAGGGCCACGGCTCCGGTCACCATGGGGGAGGCCATGCTCGTCCCCTGGTTGATGCGGTGGGTGCTGCCGGGCAGGATCTGGTAGGCCGGCGCCCCGGAGTCCGATTGCGACATCGACGAGGCGATGCCCCAGCCCGGAGCCGCGATGTCGGGCTTGGTCCGCCCGTCCCGGGTGGGGCCGCGGCTTCCGTAGGTGTAGACGTAGCCTTCGGTGATGGGGACGCTGTAGCTGCCGGTGGGCCAGGAGTTCTTGTTGGAATAGGCGCCGACCGTGATGACGCCGGTCGAGTCCCCGGGCTGGGAGATGTGCCGGGTCTCGTCGGGGCTGTTGAAGGAGAGGGTCGTGTCGGTCCAGCCGTCGACCCGGGTCGACCCGCCCTGGAAATTGACGGTGATGGTGTTGCCCGAGGTCACCCCGTCGGGGAAGTAGAACCAGAAGCAGCGGGGGGAGGTGTTATCATGGCCCGTCTCGACGTTCACCCCGCCCAAAGTCGTGATCTCCGAGCCGCCGCGGGCGATGTAGGTGCTGCAGTTCGCCCCCAGGCAGACCCGCGCCGTGTAGTTGGTGTCGGTGTCGTACCAGAACTCGCCCCAGGCCGAGACTCCGGTGTCCTGCGCGGTCAGGACCTGGCTGTGCGTCCCGCTCCCGGAATCGTGGATGGCCTGGTTCGCCGAGTTCCCCGCCGCGGCCACGATGATCTTCCCCGCTCCCGTGAGTGCGGCCAGCCCGGTGCTGAGGATGCTCGTCCCGTCGTGGGGGCCCGAGGACCAGCCCAGGCTCAGGTTGACCACGGCGGCCTTGCCGGCCGCCGCGGCCTGCTGGAAGACCCAGCCCACCGCGTTGAGCACGTCGTCCTCGTAGAACCCGCTGGCGCGCTCGGCTTTGACGATGATCAGGTCCGCCTGCGGGGCGATGCCCATGTAGGTGGCGCTGTCGCCGGCCGCGGAGCCGGCCACGTGGGTCCCGTGGCCCGAGGTGTCGCGCTCGGTCACGGTCGTGCAGTTGATGATGTTGGTGCGGCAGCCCGCCACGTCGAGCTGGGTGTCGATCTGCGCCTTGGTCCACTTCGTGCCGTAAGAGTAGTTCTGCGGGGGATTGGAGGCGCCGGTGGTCTGGTCCCAGAGATCGAGGATGCGGGAGTAGCTGTTCGCGTCGAGGAAATCGGGGTGGCGGAAGTCGATGCCCGTGTCCACGACGCCGACCACGACCCCCTGCCCGAACATGTCGGTCTGGGGGGCGTTGAGGCCGACATAGACGGCGCCGTTCTGGTAGGCGGAACGCGCCCGGTCGTTGAGGGCCTTGCCCAGGGTGGACGCGGAGGTCCTCTCGATGAGCGCGCTCTCCTCGAGGAGGGAGAGCAGGCGGATCGGGATCTCCCCGGTGAAGATGTCCCCGGCCTGGGTGAATATCTTCAGGGAGTCCGAGACGGCCGCGAGCTGCTCCCGCGTCGTGCCGGGCTTGGCCCGGATCATGACGCGGATGGTGGGGTCCGGAGCGTCCGGGTCCAGGTTGATGCGGGAGCGCAGGCGTCGGAGAGCCGCGCGGTCGTATTGTACGGTCCCGCCCTGCCCGGTCCCTGCCGGCCGGCTGCCTCCGCGCACGGTCTTGTTCCTGGCGGAATTCAGGTAGCGGTCGAGCTTCGTCTGGCTGCCCGGACCCGGGTTCTGCTGGGCATGCAGGGGGAAAGCGAGGAACGCGGCACAGGCGAGCGCCACGGTCCGTAAACCGCGCAGCAACGGGGGGCGGGGCATGGTCTCGGAGTCCGTCTAAGTGTAGCCCCGGGAATCCGGACCGTCAATGACCTAAATATTACGGATTAACAAGGACTATTATCCCTATAAATAAGCCTGCTTTTATTAGGAAAAAACTATTGATCGGGGTGTCCGGAGGCGCCTTCCGAGCTCTTTTTCATGGCGTGGTGGACCTTCTGCCCCATGGGATGGAGGTGGACCAGGCGCGCCACGAGCAGGCTCGAAAGGAATATGGCAGCGGTTATCAGCAGATTCTTCGGGTCGAGCCAGCTGCTGCCGAAATAGACAAAGGTGATGACGCTGGGCAGGACGCCGAAGAAGGTCGCGGCCGCGAAGGGCCGGAAGGGCATGCCGCTCAGGCCGCAGGCGAAATTCACCAGGTCGAAGGGCAGGTAGATGAGGCGGAGGATGAGGACGGCCATGAAGCTGTGCTCCCGGAGGTAGCGCTCGACATGGAGCAGGAGGTGGTTCTTGGGCTGGTGGAGCCAGGCCTTCCCCAGCCAGCGGGCCAGCCAGAACGCGGACCAGGCGCTGATGTTGTCCCCGAGCAACGCCCATAGGCTCCCCCATAGGGGGCCCCAGAGCAGGCCGGAGGCCAGACACAGCACCGAGACCGGCATGATGACCAGGGGGCGGACGGCGAAGAGGAGGATGAACAGCGCCGGCGCGGTCCGGCCGAAAGGGGCGATCCAGCGGCGGATGGCGTCCGGGAGTTCCGGCACGGAGAGTCCGCTCCTCCAGAAAGCGACGACCGAGGCGGTCAGGAAGAAGCCCCAGACGGAGAGTATGATCCATTGCCGCCAGCCGTGCTGATGGGGGCGGTGCGTGCCGAGGCTGTCTTCCGGGGCGCTCAAGCGGGGAATCTCAGGACCCGGGTCCCGGCCACCAGGTCATGCCAGGTCCGGCCTTCCTTGTCGTAGAGGGCCCAGATGAATCCCAGCAGGCAGAAGGCGGAGACCACCGTGAAGAGGGTCCGCGTGAAGGCGGCGCGCCAATCCAGGGCCTGGCCCTCCCCGGCGGCCGCCACGCGGAGGCGGAACACGCGCTTGCCCGGGGTCGCGCCCCAATAGGTCAGGAAGAAGGTCCCGTAGAGGACCCAGAGGATCGTGAAGAAGGGCGGGCCTTTCGCTGCCTGGGCCTTGGACACCTTCAAGCCCTTGCCGTTGTCGTAGAGCGTCTCGGAATCCTCCTCCTCGTCCTCCTCGTCGCTCGCCCTCTCCTTTTTCGGGGGGCGGGCGGACGAGTCCTCAGCGACGCGGTGGATGCCCTTTTCGTCGAGCCGGACGACGCCTCCGAGGGTGGCCCCTTTCTCGTCGGCCTCGATCAATCCTCCGGTCTTGGCGCCGACGGCCTGGGGCTTCTGGGCGGCGACGTGGATGGAGGGTCCGCTGGGCAGGAACGTGGAGAGCAGGAGCCAGCAGAGGAGGAGGTCGATCAGCAGGGCTCCCAGGCGAGGCCAGAAGCCGGCGCGGACCGCCTCTGCCGGGACCATCGCGGCCGGGGCGCCGCCCCAGGCCTTGGGGTGCAGGAGCCCCAGGAAGCCGCGCGCGGGCGGGGCGTCCGGGGCCATGCCGCCCACCGGCTGCTCCCGGACGACCTTGTAGACCCGGATCTTCTCGGGGATGCCCTTCAGCTGGCGGAGGCCGATCTCGCTGGAGGGGACCTCCCGCTTGTTCATGGCCAAGTAGACCGCTTCGGTGAAGAAGACCTCGCCGGCCTCGGCGATGCTCTCGATGCGCGCGGTGATGTTGACCGGGTCGCCGAAGATGTCGTTGTCGGCCAGGCTCACCTCGCCCGCGTTGATGGCGATGCGCACCTCGATGCGTTCGGCCTCGGTCTTCCCCTCGTTGTAGATCGTCAGGACATCCTGCACCGCGACCCCGGCCAGCACCGCGTCGGTGGGGCTGGTGAAGACCACGAGGAAGGCGTCCCCGATGGTCTTGATGAGGCGTCCGCCCTTGGATTCCAGGACCGGCAGGACGAGGTCCTTATGACGCTCGAGCATGGCCAGGATGTCGGAGCGGCTTTTCTGGGAGGTCTTGGCCGTGAACCCCTTGATGTCGCTCAAGAGGATGGTGAGGTTCTGGCTGGCCGGTTCAGCCATTCTTCTTGACCCGGTAGAAGTAGAAGAAGTTGTGCAGGGCGAACGGGTCGGGCCGGTTCAGGTCCGGCTTGGGGACCGAGACCCCGCCGCGCATGACCCGGAACGCGGTCGGGCGGAAGAAATAGAGCTGGGGCAGGGTCTTCTGGTAGCGCTCCTGGAGCGCGGCGTAGTCCTTGGCGCGCGCGGCCTCGTCGGTATTGCGCATGGCGGAGGCGACCAGGCGGTCCGCCTCGGGGTCCGCGAAGCCCTGGGCCTTGGGGAAGGTCCCCTCGCTGTGCAGGAGGCTGACCGCGTAGGAGTGCGCGTCCGGGTAATCCGGTTCGAAGCCGGAGATGAAGAGCGGGAGGCGGCGGCGCAGGGATTCCTTCTCCAGGGTCGAGGCCCACATGGGCTTGGGCGTCAGCGCGAAGGCGGGATTGAGCCCGCGCAGTCCCGCCGCGAGCATCTCGGCCAGGGCCTGGGCCGTCGGGTCGTTGGCGTTGTAGGCGAGCTCGGCCTGGAAGCCCTTCTCCCAAAGCCGCCCGCCCCAGGCCTTCTTGAGGTGCCGGACGGCCCGCTCCGGATCATGGCCGTAGGCCGGGACTCCCGCCGTCATGCCCAGGGCGGCGAGCGGCAGGGGGCCCTCCGCGCGTTCCCCCTTGCCCCGCAGGGCCTGTTTCAGGAAGAGGTCGTAGTCGAAGGAGTGCGCGAAGCCCCGGCGCACGTCCTCGTCGGAGAAGAGGTCGGGGGGCATGCCTTTCCCGTCCAACCGGCCGCTGCCCAGCGCGGGGTTGTCCCGGCCGTCCGCGCGGAAGGTGAACAGGAGGATCGGTCCGACCGAGGAGGTGGGCAGGTCGTCCTGGATCACGATGTCGGGCGCGCCCGCCAGGTCGCGCAGGCTCGAGCGGCTCAGGGCGGCGGAATCCGCGTCGCCGGCCTGCAGCATGCCCAGCCGGACGAACTCCGAATCCACCTGGTGGAACACGACCTTCGCCAGCGGGGCCGGACCGCGCCAGTAGCCGTCATGGCGCACGAGCACGACCTGGTCCTCGCTCGTCTCCTCGCGGGAGAGCCGGAACGGTCCGGTGCCCATGGGGCTCCAGCGCAGGGGGCCCTCGCGATGGTCTCGGCCGTTGAACGCCTTCCAGGTCCCCGCCTCCCCGTCCCAATCGCCATGCGCCGCGGCCCAGCCTTTCGAGGTGACGAAGGGCCAGGAGGCGAGTACGTCCAGGAACGCGGAGCAGGGCTCCTTGAGGCGCACGATCACCGCGCCGCCGTCCACGCGCACGGCCTGGGCGGCGTCCTCGTAGCTGACGACGGTCCCGCCGCGCGCGTCCCGGGTGGAATAGACCCCCAGGATGGGCTTAAGCAGAAGCCCCGCGGGGCCGCCGTCGCGGTCCTGGAGCATGAAGCGCAGGAAGGAGTAGCGCACGTCCTCGGGGGTGAGCGGAGTGCCGTCCTGGAACGCGACGCCCGGACGGATCGGGAAGGCGTAGGTCTTCCCGTCCTCGGAGAGCAGGCCGTTGGCCCGGGTCGGCACCTCGGCACTCAGGAAGGGCGAGAACGGCGCCCGGACCGGATCGGTCCCGAAGATGACCAGCGGCTCGAAGATGTTCACGGCGACCGCCAGGCTCTGCCGGTCGTAGATGGCCGCCGGGTCCAGGGTGTAGACCCGGTCGGCGTCGGCGCTCACGAAGGCGGCGGTGCCGGCGGCGCGGCAAGGCAGGGACAGGAGCGCCGGCAGCAGGAGGACCGGGAGCGGTCTCATTGCACCGAGGACCTCGAGCCGTTGACCTCGTAGGTGACGCTGACGCGGGCGTACTGGCCGGAGCTGTCGCTGTTGGGCTGGTGCACTTCGACGCCCACGATCGCCTCGTTGCGCACGCCCGTCTGGAGCTGGATCAGGTAGCTGTTGCCGTAGTCCCCGTATTCCTGGTTCCAGAGCAGGCCGAAGCCCGCGTCGTAGCGCCATAGACGGGCGCGGGAGCGGCCGCTGCGCAGGACGGTGCCGCCCACGTAGATGCTGCCGTCCCGGTCCGCGGCCACGGCCGAGGGGAGGTTGCGGGCGCCGTCGTCGAAGCTGACCTCCTGGTCGAGCGTCCCGTCGGGGCGGTAGCGGAACAGGGTCAGGATGCAGGCGTTGCCGGTGCCCCGCACCGCCGCGATGAGGACGTTCCCGGAGGGGTCGGACGCCACGGCGGCGGCCCGCAGGTCCACCCCCGGGGGGTTGCGGTAGTCCTCCCACAGGACTCCGCCGTTGGGGCTCAGCCGCTTGACCTGGATCATGTCGTTGGCCCCGTTGAACCGGTTGGAGATGGAGTAGAAGCCGCCCCGGCCGTCGGTCAGGCCGAATTGGTTGTCGCCCGCGGCGAGCGGGGCCGGAAAAGAGGCGAGCGCCCAGCCCGCGACCAGGGCGGGGAGCGCGCGCGCGAACGACCGGTATCGGACGGTCAAGATACGACTAGTCTATTCCCTTGGAAGGGCCCGCGCAATAGGCGGCGGCGGAAATGCTATATCATGGCGTCGGCAGGAGGAAAACCATGGCGAAGACGAGTTCCACGATGCTGGCCCTGGGCACGGTCGCCCCGGATTTCCGCCTGCCGGACGCGGTCGGCGGCAAGACCCTTTCCTTCGGCGACTGCGCCGGGAAGAAAGGGTGCCTGGTCATGTTTCTGTGCGTGCATTGCCCCTACGTGAAGCACGTGCAGACCGGGTTGGCGACGCTGGCCGAGGATTATCAGGGGACGGGCGTCGGCTTCGTCGCCGTCAGTTCCAACGACGTCGCCGCCTATCCCGAGGATTCCCCCGAGAACATGCGCGCCCTGGCCCGGGAGTGCGGCTTCTCCTTCCCTTTCTGCTACGACGAGAGCCAGGAGACGGCCAAGGCTTACACCGCGGCCTGCACGCCGGATTTCTTCCTGTTCGACGGCGAGCGGCGCCTGGTCTACCGGGGACAGCTCGACGACAGCCGTCCCGGGAGCGCGGTCCCGGTGACCGGCCGCGACCTGCGGGCGGCCCTCGACGCCCTGCTCGCGGGGCGTCCCGTCCCCCGGGAGCAGAAGCCGAGCGTGGGCTGCAGCATCAAGTGGAAATGAGCGCGCCCATGGGACCTCTCGCGGGGCTGGTCTGCACGCCGTGCCGGGGGGGAGAACCCCAGGCCTCGCCCGAGGAGATCACCGGCTGGGCGGCGCAGCTCCCCGGGTGGAGCGTCGTCGAGCGTGCTGGGGTCCGGCGCCTGGAGAAGAGCTTCTCTTTCAAGGACTTCGCCTTGGCCCTGGCCTTCACCAACCGGGTGGCGGCGCAGGCCGAAAAGGCGGGCCATCACCCCGCTCTCCTGACGGAGTGGGGCCGCGTCACCGTGACCTGGTGGACCCATAAGCTCAAAGGGCTCCACCGCAACGACTTCATCATGGCGGCCCGGACGGACGCCCAGGAGGCATGATGGCTAAAGGCAAGGTCGGCATCATCGGTTCGGGAGCGGTCGCGCGGGCCCTGGGCGCGGGCTTCCTCAAACACGGCCGCGAGGTCATGCTCGGCACCCGCGACCCCGGGAAGCTGGCGGACTGGCAGGCCAAGGACGCGCCGGCCGTCCGGGTCGGCGGCTTCGACGCCGCGGCCCGCTTCGGGGACCTCGTCGTCCTGGCGGTCAAGGGCACGGCGGCTGTCGCCGCGCTCCAGGCGGCCGGGCCGGCCAATCTGAAGGGGAAGACCGTCCTTGACGCGACCAATCCCATCGCCGACGAGCCGCCCGTCAACGGAGTGCTGCGCTACTTCACCGGTCCCAACGAGTCCCTGCTGGAGCGGCTCCAGAAGGCCGCGCCCCAGGCCCGCTGGGTCAAGGCGTTCAGCTGCATCGGCAGTCCCTTCATGGTGGACCCGGAGTTCCCCGGCGGCAGGCCGACCATGTTCATCTGCGGGGACTCGGCGGAGGCCAAACTGGAGGCCGCCGCGGTGCTCGAGGAGTTCGGCTTCGACGTGGCGGACATGGGCGCGGTCGAGGCGGCGCGGGCCATCGAACCGCTCGCCATGCTCTGGTGCATCCCCGGCTTCAGGGAGAACCGCTGGGCGCACGCCTTCAAGCTGCTGCGCCAGTAGCTCCCGTCAGCGGGCGGCCGGGGTCCGGCGGACGGCGCTGAACCATATGTAGCCGCACAGGCCCAGGAACAGGACCAAGGACACGGTCTGGGACACGCTCTCCGTCCCGTAGAACGGGGTCCGGACCCAGTCCTCCGCGAAGCCGGGCATGAGGCGCAGGGCCGCGCCGAGCACCCCGCCCAGCGCCCCGCCGGCCATGAGTCCCGAGGCGATGATGACGCCCCGCTCGCGCATCCCCTTGCCCTCCTCGCCGCCCAGCGCCGCGGCGCGGCCGGTGATGAGGTGGTGCAGGAAGCCGCCGACCAGGGCGGGCGTGTTCAGTTCCAGCGGCAGGTACATGCCGAGGGCGAACACCAAGGACGGCACCCCGAGCATCTCCAGGGCCACGGTGATGACGGCCCCGGCCCCGAAGAGGATGTAGGCCACGGGCTGGCGGTTCATGAAGCCCTCGACCAGGGCCTTCATGAGCGAGGCCTGGGGCGCGGCCAGCACCACGCCCTCAGGCGTGCCCGCGGGGGCGTCGCCGAAGTAGTAGCCGGCCTTGGCCAGCATCACGATGGTGAGGCCGGAGGCCGCGGCCGCGGCCACCACGCCGAGGAACTTGACCCGCTCCTGCACGGCGGGGGTCGAGCCCAGCCAATAGCCGGTCTTGAAGTCGGTGATGGCCTGGCCGGAGGTGGAGAGGGCCGTGCAGACCATCCCGGCGATGGCCATGACGAAGAACATCCCCGTGGTCCCGGAGACCCCGAAGCGCAGCAGCACCACGCTCGAGACGATGATGGTCAGCATGGTCATGCCGGATACCGGGTTGCGCGCGGTGGTGGCGATGGCGTTGGCCGCCACGGAGGCGAAGAAGAAGGCGAAGACCAGGGTGAGGGCGAGGCCGACCAGGGCCACCAGCCAGCCCGAGCCGAGCGAGCCGAAGAACACCGTGGTCGCCAGGGCCGCGGCGATGACCCCCAGGAGGATCGCGATGATGGAGATGTCCTGGTCGGTGCGTTCGACGGCGGCGGCGCCCCCGTCCGCGCGGAAGGCCTTGACCGCGATGGCGATCGAGCCCCAGACCACCTTGAGGGACTTGAGGATGCTGAAGATCCCCGCCATCGCGATGGCGCCCACGCCGATGAAGCGGACGTAGCCCCGGAAGATCTCGCTGGCGGACATGAGGGCCGCGGGCTTGAACGCCGGGTAGACCACCAGCTCGGGCGCGCCGCGCGCGATGAACCACACCAGGGGCACGAGGACGAAGTTGGCGATGAGCCCGCCGGCGCAGAGGATCATGGAGGAGCGCAGGCCCATGACGTAGCCCAGTCCCAGGATGAAGGCCACCGCGTCGAAGCGCACGACGACCTTGGCCTTGTCGGCCAGGGAGCGCATGATCCCGATGAACTGGAAGTCGATGAACTCCTTCCAGACCTGGAAGGTGGTCACGAAGAAGTCGTAGATGCCGGCGATGGCCGTGGCCTGCAGGAGCAGCTTGGCCTGCGACCCTCCCTTCTCGCCCGTGACCAGCACCTCGGTGATCGCCGTGCCCTCGGGGTACGGGAACAGGCCGTGCATCTCGCGCACGAAATAGCGCCGCAGGGGGATGAGGAAGAGGACGCCCAGACAGCCCCCGGCGAGGCAGATGAAGATGGTCTGCATGGGGTGCGGGGAGAGGTTGAGGGAGTAGAGGGCGGGGAGGGTGAAGATGGCGCCCGCCACGACCGAGCCCGAGACGCCGCCGATGCCGGTGATGATGACGTTCTCGAGCAAGGTGGAGTGGCGCGAGAAGACGCGGGCCAGGCCGATGGCGAGGATGGAGATGGGGATCGCCGCCTCCATGACCTGCCCGACCTTGAGGCCGGAATAGGCCGAGGCGACCGTGAACAGGACGCAGAAAAACAGGCCGAAGCCCACGGACCGGAGGGTGGCCTCGGGGACCTTCTTGTCGGCCGGGACCAGCGGCTGATAGGACTCGCCGGGCTTCAGGGGTTCATAGGCGTTGTCCGGCAGGGAGCGGGGTTCGGCGGCGTCCATGTCAGCCTCCAGGTCCGACGGGTCCAAGCACAATACTAGGATTTTTCGGCGAAGACTTCTAAATCGCAGCCCATTTCTCCGAAGGGGAGCCGCCACAGCCGCCGCCAGCCGGCGCCCAGCCGGTAGCGGGGCCAGGAGCGGGGGGCGCCGATGCGGGCGCGGCATTCCTCGGAGGAGAGCGGCGGCGCTTCGGCGCGGGGCGGCGCCGGGGAGAGGTGCGCGGCGAACAGGCGGTAGGCTCCCGGGGTCCAGCCGCGGGCCTTGAGCGCGGACTTGAAATGGAAGTTCTTGACGGTGAGGAGCCGGAGCCCGGCCCGCTCCAGGAGCGGTCCCAGCGAGCGCTTCGAGAAGAAGAAGAGGTGTCCGCCGTGCCGGGTGACCACCGCCTTGCCCCAGCGCCGGTACAGGACGCGCGTGGGCCGGAGGTCGAGGGGTCCGTTGGGCAGGGTCAGGTGCAGACGGCCGCCGGGACCCAGCAGGCGGGCGGCCGCGCGCAGGGCTTCCAGGGGCCGCGATTCGTGCTCGAGCACGTTGTTCATGTGCACGTAGTCCACGCTCCGGTCCGGCCAGGGCGCGTCCAGGAGTCCGCCCGGCGCGATCGTGAGCCCGTTGAGGCGAGACCCGGCCTCGGCGGCTTCCTTGGAGTACTCCAGCCCGAGGACCTTCCAGCCGGAGCGCTCGCGAAAACCCGCCAGCAAGGTCCCCAGCGCGCAGCCCACGTCGAGGAAGGTCCCCGAGCCCCTCCAGCCCGCGAGAGAATCGGCCAGCATCCTGCCTTTATAGAAATCCTTCCAGTATTGCTTCAGGAAATCCCCATAATAGGAATAGGGGTAACACCTGGCCACGTCCTCCGGGGCCGGGCTGGGCCAATAGTACGAGGACCCGCAGCCGGCGCAGGAGAAGATGTCTTTCTCGCAGCCCGCGTACAGCACCGCCTGGCAGGCGAACGAGGCCCCCGGGGCCCGGCAGACCGGGCACTCGGACGGGCCGGAGGGATTATGATTCATCATTCATGATTCCCTCCCCCCTTGAGGGGGAGGGTCAGGGTGGGGGGTGTCGATGAATATTACCACATCGGCATCTGGCGGGGATGATGAACCTCTGCTAAACTCATGAAAGGCCCCTCTATGAGAGTCCTCGGTCTGTTGTTGGCGGCCGTCTTCCTCGCCCGCATCCCCGGCGCCGCGCAGGTGCGCGTGCAGAC
>Ga0154315_1077_pt1 | contig 19967 bp, 14 predicted proteins | sample RifGroA2_FD_105609 | JGI IMG/M metagenome (GOLD analysis project Ga0154315, IMG submission 105609) | Elusimicrobia bacterium GWA2_69_24
CTCCAGCTCGCGCTCCGGGGTCGAAGGGTCCAGAAGGCGATCCTGCGGGGAAGGGGCCTGCGCACCGTCCTCATCGCGCTGGGCGCCCAGGGGCTTGGGCCGCCGGGATTCCTTCTCGAGGTGGTCGATGGCGAGGCGGCGGGCGATGGTGAACAGCCAGCCCGAAAGACGTCCCTGCGCCTCGTACCCTTCGCGGTTGCGCCAGACCCTCACCAGGACCTCCTGCATCAGATCTTCGGCTGCCGTCCGGTCCCCCACCTGGTGGCAGAGGAAGCTCAAGAGCGGCCGGTTATAGCGTTTCAGCAGCCTGGGGATCGCTTCCGGATCCCCCTCCTGAAGCAGCCTCTCGCACTCCGATTCTTCGGGGTCCACGATCTCCCTGCTATCTTAGTAAACGGGCGGACGCCCGTTTTATTGTATCCCCCCACCCCAACCCTCCCCCGCAAGGGGGGGAGGGAGGAATGGTCCCTCCTCCATGCAAGTGGGGGAGGGACCGGGGAAGGGGATCAGGCGGCGACCGCCGCCTGGAGGGCGCGGACCCGGGCGTTGACCGCGTCCCAGTTCAGGTTCTCGAAGAAGGCCGCGATGTAATCGGGCTTCTTGATGCCGTAGTCGATGGCGTAGGCGTGCTCCCATACGTCCATCGCCACGACGATCCGGGAGTTGGCGAAGAGCCCGGCGTGATGCTCGCTGTGCACCAGGTCGGTGACCAGCTTCTTGGACAAAGGATCGAACACCGTCAGGGCCCAGCCGTGGGCGGACATCCCGGCGGCCTTCATGTCCTCGACCCACTTCTCCATGGAGCCATAGGACTCGGCGAGCATCTTCTTGACCGCGGCGTCGGGCTGGGTCTTGCCGGCCGGCGCCAGCCCCTCGAAATAGAGCTCGTGCAGCACCGTGCCGTTGTACGCCACCGGTTCCCGGCGCTTGAGTTCCGAATACTCGCTGAAGGAATAGTTCGCGGTGGACCGGTCGGCCTTGCCCAGCCGCTCCAGGATCTCGTTGAGCTTCTTCACGTAACCCTGATACAGCGTGAAATGCGCCTGCAGCTGCTTGTCCGTCAACTTCGTCTTTCCCAGCAGATGATCGAAGTTCTTCGCCTCCAATGCCATGCCGTCCTCCTCTTTGCCCGTTTGGTCCTCATTCTCCCGGTTTTACCCCGGAGTGTCAAGATAGTGATAGAATCCCTGCACCATGCGCGCCAAACTGCTCTACGCCCTCATCTCGACCGCGATCGCCGCGGGAACCTCCTGGACCGCCTCCAACGCGGTCCTGGACCGCATCCCCAAGGGGGATACCCGCGATGCGGTTACGGATTTCGTCCTGGCCCCGGGCCGCGTCCTAGCCGACCGGCTCGACGACCATAAGGGCCTGCGCAAGCTGCGCAAGAAGGGGACCCAGAAGCTCGAAGAGGGGCGCGAGAAGGTGGAGGAGAAGGTATCGGCCGCGGTGGACAAAGTGGAGGAAGCCCTGGAGGACCGCGACCTCCCCGGCCTCGAAGGTCTGGACCGCGTCTCGCGCCTGTACAACGTGGGCATCTGGGCGACCGCGGGGTTCGTGCTCTCCTTCCTGATGACCCTGCTCCTGGGGATATCCTCCCTGCGCTCCGCGCTCAGCCTGGGCTTCAAAATCACCCTCGCGATGATATTCCTCCAAGCCACCCTAGTGTTCGCGGGATTTCTGGCGTACCAGCGCATTGCCGGCTGAGTGCAGGATCGCCGGAGTCGCCGCCACCTGGGCGTGCCGCACCCAATCCACCAGGTCCGGGGTGTCCCGGTACAGACGTCCGAGCGCGATGGTCTTCTCCAGCTCGGCCAGGAGTTCCGGCATCGGGATCGTCTTCTCCAGATAGCGGCACACATTGCTCTTCGATTCCAGCATGTGGCGCTCGCTGGGACGGTAATGCCGGGCCGTCAGGATGAGGACCGGCATCCCGTGCAGCTCCGCCAGACCCTGCATATGCTCCAGGACCTGCTCTCCGGAGATGCGGGGCATCATCATGTCCAGGATGACCGCGTCGGGCTTGAGCAGCTGGGCCTTGTACATGCCCTCGTCCCCGTCGATGGCCAGGTGCACTTCGTATTGAGGGGCCAGCACGGCCCGGGCCAGTTCCAGGAATTCCAGACTGTCGTCTACGACCAGCACGACCGGCTTCTTCAGATCCTCGTAGTCCCCTCGGCTCCCCATGGTCGCACCCTCCATGGATAGCTTGACCCACCCTGGTCAAGGAGGGGTCACGGAGGGCTCAAATCCGGCTCACAATGGACGCCGTCAGGTGGACAGGGCGGCTTCGTCGAACCCGAGGCGGGCCGGGTCGAAGAACTCGGAGGCGGCGGGCATGTTCTCGGGCGGGCGCGTGGGCTTGAGGGGCTTGGAGCCGACCCCGAACATCATCTCGAAGAAAGCCTGGTAGAAGGCGAGCTCCAACGGGGTGTCGTAGATCCCGATGTTCTCGTAGTTGTTCTTCTCGGCGCTGCCGGTGTAGTTGAACGACCCGGTCATGAGCAGCTTGCCGTCGGCCATCAGGTATTTGTTGTGCATCTTCTCGTAGTAGACGTTCCCGTAGGGGTCGGGGCCGGCGGCGATGCGCACGTCGAAGTCGTGGTAGGCGAACCAGTCGTCGAGCTTCATGAGCTTGGACTGCATGCGGTCCAGGACCAGCCGCACGTGCACGCCGCGCTCCTTGGCCAGAAGCAGCTCCTCCGCGATCCGCACGGAGTAGAAGCTGAACATGGCGATGTCGATGGTGGCCTTGGCGGCGCGGATGGCCGCCACGACCAGCTCCTCCACCCCGCCGTTGGGGGAGAACACCTGGCGGGGGAACTTCTGCCCGTTGAGATCGATCGACTTGTCGGTGTCCACGGGCGCCGCCACCGCCGAGGCGTCGTCCTCCCGCCAATCATGGTCCCCGGCCTTCGCGGCGTCGACCGCCCGGCTCCACATCCAGTCCCAGACCTTCGCGTAGAAGGCGACGCGGCCGGCCTCATCCTCGAACTTCAGGTTCTCGAAATGGTTGCGCTCCGCCGTGTACGCCCAATTGTAGGAGCCGAACTCGACCATCTTCTTGTCGAATACCGCGTACTTGTTGTGCATGATGCCCGCGGCCCGCACGCCCCGGAGCGAGCGCACCTCGAAGCCCTCGTCCATGAGGGCCTGGATCTGCTTGTTGCGCTGCTTGGGATCGCCCCAGTGGTCCTTGCCCTTGGGGTAGACGTGATAGTGGTCGAGGATGATACGCACCTGCACGCCCCGGGTCTTGGCCCGCCGCAGGGCCTCCAGGATGTCGTCGAGGTTGAACTCGTAGAGCGCCAGCTCGACCGTCTTCTGGGAAGCGTCGACGGCCTTGACCAGCAGGTCCTTGAGGGGGTCCTGCGGCCGCACCGCGCTGGAGGGCAGGGTCTCCCCGTTGAAGGCGATCTGCCGCACGGCCGGCATCTTCGGCCAGGTCGGGGGCGGGGGCAGAGGCTCCGGGTCGCCCTCCAGGCCGGCGATGAGGTCGGCCTCGGAGGGGAGCTGGGGCTCTTCGTCCGGCGCCTCGACGCGCTGGGCCAGGCGGCTGGTGTACATGTCCTCGTAGAACTGGACGAAGGCCGCGACCTCGGTCTTGCCGGTCAGCAGGAACATGTTCTCGAAATTGGTCAAAAAGCCGCTCTTGGTGTGGTTGAGGGACCCCGTCAGGACCAGCTTCCCGTCCAGGATCATGAGCTTGTTGTGGTTCTTCTCCGCCCACTGGGGGCCGTTGGGGTTGGGACCCGCCAGCGTCTTGACCGGGATCTTATGGTAGGCCATCCACTCGAGATAGGGCTTCATGAAGGACTGGGTGGACTGGCTGCGGTCTACCAGCACCCGCACCTTGACCTTCCGGCTCTTCGCGTCCAAGAGGGCCTGCGTGATGCGCGGCGAGCTCAAGGTGAACATCGAGACGTCGATGGAGGTCTTAGCCGCGTTCAAGGCCTTGATGACCACGTCCTCGGCCGAGGCGTCGGGGGTGAAGACGTATGAAGGAAGGACCGTCCCGTTGAACTGCACGGAGGGCGCGGCGTCCTTGGGCGGCGTCGGCACCGTCCGGGGCCAGGCCTTGGTCCGGGAGTCCTCGAATTTTGCGCTCAGGCCGCGCAGGTAGTCCCAGTAGCCCTTGATGGCCGCCACGCGGGCGGCGTCGTTGACGAAATTGATGTTCTCGAAGTGGTTGTTCTCCGAGGTGTAGGACCAGTTATAGGAGCCGAAGAGACCCAGCTTGCCGTCGAATACGGCGATCTTGTTGTGCATGATGCCGTACTTCTGGATGCCGCGCAGGATGGTGACGTCGAAGTCCTCGTCGATCAAGGACTGCAGCTCCATGCTGCGCTGGGGCCAGTATTCGGCGTTGGGGTTCTTGGCGGGATAGGCGCTCTTAAAGTCGACGACCACGTGGATCTTGACCCCGCGCTCCTTGGCCTCACGCAGGGCCTTCAGGATGTCGCGGTTGCGGAACTCGTAGAGGGCGATGAAGATCTCGGCCTTGGCCGCGCCGATGGCCTGGATGATGAGCGGGGCGATGGGCCGGTCCGGCCGCATGGCCACGCTGGGCAGGTCTATGCCGTTGAACTGGACGTTCTCGGCCGGATACTCGGGCGGGGGCGGCGGGGGCTCGGGTTCCTTCTTGCCGCGCTTCTTCTTGGGAGCGGACTCGTAGTCCGGCCCGGAGGAGTCATAATAGGAGGAGCTATACCGGTACTCCATCGGCTCAACAACGCCGGAGCCGTCCAAAGAGGTCTTCTTATTGAAGAATTCCTCGGCCGAGACCTTCTGCTGGTCCAGGCTGGAGTCCGCGGAGGGCGCGGCGATGTCCGAGCCCAGGTTAGAGATGGAGGGCCTCTGCCGGGATGCTTCCTGGTCCTGGCCCAGGGCCTCCTGCGCCAGGCGCAGGCCGGGCCGGAACGCCTTGGGAGCGTCCCGCTGGGCCGCGCGGCGCTCGTGGCCCGTGAGGGTCCTGGCGGTAGGCCCGCCGGCAGCGACCGCGGGCGCCGCATTCCGCCCCGCCTGCGGCAGGACCGGGTTGGCGATGACGCTCGGGGAAAGGGAGAGCGCGGGGGCGGCGGTGAGCGTCAGGTTCCCGCCTAGGTTCGGCAGGGACTCATGCGATAGGGGCGAGGAAAGGGGAGCAAGCGAACCGAAGGGGATGCCGACCACGGCGGTCGGGACCGCGTTGACCACGGGCGTCACCGCGGGCGCGACGATCTGGGCCGCCTGGACCGCGGGCACGACGGAGGAGAAGGCGACGAGGGCCGCCATGCTCCAGCGCGTCGACCGGGTGATTAGGCTTGCCATCAACCATAGAATGGCCTTAAACCGCGTTTCCCCTCAGGAGCTTAAGGCCCAAGGACCATCGGGCTTGGGGCCCAGCCCTTATTGGGCCTATGGACATCCCCCGCCGGGGAGGGGGATCAGCGCCTTTTGAGGATGGCCATCATGGAGGACACCTGCTTCTTGAACGGCTCGCTGATGTCCAGAGCGCGGCGGAGCTTTTCCATGAAGGCGCGCTCCGCGTCGGTGACTTTGTCGTCCGTCTCTACCAGTTCGGCGGCCCAGGCATAGGCGCTCTCGCGCAGGTGGGAGGGGAGCATCCGGTAGGCCTTGGAGAGGACGGTCTCGGGTGGCTGCCCCCCAACCAAGGCGACGATCCCCTGCACGTACGCCCGCTTGTCCGCGACGGCCTCGAACAGGGGATTGATGTTGGCCAGCGCGGCCAGGCGGTCGAGCTCGGCCTCCTGGATCTGGCCGTCGCTCTGCACGGCCAGGACCGCCACCGCCATCACGGCGTCCGCGGGCGTCTCGATGTGCTTCTCTTCCATATGAAAAGTCTACGAAAAACCCTCTGGTGTAGCGAGTCCAACGCTTCTTTACATTTGCAAAGCCGTCATACCGGCGAAAGCCGGTATCCAGCGTTTGGAACGAATTCAACAAAACCTGTTCTACTGTCTGGACCCCGGCTTTCGCCGGGGTGACGAGTACAACTGGACTTACGACTCACAACACTAGAGAAGGAACAGCATCTCCCGGTAGCGCGGCAGGGGCCAAAGGGACTGGTCCACGACCTCTTCGGTCCGGTCGCAGGCTTCCCTCATGGCCTCGAGGGCGGCCACTCCATCGGAGGCGAGGAGCTTGGCGCGCGCCTCAAAGCCCCCGCAGTCGGCGGAACGGACCAATACCTCCTCCGCCAGCGCCGCGCTCTTGTAGAGACCCTCCATCAGGCCCCCGGACTCGGCCAGGCGGGCCTTGAGGACCTTGCTGCCGTCCTTGGAGACGCCCTCAAGGCGCTCCGCCGCCCCGCCGAACAACGTGATGTGCCGGGCCAGGGCCGGCGCCACGAAGGTCAGGGCGAACTCGCGCAGCTGCCGGAGCTCGATCTCCTTGAGCTTCAAGTAGGCCTCGAGCTTGATCTCGTGCTTGGCCTCCAGCTCAGCCTTGGTCAGGATCTTGTAGCGCTCGTAAAGACCCACGACGTCCTTCTGCGTGAAGACCCCCAGGGCCTCCGGGGTGTTGCGCGCGTTGGGCAGCCCGCGCCGCGCCGCCTCCCGGTGCCACTCCGCCGAGTAGCCGTTCCCCTCGAAGCGGACGCGCTTGGTCTCCACCACGAAGTCGCGCACGACCCCGAACGCCTTGGGCGTGATGTCGGCGACCTTCCCCTCGAACTTCTCCAGGCGCTCGATGAGACGGTCGAGCCCGAAGGCCAGGACCAGGCAGAAGGCCGTGACCGGCTCGGCGATGCTCTGCGAAGAGCCGACGGCGCGGAATTCGAACTTGTTGCCGGTGAAGGCGATGGGCGAGGTCCGGTTGCGGTCGGAGTTGTCGAGCACGATGCTGGGCAGGCTCTTCATGAGGTCGCGGCTCATCGCCTCCGCGGACTCGGGCTTGGCGAAGGAGCCCTTCTCGATCTCGTTGAGCAGGCGGTCCAGGTAGGCCCCGAGGTAGACGGACATGATCGCCGGGGGAGCCTCGTTGGCCCCCAGGCGGTGGTCGTTGCCCGCGTCCGCGACCGAGGCGCGCAGGAGCGCCCCGAACTTCTCCACCCCCGCGAGCGCCGCGGCCAGGAAGACAAGGAACTGGATGTTCTTCTTGGGGGCGGCCCCGGGCTCGAACAGGTTGCGCCCGTCCGAATCCATCAGAGAGAGGTTCACGTGCTTGCCGCTCCCGTTGATGCCGGCGAAGGGCTTCTCATGGAGCAGCAGGGCGAAGCCGTGCTCGTCGGCGACCCGGCGCATGATCTCCATGACCTGGAGGTTGTGGTCCACCGCCAGGTTCGCCTCCTCGAAGATGGGCGCCAGCTCGAACTGATTGGGGGCGACCTCGTTATGCCGGGTCTTGGCGGGGATGCCCCGCTCGAAGAGCGCCGCGTCGAGGTCGCTCATGAAGGAGAGCACCTTCGGGTTGATGGATCCGAAGTAGTGGTCCTCCATCTGCTGCTGCTTCGCCGAGGCGGCCCCGAAGAGCGTGCGGCCGCAATAGATCAGGTCCGGCCGCCGGTTGTAGAACTCCTTGGCCACCAGGAAGTATTCCTGCTCGGGCCCGAGCGAGACCTGGACGTGCTTGGCCGTGCGGTTGCCGAACAGCTTGAGCACGCGGTAGGCCCGCTCCGACACCGCCCGAAGGGCGCGCAAGAGCGGCGTCTTCATGTCCAGTACCTCGCCCGTCCAGGAGAGGTACACCGACGGGACGACGAGGGTGGAGGTGTCCCCCGTCTTGATGATGAAGGCGGGGGAGGTGGGGTCCCAGGCCGTATACCCGCGCGCCTCGAAGGTGGAGCGCATGCCGCCGGAGGGGAACGAGGACGCGTCCGGCTCGCTCTGGATGAGCTGGCGTCCGGAGAAGCGTTCGATGGCCTGTCCCTGCTCGTCGAAGGCGAGGAAGGCGTCGTGCTTCTCGGCGGTCACGCCGCGCTGGGGCTGGAACCAATGGCAGAAATGGGTCGCCCCCAGGGTGAGCGCCCATTCCTTCATCCCGTGCGCCACCTCGTCGGCGATCTCATCGTCGAGCTTCTCGCCGTGCACCGTGACGTCGAGCAGCTTCTGATAGACGGCCTTGCTGAGGTGCTTGGCCATGGCCTTGCGGTTGAAGGTCATGCAGCCAAAAAGCTCCGTGACGGACTCCTTGCCATTGATCATGCGGCCTCCCAGTGGCATAGTTTTAGCAGAATATCAGCAATTATGCAAGCCGCATGCCATGAAAACGCATAAATGGAGATAAAGCCTATGCCAAAATGATGATAAAGTATCAATTATACATGCAAACAGGATTTCAGGCCAGCTTGCGATCGTAATTGAATAGGAAGCGTCCGGAGCCGGGTTTCCCCGGGTTCCCCAGCCAATCCCGCACCGGATCGTCGGAACCGACCAGATCCGCGACCAGATGACGGACCCGGATCTTGGGATTGCGAAGGCCGCGAAGGTCGAAGGGCTCGACCGGCCGGAACATCCACAGCCCGTCCTCCATCGAACAGCGCGCACGGACCCCGCGGCGGTCTTCGACGATCTTGCCGAGCAGACCCTCCTTCGAAAGGTCCACCCGCGAGGTGAAGAGGGGCGGGCGCCCGAAGACGACCAAGGAAGCGGCGACCGGACAATGCGCGCTGACGTCCTCCAACTGGATCCGGTCCGCTTCCACCGACAGCGCGACGCAGGATAGCCCCGCTTCCGCGAGCCACTTGGCCGCGAGGGAGTTGAGCACCGGCAGTCCCAGCCCGCTCTCGGTCTTGACCCCGACCTCCCGAGCCAACCGCCAGCCCCCCCAGCTGTTGACCTCCACCGTCACCCCCGCGCCCTGGCAGGCCTGCAGGAGCTCCTTGACCGCCGGGATGTCGTCGTCGAAGAACACCGGCGGGAGCGCCGCGACGAGCGGGATCCCCTTGGCCGCCCGCAGGGCCGCCTCCAGCGTCCCCGCCGTGAGGCCCTCCACGATGACGCCGCCGGGCCGGACCTTCTTAAGGAAAGCGCCCAGCCGTCCGGCCTCTATGCGGGCCCGGTCCGGCTCCCCGCCCAGGCTGCGCCGATTCGACTCGTGCGGCGGGGATTTGACGAGGACCGCCTCGGCCAGAGGGGCCAGCTCCGCCTGGATGCGGCCGTCGGTCTTCTTCAGCCCCAGCCGCAATTCCACGGAGATCCGGTCCCGGATGGATTTCACCAGGCGCGGCGGCAGGAGGACATCGGGGACCTCCGAGCCCCCGGCGCGCGAACAGCCCTGGATGGGCTCCCGCTCGAGGGCCTCGCACAGCAGGCCGAACGGCACCGCCTTATGCTCGCGGCGGATGGGCGGCAGGGACACGGTCCAGCGCGCTTCCCGGCCCCGGAAGGCGAGGAGGCACTCGAGCCTGCCCCCCTCCAGACGCCCGGAAAGATCGTAGTCCTTCGCCTCGGCGGGCGCCGCCGCTCCCGGAGACTCGCCGGCGCCGCCTCCGGGCTCCCGTCCGGCGATACCGGTCAGACCGTCCCGCGCCTCGTCAAGATAGCCGCAGCAGAGCTCGCGCCCCGTGTACTTCCCCAGCTCGGCCGCCTCCCGCAGCAGGGTCGCGGGATCCTCGCCCGCCAGCGCGCGGCGATAGAGCCCGACGGCCTTCCCCACCCAGACCGGGGTCTTGAGCCGGCCCTCGATCTTCAAGGCCCGCACGCCCGCGGCCCGCAGCTCCGCGACGCGGTGCACGCAGCCTAGGTCGCGCATCGAGAAGAGCGTGCGGCCGGGCTCCCCCTCCACGCTCCACGGGACCCGGCAGGGGCTCGTGCACGCGCCGCGGTTGCCGCTGCGCCCGCCCACCCAGCTCGACATCAGACAGCGCCCCGACATCGAGAAGCAGAGCGCCCCCTGCGCGAACACCTCCGTGGCCACGCCGAAGATCCGCGACGCCGCGGCGATCTCCCGCAGGCTCAGCTCGCGGGCCAGGACGGCGCGGGCGGCGCCCAGCCCGCCCACGGCGGTCACGTCCGCGCGGTTGGTCATCCCGGTCTGGGTGCTGAAGTGGAATTGCGGCTTGGGCGTGGCGGGCCGCAGCAGCAGGAGCGCGGGGTCCTTCACCAGGACGGCGTCCGCCCCGGCCGCCTGGGCCAGGGCCAAAACCCGGGCGGCCTCCCCCAGTTCCCTCTCCGCGAGATCGATGTTGAGCGTGAGGTAGACCCGGGCGCCCTTGGCGTGCGCGAGCGCGACGGCGCGGGCGAATTCCTCGGGCGTGAAGTTCCGGGCCCGGCGCCGCGCGTTCAGTTCGCCCAATCCGAGATAGACCGCATCGGCCCCGGCCTCCAGGGCCGCCTCCAGGCACGACAAATCCCCGGCGGGCGCCAATACTTCCAATGGACGGGTCTCTGCCATTGTGCGGTAGAGGATACCGCATGAGCCGGGCCGGAGGCTAGACCCTGACCCCCGGCTCGCGACCTCCCATATCCTTTGTCATGTTGACACGACCTCAAAGGGGAGTTAATCTATGGGTCGGATGGACTGGGCCTGGAAAACCATCATCGAGCCGTTCAAGATCAAGTCGGTGGAGCCCCTGGGCTTTACCACCCGGTCTGAGCGCGAGACGGTCCTGCGCGACGGCGGCTACAACCTCTTCAACGTCCCGGCCGACAAGGTCCTCATCGACCTTCTGACCGACTCCGGCACCTCGGCCATGTCCGCCGAGCAGTGGGCCGGCATCATGCGCGGCGACGAATCCTACGCGGGCGCGCGCAGCTTCTTCCGCCTGCAGGAGGTCATCCGCAGCCTGACCGGCTACCGCGAGGTGATCCCGGTCCACCAGGGCCGCGCCGCGGAGCGCATCCTCTTCCAGATCATCGGCGGCGCCGGCAAGACCGTCATCGCCAACTCCCACTTCGACACCACCCGCGCCAACGTCGAAGTCTCCGGCGCCGAGGCCCTGGACCTGCCCGTCGCCGAGGCGCACCAGATCGACCAGCCCGCGGACTTCAAGGGCAACATGGACACCCTGGCCCTGGAGGCCGCCCTCAAGGAGCGCGGCAAGGACGTCCCGGTCGTCATCATGACCGTGACCAACAACTCCGTGGGCGGCCAGCCGGTCTCCATGCACAACCTCCGGGAGGTCAGCGAGATCTGCCGGCACTACAAGATCCCCCTGCTCCTGGACTGCGCGCGCTTCGCCGAGAACGCCTACTTCATCAAGCTGCGCGAGCCCGGCTACGCCAAGCGCCCGGTCGCGGACATCGCCCGGGAGATGTTCTCCTACGCCCAGGGCTGCATGATGAGCGCCAAGAAGGACGCCCTGGTCAACATGGGAGGCTTCCTCGCCCTCAACGACAAGGAGCTGGCCAAGAAGGCGCGCGAGGTCCTTATCGTGGGCGAAGGCTTCACGACCTACGGCGGCCTAGCCGGCCGGGACCTCGAAGCCATGGCCATCGGCCTCCAGGAGATCCTGGAGGAGGAGTACCTCAGCTACCGCATCCGCTCCATCGCCTACCTGGCCGACGGCCTGCGCCGGGCCCAGGTGCCCTTCATCGAGCCGCCGGGCGGGCACGGCGTCTACGTCGACGCCAAGCGCATGCTCCCCCACATCCCGCCGGAGCAGTATCCCGGGCAGGCGCTCATCTGCGAGCTCTACCGCACGGGCGGGATCCGCGGCGTGGAGATCGGCTCGCTCATGTTCGGGCGCCGTCGCGACGGGCGCTTCGAGCCCGCGGCCATGGAACTGGTCCGCCTGGCGGTCCCCCGCCGCGTCTACACCCAGAGCCACATCGATTTCGTGATCGAGGTCTTCGCCGACCTCGCCGCCCGCGCCGCCTCCCTGCGGGGGCTGCGTTTGCTCGAGGCCTCCGAGCATCTCGCCCATTTCACCGCGCGCTTGGAGCCCATCTGATGGGCGCCGCGCTCCAGAGGGTCATCCTCGTCACCCACGACGACGCCTTGGCCGACATCTTCAAGAAGGCCTGCGAGCGGCGCAAGATGACGGCCGAATGCGTCAAGACCGCGACCGAGGCCCGCGCGCGCTGGTACGACGAGGAGTCCCAGCTGGTCGGGGTGGTCGGCGACAGCAGCGTGATGAACCCCCAGGAGAAGTACCAGCTCCTGCAGTTCCACTGCGAGCCGGGAGCGCCGCGCCTCATCGTCCTGGACCCGCCCCAGGTGCCCGACCCCCGCGCCCCCATCGAGACCGTGACCCGCCTGCGCTGGCCCCTGAACGCCGCCTTCGTCGACGCGCTCAAGGAGATCCAGGTGCCGATGGTCTTCCTGACCGACTCGACCTTGTACCTGACCGGGATGCTCCAGGCGCGGCTGCAGTCCATCGGCCTCAAGACCTACATCTTCGAATCCGCCACCGGCCTCTCCCAGACCCTGCAGTCCCTCCTGGGCGGGGAGAAAGAGGCGCCCGCGGAGGGCGGGGGCTTCTGGTCCCGCCTCAGCGGAAAGAAGGCGGAGGAGGAAGCGCCGGCCGAGGGCGGCGTACCCCCCTGCGCCATCGTGCTCTGGAAAGGGGACGCCTTCGACGCCCAGCCGGTCCATCAGCGCGTGACGCAGACCATCCCCGAGGCCCGGATGTTCCTGGTGACCTCCTCCGGCGCGGTCCATAACGCCGAGCGCGCCCTGCGCAAGATGCGCCCGGCCTTCATGCCGCGCGACCTCATCGAGAACACCATCGACGTCTTCACCACCAAGATCAACGCCGATCCGATGGGCCTGGGCCGCGTGCTCCTGGTCGACAACTTCAAGCCCCAGCTCATCCAGCTCTCCACCAGCCTCATGGCCGAAGGCTACGAGGTCCTGGCGCACATGAGCGCCGAAGAGGCCATGGAGGAGCTCAAGACCGACCACTTCCACATCGCGGTGGTGGGCGCCGCCATCGCATTCGCGCAGCACACCGGCGTGGAGCTGGCGCAGAAGATGCGCGAGCTTGACCCCGACTTGCGCCTCATCCTCATGGTGGACCGCTACCCCCTGCAGTCCGCGCTCCAGGGGGTCAGCCAGGTCGTGGAGGTGGGCCTCGACGACTGTCTGCTCAAGCCCGTGGAGCCCTCTCGCCTGCGCTTCTCCATCAGCCGCGCGCTGGAGCGCCGGCGCCTCCTCCTCGAGAACAAGCGCCTCCTCGACGAACTGAAGGTCGCCAACGAGGAGCTCGAGCAGCTCACGGGCTTCCAGAAGAAATTCTTCGCCACGGTCGCGCACGACGTCAAGAACCCGCTGACCGCCATCCGCGGCTACGCTGAGCTTCTGTCCTGGAAGATCAAGGACCAGGACTTGATGAAGTGCGTGACCCACATCCAGTCCTCCTCAAAGACCCTGGAGGGGCTCATCAGCGACCTCGTGGACTTCGCCGCCATCGAGTCCGGCAAGCTGCGGGTCAACATGGCCGAGATGGACCTGCTCCAGGTGGCCAACGAAGTCTCCTCGCGCATCCAGGTCGCGGCCAACAACCGGCAGATCCAGTTCAAGATGTCGCTGCCCGAGTCCCTGCCCAAGCTGAGCGGCGACCCCCTGCGCATCGGCCAGGTCATCCAGAACCTCTGCACCAACGGCATCCAGTACACCTGCGAGAAGGGCGCGGTGTACCTCAAGATCGAGCAGGGCCCCTCGCTGATCACGGTCAGCGTCCGCGACACCGGCATCGGGATCTCCAAGGAAGACCTGCCCCGCATCTTCCAGCGCTTCTTCCAGGCCGAGAACGCCCAGAAGATGCGCCGTGCCGGCTTCGGCCTCGGCCTGAAGATCGCCCAGGAGATCGTGAAGGCCCACGGCGGCGGCATGGGCGTCGACTCGGAACTCGGCAAGGGCTCCGTCTTCTATTTCACCCTGCCCCTGACCTCAACGCCCACCCAGACGCCGGCCCAGGCCGGCGCCTCGGCGGCGCCCGCGGCGCCCGGGGCCCCGCCCAAGCCGCCGCACCCCGGCGACGTCCCGGCCATCCCGGGCATGCCGTCCATGCAGGGCCCGCACACGCCCATGCCGCGCCGCCTGCAGACGCCCCCGCCCAAATCCCTCCCCGAGAAGCAGTGACGCTCCCCGACCTGGGCGGCCTGCGGCGCGTCTGCGCCGGGAATCTGCTGACGGACGAAGCCGAGCTCTTCTCCTATTCCTGCGACGCGGCCTCCGGCCGGGCCCGCCCCGACGTCGTGGTCCTCGCCGCCTCGGCCGCGGAGGTGCAGGGCGCGGTACGCTGGTGCGCTGAGCACAAGGTCCCCTACGTGGCCCGGGGCGCGGGCACCAACCTCTCGGGCGGCTGCATCCCCCTGCGGGGGGGCGTGGTCATCTCCCTGGCCCGCCTGGACCGCATCCTCGTCGTGGACACCAAGCGCAACGTCGCCGTCGTGGAGCCAGGCGTCGTCAACCTGCGCCTGCAGGAAGCCCTGGCCGAGGTCGGGCGCTTCTACGCCCCGGACCCTGCCTCCTACCGCGTCTGCACCATCGGCGGGAACGTGGCCGAGAACGCGGGCGGGCCGCGCTGCCTCAAGTACGGGGTGACCTCGGACCACGTGCGCGCGGTGGAGGCGGTAATGCCGGACGGAACCCTGGAGCGCTTCTCCGCCGAGGACGCGGGCTGCGACTTCCTGAGCCTCCTGGTCGGCTCAGAGGGTACTCTGGGCATCGCGGTCAAGGTGTGGCTGGACATCCTCCCCCTGCCCGAGACGCTGGCCACCGCGCTCGCCGCCTTCCCCTCCCTCGACGCGGCCATGGGCTGCGTCTCCGACGTCATCGCCGCCGGGGTCCTGCCCCGAGCCCTGGAGGCCATGGACCGCGCCACCATTGACACCATCGAGGCCAGCGCGCCCGCCGGCTACCCGCGGGCGGAGGCCGTCCTGCTCTTCGAGCTGGAGGGCTCGCCCACCGCGGTGGAGCGCGACCTCGGCAAGCTCCGCGCCCTCTGCGCCGCGCGGGGCGCCACGGACCTGCGCCTGGCCACCGACGCGGCCCAGAGCGACAAGCTGTGGGAAGGCCGCCGCAGCGCCTACGCCGCGCTCTCGCGCACCGCGCCCAGCGTCTCGGTCGAGGACGGCGTGGTGCCGCGCCAGGCCCTGACCGCGGCCGCGGCGCGCATCCGCTCCATCGCGGCCGAGCACGGCCTCAAGCCGCACCTGCTCTTCCACGCCGGCGACGGGAACCTCCACCCGAACATCCCCTACGACTCCCGCGACCCGGAGCAGTGCGAGCGCGTACGCCGGGCCTCCCATGATATGCTCAAGGCCTACGTAGAGCTGGGGGGGTCGATCTCCGGTGAGCACGGCATCGGCGTGGAGAAGCGCCCGGCCATGCTCTGGCTGCACGAGCCGCCGGCTTTGGAGCTCATGCGCCGCGTCAAGCGCGCCATAGACCCCGACGGCCTGGCCAACCCGGGAAAGATCCTCCCCCTCCCCGAGGATGGGTCCGCGGACGGGGTCCCGGCGCTCCGGCGCCGCCCTCCCAGCGACGCGCAGTGGTCTTTGATCGAGCGGGTGCGCGAGAAGGCCGGGGCCAAGGAACCCCTCTTCGTGGTTGGGACCCGGACCAAGCTGCCTGCCGAAATGGCGGAGGACAAGGGCGAGTTCCTCACCACCCGCCCCATGTCCCGCGTGCTCGACTTCGACCGGGCGAACTTCACCGTGACCGTGGAAGCGGGCATCCTGCTGCGTGAGCTCAAGGCCGAACTGGAACCGGAGGGCTTCTACGTCCCCCTCCCGCTGATGCCGGGGACGCTGGGCGGGCTCCTCGCGGTCAGGCCCTGGCCCGGCATCCGGCGCTCGATCCTCGGGCTGCGCATCCTGCTGGCCGACGGCTCGTTCATGGACCTGGGGGGCAAGGTGGTCAAGAACGTGGCGGGCTACGACCTGCAGCGCGCCCTGCTCGGCTCGTGGGGGACGCTGGCCGTCATCCTGGAGGCCACGCTCAAGCTCAGCCCGGTCCGGCCCGAGATCCCCAACGAACTGCCCAAGCCGGAGCTCCCGCAGTTCGGCCGCTGGCACCGGAAACTCAAGGAGGCGTTCGACCCGGATGGCCGACTCAACCGCTGGCGATAAAGCGCTCCCGGCGGGACTCGGGCTGGGCCGACTGCTGACCGCGCTCGGCGAGCGCAGCGACTACGATGCGGTCAGCCAGTGCACCCGCTGCGGCTATTGCGCCCAGGCCTGCCCCACCTACACGGCCACGGGCCGGGAATCGATCTCCGGCCGGGGCCGCAACCAACTGGTCCGGGGCCTGCTCGAAAAGCGATTCGCCGACCCCTCCTGCACCGCGGACGCGCTCTCCACCTGCCTGCTCTGCGGGGCCTGCACCACGGCCTGCCCGGCGCGGGTCCCCACCGCGGACCTCGTGCTCGAAGGCCGGCGGCTGCTGCGCGCGGGGCATACGCCTTGGCTGGCCCAGGTCCTGACCGGACTCGTGTTCCGCCGCCGCGGCCTCCTGGTCTTCCTCCTGCGCTGGGGCTTCCGCCTCCAACGCTGGGGACTATCCACCTTGGCCGCCCGCTCGCGCATCCTGCATCTGCTGGGCCTGGGCGGCCTCGCCGAGGCCTCCCTCCAGGTGGACGAGGCCCCGGAACGCTTCCTCTTCGAGGACCTGGTCCTCGACCCCGAGCTCAAGGCCGCGGCCGAGTCCCGCTGGGCCTATTTCGCCCCCTGCGGGTCGAACTTCCTGCATCCCCGGGTGGGGAGGGCCACGGTCTCGGTGCTCAAGGCCCTCCACGGGAAGGGTTTCTTCCTGCCCGATTCCTGCTGCGGGCTCCTCCCCTACAACTACGGCGACCTGAACGCGGCCCGCGATTTCGCCAAGGCCAACATCGAGCGCTTCGAGGCCTCCGGCTGTCCGGAACCGGCCGTGGTCGTGGGGGACTGCTCCTCCTGCGTGGCGTTCATGAAGAGCTATCCCCAGCTGTTTTTGGGCGAGCCCGAGTGGAAGTCCCGCGCCGAGGGCTACTCGTCCCGGGTGCGCGACGTCCTCGAGATGCTTCCTCTGGAACGCCTCCCCGCGCTGGATTTTCCCGGCCCCGTGACCTACCACGACTCCTGCCGCGCCAAGAACGCGCAGGGGATCACCGCCGAGCCCCGCCGAGCCCTGCGCGCTCTGGCCGGCGACCGCTACCGCGAGCTCCCGGAATCGGACTGCTGCGGCGGCGCGGGCGCCTTCGCCTTCGCCCATCCCGAGCTCTCGGACCGGGTCCTGCGCAAGAAGATCTCCAACATCGCCTCCACCCGCTCCTTGGTGGTCGCGGCCTCCGCCACTTCATGCCTGGTTCAGCTTGCCCATGGACTGAAGAAATACTATCCTGAGTGCAGGGTCGCGCACCTCTGCGAACTCGTCGCGGAGGGGCTGTCCTCGTCGACAGCGGCCCCGAAGGGGCCGGTCTCCTAGACCGGCGTCGGTCGATTTCCCCGCCGGGGGGCGCGGGAGCTGCGGAGGGCCCGGTCCGACCGTGGGAAGACGCCAAGAGCTCGAAAGAAAGCAGATGCTCCTCGCCCGTTTCGGACGCCGCATCGCGTCCGAGACCCGCATCGACAGCCTGCTCACCATCATCGCCGAGGAGGTCCGCAACATCCTCGACGCGGACCGCTGCTCGGTCTTTTTGGTGGACACCGAGAAGAACGAGCTCTGGACCAAGGTGGCCCTGGGCGTGGGCGAGAAGGTCCTGCGCATCCCCATGGGCCAGGGCATCGCGGGCTTCGTCTCCAAGACCGGCTCCGCGGTCAACATCCGGGACGCCTACCGCGACACCCGCTTCATGCAGGACTTCGACAAGATCACGGGCTACCAGACCAAGACCGTGCTGGCCGTCCCGCTCAAGGACCGCGAAGGCAAGGCCCTGGGAATATTCGAGGTCCTCAACAAGTCCAAGGGCGCCTTCAACGAGGAGGACGAGGGCTTCCTGCGCATACTCGCCACCATCGCGGCCTCCTCCATCGAGAACGCGCGGCTCTACGAGAACCTGCGCAAGTCGCACCTCGAGACCATCTACCGCATGGCCATGGTCGCGGAGTACCGGGACCAGCAGGACACCGCCTCGCACCTGCGCCGCATCTCGAAATACACCGGCCTCATCGGCGCGGAGCTCGCCCTCGCCCTCGACCTCATCGAGGACCTCCGCTACGCCAGCCCTCTGCACGACATCGGCAAGGTGGCCATCCCCGATTCCATCCTGCTCAAGCCCGGCAAGCTGACCCCCGACGAGTACGAGGAGATGAAGAAGCACCCCATCTACGGCGCGCGCATGCTGGAGGGCGCGGAGTCGCGCCTGCTCCACCTGGCCCGCAACATCGCCCTGGCCCACCACGAGCACTGGGACGGGACCGGCTACCCCTACGGCATCCAGGGGGAGAAGATCCCCCTCGAGGCGCGCATCGTCTCGGTGGTGGACGTGTTCGACGCGCTGACCACGCGCCGGGTCTACAAGGGCGCCTGGAGCGTGGGCGACACCTTCAACTACATGCTCGAGCAGAGCGGCCGCCTCTTCGACCCGTCCATCATCGCCTCCTTCGCCAACTGCCGCCCCCAGATCGAAGAGCTCCTGCAGGACGAAACCAAGGCCCTCGGCGGCGGCCTGACCTCCTGAGGCGGCCATGGAACCCAAGCGCTACCAGAAGGGCAAGCACCTTCGGACCGATTTCGGCCACGGGGTGAAGGAGTTCCGCAAGGTGAACGAACCGCAGCCCGCCCCGCAGACCCCTCCCCCCACCCTGGAGATCGAGGTGGACGAAGCCGTGGCCCGAGGCCAATACGCGAACCTGGCCGGCATATCGCACGGCGAGACCGAGTTCCTGCTGGACTTCCTCTTCCTGGCCCCCGGCCAGCGCAAGGCCAAGGTCCACACCCGCGTCATCTCCAGCCCGGCCCACACCAAGCGCTTCGCCGCGGCCCTGGCCGAGAACATCCGCCGCTACGAGGAGCGCTTCGGCCCCATCCGGATGATGCAGCCGAACCAACCTCCTCAGCCCCAAGAACCCCAGGCCTGAACCGAGCCATGGAGTGCCCGCACTGCCGCTCAGCCGCTCCGGAAAACGGGACGGAATGCCCCAAGTGCGGACTCATATTCGCCAAGTGGCGCCCCCCCGCGGAGCGACCCCCAGCAACCCCGCCAGTGGGAGCCGGCGGAATGCTCCGTCTAGGGCCCATCATCGCGGTACTGGTCCTGGCCTCCGGCGCGGGCGCCTGGCTCGCCCTGCGCTCGTACCGAGGAACCCCGCCGGCAGAAGCTGCCCCCGCTGAAACCAGCGCGGATCCCCACGATTCCCGGCCGGCCCCCTGGCTCCGCCCCGCCTGCGAGCGCGCGCTGGCGACCATGACCCCCGCCGAAACCAAGGCGCACCGCCGTTTCGCCCCGGACTGCGTGAACGACCCAGTCGGAACCCTGCTGTACTTGAACCAGCAGCTCTCCCGTCCCTACAACAAGGTCCCGACCGCGGAGGCGGCGAGCCTGGAGGTCATCCCTCTGTTCGAAGGGCTCTCCTTCGGCGAGGACCCCAAGGCCACGGTGCGCCTGCTCGTCACCCTCCGCAACGCGGCCGGCGACCCCGTGTCCGCGGACGGACGGCTCGACGCCCAGGTGGAGCCGGCGGGCATGGGCGCGACCTGGGATCGGCGTCCGGCGGAGGTTTCCGCGGGCCAGTTTGAATTGACCGACGACCCGGCCCAGCCCGCCCTGCGCGCTGAAGCGGGCCGGCTCACCTTCAGCCTGGCCGCGGTCCGGGGCAGGAAGCTGTTCGCCCGGGTCCGCTTCAATGACTCCGTGACCAGCGAGGGGATCCTGGATTTCAACGAGGTGCTGCCGGGCCGGTAGTGTCATGCGTCACCGGCGGAAAGGCCGTGTCATAATGCCCTTCCGCGAGTCCTCACCAGTGAGTCGTCACCCCGGATTGCTAGTCGTCACCCCGGATTGCTAGTCGTCACCCCGGATTGCTAGTCGTCACCCCGGATTGCTAGTCGTCACCCCGGGCTTGACCCGGGGTCCAGCCTCACCGTTTAACGGATATTTCTGGATCCCGGCTTTCGCCGGGATGACACAACCCCAGGCAGGCGAGGGTATTGGAGCCCCGCCT
>Ga0154315_1091_pt1 | contig 19791 bp, 12 predicted proteins | sample RifGroA2_FD_105609 | JGI IMG/M metagenome (GOLD analysis project Ga0154315, IMG submission 105609) | Elusimicrobia bacterium GWA2_69_24
GACAATACGACCTCCAACGACGTCCCCATCGACGGCGAGACCATCCTGTTCCTGAACGCGGGCTCCACCTACAACATGCTCATCGACGCCTATAAGAAGGGGAGCGCCGTCCAGAACACCTCGGCGGCCATGGCCGGCATGTGGCTCAAGGCCGAGGAACTGCTGACCTTCTGACCCTTCTGGAACTGGACCGGGTCGTGTCGTGTCATGACGCGACGAACGCTCGGAGGAGCGCAGCAGCCCATGGTCAAGAACCTCTTTGTCGGAACCCCCAAGAACCTGACGGGCTCGTCCGTGCTCAGCGCTATCGAGCGCAACCCGGTCGCAGCCTTGTCTGTCGGCTTTGACGCCATCGCGGGGGACCTGGTCGCCGATCCGGAGCACCATGGCGGCAGGAACCGTGTGCTGCATCAGTATCCGCTGGAGCATTACGCGGTTTGGGGAACACGATATCCGGGAATCGAGTTCTCCGCGGGCGGCATGGGAGAGAACCTGACCTCTGCGGGCTGCACCGAAGACACGGTCTGCATCGGCGACCTCTTCCGGATCGGCTCGGTCAGGTGCGTCGTGACCGAGCCCAGGAAGCCTTGCGCGACGATCGACGTGAGATACCGGATCAAAGGTTTGGCGCGACGGGTCCAGGAAGAGTGCCGGACGGGATGGTTTTATCGGATCATCTCGGAGGGGGCGATCGAGATCGGCGATGCCATCACGTTGCTGGAACGTCCCTACCCCCGGCTGACTCTAGCCGTCTGCGTCCGGGCTTTATTGCTGGCGCCCGACCGAGAGACCCTGGAGCGGATGGCGTCGAATCCCGTCCTATCGCACGATTGGAGGCAGCCGGCGCGAGAACTCCTCTCCACGGGGACCCTGGCCGATGACCGTAAGCGGCTGGGAGATGCGAGCCCTTAGGTCCCCGAGATCCCATGCGCAAGACCCTTGCCGGACCATTGATCGGCTGTGCGGCCTACGCGCTCCTGGGGGGCGCCGGCCTGGCGCCCGAGGCGCACCGCCTGGCCGCCGTCCTCGCCTGCACCGTCTGGTGGTGGATGACCGAAGCTCTGCCGCTGCCGGTCGCCGGGCTGATCGCCTCATCGCTCTGCGTCGCCCTCGGAGTCGCGCCCGCCAAGAAGGTGATGGCCTCCTACGGCGACCCCGTGATATTCCTCTTCATCGGGTCCTTCTGGATCGCCGAGTCGATGTCGGTGCACGGCCTCGACCGGCGGCTCGCGGGGCGCCTGCTTTCCTGGCGCTGCGTCAACGCGAGCCCGCGCCGCCTCCTCATCGGCGTGGGGCTGCTGGCCGCTCTCATCTCGATGTGGGTGTCGAACACCGCCGCGACCGCGATGCTCCTCCCCGTGGTGCTCGGGGTGCTCGAGACGCTGCCCGAGCCGGCGCGCGATCCGCGCCTCGAGTCCCGGCTGCTCCTCATGCTCAGCTTCGCCGCCTCCGTGGGCGGTCTGGGCACGCCGGTGGGCACTCCCCCGAACCTTATCGGCATCGGCATGCTGCGCAACCTGGCCGGAGTCGACATCTCCTTCGCCCGCTGGTGCGCCCTGGCGCTGCCCATCACGGCCGCGACCCTGGTCTTCATCGGCGCCGTGCTCTCGCACGGCATCCCGAGGCCCGCGGGCTGGGATCGGCTGGAGACCGCGCTGCGCGAGCGCCGCGCGCGGATGGGGCCCTGGAGCCGGGGCGAGCTCAACACGGCCCTGGCGTTCGTCGTCGTGGTCGCGTTGTGGCTGGGCGCGCCGGGACTGCCGGAGGGCACGAGCGCCCTGCTGGCGGCCGGGCTGCTCTTCGTGCTGCCGCTCTCCGACGGAAGGCCCACCCTCTCTTGGCAGCAGGCCGCCCGGGCCGACTGGGGCACCATACTGCTCTTCGGGGCCGGGATGAGCCTGGGGGGCTTGCTCTTCGATACGAAGCTGGCGGAAACGCTCGGCGCCTGGGTGGTCGGGGCGCTGGGCTTGAGCTCTCCGCTGGGCATCGCCGCCCTGGCCTCGGCGCTGGCCCTGGTGGTCAGCGAGCTGGCGTCCAACACCGCCTCGGCCAACGTGACGGTGCCCGTGGCCCTCGCGTTGGCCAAGGCGGCGGGAGTGGCGCCCCGATTCCCGGCCCTGGCCGCGACGATGACGGCCAGCTTCGGCTTCCTGTTGCCGGTGTCGACACCGCCCAACGCCCTGGTCTACGGAACCGGCCGCGTTCCCCTGCGCGAGATGATGCGCTTCGGGCTGCTCTTGGACGCCTTCGGGCTTCTCGCGGTCCTGGCCGGCCTGTCCCTCTACGGCTAGCCGCGCGAGCCGCGGGGCCGGGGCGGCGGCTCGGTCAGTCCCCGATGCGGGTGTTGAGGGTGCAGGCGGGGGGGGAGCCGCCCGCCGTGACGGTGACGCTCTTGCCCCCGATCGCGGCGGGGATGCAGGTCGGGGCGGCGGCGAGGCTGCAGTTCTTGTAGCCGAAGTCCGTGGCGTCGAGGCAGGCCCGGACCTGGCTCTCGATACCGAAGGCGCGCTGGCGGAAGGCGTCCGCCGCGTTGGCCTTGCGCAGCAGGATGCGGCGTCCGAAGATGATCTGGATCAGTCCGGTGCCGATCAAGGCCAGCAGCACCACCATGATCATGGCCTGGACGAGGAAGCCGCCCTTCTCAGTCTTTGGCATGGGAGATCCCCATCGCGCCCTGCACGGATGCGCTCCGGTCCGCCTCCGCGGCCGTCCCGTCCGCGCGGACCCCGACGTCGAACTGGACCAGGTTGGACTCGCCGGCGGGACGGTAGAAGCGCGGGATGATCCACATCCCGGCCCCGCCCGCGACCAACATGCGCTCCACGCCCTCGGGGGAATCCCCGCAAGAGAAGGCCGGCTTCGGATATTCGCCCTCGTAGAGATAGAAGCGCTCCTGCCCGGCGTCCGCGCAGAGATGGGAGAAGCGCCGCGGCCGGCCGGCGACGATGGGGCTGGAGCCGTCGGAGTCCACGTTGTCCCAGGCGGTCAGCGCGCCGGAGAGCGCCCCCGCGGAGGGGAGCTGGACGTAGGTGGCGGTGTCGAGGGCCGCGGAGACCGCGCGACGGACCAGCACGGCGCTGTCGTGCGTCGAGGCCCGGGTCACCAGACGGGAGCGGCCCCGGAAGGCCAGGGAGGTGATGCCGGCCAGGCCGGCGGCGATCACCGAGAAGAGCAGGGTCGCGAACAGGAGCTCGGTCAGCGAGAAGGCCGCCTCCGCGCGGCGGGCGCTCACTTGGGGACCTCCCACTGCACCCGCGTCACCATCTGCCGGGTCACGAGGCCGTTGACCGCCGAGGCCGTGACCACGTATTTCATGGTCGCCCCGTAGCGCGTCGTCAGGTCGGAGGACAGGCGGGCGGTCACGTCGTGCTCGCCCTCCTGGAGCGCCCAGCAGGCGGCGCAGGAGTCCCCGGGGAGCCGCCAGGTCCGGGTCCCGCTGTCGGGGGGGTCCTCGACGCCGGGGGCGTCCGGGCCCGGCGTCAGGTCCGCGCTCACGTAGTTCTTCAGCTCCTCGTGCAGCTGTCCCATGGCCACGGCGAGCTGCTCGCGCGCCTCGGAAGAGGATTCCTGGACCGAGCCGGAAAGGAGCGCGGCCGTGATGGCGGCCACCGCCATGACCACGACCAAGGTCGAGATGACGATCTCCACCAGGGCCGAGCCGCGGATGTCCCGGCCCGCGGCGATCATCGGCAGGCCGTCCGGAAATCCGCGATGCGCCGGGCCGCCGCGTTGACGGGCCGGAGCTCCCCCGTCTCGGGGATCCAAGAGAACACGGCCTCCGAGAGGAGCGTGCGCCCGTCGGAATCGACCGACAGCGTCCGGCGCATGTCGTGATCGAACCCGAACCGTCCGCGCTCCGAAAGGCCCGCCCGATTCCCGGCTGCGATGCAGTTGGGCAGGGCGAGGGAGGAGTATCTTTCGAGCTCCGGGACGGCACGGGCGGGGGGCGGGGTCCGGGGTACGGCGTGTTGCGCCTTGTTCACCTGCAGGGCCACGGCAGCGAGGAGGGCGGCGGGCAGGGCCCATACGAACAGGGACGGGCTTTCCCGGGCCCCGTAGCCGCGCGCGGCCTGCCCCGACTCGGATTTCGCCACTTAGGCCCATTCTAGCGCACAACCGGTGCCCGGTCAATCCGAAACGGGAGGGCCGCCTCAGCGGGCGGGTCCGTCGGGGGAGAACAGGGAAACCAGTACGTAGTCTATGCGGCGGGCCCAGGCGGCCTCGTTGTGGCCGGCCCCCTGCACCTCGAAGACGGCCAGGTCGTTGCCGGGTCTCCAGCCGCGCTTCTTCAGAGCGTTCTCCATGTCGCGCAGCCGCCGGATATTCTCGCGGGCTCCCTGCTCGTCGCCGCCTTCCCGAGTGCCCATGTCGAGCCAGAGCCGGGCCCGCGCCTGCGGGGACATGGCGCCCACGCGCCGGATGATCTCTTCCTCCGCCCACCACAAGGAGGGCGAGAGGGCGGCGGCGGCTCCGAACACGTCCGGCCGCGTCAAGGACAGGTGCAGGGCCAGCAGGCCTCCCAAGGAGGAACCCAGCACCGCCGTGTTCCCGGCGTCGGGCCGGGTGCGCAGCGAGGCGTCGATATAGGGCTTGAGCTCGGATATGAGGAACTCCGCGTAGCGGGCGGCTCCGCCGCCGCCTTCCCGCGGGTCGGGCACCGGGGTGTACTCGTCCAGCCGCTTCTCCCCGCCGTTGTAGACGGCCACGACGATGGCGGGACGCATCCGGCCGGAGGCGATGAGCGCCGAGCAGGCCTCGTCGATACCCCATTCGACGCCCCCGAAGGAGGTCCGGGCGTCGAACACGTTCTGCCCGTCCTGCACGTAGAGGACCGGATAGCGGTCCCGGGAGCCGTCATAGCCCGGCGGCAGGTAGACCGCCACCCGGCGGGTCCCTCCCAGCGAGCGGGACGGGAAATCGAGGAAGCGCACATCGCCGGAGAGGGTATGTCCCGGCACGGCCGCGAGCCAGGGGAGCGAGCGGGCGGCCAGGGCGGGCGCGGCCTGGGGCCTGGCGGCCGGTCGTGCCGCAGCCGCGCGGGGGGCCGAAACGAGCGGAGGCAGTCTCGGCTGGAGCAGACTGGCGGAAAGAGTTCGGTAGGAGCCTTCCAGGGAGAGCGAGAGAGCCGGCGCCAAGGTCGGGTTGAATGAGGGGGCACTGAGCGAGGGCAGGCCCGCCAATACGGGCAATGGCGCGACGCCCATTTGCGCCGTGACCGGAGCCAGCACAACTGCGGCCGAGACCGCCTGAGCGAGGCACAACGACAGCAGAAACGGGGCGGCCGGCCCCCGCCGGGATCTCATACAGTGGATTATACCCGCAGCCTGCGGCGGCCGGAGGGGGCCAATGGGCTGACAGCCGGCCGCTTTGGACCCATCTCGACCAGGGTCCTTGGGCGTCCCTTATGGGGTGTGCGCCGCGACCTTACGCTCGATGATGGGGAGGTTCTCGATGTCGTCGCGGTTGTAGCGGAGCAGGGCTTCCAGGGCTTCCTGGCTCCCCGCCTCGTACTCCTGCCAGAGCCGCAGGGCGTCGAGGCCGGTCATCCCTTCGCTGTCGCGGTGTATGCCCAGGAGGACTTCCACCCGTTTGAGGCCGCCCTTGAGGTTCTTCTTTCGGCAGGGGTACTGCAGGTCAAGATGCATGTACCTGAGCTTGAGGTCCACGCCCAGGGCGCGGTGGATGCAGGGGAGGTCGAAGGTCGCGCCCCCGTAGGTCACGATCCGTCCTATCCCCTCGAGCGCCGACAGCAGTCCCTCGCGGGTGATGTGGGGACGGACGAGTTGGACCGTGCCGCGGACCTCATGATGGATGCCGATGACCGTTATCTGCCGGTCCCAATTGGTCTCGATGTCCAGATACGCCGTGTCGCCCGCTGTGGTGCCAGGGGTCAACTTACTGAACTTAGTGGAATCATCACCCATGTGGAGTATCTGCGGTTCGATAAGTTCAGTAAGTTCAGTAAGTTGACCCCTGGCACCGTAGGCGGTGGAGGCCTTCGTCGATGGAGACCTTGGGATGGTAGCCGAGGTCTAGACCGGCGGCCCGGATGTTGAACCAGTGGGCGGTGGACAGTTCCCGCGCGAGGAAGCGGGTCATGGGCGGTTCGCCCGGGATGAGGAAGCCGTACGCGAGCTCCATGAGGGCTCCGGCCCAGTACGCCTGGCGCGGGGAGATGCTCTGTGCCACGGGCGGCAATCCCGCCGCGGCCAGCAGGCGGTCGACCAGCTCCCACAAAGGCAGGGGTTCGCCGTTGGTTATGAAGTAGGCCTTGCCGGCGATGGGGGAGCCGGGCTGGAGCCGGTCGCCGGCCAGCACGTGGGCGTCCACGGCATTGTCGATGTAGACGGTGTCCACCCGCTTGGGCTCGCCGCTCAGCCGGCGCAGCTTCCCCGCCTTGCGTCTGGCGATGAGGCGCGGCAGGAGTTGGGTGTCGCCGGGTCCCCAGATGAGGTGCGGGCGCAGGGCCACGGCCGCGAGAGCCGGGCCGTTGGCGCGCAGGACCATGCGTTCGGCCGCGGCCTTGGTCTCGGGGTAATGGGCTTCGTAGCGCTCGGGGTAGCGGGCCGACTCGTCGGCGCCTTCCATGTCGCGGCCGTTGAACACCACGCTGGGGGAACTCGTGTAGACCAGCCGGCGGATGCCGTGGAGCCGGCAGGCGTCCAGCACGTTCGCGGTGCCTTGTACGTTCGTCCGGTGGTATTCCTCGTAGGGGCCCCAGATCCCGGCCTTGGCTCCGACGTGGAAGACGATGTCGCAGCCCTTGGCCGCCGCGGCCACGGCGGTCTGGTCGGCGAGGTCGCCGCGGACCAGCTCGATGCCCGCTTTGCGCAGCGCGGGATGCTCGTTGCGCGAGAAGCTGCGCACCGAGTCCCCGCGCGCGGCCAAGCGGCGGCAGAGGGCGCTCCCGAGGAAGCCGCCGCCGCCCGTCACCAGCGCCTTCATGAGAGCTTGCCCGCGGCCCAGACGGCGAGCTCTTCCCGGAAGATCTTCGCGTTGTGGCGGATGTCCACGGGAAAGCGCGGGTGGAAGAGGATGGTCCGGACGGCCCGGGTGTGCTCCCGGGCGGCCCCGAGAGCCAAAAGCTCCGCGCGGATGCGCTCCTGCGGCTCGGACTCCGCGTCGGCCTCGAGCTCCACGCAGAGGACCGGTTCGATGTCCGTCCCGCTCTCCACCCCGACCAGGGCGGTCCGGAACACCTGGGGATGGGCGTTGAACACGGCCTCGCAGCAGATCGTATAGAGGGTCCCGGCGGTGGTGCGGACCCGTTGGCTCTTGCGGCCGCAGAACCAGACGCGTCCCTGTTCGTCGAGGCGGCCCAGGTCCCCCATGCGGTGGAAGAAGCCTCCCGTTGGATCCGGGATCTTAGCGAGGGCCGTGGCTTCGGGCCGGTTGCGGTAGAGGCGGGTCACTACCGGGCCCGAGACCGCGATCTCCCCGGTTTCCCCGCGGGACAGGACCAGTTCGGGGGACCAGGAGGGGATGGGGTCGTCGCTGACGCGGATGATCTCGAGACGGATGCCTGGCACGGGCTTGCCCAGGCAGACGCCGCCGCCCGCCAGGGTCCCCGCGACCGTCTCGTTGAGGAGTTCGTCGCTCCCGATGGAGCAGACCGGCAGGGCCTCGGTGGCGCCATAGGGGGTGAAGACCTGAGTCCCGGCGGGAAGGCGCTCGGCGAAGCGCGCCAGGGTCCGGGCCGGGACCGGCGCTCCTGCGGAGATGACGCGCCGGAGCGTGGGCAGGGCGACCCCGTGGCGCTCCAGGTGCCGGCCGACGCGGTCGATCAGGGCGGGGGAGCCGAACATCTGGGTCACGCGGTAGCGCCGGATGGGCTCGATGATGCGCTCGGGGTCCACCGAGCCGGGCCGGGTCGCGTCCATGTCCGGGATGACCGCGCTCATGCCCAAGGCGGGGGCGAACAGGGCGAAGAGGGGGAAGGTGGGGAGGTCGATCTCCCCGGGTTCGATGCCGTAGACCCGGCGCAGGGCCTCCACCTGGGCCGTGAAGTTCCCGTGCGTGTACACCGCCCCCTTGGGGGAGCCCGTGCTGCCGCTGGTGAACAGGATCGCGGCGTCGTCGTCCGCCCGGGTCCGGGCCAGATAGGGGGAGTCGTCCTCGCTGCGCGCGTCCGCGAGGGTCCAGCCGCCGCCGATGGGGAAGGGCCCCACGGTCACGCAGGTCCGCAGGGTGGCGCGCGCCCAGCCCAGGACCAGGCGCGCGGCATGCGCCTTGGGCGTGCCGATGAAGGCTTCCGGCTCCGCTTCCGCCAGGCAGCGCTTGAGGTTGCCCAGGCCGATGCCCGGGTCGATGAGCACGGGGACGGCCCCGAGCTTGAACAGGGCGAAGGTCAAGGAGAAGAACTCGGGCCCGGGGGGCACCATGAGCGAGGTCCGCGTTCCCCGGCTGATGCCGAGCCGCGCGAGCCCGCGCGCGAGCCGGTTGCTCTCCCGGTCGAGGCGGCGGAAGGAGAGCTCTCCGTAGCGCGCCTTGCCGTCGGCCTCCCGGCCCTGGGGGAAGGCGATGGCCAGCGCGTCGGGCTGGAGTCCGGCCATGCGCGGCAGATGGGAGGCGATGTTCAGCCCGGGCTCGGGGGGGGGGGGCGTCCCGCGCAGGGGGTGGGCCGCCAGGAACTCCCGCGTCAGCTCGATGATCTCCTCCGGGGCGTCCTCCAGGACGTAGTGGCCGCAGTCCGCGAAGGAGTGCACCTCGGCCTGGGGCAGATGGCGGCGCCATTCCCGCAGGAAGTGCAGGTCGAACACGAAATCGCGCTCGCCCCAGCAGATCAGGGTCGGGACGCTCCGAAAACGGCTCAAGCCCTCCTCCACCGAGCGGACCAGCTCGTAGCCCGGGTCCGCGGGCCGCAGGGGGATGTCCTGGACGAAGCGGAGCACGGCGGCGCGGTTCTTCCAGGAGTCGTAGGGGGACAGGAACCCGCGTCGGACCTCCTCGGGCATGGGGCGCCGGGTGACGCAGAATCGGACCGCGCCCAGGCAGAAGAGGTTGAGCCCGCGCACGAGCCAGGCGCCCAGCAGGGTGCGGCAGAGCCAGAGTTGCCAGGGGAAGGCCTTGCTCTCCGGTAAGCGGAAGGCCCCGGTGTTGAGCAGGATCAGGCGCCGGACGCGCTTCGGATGGCGGGAAGCCCAGGCCATCCCGATCATCCCGCCCCAGTCGTGGAGGACCAGCGTGACGTCCTCCCGGACGCCGAGATGCTCGAGCAGGGCTTCCAGGTCGTCCACCCGGCTCTCCAGCGTGTAGGGATGCTCGCCGATCTCCGGCTTGTCGGAGAGGCCGCAGCCGATGTGGTCGGGGACGATGACCCGGCAGCGGTCCTCGAGCGCCGCCGCGAGCCGGCGGTAGTAGAAGGACCAGGTCGGGTTGCCGTGCAGCATGACCACGGTATCGCCGCGGCCCGAATCGAGGTAATGCTGGCGCCAACGGCCGTTCTGGAAGAAGGCGGACCCCTTCACCATTCCACTCCCAGCATCAGGCAGTTCAGGCCGCTGCCGATGCCCAGGAGGCCGACCTTGTCCCCGGGCTTCAGGAAGCCGCGCTCCTCGGCCACGGCGGCGGTGAGGGGCAAGGAGACGGTGCCGATGTTCCCCAGGAAGGGGAAGGTCGAGAAATCCTTCTCCTGGGGCAGGCCCAAGGTGGACAGGATGGAGTCCCGGTGCCCGGAACCGACCTGGTGGCAGATCACCTTGTCCAGGGAATCCGCCTGCCAGGCCAGGGTCCGCAGGAACTCGTTCCAGGTCCGGGTGCCCAGGGTCACGCCATGCTGGAGCACGGCCACGGAATCCGTGGCCATGAACTCCCGCGGCTCGCCGGGACGCGAATGGTCCAGACCCCAAGTGCACAGACCGTGATGCTCGGGCGCGTTCTGGGCTACTCCTCCCGCCAAGCGCCGGCGCCGCTGGGGGGTCAGCTCCGCGTCGGCGAGGATCACGGCCGCGGCGCCGGATCCGCCGGTGAAGGAGGCCAGGGCCGTCTTGAACAGCTCCATCTCGGGGGCGGCGAGCAGGCGGTCGATCATGATGTCGTTGATCTCGCGGGCCGACTCGCAGGACACCACCATCCCGGCTCGGATCTGTCCCAGCTCGATGCGGTTGGCGACTTCCAGGATGCCGTTGAGCATCCCGAGGCAGGCGTTGGAGATGTCGAAGACCAGGGCGCTGCGGCTCACGCCCAGGGCGTGCGCCACGCGGCAGGCCGTGGCCGGCTCGAAGTTCTCTCGGCAGACCCCGGCGTAGACGAGGGTCTCGATGTCCAGGGCCTTGAGCCCGGAGACGGCGAGGGCCTTGCGCGCCGCGGCCGCGGCGCCCTGCGAGAGCGGGGTCCCCTCCAGCCACCAGCGCCGCTCCTTGATGCCGGTGAGGGACTCGATCTGGCCCTCGGCGATGCGCAGGGCGGCGAGCGCGGGCTTGAGCCGCTCCTCGATCTCCGCCGTGTCCACGACCACGGGCGCGAGCTCGTAGCCCAGCCCCGCCAGGTAGACCTTGTCGTACCTCATCCGGTCCTCCTGATCGCAAAGTCCTTTATGGCGTAGATGACCCGGCCGTCGACCGTCAGGTGACCGTCGGCCCGGAGGAGCCGGCGCGCATCGTCGCGCTCCGTGACCGCCGCGGTGACGGTCACGGCTTTGTCGGGGGGGATGATCTGGCCGCGGTAGGTCCACTCATGAGGCTGGTCCAGGGCCATGCATTCGAAGCCGCCCGGTCCCCAGCGCTCGACCGCGGCGAGCTTGAGGAGCTGGAGGAAGGACTCCAGGCCCAAAGAGCCCGGCCAGACCGGGTCCTGGAAGAAGTGCGCCTTGAAGAACCAGGCGCAGGGGTCGACGTCGATGCGGCCCACGGCCGCGCCGAGCCCCCGGGGACCGCCGTCGAGCAGCAACGGGTCCACCCGGTCCACCATCCGCATCATCTCGTCCGGGAAGGGCGCCTCCCGGGGATAGGGAGCGCAGCGCCCCCGGGACCTCTCCTCGGGGGAGGGGGCGTAGGGCTGCACGTCGCGCAGGCCCACCTGGTCGGCGAGGGCCGCTTTCGAGAAGAACCCGAAGTAGGTCTTCCCTTCGTAGACCACGCCCTCGCGGTCGCGCACGAGCAGGGTGTAGTGCTGGATGATCATGCCGCCGGACATGGAGACCGAGGTCATCTTGACCTCGGTGGTCAAGGTGCCGCTGCGCGGCCCGACCGCGCACCGCTGCACGGCCGAGCCCCCAAGGTTGCGGAAGGAAAGGTCGGTCTCGGAGGTCAGGGCCGAGCCCAGGTACGCGGCCAGCCAGCCGCAAGGCTGGAGCGCGACCTCGAGGAGCACCGCGAAGGGCATGCGTTCGGACCGCTCGTGAATGAAGTACCAGGCGTCGGGCGGGACGTCATATTGGGCCGCGATGGCGGCGCCCGCCTTCAGCTTCCAGGGCTCCGCGTCGATGCGGGTGATGCGGTCGAGGAACTGGTACGGCGGCCCGGGCAGGCGCGCGATGACGCGCCGGGAGTCGAAGACGCGGTACGGTTCGCCGAAGGCCTCGGAGGGCTTGCCCACGGCGAAGGCGAGGATGCGGTCGGTGTCGAAGATGGCAGGGGAACGTTCCGGGGCAACGGCCGGGGCGGCGCCCGCGGACTTCCACAGGCGCCGTATCGCCTCGCGGGTGAGGCCGCTCAGGCGCAGGGACATGTCGGTGATCTCGACGATGGCCTTCCCGTCCGCGAACATGAGCGCGTCCGCGACCGCGAAGGGGGTCCCGTCCTCCAGATACCCGAGTTCCTTGACGCTGATCTCGTAGGCGGCGGTCCGGGTGCTCGGGAGCACCTGTCCCCGACACTTGAGCTTGCTCGACAGCCCCGGGACCGGCTCGTAGACCACGCCTTCGCGCTCTCCCACCCAGCCCAGCCGGAGCAGGAGCACGCGGAAGGCGTGCAGACAGCACTCGAACATCAGAGTCCCGGGCATCACCGGGTCGTCCGTGAAATGGCAGGTCAGGAACCAGTCGTCGGGGCGGATGTCGGCTTCCGCCCGTATCTTCCCGAGGCCGAAGCGTCCCCCTGCGGGCTCCAGGCGGGTGACCCGGTCGATGAGCCGCATCTTTCCCCCCGGGATGCGCAGCGGGTCGCGCAGGCCGAGGCGGCCGAAGGCGGGGCCGAAGCAGGCGGCGAGGTCGCCGTCGCGCAGGGCGTCGATGTGCTCCGCGTCGTAGCCCTCGGCCGCCAGCGGGACCAGCTCTTCCCAGTCCGCCGGACGCTTGCCGGGCATGGGGCGCAGGTCGAGCTCGGTGTGGACGACCCCCTTGCCGGCCGCGAGGTCCTCCTGGGTGAAGAACCCGGCGATGCCCCGGGTCATCGTGATCAGCGGCTCTCCGTCCACCGCGGCCTCGAAGTTGAAGCGGAACAGATGGGTCTTTTCCTGCTGGAAGAAGCGCTCGATGCGGATATCGTAGTAGATGGTCGCTCCCGGTCCGGGCAGGCCCCGGTGGAAGGTCACGACCGCGTCGAGCAGGCGGTAGCGGGCCAGCCCGAGGGTCCGGGAATCGATGCCGAGGTAGCCGGAGAGGAAGAGGTCGGCCTGTCCGGCCTCCACCGCGATGCAGGTCGGGATGCGCCCGCCGTCGAGATACCAGGCGTCGGGGAGGATGTCGTGCTCCGTGGTGACGCGGCCGTGGGTCAGGGAGCGCGGCTCCCCCTCGATGGCGAGGATGCGGTCCACCAGCATGAGCGGCTCGTCGGGCAGGCGGACGCGCGTGGGAAAGGCGTCCACGGCCGCGTAGTCGGGCCCCAGGACCGCGGCGATGGAGCCGCGGGCGAATTCCAAGCAGGCGGCGCGGTCGAGAGCCACGCTCTCGGCGGCGCGGGCGGCGACCGGGGGAGCGGCGGGACCCGCAGTCGGAGCGGCTCCTTGTTCGATGAGTCCCATCTGCAGGTTGAGCGCCTCTGAGAACGCGGTGGTGAGTTCCGCGGAAAGACGCAGGAAGCGCTCGTGCGCCCGGACCTTGGCGGCTTCCACCGCGCGCATGCGGCCGAGCAGGTGCCCGGCGGGCAGGCTGGGCGCGGGGGCGGGGGCGGAGGGGATGCGGCGTGGGGCGGCCGAGGGGGGCCGGGGGACGGCCGCGACCGGGACCGGGGCCTTTACCGGCGGGTTCGCCTGCGGGACCGCCTCCGGGAGCCGGAAGGGCTCGCCGCCCACCGGGAGGCTGATCGCGGCGGAGGCCTGGGCCGGGGCCGTCTCGCGGGGATCGCCGTATAGAGGAGCGAGATCCACCGGGACTCCGGCCGCCGCGGCCTGGCCCAGAAGGCGCAGGAGACCCGGGACGGGCTCGGCTTCCGGAGCGCAGGCCGAGACCGCCAGATGCGGCCGCGAGCCGAGGATGCGGCCGATCATGCGCGTGCAGGAGGACCCGGGTCCAGTCTCCAGGAAGACGCGGGCGCCGTCGGCGTAGGCGGATTCCACGAGCTTGGTGAAATCGAAGCCGTGCAGGGCTTGCGCGAGCAGCGAGTCCGCGGCCGCGGCCTGGTCCACGCGGTAGTGCTCTCCAGTATGCGCGCTGTAGAAACGGACCCCGGCCGGGGGGGTGGTCCGGAATACGTGCAGGTCGCGGTAGGCCTCGCGGACCGGCTCGGCCGCTGCGCAGTGGACCGTGGTGACTCCGCGCACCTCCAGCAACCGCGCGCCGAGTCCCCGCGCCAGCGCCTCCACGGCGGCGCGTGCGCCGCCGATGACGCATTCCCCGGGCGTGTTCACGATGAGGAGGTAGGCTCGCCCGCCCGGGCGGAGCGCGCGGCGGACCGCCTCCGCGGGCGCGTCCAGGACCCCCACGCACCAGTCGGCCTTGGCTTTGGGGCCGAGCCTCCAGACGCGGCGGACGGCGTCGCAGGGACCCGCCAGGTCCCGCGTGAAGAGGGTGGAGGCGGTGATCCTGCGGAGCATCTCGTCGCGCTGGGTCCAGGCCCGCAGCGCGATCAGCCCGATGGACTCGCCCAGGCTGTAGCCCAGGACGGCGGCCGGACGCAGGCCGAAGCCCTGCAGGATGTCGCTGACCATGGTCCCCAGGGACACATGGCCGAATATGAAGGACCGGGTGTCCGGCTCGGAGCCGCCCGTCCAGAGTTGTTCGGGAAGATACTGGCTCCGCAGCCGGTCGTTCTCCGCGTCCTGACGGCGCAGGGCTTCGGGGAACTCGACCGCGAGCCCGCGCCCCATCTCCGGGAACTGGTTGCCCAGGCCGGGGAAGACGAAGGCGACCTCGGGGGAGGGCTGGAGGGGCTGAGGGCGGTAGAATATCCGGGGACCGGCGAGCGGCGTGTCCGGAGCGGTCTTGACGGCCGAGCGCGCCTGGCCGGTGAGCCGGCGGAGCTCTTCAGGGTCCCGGGCCATGATCGCGACCACCGGGGAGCCGGGGCCGGTCTTCTCGGAGGAGATGCGGGCGGCGAACCAGCGGCGGGCCAGGGTCTCGATGCCCTGTCCGGCCCCGAGCTCGGCGCTCCGCTCCAGTTCCGCCAGGTCCGCGTCCTGGGCGGCCGCCGTGAAAAGCGCTTCTCCGCGCGCCCCCAGAGGCTGGAGCCGGTCGGGACGACGCTCGCCGACGGACTCATGGCCCTCCAGCACCACATGGACGCAATTGCCGTCCACGCTCAGGCAGTTCACTCCGGACCGGCGCGGCCCCGCCGCCCGGTCGCGCAGCCAGTAGCGGGGCCGGCTCGAAGCGGAGCCCGGAGGCAGGATTTCCTGGTACAGGCAGAGCGAGGCTTTTACGAGCGACGCCAGGCCCGAGGCCGCTCCGGCATGCCCCACGTCGGCCCGGGCGCTGGAGACCGCGACGGGTCTCGCGAAGAAGTTCTGGAAAGCCTCGGCCTCGGCGCGGGCTTCGGCCGGCACGGCGCTCCCATGCGATTCAACGTAGGCCACGGAGGCCGGCTCCACCCCGGCGTCCCGGTAGGCTCGTTCCAGGGCCGCGGCACAGGTCTCGGCCCTGGGGACCAGGGCGTCCGCGCCTCCGCCCGAGGCCGTGCCCACGCCCCGGATGACCGAATAGATCCGGTTGCCGTCCCGCACCGCGTCGTCCAGGCGCTTGAGTACGACCGCGGCCGCGCCCTCCCCGTAGCAGCCCCCCTCCAGAGGCCGGCCTTCGTGCGCCCCCAGCACGGCGCGGATGTCGCCGGCCAGGTCCACCGCTCCGACGATGGCGGAGCCGATCTCCCCGCTCTGCAGGCCGCGCACCGCCCGCTCGAGGGCGCGCAGCCCGGAATTCTCCTCGCTCTGGACCGTAAAGCTGGGACCGCCGATGCGGAACTCCCGGGCCAGGCGGCTGGCCACGACCCCGCCGAGGGCTCCCATGGTCCGGTCGGCGGAAAGGGCCGGGCCGGCGGCGTCGCAGATACGCTCCACCCAGGCGGCTAGGGCGGGCCCCGAGAGCCCGAGCGCGGCGCCCCAGACCGGAGCCTTGCGCCGGACCGCCCAGCGGAGATGGTAGTTCGTGGTGTTCAGGTCGAGCCCGATCCCGATGAAGACCCCGCAGTCGAGGCGCGGCTCCCGGTGGAAGCCGGCGTCCGTCAGGGCCGCGTCGGCGACCGAGAGCATGAGGACCTGCTGGGGGAGCATCTCCCGGAGCTCGTTGGGAGGGATGCGGAAGCGGTCCAGGGGCACGGCGATGGAAGAAATGTAGTGCCCTAGGAAGGATGCCTCGTCCAAGCCCTCGCCCCGGAACCAGGCGGTCGCCTGGGCGCCCCGCCAGCGGGGCGGGACTGGCGGGGTCGCGCGGCCCCCGGCCAGGGTCCGCTCCTGGAAGGAGCGCAGATCCGACCAGGGGCCGAAATGGGCGCCCAAGCCCACCACCGCCACGGGCACGGGCTCGGGCCTGGCCGGAGCGGTCCGGGGCTTGGTCCGCCGTCGGGCCGCGGCCGGCTGCCATTCCTCGATGAGCACGTGGGCGTTGATGCCGCCGAAGCCGAATGCGCTGACGCCGGCGCGGCGGGGCAGCCGGCTGCGGCGGCCCTTCCAGGCCTCGCTCCGGCCGAGGACGCGGAAGGGGGAGTCCGCCAGCGCGATGCCCGCGGGGGGCCGGGTGAAGTTCGCCGTGGGCGGCAGGGTCCGGTGCTTTAGGGACAGGAGCACCTTCATGAGCCCGGCCGCTCCCGCCCCGGTCAGGAGGTGGCCGACGTTGGACTTCACCGAGCCGATGACGCACTGTCCCTTCTCCCAGGGGCCGCCGGCCCAAAGGGCGCTCAAGCTGTTGAACTCGACCGCGTCGCCTACGGGGGTGCCCGTGGCGTGGCATTCGATGAGCTCCACGTCCCCGGGATCCCAGCCCGCGCGTCCGTAGGCGCGGCGCATGGCGCGCAGCTGGCCTTCCGAGGAGGGGGCGAGGAGGTTCCCTTCCACGTCGTTGGAGAGCCCGATCCCCCGGATGACCCCGTGGATGCGGTCGCCGTCGCGGGCCGCGTCCTCCAGGCGCTTGAGGACGAACATGCCGGAGCCTTCCCCCACCACCAGGCCGTTGCCGGACGCGTCGAAGGGGGAGCAGACCCCCGTCGGGGACACGGCGCGCAGCTGGGAGAACCCCATCTGGGTGTAGAGGCAGTCCGGCCGGGACAGTCCGCCCGCGAGCATGGCGTCGGCCCGGCCCGCCGCGAGCTCCGCGCAGGCCAGCTCCACGGCGTAGAGCGAGGAGGCGCAGGCCGCGTCCAGGGTGCAGCTGCCCCCGCCCAGGCCCAGGGCCTTGGCCAGCACCCCGGCCGGGAGGCCCGCGACGTAGCGGTTGACCGGGTGGACCGAGCGGCCCCACTCGGTGGCCTTGCCGGGGCCCAGGACCTTCTCCTCGAGGGTCCGGCCCAGCAGTTCCAGGGCCAGGCGCGAGGCGCCGTCGGTGGGCAGGGCGATGTTCCCGAAGACCACGCCGATGCGGCCGGGGTCGGTGCCGCGCAGGTCGGCGCTGCGCAGGGCGTCGCGTCCGGCGTGGAGCCCGAGGTGGAACATGGGGTCGAGGCCGGCGAGGAAGCCGGGATCGAGGTCCAGTCCGGCCGGATCGAGGGCGAAGCCGCGGATGAAGCAGGCGCGCCTGGAGTTGACCTTGTCGGGCGCGGCGGTCCGCGGATCGAAGACCTCGTCCAGCGGGAAGAGCCAGCGCCCCTCGGGCGGCTCTCCGGCCGCGTCGGAACCCGAGGCGATCAGCTCCCAGAACCGTTCCAGGGTGGGTGCGCCCGGGAACACGCCTCCCAGGCCCACGATCGCGATCGGGTGGAATTCCGCCACTAGGTAGCTCTATCGCCTCAGCGCGTGGTCGCGGGCAGGCGGTTGCGCCGGAAGGCCTCGTTGAGCGAGGTGTCGATCACGCACTCGTACCCCTCCAGGCGCGCCACCAGGGCGCCGGAGAGGTCCTGGAACTCGATGTCCGCGACGGCGCGGTGCTCCCCGCTCTCGGTGACCGCCGCGGCGATGCGGACCCCGTCCTCCGGGAAGGAGGCGCGGAACTGGCGGTAGCTCCCCGCGTAGACGGGCAAGGAGCCGGCGCCGCGCTGCTCGAAGCTCCAGACGATCATCAGCTGGAAGGCGCTGTCGAGGATGAGCGGGTCGGCGATCCACCGGCTGCGCAGGGGCTTGCGGATCCAGCGCGAGGGGGCGGGGGCGCGCTGCGCGATAGCCGCGATCCCTTCCTCGGAACAGCCCTCGACGCGGCGGATGCCGCGGAGGTCCGGGCCGTGGAACAGGGGCTCGTGATAGATCCGGTCGTCCGGACCCGGGAAGGGCTTGAGGCGCGGATGCACGGCGGGCTTCCCCGGTTCGGGGAGCCGGTCCGCCAGGAGGATGCGGCCGCGGGCGTGCAGGACGTCCCGCTTCTCCGAGCGTCCGCGCAGCTCGACGGGAACCACGTGGATCCCCGCTTCCTCCCGGGCCGGAGCGGTCAGGACGCGCAGGGCCGGAGCTCCGTCGCGCTCCTGCACCACGCCCTTGAGGACGCGCAGGTCGTCGAAGCCGACGAAGGACAGGCCGGGGTGCCCGTGCATCGCGCCGTGGGCGAGCCACTCGACCATCACCGCTACGGGGAGCACCGCGTGCTCGTCCATCACGTGGGATTCCAGGAACGGGTGGCCCTTCAAGTCGAGCGTCCGCTCGAAGGCGAGCGCGAAGCCCGCGGCTCCGCCCTCCGCGGCGGCTCCCGCGCCGCGGCCGCCGGCGCGCCGTTTGACGGGCTTCGGGGCGGGCAGGGGCTCGGAGCCGAGCACGACGACCTCCGCCGGGCCGGGCGTGCGCTGGAGTTCGCGCACCAGGAGCGCGGCCCCGGCCTGCAGCGGGATGAGCCCGACCCCTTCGGCCTCGAACACCCGCCGGAGCGCGGGCGTCACCATCCCGCCTTCCCAGGGACCCCAGTCGAACGAGACGACGCGGCAGGCGGGCAGGGCACGGGAGAGCTTCTGCGCGAGCTTGTTGAGGACTTCGTTGGCCATGGCGTAATCGGCCTGGCCCTTGCGCCCGAAGCGGGCGGTGGAGGAGGAGAAGAGGGCGACGGCCTTGAGTTCCTGGGCGTCCACCGCGTCCAGGATGGCGCGGAGTCCGAGCACCTTCGTCCCATAGACCTGGTCGAACTGTTCCTCGGTCTTCTCCGCGATGAGGCGGTCGGCGAGCACGCCGGCGCCGTGGAGCAGTCCGCGCACGGGGCCGAGGGAGCGGAGCTCCTCCAGGGTGCGCCGCACCGCGGCCGCGTCCCGGATGTCCACCGCCCGATAGTCGACCTCCGCTCCGGTCTGCCGGATGCGTTCCAGGTTCCGGAGCATCTCGCGGTTGGCGACCGCGCCGCGATACCGCTCCTCGAGAGCCTTGGGCGAGAGCCCGGGCTCGGCTTGTCCGAGGATGGCCTTCTTGATCTCCGCTTCGGTCTCGAGACCTGCGAGCCAGGCCGGCTCCGGCGCCGGCAGCGGGCTGCGGCCCAGCAGGACGAGGCGGGGTTTGAAGGCCTGCGCCATGGCCAGGGCCGCTTCCGCGGTGATGCCCCGCGCCCCGCCCGTCACGAGGACGACGTCACCGGGAGCGAGCGGCGCCCGGAGGCCGTCGGAGGGGAGTTCGGACGCTGTCAAGGACAGGGTCCGGCGGCCCGCCGAGCCGATGCCCACTTCCAGGGGACCCGCCAGGGACATCTCTTCCACGACCGCGGCGGCCGCCCGGTCCAGGTCGGCGACGGCGGGATCCACGTCCAGGGCTTTGCATGAGACGCCGGGCCATTCATGGCTTGCGGTCTTGGCGAGCCCCGCCAGGGCGCCCGAGGCCGGGTCGAGCGCGTTGTCCAAGCCCGCCAGGCCGAAGGAGCCGTCCAAGCGCGAGACGGTGAGGAAAACCGAGCCGTCCTCCGCGGCCGCCCGGAGGGCGTGCGCGGCGTTGCGGGCGAGCAGGAGGGCCTGCTTTACGATGGCGTCCCCGCCGCGGGGCGGGGCGACGACGAGGAGTCCGCCCAGCCGCGTCGGGGCGTCGGCGCGCAGGAGCGCCTCGGGCGCCTCCAGCCGGATCTTGTGGCCCAGCGCGCTCAGCTTGGCGGCGATGCGTTCCGCCAGTCCGGAGTCCTCGGCCGTGATCCAGAACTCGGAGTCCTTGGGGAGGCCGAGGAAGTCCCGGTCCCCGTGCAGGCTCACCGCCTCGAGCACGCCGCGATAGAGGCGAGCGGGGGCGGCGGTTGTCGAACCCGCCAGCAGTTCCGCGACCTGGCGCAGGGTCTTGAGGGCGCCGACCTGCGCGGGCTTCACGGGAGGCAGTTCGGGGAAGCGCTCCTGGAGCCCGGAGAGGATCTCCACGCGCTTGATGGAGTCGATGCCGAGGTCCGAG